>ENA-OPUE01001485-OPUE01001485.1-human-gut-metagenome-genome-assembly--contig:-NODE-1485-length-14033-cov-2.446774_pt1 | contig 14033 bp, 9 predicted proteins | sample MGYA00241466_ERZ501924 | MGnify/ENA primary metagenome ERZ501924 (study PRJEB25962, sample SAMEA2042223) | human gut metagenome | biome: human gut; feature: human-associated habitat; material: faeces...
GTGATCTTGCTGTAGGCCGTTTCGGCGAGCAGGTCGGTAAAGGCCTTGCGTATGGCGCTTCGGGTACGAATAACGCGTCTATCAGCCTTTTTAGCCTCGATTGTAGCCATAAAAATAATCCCCAATCATTGCCGATGTGTATCTTATGATACAGGTCTTTGCCTCTTGGGCATTGAGCCCCTCTTCGAAGCTAATATAATCTACAAATGTAGAAAAAGCAACGTATGGGATTTTGTAAAGAAGAGGGGTAACGATGAAGGCAACCGACCACATCAAGAGGGCGGCTTTCGAGAAAGCCGTTGACTACTTTCTGGCAGATCCTGAACATAACATCGTAAAAATCATGGACCTGATTGATAAAGTAGCGCCAAAGGACTTGTTCGCATCCCAGCGAGCAGCATTTCGCGGTGCAATCGACGATCAAAGCAACTGGTATCGCCTGATCATGCACATCATGAACGATACCAACCCTGAAGTACGCGACGATCTTGTGAAAACGCTCATCATCGATGGCAGCCTGATGGCATGGCCGGTGCAGGAAGCCAACCGCGATAAATACGAATGCAATATCCCCTGGGCCATCCTCCTTGATCCTACCAGTGCTTGCAATCTGCACTGTACGGGCTGCTGGGCAGCGGAATATGGTAATAAATTGAATCTAAGCTTGGAAGAGATTGATTCCATTATCAAGCAAGGTAAAGAGCTGGGCACGCATGTGTATATCTACACGGGTGGTGAACCTTTGGTGCGCAAGAAGGATCTCATCAAGTTGTGCGAGATGCACCCCGATTGCGTGTTCCTTTCGTTTACCAATGGAACACTGATCGACGAGGCGTTCTGCCGGGATATGATTCGCGTGAAGAACTTTGTTCCCGCCATCAGCGCTGAAGGCTTTGAGGAAGCAACCGACAGTCGCCGCGGTGCGGGAACGTACGCCAAGGTACAGAAGGCAATGCAGCTGCTGAAGCAAAACGGTTTGCCCTTTGGTGTTTCATGTTGCTACACATCGCAGAATGCGGAATCGATTGCCTCGGAGGAGTATTTCGACTACCTTATCGATCAAGGCGCGCTGTTTGCTTGGATTTTCTCGTTCATGCCGGTAGGTGCAGGGTCTACGCCCGATCTTATGGCTAGCCCCGAACAGCGTGAGCATCTGTATCGCTTTGTACGTGAAATGCGTCAGAAGAAACCCTTGTTTACGCTTGATTTCCAGAATGACGGCGAATTTGTGGGCGGCTGCATTGCTGGCGGACGGCGCTATCTGCACATCAATGCGGCGGGCGACGTCGACCCGTGCGTTTTCGCGCATTACTCCAATGCCAATATTCGCGAGGTCTCCCTGCTCGAGGCGCTGCAGTCGCCCATTTTTATGGAGTACTACCGCGAGCAGCCTTTCAGCGACAATCTGCTCCGTCCATGTCCCATCCTGGAAAACAGCGGCAAACTGACCGAAATGGTCGAACGTGCAGGTGCCCATTCTTCCGATCTTCAGGAGCAGGAAACGGCTGAAGAGCTGTGCGCAAAAACCAAGGATGCCGCTGCAGCATGGAAGCCGGTTTCCGAGCGCATTTGGAATGATCCTAACGATCCTTTGTTCGAGAAACGCCATGATGCTACCCAGGGAATGGCGGCAACCGATATGAAGAAATTCGAGCGCTTGGGTCGTACCCGTCACCCAATGGCGCAAGATAAATAGTCCGCTTGCCCCCCCCATAACCTGTTGGCGTTTTCTGTTGACGGCGCAGCATGGGGCACAGGGACGGTATAGTACTATCGAAAAGTTGTGGGGAGGCAGCTTTAGCTGCCTCCTGTTTTCCTGAAAGGAAACGATAGATGCAAGAAGAACAGCATTCGTACCTGTTTACGAGCGAATCGGTAACCGAAGGCCACCCCGATAAGATCTGCGACCAGATCTCCGATGCCATCCTCGATGCCATCCTCGCCAAGGAAACCGAGTTGGCAGCAGGAGGTTATGTTGCTCCGGGCGGCATTCCCGCCAACCCGAAAGAGGTTCGTTGCGCGGTGGAAACCATGGCTACCACTGGTCTTATCATGGTTACCGGCGAGGTGCGCACTCAGGCCTATGTTGATGTGCCGGGAATTGCCCGCGAGGTGCTCCGTGAAATTGGATACGATCGCGCCAAGTACGGTTTCGACTGCGATACCTGCGGTGTGTTGAATACCATCCACGAGCAGTCTCCCGATATTGCACAAGGCGTTGACGAATCTTGGGAAACGCAGAACGGTGAAGCTGTTGATCCGTATGACCAAATCGGTGCGGGCGATCAGGGCATGATGTTCGGTTATGCATGTAACGAGACAAAGACCCTTATGCCTTTGCCGCATTATCTGGCCAGCCGTTTGGCCGAGCGTCTTTCGAAGGTGCGTAAAGATGGCACCATGCCGAATCTGCGTCCCGACGGCAAGACCCAGGTTAGCGTTCGTTACGTCAACGGCGTTCCTACCCAGGTTGAAAAGGTGGTTATATCTACTCAGCACTCCGAGGAAACCGATCCTACTGAATTGCGCAAAGCACTTAAGTGCAACGTTATCGACCCCGTGTTTGAAGCCGAGGGGGTAACGGTCGCAGACGATCTGGAACTGTATGTGAACCCTACCGGTCGTTTTGTGGTGGGTGGCCCTATGGGCGATGCGGGTCTGACTGGCCGCAAGATCATCGTTGACACCTATGGCGGCATGGGGCGTCACGGTGGCGGCGCCTTTTCGGGCAAGGACTGCACCAAGGTAGACCGCTCGGGCGCCTATGCTGCTCGTTGGGTTGCCAAGAATGTGGTTGCTGCCGGTTTGGCAACGCGTTGCGAGGTTCAGATTGCCTATGCCATTGGTGTTGCGCGCCCTGTTTCTGTAATGGTCGATACGTTTGGCACGGGCATCGTTTCCTCATCCGACATCGAGGCAGCGGTAAGCAAAGTGTTTGACCTGCGTCCTGGTGCCATCATCGACGAGCTCGATCTGCGCCGTCCTATCTATCGCAAAACCGCGGCATACGGCCACTTTGGCCGCGAGCTTCCTGAATTCACTTGGGAAAAGACCGACAAGGCCGAAGAGCTGAAGGCAGCGTGCGGCATCGCGTAAAGCGCCTTCGTTAAACCGAATCAGCATCGTGTAAAGCGACATCCTCAAACCGAATCAACGGTTGTAAGCCCCGTTTCGACGGGGCTTTTTTGCGTGATGACGCCGCGACCATGTGCTCGATGTGTTTGGCATGAAGCCGAACTGGAACGTCGAGCATGTGATCTAACTTTCTGGGCATTTCTCGGAGTGCTCTATTTGCTTTGGCGCTCGGCGCAGTGCTGGAGGTTTGGTTGCGCTTGGCCGGTTTGCTTGGGAAGTTGATTGCTGCCCCTTATACTCTTCAACATGAAATTTGCCTCTGTGATTCTCGACATACCAACTGCGGCACTCGAAACGCCCTATACCTATGTGGTGCTCGAAACTGTCGAAGAGCAGACGCAGCTAGCGGCTGCGAAGTCCTCTGCCAAGATGCCTGCGAAAAAGGCGATGCAGGCATCGTTTGATGATTTGCTCGCCGAAGATCCAATGCAGGCATCGCCCAGCCACCTATCCACTGAAGACTTGATGCAGGCGGGCCATGAGGCGGGAGTAAGCGGCTTTGGCGTCGAGATGCTTCCTACCGCCAATGCCTCACGGGGGGTTTCCAAGGAAAAAGCGTCTGATTCTCGTGCTGCGTCATTGTGCTCGTCTGTTAAGGTCGGTTGCGCAGTGCTGGTTCCCTTTGGTGGGCGCAAAGCTGTGGGCTTTGTGGTTGGTCTGGGCGCAGATGCCCCTAGTGGCCTGGATTTTTCGAAGCTCAAAGCCGTAGAAGAGGTGTTGGGCAAACCTTGTTTCACCGAAATCGGCGCTCAATGTGCGCAGTTCTTGGCGGATCGTTACCTTGCACCGTTTTCTTCTTGCATACGCCTGTTCATGCCGCCTGGCGGCGTGCCGCGTATGGAGCGCATCAACGGCACCTGGCAGGTGACGCGACCTATGGTTTCCGAGGTCGACGAGCGTTGGGTGACGCGCACTTCTGGGGCAGATGAATTCAAGCCGCGCAAGGGTGCCGTTAAGCAGGAGCTCGTGTTGCAGGCACTCAAGCAGGGCGATTTGCGCGTTGCAGAACTTACGGCTGAATATGGATCGGTTTCTGCCACGCTGAAATCGCTTGAAAAGAAGGGCGTTATTCGCATTGAGCATCGTCGGCGCATGCGCGAATGCGACCAGCCGAGCACCGCATTTTCCAAGAGGGCGGGGGAACGGCCTGTGCTTACTCCTCATCAGGAAGAAGCGCTTGCCGCTATAACCTGGGCCTCCGCGAAACAAGACGGGCATGTGGTGCTGGTTGATGGCGTTACCGGATCGGGCAAGACCGAGGTGTATTTGCGCGCCATAGAAAATGAACTCGAGCAGGGTCGTGGCGCTATAGTGCTGGTTCCTGAGATTTCGCTGACGCCGCAAACGGTTGCGCGCTTTCGCGGTCGTTTCGGCGACACAGTGGCGGTGCTGCATTCCCGCATGTCGCAGGGTGAGCGCTTCGACCAGTGGGATCTTATCCGCGAAGGACGTACCCGTGTGGTGGTAGGCGCCCGCAGTGCGTTGTTCGCCCCCATGGAAAACGTGGGTATTGTCATCATCGACGAAGAACACGAATCCAGCTACAAACAGGATCAGGCTCCGCGCTATGTGACCCGCGATGTGGCTGAGTGGATGGTCCGCTCGCATGGCGCCGTGCTGGTGCTCGGTTCTGCGACGCCATCGCTCGAGGCGTTGCATCGATGCGCGGTGGAGCCTTCGTGGACTCGCGTTGAGATGCCTGGTCGCGCCAACGGAAAACCGCTGCCGGATATCAATGTGGTAGACATGGCGCGCGAGTTCGGCGGAGGCAATCGCTCCATGTTCTCTCGTGATCTTCAGAACGCTCTTTTCGAAGTGCTGGACAAAGGCGAGAAAGCTGTCCTGCTGCTTAATCAGCGCGGATTTGCCCAGTTTTTGCTGTGTCGCGATTGCGGGTTCGTGCCTGAATGCGATTCATGCTCAACGTCGCTTACGTACCACGAGCGTGCCGCGAAGTTGGTGTGCCACCATTGTGGTGCTACGCGTCCAGTGCCTGCGGTGTGCCCCGAATGCGGAAGCCCCTACTTAAAGCGTTTTGGTGCCGGAACCCAGCGCGTTGAAAGTGAGCTTTCGTCGCTTGTCGCCGATCGCGAATGTCGCATCATTCGCATGGATTCCGACACGACTGCAAGGAAGGGCGATCATCAGCGCTTGCTGGAACGTTTTGCGGCTCCAGGCGCCGCAGTGCTTCTTGGTACGCAGATGATAGCCAAAGGGCTCGATTTCGATGATGTAACCCTGGTAGGTGTCATTAATGCCGATACCATGCTGAAGCTGCCCGATTTTCGCAGTTCAGAGCGCACCTTTGATCTTATTGAACAGGTGGCGGGACGCGCTGGTCGTGCGGAGAAACCAGGGCGAGTGGTGGTGCAAACCTACAGCGCATGCGATGTCGCAATCCGTGCTGCCGCCTCTTACGATCGTGAGCGGTTTTTGGCGGAGGAATTGGAGCTGCGCGAGGGATTGGGCTATCCGCCCTATGTTCGTCTTGCCAATGTCTTGGTATGGGGCCGCAACGAAGATGCTGTGCGAACCGTAGCGAAGGGCCTGTATCACGATCTTTCGCAGCTAGTGGCTGGCAAGGGTGCCGGTTGGCTGGTTTTGCCGCCCACACCATGCGTCCTTGAGCGATTGAAGGGGTCTTGGCGCTACCATGTTGTGGTGAAGGCGCCGTTAAAGGGAAACATTGCGGAATGCTTCGCCTCTTATTTCCGCGAGAGGAAACCGCACCATGATGTGCGCGTTTCGATCGACATCGATCCTGTTAACCTTCTGTAATCGGCGTTCCCTGCAACCGATTCCGAAGGCTGTGGGCTCTATAAACCAATACGTAAACTTGAGGGTATCTATAAAGCGCCATTGGCGTTATAATGGCATGATGTTTTCAACAGGCTCTAGCCTGATTTTGTAGAAGCGTGGGAAGGAAACGACGTGGCAAAGGCTTCCTCACAACAGTCTGAATCCAAGGGAAAGACGACGAAGAGTACGGCCAAGAAAGCGCCAGCCAAGAAGGCGGCTCCCAAGAAGGAAACGGCAAAGGCTAAAAGCGCCGCAGCTTCCAAGAAGAAGGCGGTCGAAGCCGAAGCGGCAGAGGCCCATGATCTCGAGGAAGACGACACCGAAAACATTTTGGAGTCCGACGTTGAGCCCACTGATCTGCACGACGACCATCATGATGTAAAGGCTTCTGATCTTACCGACGAAAGCCTGCTTGAAGGCGTGCCTGAAGAAGAGCTGAAGGCGGCTGCTGAAATCACGGTCCCCAAGGTTTCCCATAAGAGCAAAAGCACGCGCAAGCGCAGCACGCGTAAGTCTTCCGCTGATTCTTCCGTTGCCCTGCTTACGGGCGACCCGGTGCGTATGTACCTGAAAGAAATCGGCAAGGTTTCCCTGCTTACTGCAGCGGAAGAAATCGACCTTGCTATGAAGATTGAAGCAGGCGTTGCCGCTACCGCTGAATTGGAAAAGGCCGAAGAAGAGGGCATCGAGCTTGAGCGCCGCGAGCGTCGCCGCCTTACCCGTGTAGAGCAGGTGGGTATCGATGCCAAGCAGCAGCTCATCGAGGCAAATCTCCGCTTGGTTGTTTCTATTGCAAAGCGCTACGTTGGTCGCGGCATGCTGTTCCTCGACCTCATCCAGGAAGGCAACCTGGGTCTTATCCGCGCAGTTGAGAAGTTCGACTACACCAAGGGCTTTAAGTTCTCCACGTATGCTACGTGGTGGATTCGCCAGGCAATCACGCGCGCTATTGCTGACCAGGCTCGTACCATCCGTATTCCTGTTCATATGGTCGAAACCATCAACAAGCTTGTTCGTATTCAGCGTCAGCTGCTGCAGTCGCTGGGTCGCGAACCTACTCCTGAAGAAATCGCTGAGGAAATGGGCCTTACCCCCGAGCGTGTTCGTGAAATCCAGAAAATCAGCCAGGAACCGGTTTCGCTTGAAACTCCCATCGGTGAAGAAGAAGATTCTCAGCTGGGCGACTTCATCGAAGACGATGCAGCAATCGTTCCTCCTGATGCGGCATCCTTCAGTATGCTGCAGGAACAGCTTTCCAAAACGCTGGAAGGCTTGGCCGAACGTGAGCGCAAGGTTATTTCCCTGCGTTTCGGCCTGGAAGACGGGCATCCTCGTACGCTCGAGGAAGTCGGTCGCGAATTTGGCGTAACACGTGAGCGTATTCGTCAAATCGAGTCGAAGACGCTTGCCAAGCTGCGTCATCCCTCCAGGTCGCAGAAGCTGAAAGACTATCTGGAAGACTAAACGTTCTGCGTTGTTCTGCCGAACGGCGCAGAACTCATGAAATGCAATGATGCTGCGCGGAATTCTGACGGCACAGGAAAATTTCAAGGCCCATGGGGTGGCGCGAAGGCCTGCACTCATGGGCCTTTCAATCTTCCCGCACTCGTCAGAATTCCGCTCGCTAACTTACTGGCGTATGCCCTGATTCTTATTAACGCCCTTTCGGGCGTTTTTGCGTTGTTGGGCGTCTAAGAGGGACAGTCCCTTTTGGACACCTTAGAATGTGTTCCAGATCAGCAGCCAAAAGAAACTGTCCTGTTTTGGCTGCCTTTTGGCTATTTTTCAGCAACCATCGCCGATAACGGAGGAGCCCCTATGGCAAACGATCAACTTGAATTCTTCGCTACATGCCCTCAGGGGTTTGAACATATTCTTGCCGACGAGTTGAAGCGTCTGCGCGCCCAAAGCGTGCGCCCCCTGAAGGGCGGTGTCGCGTTCTTCGGAACGAAGGTGGAAGGCTATCGTGCGTGCCTGTGGTCGCGCATCGCTTCGCGTGTTCTGCGCGTTATGGGTCGCGTTGAGGCTTATAGTGCCGAGGCGCTTTATGAGGGCGTAAAGGCATTGCCTTGGGCGACGGTAGTTGGTGACGGCGCTACTATTGCGGTTACGGCGCGTGGCACCAATGATGCTTTGCGCAACACTCAGTTTGCAGGGCTGAAGGTGAAGGATGCCGTATGCGACTGTTTACGCGAGGCGCGAGGTAAGCGCCCTGATGTCCAGCCTCAGCGCCCTGACGTGCCCATTTGGGTGTCGATTCACGGCAAGAAGGCAACTGTTTCTATCGATTATGCCGGCGAATCGTTACATCGCAGTGGCTATCTCGTGCCTGGCGAAAATGTAGAGGCTCCTTTAAAGGAAGCGCTTGCCGCCGGCATGCTGGTATGGGGCGGATGGGATCGCGTAGCAGCTCCTGCCTTACGTCGTGCCAAAGCGGAACGTGCCGGAGCTGATGGTTTGGTGGAAGCGCCGGTGTTTGTCGATCCTGCCTGCGGCAGCGGAACGCTGGTTCTGGAAGCAGCCATGATGGCAGCCGATCGCGCCCCGGGTCTTTCCCGCGATTACTGGGGTTTTGAGGGTTGTGCTGATTTTGACGCAGATGGGTTCGATGACCTATTGGCGGACGCCGATGAGCGTTTTGAGCGAGGCCTGGAAGATACACCGCAGCTGTTCGGTTTCGACATCGACTCCCAGGCGGTGGGCATTGCGCGAGGCAACGCGCGGCGCCTAGGCCTTTCGAAGCTGGTGACATTCGGCTGCGCCGATTGCGCCGACCTGCCTGTTAGCTTGCATCAAAACGGTATCGAGTTCGACCAACGTGGCTTTATCGCTATCAATCCGCCGTATGGCATGCGCCTTTTGGCTCATGGACTCGACGGGTTCTATGAGCATCTTTCGCGGGGCCTTCGTGAGTTGTCCGACTCGTGGAGCATGACGGTGATTACGCCCGATGATGATTTCGATGGCTCGGTGGGCTTCGAGGCCCAGCGAACCTTGTCGGTGTACAACGGTGCAATTGAGGCCACACTTCGCAGTTATCGCTTGGGTCATTCCAGCATCATCGAGGTTCCTCTCGTGACGCTTGAGGGAGCTGAAGTCAAGGTTGCTGTCACTTCCGATCATGCACTGCAATTTGCAGCACGTTTGCGCAAAATGGCAAAAGCGCGCCGCAAGTGGGCGCGAAAGAACAAGGTGCACGCATACCGCGTCTACGATGCCGACTTGCCCGATTACGCCGTTGCCGTCGATGTATTCGAAGAGCAAGGCTCGGGCGATACGAATCTGCTCATAACCGAATATCAGGCGCCGAAAGAGATCGATCCCGCGAAGGCAACGCGTCGTTTCAAGGATGCTTGCACCGTTGCTCCTGTGCTTTTGGGCGTTTCTGAGGAGCGTCTGTTCACGCGTGTTCGTCGTCAGGCAAAAGGCGGATCGCAATACCACCGCGAAGAGCATATCTCCCATCGCGTCATTGTCGAGGAAGCGGGGCATCCCTTCGAGCTCGATCTTTCTGGCTATTTGGACACGGGTCTATTCCTCGACCATCGTATTACTCGCAGTATGGTGGGCGAAATGGCGGCTGATAAGCACTTCCTTAACCTATTTGCCTATACCGGCACGGCAACGGTCTATGCTGCGGTGGGTGGCGCTGCCTCGACCACTACGGTCGATATGAGCCAGACCTATCTTGATTGGGCGAAGCGCAACATGAAGAATGCGGGCTTTACGGGTCGCCAGCACCAGTTTGTTCGTGCAAATGTCCTTTCTTGGATAGAGCAGGCTGCCGAAGAGGAATCCGGTTGCTACGATTTGGTGTTCCTTGACCCACCCACGTTCTCCAATTCGAAAACTATGGGTGAACGCACATGGGATATCCAGCGCGATCATGCTGAGCTTTTGCGCCTGGTGCGTCGCCTTCTTGCTCCCGGCGGCATCATCGTGTTCTCTGGAAACTTGCGTTCGTTCAAGCTTGATGAAGTGAAAGTGCGCGCTTGCGGGCTAGGCATTGAAGACGTTACCGCAAAGACGATCCCTGAAGATTTCTCCCGTAATCCACGCATTCATTTCTGCTACTTGCTTACCGATTTGCGTGGGTAGGAGCTTCCGCGCATGCTGGAAAAGGTCAGGGCTTTCGTTTCGAAGGAAGCGGTGCTGGTCGTTGCGGTTTTGGCAGCAGCGGTGTCATGTGCGCTGGTGCCTTTTGACGAAGGCTATGCGTCGTATGTTGATTGGCACACTTTGGCACTTCTGTTTTGCCTGATGGCGGTTGTAACGGGGTTGCGTTTCATGGGCGTGATGCGCCTGCTGGGCAGCTGGGCTGTGTCTTGTGCCTCCTCTATGCGCACCCTGGCGTTCGCGTTGGTTGCGCTAACCTTCGTCAGCTCCATGGCGGTAACCAATGACGTGGCGCTTATCACCTTTGTTCCTCTTGCCCTTGTCGTGCTCTCCGAGATGGGGGAGGGTCGGCATACGGCTTCTGTGGTGGTGCTCATGACGGTTGCGGCAAATTTGGGCAGTATGCTGTTGCCCGTTGGGAATCCGCAAAACCTCTTTCTCTATCGCGCATCGGGCATGGGCTTCCTTCAGTTTGTGCTGACCATGGCGCCTATTGCTGGCCTGTCTGCGGCAATGTTGGTTGCGGCATTGCTGATTGTGTTCCGGGGTAATGCGGAGGGACACTCCGATTGCGCGTCTCGCAAAAAGCCTTCCAAGCTTACGGGGCGGCAAGGGTTCTTGTTCGTCTCTTACCTGCTTTTGTTTGCTTTGAGCATTATGGCTGTAGTGGGTCTTATTGATGCTTTTGCCGTGGCAGCTCTCGTTGCCTCTGCCCTGCTCTTTTTTGATAGACGCACGTTGGCGAAGGTTGATTATGGCCTTTTGCTTACTTTTGTGGCCCTGTTTGTATTCGTGGGTAATATGACTCGTATTCCGGCGGTGCATGAGGTGCTTTCTGCCCTGGTGGGCATCGCACCGTTTTATGCGGCAGTGGGATCAAGCCAGGTGATAAGCAACGTGCCTGCCGCCGTTTTGCTGTCTGGTTTCACCAACAACTGGACTGCCCTTATAGTGGGGACGAACCTCGGCGGGTTGGGAACCCCCATTGCTTCTATGGCCAGCCTTATCTCGCTCAAAATTGCCACTGCCTCGGGTTTGGTGGGAAAGCGTCGTTATTTGGCGGTGTTTACGGTCTGGAATGTGGCATTCCTTGCCGTCCTATGTGTGGCAAATGCGGTATTCGGGTGGGCTTGAGTCCAGAAGATGCCGTCTTTTGGCAGATCCAGCGTATTTCAAAGGCTTTATTGTTCCATGTTTGTTTTCTCCCCGCGAAGCAGGGCGTCTACCAATTCGTTGTCCTCTTCGCTGGGTGAGCCTAGTGGGAGCCCGCACGCTTCAAAGAAATGACTGCCAGCGAATTGACGAGCGCGGAATGAACCGTGGATGCCGTCGTCAAGATAGCGAATGCGGCTTCGGCAATCGGTTGTTCCGCAGAACAGCATGCCGTGGTTGCTGATGTAGCGCGCATAGGTTTTCGTTTCCGACCAGAGCATCACGCCGGCCATATTCTCCAGTTCGTAGGCCACGGCGTAATTGGTCCAGCTTATGGCCCGCAGTCGTACGTAGCGGTCGAGCAGTGATGCCATGCGGGTAACGCGGCGCAGTGTTTCGGTGGCTCCGATGAACAGTGCGTTGGCGGGCACTTCGATGTCAAGTGCCGAAATCTGACGAAGAGCCTCTTCTTGCATGTGGGGATCGAGCATCACACCAGGCACTGTGAGCTTCATCGATTCGTCGGGAAACAGTTCGATGGCGGAATGGACTGAGCTTCCGGGAATACCTTTGGATGTCCGAAATATCAGCGAATCGTGTGCGTGCTGAACATGGCAGCTCATTCCTTGTTGCGCAAAAGCTGATCTCATGGCAACGACATGGCTTTCCTGAGCTGCTCTAGAGGGCGTATCAGCGGCGCGACAGCCCATTCGGTACAAGTACAGGCTAAACAAGGGCAGGGGAGCCTCAGAGGTGGTGCTGTCCTGTGAGGTGCACGGGGTGTCCGCCGGATACCATACGGTACGTTGACAGAACTCGCGGATTTCCTGCTTACGCTTAGTCGCCTTGCTGTAGAGTTCCACCAGTGCCGAACCGAGTGCGGGGCCCGAGGTTGATCCTTCGCGTATCTCGACAATGCCGTCGGCAACATAGGGTGGGAAATCGCCTTCGTGGACCTGAACCACTACAGCGCCTTGTTTGGGGTTTGCAGGATCGGCGATAAAGCGTGTGTCGAAGCGCGGAGTAGGGGATACATGGTGGCGGCACAGCTCGCCGAATATCTGAGAGAAATCTGCCGACTGCTTTGGCACAGGACAAACCGTTTTATTGTCATCAGCGATGCCGATGACAAGCCAGCCGCCATGGGAATTAGCAAACGAGGCGATAATTTTGGGGATCTTCGCGCGGACGTTTTCGTTCCAGGTGCGCTTGAATTCAAGCGCAAAACCTTCTTCGAGGTCCTTCAATTGCGCGAGGTCGGCATAGGTCACTTCGTCAAGACTTTTGGGTTGGCCCTGTTCGTTGCGAAACGGACTGTACATGGTAACCCCCTCATTTCCCATGAGACCATAATAGCGTGTTGGCGTCTTTTCTTATTCCTCTGTATGGATGTTCTTGCTTTGGGATGGGGTCTCTTTTTCTGCTCGTCTTTTTGCGGCGTATTCTTCCTCGATCTGCTTGGCGAATGCATCCATCTTCGTTTCGCCTTCGCTTTTGATCCCGAATAAGGTTCGTCCGCTTGAAACGCGCGGCTTAGCTTCGCCGGAAAGTTCGGAAGCAAGGGCCTGTTGGATACGTTCCCAACGTTTTTGGAATTCGTTGTCCCTAATCAGGGATCCAAGATTCGCTTGAGGTGTTCGACGAGGGCCAGGCATCCAGCGTCGACATCTTCGTAGGTAGTGTCGAAATCGCCGGTATACCACGGATCTGCAACGTCTCGCGAAGCGCCTACCCAATCCATCAGAAGGCTTAGCTTTCCATCGGGATCGTTGTGGTAGAGGCGCATCATGTCGCGCATGTTGTAGCGATCCATGCCCACAATATAGTCGAACTTATCGTAGTCGGCGGTCGTTGCCAGGCGTGCCGCACGATGCTCGTAGGGAACGCCGTACCGATTGAGGATTTCTTTCGTTCCGTAGTGAACGTCGCTGCCGATTTCATCGTGATGCATCGCTGCCGACTCCACGTAAACGGTGGCATCGAGCCCCGACAGGCGCACGCGTTCTTTCATGACGAATTCAGCCATAGGTGAGCGGCAGATATTGCCATGGCAAACGAAGAGGATGTTGATCATGGGTTGCCTTTCGGTAAATTGCGGCAGTGAGGTAACTATAGCGTGGTTCCTGGTGTTGGCAAGCTTGGGCAATGAAGGAGGGATTAAGGTGTGGAAATAAAAAAAGATCCGCATAAAGCGGATCTTTGAAATTCTGGCTCCCCGGGTAGGATTCGAACCTACAACCCTCCGGTTAACAGCCGGATGCTCTGCCGTTGAGCTACCGAGGAATTCGGTGCGTTCTTCGTGACGCAGGAATTTATTATACGCATCTTGGAATCCGGTGCAACATATTTTTTGAAAAAAGTTTTAACTCGATTCCCATCAGCGCAAACGATGAATTAGCGCCTACGGAGCGATGGCCCCCTGCGACCCCTGCCAGTGCGTGATGGGCGTTTGGTGGGACGCTTGGGGTTGGGGACCAGGCGATCGTCGGCATACTCGAAGCCTTCGACGTCGTGAGTTTCAAGCAAATGCTGCGTATGATATTCAATTTCGCGCAAGTCAAGAAGCTGATCTGGGGAAAGGAACGTATAGGCGGCTCCTGATTCGCCAGCGCGGCCCGTACGTCCGATTCGGTGGATGTAGTCTTCGGGCGAGTCGGGCACGGTGAGGTTCACGACATAGCTTACATCGGTGATATCGATGCCGCGTGCGAGGACATCGGTGGCAACCAGAACATCGATTTTGCCATCGCGGAAGTTCTTTAGTGCACGGTCGCGTTTGCCTTGATGCTTGTCTGCATGGATGCTGTCGGCTTTTACTCCTGCGTCTTTCA
>ENA-OPUE01001492-OPUE01001492.1-human-gut-metagenome-genome-assembly--contig:-NODE-1492-length-13983-cov-3.143883_pt1 | contig 13983 bp, 9 predicted proteins | sample MGYA00241466_ERZ501924 | MGnify/ENA primary metagenome ERZ501924 (study PRJEB25962, sample SAMEA2042223) | human gut metagenome | biome: human gut; feature: human-associated habitat; material: faeces...
CCGTGCAAAGAGCTGCTTGCCATGGTGATGACTCTTCATTGCAGGGTCGACCTCGACGGCATCAGTGAATACGGCGAGGTCGCAAACATCCAGGTGACCGATAGCCTTCTGAGGCAATGCGGGCTCGCTGTCGACGAGGCGTTTGCGATCGCGATGAAGAACATAGAGAGTGTTGCGCAGATAAGCCCGATCCGCACAGTTCTGGAAGAGCTTCTTGGCGAAGAGCTGCCTGACGGCGGCAATGAGCCGAAGATGATCATCGTGAGCAACGAGCAGCGCTGCAACGGGGCACCGTTGATGTTCTCGAAGGAGATCCAAGGCGAGCTGCTTGAGATCTTCGAAAAGCGAGCAGTGTACGTGCTCCCATCGAGTATCCATGAGTTCATCGCCGTTAGCGCAAGCTACATGTCGATAGATGACTTGAGGGAGATGGTGCGCACCATCAACGAGAACGAGGTTGATCCTGAGGAACGCCTGACTGACGAGGTGTACACGCTCATCGGCACACCAGAGAACCCGGTATTTGGCATGAGTAGCTGCCTGGGCGCTCAAGGACAGGAAACCTTCCTAACGGCACGTTTCTAAAAAGCAGGGCAGACTCGGTAATTGCACCGCCGGGCCTGCCTTAAAGGAAAGAATTGTATCACGCACAGGAGCCTGCTGACATTGCATCCCAGCAGGCTCCTTTTCTGTTCTCCAGATGCGGTATCCACTCGGAGCGCACTGATGATGTCTGAGGGCTTTCGTCTAAATCTTCTGCAATATTCATATTGTGCAACAGTGGAGGTGTGCTATAATTCTTCTTGTAGAACTCCTAACAAAGGATTCTTACTTGGTGTACGACCTCCTCCCGCAAGGGCAGGGGGTCGTTTTCGTTTTGCGCGGCAAGAAGCGCAGCTACTTGCCAAGCTATCAGCAAAGAACCCCACCGAACAGAAGTTCAGCGGGGTTCTCAAATTCGCATTCGATTGCGAGTTTACTCTTACGGATCGCTTTAAGCCTCGGTAGGCTGGTTGGCAGAATCCTTCTGCACATCCTCTGGGCTTGCGACAACACCGCAGGTGGAGCACTTGTAGTCCTTCAGGACTGACTCGTCATATGCCGCCTTGTCGGTAACCGTCTCGTCCCATGCATCCTTCACCTTCACAGTCTCCTTATGCGGAACCTGCTTGGTCAGCCCTTTGTGACCGGTTTCCTTTAGATGATCGGATCCGTCGTTGGTGTTTGGATCAAAGTACTTGCCGCATGTGTTGCACATGGTCGAGTAAACGGTCTGATTCTCGTAAACCGCGTCATGGTGAACCACGTGTGTCTCGGCATCATGGTGAACCGTTTCGTATTCGGCAACCCAATCGTGCTTATGCACATCCTGGGACGCCTGCGAGTTGTCAGAGGCGTTCTGGCTGTCGGTAGGTTGCTCTTGTGCGGAAATCGGCTCAGGCTGTTGCGATCCATGGATCGCGAACCCGATGCCGATGCCGGCTGCGAGCACGACAACGGCTACGGCAATTGCAATCGCTGCGATGCGGACGTTGCCGCTCGGATTGCTGCTACCGCTTGTTGCTTTCTGCTCGTCTTGTTCGTTTTCGCTGTCTGCCATGTAGTCACTCCTTTCTTGAAAAGGGGAGGGTGCCAACATCGGCACCCTCCCAAGTGTCCCGATAGGGTCCTAGAGGCTATTCCTCGTCGGACTCGCCATCGGTCTTGCCCTCAGCTGCGGCAAGTTTGCGATGACGGTAAGCATAGGCACCGGCACCGCCAGCCAAAGCAATAAGGGCGGCGATCAACGCATAGATCAGCGTCATGTCGACGCCGGTCTTGGAGTACCCGTCGCCACCAGGGGTATCGAACGTGTTGTCATCGGGCTCGGAAACCGTCACGGTTTGAGCCTCGTCGTCGATGTCCTGATGATCTGCGATCTGGATGCCGTCCTTGTAGGCGATCTCGAACGCCACGAGGTCCTTGCCGCCGAGCTCGGAGGCATCAAACGTGAACTCAAGGTCAACAGAGCCGTTCGCCTTGTTCGGCACGAAGGTCGCGACAGCGGTTACCTTGCCATCGCCGACGATCAGTTCAGTGCCGGTTGCCTTGTCCATCAGAACACCCTCGATTGTGTACTCCTTGCCGGGGATCAGGTCGGTGTACTCCACATGGTCGACCACGGTTGCCTCACGGGAAGGCAGGAGGGTGTGGTCACCATCGGTCTTGTCGGTAGCCGTGGTGGAGAGCTTGGGCGTGACGATCTCAACCGTCTGACCCTCGTTCTGGATATCGGATTCATTTGCGATCAGCTCGGAGCCCTTGAACAGGAACTCGAACACCACGGTTTCGGTGTCCTCGTTGTAGATGGAGTTGATCGGGAAGTCCATCGAGACGGTGCCCGACTGCTCCTCAGGCGTGAAGGTCTTCTTCTGGATGCTGAGGCAGCTTACGATGTCAGGGTTCTCCTGCATCACCTTGGCAATGGCCTCGTAATCCGGGTTCAAAGGAAGCACAGGTGTGTCCTTTGTGAGCTTCACCTGATCGTCGGTGTAGGTGCCAATCTCCTTGGAATTGGACATATCAGCGGAATCGCTGAACTCAACAAGCTTCCAACCATCGTCGGTCTTTTCAAGGTACTGACCGGAGCCGTTGTCGTCAGACCATTCGTACTTGCCGGCGACAAGCTTAACCTCATGGCCATCGCCGAACGCCTTGCCATCGATCTCGATGGCGGAAACATCACCGGAGTCAAGTTCGCAAGCAGCCTTTAGGTCGTCTGCAAACTTCTGCAGGTCCTCAGCAGAGATCGCCGAAGCACCCTCGCCGGAGAGCAGTGGCAGGCCTGTGGCCTTGTCCATCAGGATACCTGCAACTTGGTACTCATCGCCGGGAACAAGGTTCTTGTACTGGATCTCGTCGGTGATGGAGGACTCGGGATCGGCAGCCATATGCTTGTCACCGTCAGCGGTGTCGGTAGCGGTAGTGCCGATTTGAGGAGGAACCACAGTAGTGGTCTGATCCTCGTCGTCGATGTCCTCATGGACGGTGATCTCGATCTGGTTGCGGTACAGCTTCTCAAATGCTACGAGCTTCTTTCCAGCCAGAAGGTCAGCGTCGAACTCGAACACAACGTCCACAGAGCCCTTGGGCTTCTCAGGGGTGAACGTGGCGGAGGCGGTAACTGGGTTGCCGTCCACATCCAGCAAGGCCTCACCGGTTTCCTTCACCATCAAGGTGCCGGAAACCTTGTACTCCTTGCCGGGAACCAGGTTATCGTAGGAAACCGTGTCTACAACGGATGCTTTATGGTCGGCGATTACTTCCTTGTCGCCATCGAGCCCGTCGGCTGCATTAGTGTGGATCTCGGGAACGACGATGGAGACAGCCTGTGCCTCGTCGTCGATATCCTCATGGCCACCAATCTCTTCGCCGTTGCGGGAGATCTTCTCGAACACAACAAGCTGCGAGTTCTCATCAAGCTGAGAGGCATCGAATGCGAACTTCACATCCACAGTGCCGTAAGTATCATCCGGCGTGAACGTGGTCTCGCCAGTGATCTCCTTCCCGGTGGAAGGATCGATGTAAGGGTTGCCGGTAGCCTTGTCCATGATGGTACCGGTTATCTTGTACTCCTTGCCGGTCACGAGACCCTTGTACTCAACGGTGTCGGTAACTTCGGCCTCAGGATCCTTGACCACATTCTTGTCGCCATCGATGCCGTCGATAGCGGTGGTCGCAAGCTCAGGGGAGATAACAGTAACGGTCTGATCCCCATCGTTCAGATCCTCATGGGATCCGATCTCTTTGCCATCTTGGTAAATCTTCTCAAAGACTACGAGCTCATGGCCATCAAGGGAAGCGCAGTTCAAAGTGAACTCAAGCTCAACGGTACCGTAGGTATCGGCTGCCTTGATGGTCTTCGAAGCAGTTACTTCGGAGCCATCTGCGTTGAGCAGTGCCTTTCCGGTGACCTTATCAATCACCGTACCGATGAAGGTGTACTCCTTGCCGGTTACCAAGCCTTTGTACTCAACAGTATCAGTCAGCGTAGCCTCGGTGTCGCGGACAATATTCTTGTCACCATCGTGCCCAGCCTGGCTGCTGGTGGCAGTGGTCTCAACGAGCGGGGTATCGACCTTTACGGTCTGATCCACATCGTCGATGTCCTCATGGCTTGCAATCGTGGTCTCGCCACGGTAGAGCTTTTCGAACGCAACAAGGCTGTGACCGTCGAGGTCTGCGCAATCGAAGGTGATCTCCACGGTTGCGGTGCCGTTGGAGCTCTCAGGCGTGAAGGTAGCCTTGCCAGTGACCTCAGAGCCGTCTGCCTTGAGCAGTGCATTACCGGTAGCCTTGTCCATCATCTTGCCGATGAGGGTGTATTCCTTGCCGGGAACGAGGTTCTTATATTCCACGGTGTCCTTGACGGTTGCAGTGGTGTCGCGAACCACGTTCTTATCGCCCTCATGCCCAGCCTGGCTGCTCTTTGCAGTGGTTTTGATGGAGGGCTCGATAACGGTGACGGTTTGCGGGATATCGGTAATCTCCGCATGCGTTGCGATTTCCTTGCCCTTGGTCAGGACATGCTCGAAGGCAACAAGGCTCTGATCCTTCTTGAGGTTGGAGCCGTTGAAGGTGAACTGGATCTCCACTGTGCCCGCCGTTGCGTTGGGGATGAACTGCTTCTCGGCAGTCACGGGATTGCCCGCCGCGTCCTTGAGCACCGCACCGGTAGCCTTGTCCATCAGCTCGCCTTTGAGCGTGTACTGCTTGCCAGGGGTGAGGCCGTAGTAGGCAACGGTATCGGTAACCACCATTTCGGTGTCCTTGACAACCTGCTTGTCGTTGTCGATGCCATCTGTGGCAATGGTGCCGATTACAGGAGGCTTGACGGTAACGGTCTGACCCAGATCGTTGATGTCTTCATGGTTGTCGAGGATTCGGTCAGGGCTCTCGGTGGTTGCGATGGTTTCAAACACAACGAGCTCGGTGGAATCTTGTCGACAACGGTCACATCGGGCTCGGCAACGACTTCCTGATCGCCATCGGCCTTGTCGTAAGCCTGGGTGGAGATGGATACATCTTGGTCGGTCAGGGTTCCAAGGTTGACGGTGTTGTCGGCGTTGAAGGTGTTGTCACGGGAAACCGTGAAGTCCTTCTTGATGAGCTGGTAACCCGCATTTGCATCGCACGGGAGCTCTTCCAAGGTGTACTCATCGTAAGGAAGGGCGCCACGCTCATCGTCCGGATCGGTGATCTTGGTCTCATCGCCGTCCGTGTACTGACCGAACCACACGCCGCAGGTAGGATCGAGAACCTTGGCAGCATCGAGCAACTTGGCTACAAAGCCCTGAATGCCCTCTGTATCCTCGGACATGATCCAGTCGTTGCCGTTGGTGTCCTGCGTGTGCTTGTTCCAAGAGGCTTTGGTGGAAGCCTTGCCGTTCTCGTCGGTGACGATCACATGGCTCTCACCAGTGGTTTTGGAAGTGATCTTGAAAGGCACCCCAGCCAAAGAATGCGAATCATCCGAAGCCGCCTTGGTGAATTCCAAGTCAGAACGGAACACCGGCTCAGCCTGCTCAGGGGCATTGTAGGAATGGACAACATCTATATTACCGTCAACAGTGATTTGACGAACGAAAGATTGATCCATACCGAAAGGCTTCGGTAGATTGTAGCCTTTCGGTGCCTTGATTTCCTTAATAACGGCAGTGCCAAGTGGCAGTGAGATTGCACCGTTTGCGGCTCGATAGAAGTCGTCACCGCTTACTTTATAAGGAAGAGTAGCGGTAACGTTGCCGTTTGCATCATGCACTTCAAAACTTTGGTCTGCATATCTAAGGTTTACATAACCATCTTCATCTGTTTGCAGAACCCATTTACGGGTAGGATTGCCGGATGCCTCGGCGTCAGCTACAGAGTCATAGTAGCCATCGTAATACTCGACAGAGTATTGAGCACCATAGAGGGAAGCACTGCCAAGAGGCAGGTTCTTCTCACCGTTGTAGGTCTTCTCACCGTCGTACTTGCCAAGCAAAGTACCAACAGGGTCGCTTTGCGGCTTATCAACCAAATTGCTGGTCGTAGTCTGACCGCTCGTAACACGAACCTGATGACCCTCCTCATCAAGTGCATAGCCCTTAGGTGCCTTGAGCTCCTTGATGGTGTAATCGCCCGCCGGCAGCAGGCCGGACTTGGCGTAACCGTTCTCGTCGGTGGTCAGTTTGGCAACTGCCTGGTTCGACGAGTTGTACACGGCGTACTCAGCGCCGGCAAGGTCGTAGCAATCGTTGCCATCGGAGATCGCCGGGTTGGAAGAGGACTTGTTGATCTCAACCCAACCGCCGAAGTTCTTGATGAGCGTAACCTGTGCGGAGATGTGCTGGTAGCCGATGAGCCCGTACTGGTTGCGATCCTTGCCGTTGGGGGCATCAGGCGGGGAGATGTACAGGTCGTAAACGACCTCGCCCGTCTCCACGTTCACGCTCTTCAGGGTAGCGGAGTAGGTTGCCTGCACGTTGCTGGCAGGTGCCGCAGAGCGGTCTGCGCAGTAGCCGGTTGCGCTAACGCCCGCGAGCTTACCCGAGAAGTTCGACAGTGCGAACTGAGCCGGGTGCCAGCTCCAGGTCGCGCCGATCCAGCAAGTGCCGGAAAGGGTCCGGTCGACATCCGCATCGGGGTTGGTGAGCGGAACCACCGTAACGTCGGCAACGGCCCACTTCGCCTCAACGACCACGGATTCGGTTACCGTGGAGTTGAAGTCGTACTGCTTGCCGTCCTTGGTGTACCAACCAAAGAATTGCCAACCGGTATAGGTCGGGGTTGCCGGTGCACCGCCCTTGACGCTTGCGTAGGACTTGCCCCAGGGAACCGTGACCTCCTGCTTGGCGGTCTTGCCGCCGTCGTTGGCGTTTACGGTGACGGTACACTGGGTCTGTACCCAGGTGCCCTCCACCTCGTAACTCTTGTTGATAGGTGTCTCAGTCCATGAGAAGTCCTTGCCGGTCTCGGCATCAATCCACTTGAGGCTCAATCCCTGCTTGGCTTTCTGTGCAGCCAAGTCGGCAAGAGGCGTGTTGCCGTTCGCATCGGTGTAGTACACCGGATCGGCGTTGACAGGCTGTCCCGGCGTGAAGTCGGTTCCGCCGACGAGCACGGGCAACGTGTCATCGTCGAGCCCGTCCACAGTGGCCGTCACAGTGTAATCTGCCGGTGCAGCATATGCTTGCTGAGGGTTCGAGAGAGCCCAAGTCGGCAGAAGACCCACGACCAGAACGACTGCGAACAAAGAGTTCACGAACTGGGTGAGACGCTTTTTTGCTTCTGCTTTCATAATCTTTCTCCTTTCTTTTTTAGGGGACACATCCATACGATGATACCGCAACCGTACTGTTACCTAGGCGGCAACTACACGTTTTATCTGCTGAAACATTCTATTACCGATGCCAATAGGACTGATTACACCGTATTCCGATGCCCCTCCGAACAACTACGGTCTCTCTGCGTTTTCTGCAAGCCTGTTGCGACACTGCGGTATCGTGTGCCATCACTGCATCGCAGACGGCAAAAAAGAAGAGCCAAGGTTTCCCTTGACCCTTCTGCAAAGAGATAAGCCTATCAGCAAGCGTCTCTTAATGAAAAAAGCAAGGCGTTTTCGCCTTGCTCGTTGTTGTGCTCTTAGCACTGTATTGTGATGCTTTGCTATTTCACTACCAAAACATTATTACCGTGCCGGATTATCCTTGCCAAGCTCCAGAGCATTCGTGCGCACATCGCTCGGCTCAGCCAGCTGTTCCATCAATGCATCGATGCCAATCCCATCGGCTTGATCCAGGTAATCGCTCAAGCTGTGCTTGCGGTTCTTTGCGGAAACCACCAAATCCGGCTCGCCTTTCGAATGTTCATAGCGCTCCAAAGTCGGTAGCCAAGTTTTCTCAGCCTGCGCTTCCAAGAATCCGATCAGCGGGCTCAGATCACCCGTCTCGTCGTATTCGTCAAGTGCCTTGTAATACTGAGACTTGTCCTCTTCGTACACGACAACCGGCGGATGGTCATGTGTGATGAGATAGTAGTTCATCAAAGCACGGCCGCACCTTCCGTTGCCATCGGCGAATGCGTGGATTCCCTCGAACCGTGCGTGAAAGAACGCTGCGGCAACCAACGGCTTGCTTCCCGCGTAGGAGTTGATCTCATCCAGATCTTCCTGAAGGTTCGCCTCCACCTCTTCGACCGGGGCGGCTATGTCATGCCTGCCGACACCCCATCGGTCGTCCTTCTTGAATTGCCCCGGACGCTCGCCCAACTCCCATCTGCGCTGGTCATAGGTAAGCTTGGCGATTTGATAGTGCATCTCCTTGATGGATTCGAGTGAGAGAGGGGTCTTCTCATCGAACCATTTGAGCATCAGTCTGTAAGCATCCTTCATGTTGCTGATCTCGAACAGCGTCTTCAGGTTTCCTGAGTATCCGCTGACTTTTCCGCTTTCGAAGATCTCACGGGTATCGTGATAGGTGATCTCCCTGTTCTCGATTGCGCCCGAGTTGTATGCGAAGAGAACAGAGAAATTCTCCAAATGCGATTCCAAATCTGCAGAGGACTCGATTCCAAAGCCCTTCCACAGCTCGACAATATCCTTGTATCTGCTCATTTCTTTATTCACCTCCTTAGTCTTATTCCCGTCCAAAGCCATCGTCACGGACGATATGCTCAGGCTCCCTATCATCATCTGCAAGACTCATCAAATCACTTATTCCGATTTCTTTTTGACATGCAAGCATGGCTATTGGCTTTTCGACCTGCTTGAAGCTGTCATCGAGGATCGTTGCCAACTCTTGCTCATCGACAACCGGCACCTTCAGCAGCGCCACTGTTCTCTTCTCAAGATAGCGGTTGAGTGCATCGAGCCTGTCTTGTGGAACAGGGTAGGACGGGTTGTTCTCAAGCTTAAAGCCGATCATCCTGCGCAACATATCGTGGTTCTTTTCCGACATCGTGAGCCCAACCTGCTCAATGAACGGTAAGTTGCTGAGCCGTGGATAGTACACGGTGTTGGCTCTGTCCTCAAATTTCTCGAACTCGTCTGCCATGTCATAAGGAAACAGCGACAGGTTGTGGTCGAACAACGGTGCCATCCCGAGCACAGCACCGGTCTTGTTGTCCCTCAGTACACCGAAGTTCTTGGCATGTCGGTCTGGATTGCAGATCAGCGCATCGAACAGGAGCATATCCCTGTAATCGTCCATCATGTCACGACTGAACGCATGCGCCACAGCCATGGAAGCCGGGAACATATGGTCTTTCGTTGTGTAGGCGAACGGAACATACGAGACGTCCTTGGTATTGATGAGAGGGCAGGTCGATGCCAGTTTTCCCTTCCACATCCTCAAATCGTAGGGAACGTGTTTGATGCCGATATGCTCTGCGATTTGAGATGCGAAGTACTCGGAATACGGTTCCATTCCAGAGTTCATGAACCCGGTAGACCCCGCTTTGTACAGCACCAGCTTGTCATCAATCCTTCTCCAAGCCTTAGGGTACTGGCCGTTTGTCGTCCACTCCGTTGATAACCCAAGCTTATGCTTGATGCCGGAAGAGTATCCCGTGTAAGCAACGATCGACAATGCCTCGTCGAGATCGTTGTCGAAGAGGTTCACGTCATCGAAAGAAAGATTCTCATAGCCATCGTCCAACCAATACGAATCGTTGACCGACAGACCCTTGCAGGTATCCAAGATTCCGATGGAGTCATTGGCTGATAGACCAGCCGTAGCCAATATCTCGGCCACAAACTTCCGGTTCTTCGGGATGGTCCTGGATTTTGCCCATGATGCGATGTCGTTTTCCAAACTCTCGGGACTCATTCCCATAGGCCAGAGCTTCTTTGTGCTGAGATCGCAATCTGTAACCTCTACCTTGAGGTTCGCAAAGCGGTCATAGCTCAAGTTGAAGCTCATAAGTTCCCGATTGTACAGTTTCAGTGCATATCCCTTTGTTTCCTGTGTCACACAGACTCCTCCTTTCAATAGATTCATGTTGTGACAGCGAAGTAGTGTGCTATCACAACATATGCATTATTTCCTTATATGCTCATGCTTATCTATCATTATAGCACGATGTTGTGCTATATATCCACCAGAACATAATCGGCTACTCGTCGAAATCGTCATCGTCGTCTTCCTCGCTGTTTGCAGCCTCAGCGTCTTTGATCTGCTGCATCGCACCGAGCGGGTATCCCATCATTGCGCTCAAGGTCTCTTCCGAGATCCCAGGGTTGGCATTCTTCAGGTACTCGAACACGCTTGAAGCCCTGCGGTTCATGCTGGTAACGCTATCGTTGGAGAAGCAGAGCAGTTCTTGGTTCTTGAACATGACCCCGTTGATGAGGTACCCTCCTTGCCGCCATACCGCCAACTCGCCGTCTATCGTGATCTGCGCTATGTGCTCAAGCTCTTCCTGGGAAACCAGCCTGATCCTGCGGCCCTGCCTCCTAAGCGCATGCCTGATGACGGTACGGGTATCGTCGTCGGGTGTCTCAACCGCATTCCCAGCTTCCGAGCCGTCGTACCAGTACAGATCGATAATAAGCCCCTCATCGTCCAAAAGATCGAGCCTTACGGTAAGCTCGGTGGCCAGGTTCAGCCCTTGCTTTGCCCAAGGCTCGTTTGCTGTGAAGTTGTCGGTTGAGAACACGTCGAGCTTGCCGTTCTGGTAGTACACAATGATCTGCATGCCACATCATCCCTTTCTTCGTTGTTTCGCCTCTCACTCAGACAGGCATCTTGGAATGCCTGCCGTATCAGCGAGCAAGGCGAGCGTATATATCAATCCTCATCATTTTCATAGCACAATGCCACGATACAGAAACAGCAGTACCGCACAATACCGTGCTGCACTGCTGTAACCTGCATGCCCTGTTCCTAACGCTCGTCTTCTGAACCTAGATCGTCCCGGTTCACATCCGAAACGTCTTTCTGTACGTTACCTTCCCGCACGTCCGAACCGAACAGCTTGTCGAACTCCGATTCGGAAAGCGTTGGCCCAGGATCCTTATATTCAACCTCATCCGTCATTGCCTCCTCATCACCATGGAAGTCATTCGGTGCGGAACAGCAGCACCTTCGCCGCAAGTTTTGCCTCCAACCGGTGCAGCATCTCCTCGTCGACATGCGCCCTGCCGTGCTCGTCTGGCTCCCTCTTCGCCAGCGATCGCATGTACGGACGGTAATGCCTTAAAACGGCTTCCATCGCGATCGCATCCCCATCGGCTGCCTTGGCGATGGTTAGGTAATCAAGCAGTTTCTCGTGCTTCTTCTTAGCGCTCATAGCGATTCCCCCTTCTCATCCATCATGTTCCTGAGCTCCTTCAGGGCTTGCTTTCGGTGGTACTGCACGTTTGCCCTCTCAAGGCCGATCATTTCCCCGATCTCCCTGTCCGTGAGCCCCAAGTAGTAGCTCAGTAGCACGATTGCCCTGCGCCGTGTGCCCAAAGAGCTCAAGGATTCGAACACGTCCTCATTGCACACGAGGAAGTCGAGCCCGCATGCCTGCAAGGTTCGTTCGAAGTCGAAGTACCGTGGCATAGTGTAGAGGGCATCGAGCTCGTAAGGCTGCATCTCCGAGAAGAGCACTTCCCGCTTCTGCCTGCGCTTGCGCTCGTCGTATATGTCGCGTGCCTCGTTGCGCAGGATCTTCTTGCAATATGCGTCGAACTGGTGCCTTTTGCTTTCCTCAAGTTTTTCTTGGTTGATATCCCTGCTCATAGGTTTCGTCACCTCCTTCCATGGCCTCGCCGACCAGATGGAAAGAGGATGGCGATGTCTGCCTTGTTTGCCACCACTACGGCGCAAACAGGTTCGATGCAAAACAAGATCAGTTGAAATACCAGTTCAAAGGCAGATTTATGACAAAAGAAAAGCACCCTGCATTCGAACAGGGTGCCGGTTTTTGTGGGCGGGCTATGTACCTTAGCAAACTTGCCGCCCGCCACGGGCACAATCATGTGCTAAGATGCTTTTTGTCGGTTGGAGCTACCAACTCCGTCCGACCGTTTCGAAAGCTGCTTGTTGCACTCTGAAGCTTACCGAAACCAGATTCAGATCGTTTCGCCGACGAAGAGAATCTCTTAAAAGCGTGCTACCAGTATAGCACAATATGCTCCTAAGAGGCACCGATTAGTGCATGGTTTTGGGCAGTTTTTAGAGATTGGTCACTCGAAAAACTAAACGCAACGCTGCAAAGGTAAATGCAACATTGCGTTTTATCCTGCAGATCTTATTCAAAACCGTTGCGGTTACCTTTGCGAGAAGGCGGTTTTAATCACTCGGGTCATTGATTTGAAAGAATCCCGATTCGGATCAAGGCGAATTTGGGCATGCTCGCGCAGACCCACCTGTGCGGAAGCGCAAGACTTAACGCAACAACAAGGGCCTAGTGGGCAACTGCTTTTTCAGCGCGCTATTGCTCTACAGCGTGCTTCATCAAATAGGGCTTTAGGATGACTTCGTTTGTTGGCACGCGCGCAATACCGAGTTCGTCAAGCAAAGCTACGGGCAGGATGCTTGCGGCAAGCTCGAAGGCGCACTTGCCACCGCGACCTGCAATTGGGTAGGAATTAACATGAGAGCAGCACGTAGCGATGTCGTAGACGTTTAAAGCATCGAAGTCGGTGCGCTCTTTCGGCAAGATGCGACGTAATTGCTCATGATTGCGTTCTGCCTGCGACTTCTGATTTGATTCCATGGCATCGCAGTAAAACACACGGCAGCGGCGCCTGCCAAACTCCAAACACGAGCGCTCCATGCCCTCCCAATCATCAAACTCTACGCCCCGGTCAAGCAGAAGAACGGGAAAGATTGCTTTGAAAGCCTCGCGGGATCCCAATGCGCGCTCGATTACGTCAAGCCACTTAACAACAGCTTCTGAGTCGGCATGGCGCTTGCGGAGGTAGAACTGGAACGCATAAGCAACCATATGAAGGCTTAAAACATCATGCTCATTCCACTCATAGCCGCACACGGAATCCCCTTGCACAACCCGCACCTGCTCCTCTAGGGGCAATGCCAAAAAATCATCGTAGGTGCGGCCTGCGCGGTCCACGCGATCGCGACCTGCGTGGCTGTTTTTCTTGCGGGGCTTTAAGCGCACCTTGCGAGGCAGCTCGATGTTCGCGGTGCTTAAAAGACCTTTATCTTGGTAGTTGTAAAGGGTGCGGGCGCATACCCCGACTTCTTCATGGGTAAAGCAAATCGCCTCAAAGCTATGCCCTTGCTTGACGAGCGGCGTCACGATTTTGTCAAGCGATAGAAGCTGTTCGTCGCTCATATCGATACCCTCGCGCGAGGACGCCAAACGCACCCGGTAATTTGCATCTGCCGCTTCAGCGTCGTAGCTGCACTTAGGAAAGCCGCAGTAGGCGCGCTTCGAACACTTTTCCGGGCACACATAGGGCCAGCGCTCGGTATCGGGGCACATCTTGCGCTTAAAGTCAGGACAGGAAGCGATGCAGCTGCGCGTCTTGCAGTGCTTGCAGGTCGTGAGCCTCGTGGAACATTTCTTACAAGCACTGCCACTTTTCTGGCAATCTTGATAGTTAGCACAGCGAATAGAGGGTTTGCTTTTGCCTGTTGATTTCTTCTCGCGAATAGTTCTGTTTGCCTTCACTTCACGTGTAACCGTTGAAGTGGAGACGTCAATCCTTCTTGCGATTCTTCCAGCTGAATCACCTGCAGGAATACCCTGCGCAATCACCTCTCTGTTTTCCAATGAGAGATGCTTCTTTTTTGTCATAGCAATGACTCCTTTCCGCCCACGATGGGCACTCAGGAGTCGATTGTACGAATAAGGATTTTGGTGAAGAAAAGCAGGAACCCCAAGGCAGGCCTTGCGGCCTACGCCTGAGGTTCCTGGCAGGCTGCGCCTGCATGACTTAATGCAACACTATTGCGTTTTGAAATTCAATTCACCTAACAATCATACCGGCTTCCTAGCGTTCAGAATGTT
>ENA-OPUE01001498-OPUE01001498.1-human-gut-metagenome-genome-assembly--contig:-NODE-1498-length-13958-cov-3.182766_pt1 | contig 13958 bp, 15 predicted proteins | sample MGYA00241466_ERZ501924 | MGnify/ENA primary metagenome ERZ501924 (study PRJEB25962, sample SAMEA2042223) | human gut metagenome | biome: human gut; feature: human-associated habitat; material: faeces...
GATTCCATCAAAAAAAAGTGATATACTGATTACCTAGATTTATACAAAAAGTCGGAGGTACGCATATATGAAAAGAGTAGAGGATTATGTAAGAAGCATTCCGGATTTTCCGGAACCGGGAATTATTTTTAGAGATATTACATCGATTATTCAGAACCCGGTTGGATTGAAGAAATCCATTGATGGAATTGTAGAGAATCTCAAAGGGGTAGATTTTGACATTGTGATTGGACCGGAATCAAGAGGATTCATATTTGGTATGCCGGTAGCATATGCATTAGGAAAAGGGTTTGTACCGGTTCGCAAGAAGGGCAAACTTCCATGTGAGACCATTGAGAAGGAGTATTCTTTAGAGTATGGAACCGCAGTGATAGAGATGCATAAGGATGCGATCAAACCGGGAGACAGAGTTGTGATCATAGATGATCTGGTTGCAACAGGAGGAACGATAGAAGCGATCATAGAGATGGTTGAGAGTTTAGGAGGAGAGGTTGTCAAGATTGAATTTGTTATGGAATTAGCAGGTTTGAAGGGAAGACAGAGACTGAATAAATATGATGTGGATTCTTTGTTGATCTATGATGGTAAATAGAAACTGTTGAGATTTTATGGAAGATAAGGTACAATAATAGACACATAGGTGCCTATGTGAAGAAAAAAGGGAGGTATTATATTATGGAGCCGTTATGCTGGCTATTACTTGCAGCCATATTTATTGTAATTGAGATTATTACATTAGGTCTTACTACAATCTGGTTTGCAGGCGGAGCGTTTATAGCAGCACTGGCCGGGTTGGTAGGAGCGAATCTGTATATTCAGGTAGCACTGTTCCTGATCGTATCCATTGTGTTACTGATTTTGACAAGACCGCTTGCAATGAAATATCTTGATTCGAAGACCGAGAAGACCAATTCCGAAGCATTGATCGGACAACGTGCAGTTGTGACACAGAAGATTAATAATCTGGATGCAACCGGTCAGGTGAAGGCTGGCGGAATGGAATGGACAGCCAGAGCAAAGGAAGAGGGAACAATTATTCCGGAAGGAGAGATTGTTACCATTTTAGAGATTCAGGGAGTAAAGTTAATTGTTGAACCTACCGGACAGAAGAAAGAGAATCCGGAAGAATAAGGGTTAGAAAAGGAGAAGAAGATTATGCCATTTTTAATTATTTTGTTAGTGATTGTAATTGCAATTATTATGAGTAGTATTCGAATTGTGCCGCAGGCATATGCTTATGTTATTGAACGTTTGGGAACATATACCGGAACATGGTCTGTCGGTATGCATTTTAAGACACCGGTTCTGGATAAGGTAGCCAAGAAGGTTACATTGAAAGAGCAGGTTGTTGATTTTGCTCCACAGCCGGTTATTACGAAGGACAATGTAACAATGAGAATTGATACGGTTGTATTTTTCCAGATTACAGATCCGAAGTTGTTCTGCTATGGTGTTGAGAATCCGATCATGGCAATTGAGAATCTTACTGCAACGACACTTCGTAATATTATTGGTGATCTGGAATTGGATCAGACTTTGACATCAAGAGAGACGATCAATACAAAGATGAGAGCAACATTGGATGAAGCAACAGATCCTTGGGGAATCAAAGTCAACCGTGTAGAACTTAAGAATATTATTCCACCGGCAGCAATTCAGGATGCGATGGAGAAACAGATGAAGGCAGAGCGTGAGCGTCGTGAGCAGATCCTGATCGCAGAAGGTGAGAAGAAATCAGCAATTCTTCGTGCAGAAGGTCATAAAGAGTCTGTGATCTTAGAGGCAGAGGCTGAGAAGCAGTCGGCAATTCTTCGTGCGGAAGCAAAGAAAGAAGCAACGATTCGCGAGGCAGAAGGTCAGGCAGAAGCAATTATTGCAATCCAGAAAGCAAATGCGGATGGTATTACATTATTGAATGAGTCAGCACCTTCTAATGCGGTTATTCAGTTGAAGAGCTTAGATGCATTTACAAAGGCGGCAGATGGTCAGGCAACCAAGATCATTATTCCGTCAGAGATTCAGGGTTTGGCCGGCTTGGCAAAGTCTGTTGTGGAAGTGGCTAAGGAACAGTAAAGATATACGGAATGGTATACAGGGATTGCTATATATGGATGTAGTAATCCCTGTTTTTAAAGGAGTACGAATTTGAAGTGGAAGATTGAAAAGAAATATTTGAAAATTGCAGGAATAACACTTGGCATTATTGTTCTTGCAATTATGTTTAACAATCTGTTAGAACATGAAGGACAGCTTACTGCGATTAAGAGTACGGTGAGTGGAACGATGGCACCAATTGTAACAGGATGCATATTGGCATATTTATTGAATCCTATCCTGAATTTTTTTGAACATTATTGTTTTACGCCTTTAGGTAAAGTATTATTTTCCAAAAAAGGGGGCACGGGGAAGAAGTTTTCACGTGCATTGGGAACGCTATGCACCATATTATTATTCCTGATCTTGGTGGTAGGGGGACTCTATCTGGTAATTCCACAGGTATATTTGTCTCTTAGTAAGATTGTGACAGAAGCACCGAATTATTATAATACGGTTGTAAAATGGATTGATTCTCTGGATCCGAAGCAGTCGGAGGTAAGCCGTTACCTGTTGATGGGGTTAGACCGGGTATATTCGCAGGCAATCGCTTACCTGAATAATGATATACTGCCTAACATGGATAAGATTGTAGCCGGGATTACGTCAGGTATCGTAGGTGGCTTAAAAATGATCCTTAACACTATTCTGGCATTAACAATATCCATCTATGTTATGCTGGAGAAAGAGATTCTCATCTCGGTTGGAAAGAAACTCACATATAGTTTCTTCAGTAAACGGAATGCGAACGCCATTATGCGGGGCACAAGATATGCAAATCAGGTATTTGGTGGATTTATTAATGGTAAGATTATAGATTCTTTTATCATTGGTGTGATATGCTATATTTTCATGATAATCGTTCAATTTGATTATGCAGTTTTGATCAGTATGATCGTTGGCGTGACAAATGTTATACCATATTTTGGACCATTTATCGGTGCTATTCCAAGTGCGTTGATCCTGCTTATGATGGATGTGAAACAGGGAATTATCTTTATCATATTTGTAATTATCTTACAGCAGATTGATGGCAATGTTATTGGACCGGTGATCTTAGGTGATCGGTTGAAGATTTCGAGTATGTGGATCCTGTTTGCCATTCTGGTCGGTGGTGGATTCTTTGGAGTGCCGGGTATGATACTTGGTGCACCGTGTCTGGCATGTCTGTATGCATTGGTTGGAACAGTCTGCAAGGATCGTTTGCATGGAAAAGGACTGCCGACACAGACAGCAGAATATTACGACATTGATCAGGTAGCGGTGGATGGATCGGGAGAAGTAATCTATAAGAAGAATGAGCCGAAAATGAAATCGAACAGCAAGGAGATGGAGCAAGCAGAAGAAACTGATTCTTCGAAAGAACAATAGACTTGTAATCGGAAAACTTTATAGAGTATATAAAGAATGGCATATACAGATAGGATGCAATATCATTATTCTGTGTATGCCATTTTTGATAATTATGTTGTGTATTACTACTTTTTCATGGCTTTTATCAAAGCGAGTAGTGCAGTAATCTCGTCCTGCGTTAAACCGGAAAGATCAATCGACTCTTTTTTCTCTAATCCTAACAGATAATCTGTGGATACGCAGAATATCTTGGAAATGTGGATCAATATATCATAAGAAGGTAAGCGAAGTCCTGTTTCATAGGCACTTATGACAGACTTTGTCAGACCCAGTTGCGATTGTGTCATATTCTCTTTTAAACGCAGTTTTTTAAGAACATTTCCTAAATCTACTATCTTTTTCTCTCCTTTGATTTGTATCATACTATAATATGTGTATTTGGTAGGTTGATTTTGCGTTGAGATAGTTGATAATAAAATAAAAAAGATTATAATGATAGGTAATGTTCATAAGGAGGAGAATACACATGAGAATGAAACAAAAGATCAGATACTTGTATGTAATGTTTCTGCTGGCGGTATTATGTCTGGTGCCCAAAGGAATGGCACAGGCAGCAACATATGAAGTAACTGTGACGGATGAGTCGGTCACCTGCACATACAATGGGAAAAGGCTGACGAATGCTTATGCAGCGGTGCTCAAGAAGAATGACCAGTATCAGGTCGTAAAACCATGTACGAAAAAAAGCAGCATTTATTATTTTGATAAAGATGGATGCGGAACACCGTATATGAAAAGTGGAGTGATAACCATTGCGTATAATGGAAAGAGAAGGATGTATTATGCACAGAAGAAAACGCTGGTAACGAATGCAATTGCAGGGAATTCCAAGGATGGCTATTGTTATGTGGGCAGTGACGGAGTTGTCGTCAAAGATAAGGTCATAAAAAGAGCAGTGAAATATGTTCGGGCACATACGAAAACAGGCTGGTCACGGGAAAAGAAATTGAAAGCATGTTACCAATATTTATGGAAACATTATTCATATCAGAGATTCTATGAAAGTCCCAAAGCTTCAAAGATGTCCTCATATGCAAATTATATGTTATCTAAGAAGAGAGGAAATTGTTACCGTTATGCAGCATCGTTTGCTTATATCGCAAGAGTGTTGGGATATAACGTAAGGGTAGCGGTAGGAAGTATTCCGCATCTGCATGGGAGAGGTATGACGCCGCATGGATGGACAGAGATTAAGATAGACGGCAAATGGTATCTGTTTGATACCAATATGCAGAAGAATTTCCCGAAGGTGGATTCTTATAAGAAGACGGATAAAACATATTCATATCCGCATAAAGTGGCGGCAAAGTATAAGATGAAGGTAAGCAATGGGAAGATTTCATGGAAGTAATGGTGAATACAAATAAGAGGAAAAGGAAACAAGACGATTCGAGTGAAGTAGAAAGAGATAATATCAGACAAAGCGATTCAAACCCGCATCATAATGATAGTCAATTGTAGCCAATTTGTCGACAATTGCATCTTTGTCTAATTCCAAGTCCTGACAAAGGGCATTTAAGTCCGGGTAGAAATCCCGCAATTTCATATTGAGAAAACTTAATAACATCATTGGGTCATTTGGTATGTTTGCCATAAGATATATTCCTTCTTTCTTCCCGATTAGGAGTATTTAATATGTTTATTACTATAATTGAGAAAAGGGAATGTGTCAAATTTCTCTAAAGAAAGTTATAAAATTACTTGACGCAACGTTTGAAAGTAGTACAATTATTCCGTAAGTTGATTTGGAGAAAGGATAGAAGATGATGAAAGAACAATTTGAAGGATATACATATGTAGATGGTGGTGTCTGTGCTGCACAGGGATTTCGTGCGAATGGACTTAACTGTGGATTGAATAAGGACAAGAACAAAAATGATCTTGCACTTGTGGTAAGTGATGTAGAGTGTAATGCGGCAGCAGTATATACAACGAACAAAGTAAAAGGTGCACCGATTCTCGTAACGAAGAAACATCTGGCTTCAACCAATGGAAAGGCACAAGCAGTAATCGCAAATTCGAAAAATGCAAATACCTGTAATGCAGATGGAGAAGAGAAAGCACAGTGTATGACAGAGTTGGCTGCCAAAGCGTTGGGAATGACAGCGGATGATGTGTTGGTAGCGTCCACGGGTGTGATCGGACAGATTCTTCCGATTGAGCCGATCGAAAGCCATATGCAGGAATTGGTAAATGGTCTTTCCTATAAGGGAAATGCAAAGGCGGTCAATGCGATCATGACAACGGATACCGTGCCAAAGGAAGTAGCCGTTACCTTTGATGTGAACGGCACAATGTGTACACTTGGTGGTATGGCGAAGGGAAGTGGTATGATTCATCCGAATATGGCAACGACACTTAATTTTGTGACAACGGATGCAGTAATCTCCAAAGAATTGATTCAGAAAGCACTTTCCGAGATTACGAAGATTACTTATAATTGTCTGAGTATTGACGGAGATACATCAACAAATGATATGGTATTAGTTATGGCGAACGGATTAGCCGGTAATGCGGAGATCAACAAAGAAGATGAGGCTTATGCGGCATTTAAACAGGCATTATACATTGTTATGATGAACATGACCAAGATGTTAGCTGCAGATGGTGAGGGTGCTTCGAAGATGATCGAGTGTACCGTTTCTGAAGCAAAGGATCTCGATACGGCCATTATTGTTGCAAAGAGCGTGATCCGCTCCCCGTTGTTTAAATGTGCAATGTTTGGCGAGGATGCAAACTGGGGACGAATTCTTTGTGCGATCGGTTATGCGGAAGCAGAATTTGATATTCACAAAGTAGATGTTGATCTTGCGTCTGCAAAGGGAGTTCTTCCTGTGTGCCGGAATGGTGCGGGAGTAGAATTTTCTGAGGAGCTTGCAAAGGAGATCTTGTCGGAGAATGAGATATTTGTCAACATTTCATTGCATGAAGGGGAGATAACTGCTAAGGCATGGGGTTGTGATCTGACTTATGATTATGTTAAGATCAATGGAGATTACCGGTCGTAGGAAGACAATTGTGTTGGTGAAGATGATGCAAACAGAAAAGTCGCAGATAGGTAACAGGAAAAAAATAGCAGATGAATGAATCCGGCTGATTAGTCAGCCGGATGTTTTTATAACATAATATAGTATTTAATACTATGTTATCTTGACAAAAAGACTATGTAATGGTATGGTTTGATACAGGGACTTTTATCGGAAGGAATTGTAAAAGATATGAAAGAATTAAGAATTGGTGATAAAATTGCAAGAATACCTGTCATTCAAGGAGGAATGGGAGTTGGTGTCAGCCTGAGCAGACTTGCTGGTGCGGTTGCCGGAGAAGGTGGTGTTGGTATCATTTCCACGGCACAGATTGGATATGATGAGCCGGATTTTATAGAAAACCACAAGGCGGCAAACAGACGTGCTATAGAGAAGCATATACGGCTTGCCAAAGAACAGGCTGATGGTGGACTTGTCGGTGTGAATGTGATGGTGGCATTGAAAGATTATGAGGAACATGTCCGGGTTGCAGCCGAGGCTGGTGCGGATGTGGTGATCTGTGGAGCAGGATTGCCTGTTACACTGCCGGCTTTATTGGATGGAACGGACACCCGTTTTGCACCAATTGTGTCTTCAGAAAAAGCCTTATCGATCTTGTTTAGAATGTGGGATAAGAAGTATGGAAAGACTGCGGATTTTGTAGTTATTGAAGGACCCAAAGCAGGAGGACATCTGGGATTTTCAAAGGAGCAGATAGAAGAGGATATTGAGGGGTGTCTGGATTATGATACGGAGATCAGAAAAATCATTCAGAAAGTACATGAGCAGGAGAGAAAATACGACCGTAAGATACCGGTAATTGTGGCAGGAGGAATCTTTGATGCAATGGATGTGGCACATGCCGTAAGCCTCGGTGCAGATGGAGTACAGGTTGCGAGCCGGTTTGTAGCGACCGAAGAATGTGATGCGGATATCCGTTATAAGGAAGCTTATGTCAAGGCAGGGACACAGGATATCCGAATCATCAAGAGCCCTGTGGGAATGCCCGGAAGAGCCATTGAGAATACATTTTTAAAAGAAGAAGCAAATGGGGAATGTAAGGTGGAACGTTGTCTTGGCTGTCTTGCAAAATGTAATCCGCGGGAAATTCCATATTGTATTACAGATGCACTGATCCGCGCAGTACAAGGGGATATAGAACATGGATTAATCTTTTGCGGTGCTAATGTAGAGAGAATTACTAAGATTACAACGGTGGCAGATGTGATGGCAGATCTGAAGAGTTTGATATGAAACCTTTGAAATTGGAATATAATGTAAGAAATTAAATAAGATAGATAAAATACTAAAAGGAAAGCAGTTTGTCGGCTTTCCTTTTTATGTGGATTGTGCTATACTTTACGGCAAAATGGGATATGTTATCAGATAGTGTTTGTTTATATAGAGGAAGTAAACGTGCATTTTCAGAAAGAAGTATAGGAGGCAGTAAAATGGGTGTATTATCAAATTTACAACCGGAGAAAGTATTTTACTATTTTGAGGAGATCAGTAAGATTCCAAGAGGTTCGTATCACGAAAAACAGATCAGTGATTATCTTGTTGCATATGCGAAGGAACATGACTATGAAGTGTTCCAGGATGATTTGTATAATGTTGTTATGTTAATACCGGCAAGTAAAGGGTATGAGACAATGGAACCGGTGATCTTACAGGGACACATGGATATGGTATGCGAGAAGGTTGCCGGCAGTGCAATTGATATGGAACGGGAAGGATTGCAGCTTGCAGTGGATGGTGACTATGTGTATGCCAAAGATACAACCCTTGGTGGTGACGATGGAATTGCAGTTGCGTATATGTTAGCAATAGCAGATGATGCGACAATACAGCATCCGCCACTTGAATATATTATTACCGTGTCAGAAGAGGTTGGAATGGAGGGCGCCGGACATATTGACCTTTCCATGCTAAAGGGACATTGTATGTTGAATTTGGATTCAGAAGACGAAGGTATCTTTTTAAGCAGTTGTGCAGGAGGAATGTCTGCGATTGTCACATTGCCTGTTGTATGGGTAACGGCACCAAAGAAGAATTGGTTCACATTGAAGGTCAATGGTCTGTTAGGAGGGCATTCCGGATGTGAGATTGATAAAGGACGTGCCAATGCCAATAAGGTTATAGGAAGAGTATTAAATGAAATCCATAAGAAGATGGGACTGTCCTTACATGCGTTAGAGGGCGGTAAGAAAGACAATGCCATTCCTGCATTTGCACAGGCAGTAATTGGTGTATCTAAAACAGATATTGATGAGATAAAGCGGTTTGTGCAGGATTTTGAAAATGTATTGCAGAAAGAATATGCAAAATCTGATGCGGATATTTCCCTGGAGTTAGAAAATGTATCTGATCCAGAGAATGAGCTGGTATTAGATGCACCAAGTTTTGATCGTGTGCTGGCATATCTGATGACAGTGCCGGACGGAATTCAGGGGATGAGTATGGCAGTGCCGGGACTGGTAGAGACTTCGCTGAATCTGGGTATTTTGGAACTTACCAGTGAACAGTTGTATGCGCAGCATGCAGTTCGAAGCAGCGTAACGACAAAGAAGCAATATGTTGCACAGCAATTGGAGAGCATGGCAGAGACATTCGGCGGCAAATTAGAGATCAAAGGAGAATATCCGGCATGGGAATATCAGGAACATTCCGTTGTCCGTCCCAAAGTGATCGCATTATACAAAGCATTATATGGTAAAGAACCCGTTGTAGAAGGCATACATGCAGGATTAGAATGTGGTCTTTTGGCAGCGAAGATTCCGGACTTGGATTGTGTTGCGATGGGACCGGATATCTTAGACATTCATACACCATCGGAGCGGTTGTCGATTTCATCAACCAAAAGAGTATATGAATTCTTAGTGGAATATTTAAAACAGAAATAGGAGAAAAAAGATGCGGGTAGGAATGGGATATGATGTTCACAAGTTAGTGGAAGGCAGAAAACTCATTATAGGTGGTGTAAACATCCCTTATGAAAAAGGATTATTGGGACATTCGGACGCAGATGTACTGACCCATGCGATTATGGATGCGTTGTTAGGAGCAGCCGCAATGGGAGATATCGGAAAGCATTTTCCGGATAATGATGAACGTTACGAAGGGGCAGACAGTATTATGCTGCTTCGTCATGTAAAACGAATGTTAGACGAAAAACAATATCTGATCGCAAATATTGATGCAACGATCATTGCTCAGAAACCGAAGATGGCTTCGTTTATTCCGGACATGGTACAGACGATTGCGGAGGCACTTTCCTTATCAGAGAATCAGGTCAATATCAAGGCGACTACAGAGGAAGGATTGGGATTTACCGGAAGCGGAGAAGGAATCAGTTCCCATGCGATATGTCTGTTAGAAACCGTTGCAAATTATGGATATGCTGATCCTGTGGAAACGGAGCAGAACCGTTGTAGCGGATGCAGTGGATGTGCGAGAGGTCAAATGTAAATGCAGCCAGTGGATGTGTCGAGGAAATTATGGAGACAGTGTTTTCATGATCCACAGTATTATGAAGATTTTTATTTCGAGACGGTCTGGCCTAAGAATCATGTGTATCTGTCAGAAGAAAAGGGGATGCTTCATTTAAATCCGTATCCGAATTATATTCATGGAAAGACGTATGAACTGCATTACATTGTCGGAGTTGCAACGGACGAGCGGTATCGGAGGCAGGGTGTTATGACAACGCTTATGGCACAGGCTCTTTCAGATATGTGGGATGCCCGGGAACCGATTACCTATTTGATGCCGGCGGATGTAAAGTATTATGAGCCGTTTGGATTTGTCAGTGTTTCGGAAGAGAAGAATTGGAAAATTGGGGATAATCGTGTAACCGAAACAAAGAACAGGCTGCATTTATATTCTTATGAAATGCTGGTATGCAACTTCTCAAAAGAACAGGCAAGAAAGATCTTTGAAGAGATCGATCAATGGATGAGACAGCAATACTGTGTGACAGATCGCCGGGACAAAACATATTTTGACCTGCTATACAAGGAAAAAGCGTGTCAGAATGGAAATGTTGTATTTGTCATAGATGACGCACAGGGAGTACTCGGATATTTTGCATATTTGATCGATGAGGGTATGATGGTTGTAGAACAGGCAGTCTGGAATCATATTAATCGCAGGATGATAGAGCAATTGCTTTGCAGGTATTATGATGGACCGATCCGGTATGTAGAATCTTTTCCATATATGGTGCGGATTGTAAATGTCTCTGCATTTTTGAATGCATTCCCGAAGGAATGTAGAGCGTTACAAGGTGATAAATGTGGAATATACTTTGAGGATAAGATATTAAAAGACAATACAGGGTTTTATCAACCGGATGAAATGCAGGAAAATGGTGGATGGATAAGACTGGAGCAGGGAGAATATAACATGGAAATGTTTGCTGTGTTTTCTCCGGATCAACTTGCAGACAGCATTTTGGGACAGAATAATGAATATAATAACAATGTATTCTGGGGCGAGATTGTGTAATACAAAGAAAATGATGTGGGTTATATGTTGACAAATGCAATGGTTAAAAATATACTATTGACAGGTGTGGGATGATTCCGCAAATATAAGAATATGAGATTTTAAATGGAATCCAGGGAAGGAATTGCGTATATGAAGATATATAATACAATGACTAGAAAAAAAGAAGAATTTGTTCCGATTCGGGAGAATAAAGTTGGAATCTATGTATGTGGTCCGACGGTATATGATTATATTCATATCGGTAATGCACGTCCGATGATCGTATTTGATACGTTGAGAAGATATCTGCTTTATAAGGGGTATGATGTGAATTATGTATCGAACTTCACGGATGTGGATGACAAGATCATCAAACGTGCGATCGAAGAAGGGGTAACTTCTTCTGAGATTTCAGAACGTTATATCAAAGAAGTAAAAAAGGATATGCATGATCTGAATGTAATGGAAGCGACCACGCATCCGAAGGCAACGGAAGAGATTCCGGATATGATCGACATGATCAAAGTCCTGATTGAAAAGGGACATGCCTATGAGGTGAATGGGACGGTATATTTCCGTACAAGAAGCTTTCCGGGATATGGTAAGTTATCCAAGAAGAATATTGACGATCTAGAGGCAGGACATAGAGATGAGAAGCATCAGCTCAAAGTTTCAGGAGAAGATGAGAAAGAGGATTTCTTAGATTTCGTACTCTGGAAACCAAAGAAAGAAGGAGAACCTTCATGGCCGTCTCCGTGGGGAGAAGGAAGACCGGGCTGGCATCTGGAATGTTCCGTAATGTCTAAGAAATACATTGGTGATATTATTGATATTCATGCAGGCGGAGAAGATCTGATCTTTCCGCATCATGAGAACGAGATTGCACAGAGTGAGGCTGCAAATGAAGTAGAATTTGCAAGATACTGGATGCACAATGGATTCCTTAAGATAGATGGAGAGAAGATGTCCAAATCGCTTGGTAATTTCTTTACAATCCGGGATATCGGAGAAAAATACCCACTGCAGGTAATCCGGTTCTTTATATTAAGTGCACATTATAGAAGTCCGCTGAATTTTTCAGATACATTAGTGGAGTCTGCAAAGGCATCTTTGGAGCGTATTCTGAATGCCGTATCCAGATTAGAGGATATGACAGAGACTGCACCGGAACGGGAGTTGTCAGAAGAAGAGAAACAGATAGAACAGAAACTTACAGAGTATGTGACAAAGTTTGAACAGGCAATGGAAGATGACCTGAACACAGCAGATGCAATATCTGCAATCTTTGAGCTTGTGAAGTTTACGAATTCTAATGTTACATCCGATAATGCAAAGGCAATTGTAACAAAAGCATTGGATACGATTCGTCAGTTATGTGATGTATTAGGTATCATTACGAAGGTGGAAAAAGAGATCTTAGACAGTGATATTGAAGCGTTGATCGAGGAAAGACAGGCTGCAAGAAAGGCAAAGAATTTTGCAAGGGCAGATGAGATCAGAGATACATTAGCTGAGCAGGGAATCATTTTGGAAGACACCAGAGAGGGCGTAAAGTGGAAACGTGCATAATCGCACAGATGGGATGATCGTATGAGCGAGACAGGAAGTTATCAGTACTTCAAAGACATTTTTCATATAGAACATGGTGATCCGGCTGCTTATTCGCCGCTGGCACTGGCATATATCGGAGACAGTGTGTTTGATATCATGATCCGGACGATGGAAGTCAGTCAGGTAAACAAACAGGTGAACAAATATCACAAAGATGTCAGCAAAATAGTCTGTGCACCGGCACAGGCAAAGATGATCATGGTGATCAAAGAGCATCTGACAGAAGAAGAACGTGATATATATAAGCGTGGACGCAATGCCAATTCCTATACAAAGGCGAAGAATGCAACCCGTACAGAATACCGGAAAGCGACCGGTTTTGAAGCGTTACTGGGTTATCTGTATCTGAAAGAGGATTTTGAGAGACTTGTGGATGTTGTCAAAATGGGATTGGATGTGTTGCAAGAGACGGAATAAACGGATCATGAATAAGGAGATAAAATGAGATACGAGGAATATACAATAGAAGGTAGAAATGCTGTAACAGAGGCATTTCGTTCAGGAAAGACAATTGATAAGCTGTATGTATTAGATGGTTGTCATGATGGTGCGGTTAATACGATCAAGACATTGGCAAGAAAACAGGATACGATCGTAAATTATGTGACAAAAGAACGTCTGGATCAGATGTCCGAAACCGGAAAACATCAGGGTGTGATCGCACAGGCGGCAGCATATGATTATTCAACAGTGGAAGATATGTTACAGTTGGCAGAGCAAAAGGGAGAAGCTCCTTTTTTGTTTTTGTTAGATGAGATAGAAGATCCGCATAATTTGGGTGCGATTATCCGAACTGCAAATTTGTGTGGTGCACATGGTGTGATCATTCCGAAAAGAAGAGCAGCAGGATTGACGGCAACGGTCGTAAAGGCTTCTGCCGGGGCAATCAACTACACACCCGTTGCGAAAGTAACCAATATTGCGAAAACGATTGAAGAACTGAAAGAAAAAGGAATCTGGTTTGTATGCGCAGACATGGATGGAGAGGTAATGTATCGCCATAATTTAACCGGACCAATCGGTTTGGTGATCGGCAATGAAGGCAGCGGAGTAAGCCGGCTCGTAAAAGAAAAATGCGATTATGTTGCATCTATTCCGATGAAAGGTGATATTGATTCGCTGAATGCATCTGTAGCTGCCGGTGTTTTGGCATATGAGATTGTAAGACAGCGATATACGGCATCTAAGTAACAGGGATAGAAAGGATTTGTTTAGCAGAGGTCTGATTATATGGATAAAGAGAGAAGAACATCGGATCAAACAGATGATTTTGATATTGTCGATTTTGATCTGAATGAATACGATGAAGAATTTGAAAAGGAAGAA
>ENA-OPUE01001506-OPUE01001506.1-human-gut-metagenome-genome-assembly--contig:-NODE-1506-length-13889-cov-7.926775_pt1 | contig 13889 bp, 15 predicted proteins | sample MGYA00241466_ERZ501924 | MGnify/ENA primary metagenome ERZ501924 (study PRJEB25962, sample SAMEA2042223) | human gut metagenome | biome: human gut; feature: human-associated habitat; material: faeces...
CCGCCACGATCAACCGCCATGCCAGAATGAAACCACCGATCACACCACCGATAATAAAGTTCAATGCAAACAGGGCGATCCCTCCACCCAGGGAGCCGGGCAGGTTATAAAATGTAATCACCACAAAACAATGAACACGGAGGTTGGCATGGGATCCTACACTCATTTTACACTATCTGAAAGAAAATATCTACAAAAACTTTTATCTGAGGGAAAAAGTTTTCGGGAAATCGCCGCAATCCTGGAACGAAGCCCGTCTTCCATCAGCCGCGAGGTCAATCGCAATCGAGCAAAACACAAGCCAAAGCATAAATCCGACAATGCCTTTTGGTATAACCATTGGCGCGCGCAGAATCTATATATCCGGCGGCGCCGCGAAAAGCAGCATGCGGCATTGAAGCCCGAGAGCTTCGCCTGGGATTACATTGTCGAGCATCTGCATATGCATTGGTCGCCCGAAATGATCTGCGGCAGATGGAATCGCGTTTTCGCAAGCATTATGCAGCAAAAGCTTTGCATCTCAACCATCTACCGCTATGTCAGGCAGCGAAAACTGCCCGGCATTACGGCAAAAACGCACCTGCGCCGCCGCGGCAAGCGGTATTGCAGCCGGCAATCCAACTACAATTCCATTCAGCCGGAGCGCATCATCCCGCAATGGGACGATGTCATCAAACAGCGGCTGCGCATCGGCGATTGGGAAGGCGACACGGTTTACGGTGCGGTCGGCAAGGGGCTTTTGGTGACGCTTGTTGACCGTCGCTCCCGCTTCCTTTGTGCGACGCTTATCCGCAGCAGACAGGCGGACGAAACGCGCAAAGCCATTGTGAAATGCTTATGCAGACTTCCGGTGCACAGCATCTCTTTGGACAACGGCTCGGAATTCTCCGAATTCCGGCAGTTGGAGGATGCGCTGCATACGCAGATATACTTTGCGGAGCCGCATAAGCCCTGGCAGCGCGGCACGAACGAGAATACCAATGATATTCTGCGTTTCTATTTCCCGAAAGGTTACAATTTTCACGAGCTCAGCGAAGAAGCCTTGCAAAAAGTTGTTGACGAGATCAACAACAAGCCTCGTAAATGCCTTGGTTGGTTTTCTCCTGCTGAATTTTTGTGTGTTGCACTTGCTTGACATTCTGCCCCGCCGCCCGGCACGATCCAGAGGCACATCCGATGGAGTCCAAACGGCAGCCCGCAGAGTATCCAGAGCCATACATAGTCAAGCTCTCCGTTCTTCACGCAGGCGGATTTGAAGATACAATACAGGATCAGTGCCATGGTCACGGGCAATACGCTTTTGAAGAAAAATGCTTTGATTGCTTCGCTTCTTGTCATCGGTAAAACCTTCTTTCGCAGCTCCATTATACAGGATGCCGGGAGCTGCGCCCAGCGTCTTTCAGAGAAAATTATTCAAGTTCATGTCGCCGCTGTTGTTCCTGTTCCTTTGGAACGGTCAGTAGTGCATCTACATTCTGTTTAACAGTATCGTATTCCTGGGCTTCGGTTCTTGCGGTTTTGTACTCTGCAAGGAGCCGTTCCTTTTCTGCGTTGAGATTGGCAAGCTCCGTTTTCATGCTTTCCGTTGTCGGCAGCGGCACAGCCCCCAGCCGTTTCAATTCTCTGGCGGCCGCTTCAAAAAGGATGATCTCGCTCTCATGCCCCCGCAGGAACTTTTCTTTATCATTTGATTTACGGTATCGGTCATAAAGCGGCTTTAGCTGACGGTAAGTTCCGGCATGCTTCATCACAAGGGCAAGTTCGGCACTTCTGCTTTCTATCCGCTTGATCTCTGCATGAGCGGTATCCCTGCGTGCGGATATTGCGGTCAATTTGCTTTCCAGTTCTCCATAACTGCTTATCCCGTGTTCGGTCAGGAAATTCATGGTCTTGGCGGCCTGTTTCAGATTGTTCAGCTTCGCCCAATGGGTGAAGCCTGCACTCTGCTGCGCCTTGATGTTGTTCTGAATATCAATGAGCAGGCTGATCTTTCCGTCCTGCTGTTTCGGCTGGCGGGAAGGTCTGGCGTGTCCGGCGATCCGGGCAGCAAGGGCTTCTTCGGTGTAGTCCGCACCCAGGGTTTTCAGACGGGTGAATCGTTCCTGATCCGGCGCTCTGGCGGAGATATACTTGCCGCGCTTGATCTCATAACCTTCCCTCTGCAGGCGGCGAAGCAGTTCTTCCAGGTTGGAACAGGCTGGCAGGAGCCGGTCGATGGCCGCTTTCAGCTTTGCCTTATAGCTGGTGCCGTTCTGCGTAGCCTGATGTTCAATATAGCTCTTGCCCTTGTCCTGTCCGGGGATGATGACAGACAGACCGTGTTCCTTGCAAAGCCGGTCGGAGGTGCGGCGGATATAGTGATAACTCCGCTTGTTGGAATGATAGTGCTTGTGATCCGCAAAGCTGACCGCATTGAAAATCAGGTGGTTATGAACATGATCTTTGTCTATATGGGTAGTAAGTACAAATTCATACTTGCCGCCCAGGATTTCTTTTGCAAGCTCCATGCCGATCTCATGGGCCTGTTCCGGCGTAACCTCCCCAGGCTGAAAGGCTTGGATCAGGTGACGGCCCAGGTTCGTTCCCTTGTCGATGGCATGGCGGCGGGTCCAGGAAAATTCGATATCCGCAGTTTCGGCGGCACAGCCATAGGAAGAAACAAGCAGCTTTCCGTCCGTCTTTTCCGGGTTACAGATATAGTCAATGGCGGCTTTCAGCGTTGACTTGATAGGATGTGTCTTTGTAACTGCCATATCTCATCCAGCCTTTCCCGTATCTCGTCCATGTCGGCCTGATACGCAGGACCTCCGGCGTTGATCCGCTTGGCAATCTGGTTGATATTCCGACCAATGGCGGAAAGCTCTTTGGTAAATGCCTTGATATCTGCGGTGTCCGTATAGATGATATATCCGTCAATCGCCATCTTGCGGAGGTAAGCGCCATATCTGCGTGTGGGTAACTGGCTCATTTTTTCGTCTATGAGCCGTTTTTCATCCTCCGTGACATAGAATTTCATTTGAATATTCCGCTTTCGGTTTGCCATTCGCCGCCTCCGTTCTTCATAAGGGTTTGGGACTATCCCAACAAGCAATTTTGAATTTTCGGGTAAGGGACCTGAAAATCTCAAAATTCGCAAGCGGGTACTCGCTTGCTGTGCTTGCTACCGTATCTTATCCCTACTTATAAAGCGTTGCAGAAGTCCAAAAATGCCCGCAAAATAAGAAAAACAGAGGATGTTCAGACACCCTCCGTTTCTTCATTCGGCTTTTCAATTTTTAAGGCCCCGTCAATGGCACCCTCCACGATAGGCAAATACTGTTCCGGGCAGAGCTTTAACTTCTGTCCGACCCGCTGGCGCAGCTCGCTTTCCTCTCGCATGACCTCTGGATTGAAATATCTCTCCATCGGCAGGCCGCAGATTTTTACAAGCTGTATGATGACCGGCAGGCTGGGGATCGTGCCCTCGTTTTCAATGTTGGCAAGATACCTGGTATCAATATTCACCTTTTCGGCTAAATCTTTTCGTGCAAGGTTCTTCGCCTTCCGTGCTTCTTTTACATCTGCACCGAAGGTTTCAAAGCCAGGGCAGTCTTCAACTTTTGCCATTCAACATCACCCACATACATTCTATATTTCATAGTCTGCACATGGAATGATGCTATATGCTCTTTGCCTACATTTTATAATTCCAAAATCCAAACATGTTTTGAGCATGATAAAAATAGACTTTCCTTTATAATTGTGCTAATATAGCATTGATTACTTATGACTAACTACGAAAGGGAGATGGTTTCCTAAATGCGGCTAATGGAAAACGCAGAAATTGCAAAGTTGGATGTTTTTGGAACTAAAGCAAAAATCATGGAAGAAAACGAAAATGAAACTAAGTACCAAATGCAATGCGATACGCCAAACGGATTTATGCACTGCTACCATCTATTTCCTGGTATTGATTTAGCATATTCAACTTTTGAGGCTTCCTCATGCCGTATGCGAAGTAGAGCGATGCCAAACATTTTAGAAATAGCATACTGTCGTGCCGGAAGATTTGAGTGTGAGTATAAGCATGGCTTTGTTACCTACTTGGGTGAAGGAGATTTCGCGGTTAGCCTTCTATCTCCCGAACGAGAACCACCAGAATTTCCGATTGGATATTACGATGGAGTTGCATTTATTATCGACTTAGATATAACCGGACTGATTTTTGAAAATGTTGTAGAGGGCGTTTCAATAAATCTGAAAGAATTGATAGACAAATTCTGTGACGGCCATTGTTGTTCGATTATTAAGACTCCTCCCAATCTGCGTCATGTGTTTCAAGAAATCTGTGAAGTACGAGATACAGCTCCTATGGGATACTTACGGTTAAAAGTATTGGAGAGTCTTTTTCTGCTTTCCCAGATGCTCCCGCAAGAGAATTTTGAGACTGCTGCATACTATTCCGCTAACCAAATCAAAAAGATTAAAGTACTAAAATGTGAGTTGGCAAACCAATTAGATAGCCGAGAAACATTGAAAAGTATTGCAGATAGATATGGGATGAGCCTTACCGCTTTGAAGGACTGTTTTAAGGCGGTCTACGGGAAACCAATCCACGCATTTCAACGTGAATATAAAATGCAGGCAGCTACCCAACTCTTAGTTACAACAAAGATGTCAATAGCGGAGATAGCTGGAATGGTCGGATACGAAAATCCCAATAAATTTTCCACTGCTTTTAAGGAGATCATAGGGCAATCTCCCAGCGAATACCGAAAGAGTAGAAATTGATTGGCTTTTTGGATAGATTGGGGCTTCTGGGAGTGGAGCAATAATTAAATATGAAGTATCATAAGCTTTGCGGTTAGACTTCTCTAACCGCAAAGCTTATTTTTTTAGGAGGGAAACAAATGAGCAAGGCAACAAGGCGATTTATTGTCAATAAAGTCCTTGAAATGCTGATAACGCTTGTTGTTGTCACGCTGATTTCTTTCCTGCTTGTGCGCCTATCGCCCATTGATCCGGCAGAAGCATATGCTCGCCGATCATTTGCAGCATTTAGCTTTACGGATGAGCAGATGGAGGCGCTGCGGGAAGATATGGGGCTCAATGATCCGCTACCCGTACAGTATGTGACTTGGGTACGGGATGCACTCCATTTGGATTTTGGAAAATCCTTTGTAAGCGGGCAGCCAGTGTTTGAGAAAGTCACAACGGCTATTGGCATTACAGTAACGATTGTATTGATTTCAGCCGTTATTCAAGCAGTTTTCATTCTTCTATTCGGCTGTCTTTGTTATTTGACAAGAAAAAGAATGATTGGTCATGCACTGATTTTTCTGTGTATTGCAGGGGTGTCCATCCCATCCTTTTTCTTTGCCAGCACCTACCTTGATATTTTTGCTGTCAAGCTCGGCCTGACATCGGTGGCAGGAAACACAGGATTGATGCGATATCTCCCAGCCGCAGTCTGCATTGGTATTGGGTGTATTGCACTGTTTTCACCTATGCTGGCGAATAATATTCAAAAAGAAATGGAGCAGGATAGTGCTTTCTATGCTCGTTGCAGAGGCTTATCAGAAGGAAAAATCTTATTGCGATATGCACTCCCCAACGCAGTAGTAACACTTCTTCCCAGCTTTTGCCAGATGCTCGGGCTTTGTATGGCCGGCTCTGCGATTGTAGAGCGCGTGTTCTCATTACCAGGGCTTGGTTATTTGATTATCGACAGCGTGTTGTATCGGGATTCACCAGTTATCCACGCAACAATTCTGTTTCTTGCATTTTTGCTGGTAATGTTCAATATCCTTTCGGATATATTACGGCGGATTTTGCAACGGGACGCTTCTGCGAGAGAGGGGGCCAGACTATGAGCCGGACAAAACATATTCTCTCGTATTCAATCCCGATTGTAATATTGCTATTTTTCTTGTTTGGATCGTTCTTTGCACCCCACGATCCGACGGCCACAAATATTCGGGGTAAATATCTATCCAGCAGCGCAGAATATCCGTTTGGTACAGACGATTTTGGCCGTTGTGAGTTTTCACGCATTCTCGAAGGCGGGAAAATAACTTTAGGCATTGTGTTGGTAGGATCAGCTATTGTCATTTTGCTTGGTATCTTCTTTGGCATCTTGCTGGCAAAGACGGGACGCCGCAGAAATATTCTTGCAGAAAGTATTTTGAACGCAGTTACAGCGATTCCGCCTGTGGCTTATCTGATTATCTTTATTGGTATTTGGGGGAATAGTATCCCCACCATGTTAGTGGCACTGACGGCATCGCTGGTTCTTCGGATGATTAAGTTGGTTAAAACTTTGATTGAGGGTGAGTACGACAAAGCATACATCATGTGCGCGATTGCCTGCGGTGCAAGCAAAATGCGAATTATGCTGGTACATATCCTTCCCAATATTATCCGTGACATTGTGCAATTTATTTGCCTTTCCTGTGCAGAAATGATTATTGCGATTTCCGGTTTCTCATTCATCGGTCTTTCTCTGGGTGATGATGTAATTGATTGGGGAGTTATGCTTTCCGATGCGAGGGCATTGGCTGGAACTCATCCGCAGTTGCTCTTTTACCCGATCTTCTTTATTTTTATCAGCTCCCTCTGTTTCAACTACTTAGGGAGGCTTTTGGAAAAGGAGGGGGCCTGATGCTTGAGATTAAAAATCTGACTGTGAAAGTAAAAAATGACACACCGATTTTAACCGATGTCTCATTATCTATTGATGAAGGGACTTGTATTGGACTGACTGGGGCTAGTGGCTCTGGAAAAACAACTTTGATTAAATCCATTATGGGCATGAACAGTGGTGATCTGGAGATCGCACAGGGGCAAATTCTTCTGGATGGAGATAATTTGCTGATACATGGTGCGAAAGAGCGCCGAGCGCTCTGCGGGAAGACGATTGGATTTATTCCACAAAACCCAATGACAGCGTTTTTCCCACACGCAAAGATGGAACGTCAGATTATTGAAACGCTCCGTATGCACACTGGTTTGGACAAGAAACAGGCTCATGTGCTTGCGGAAAATGTGCTGCGGCAAGTCAACCTGACCGATACAAAGCGAGTGCTAAGTGCATATCCTGGAGAGTTATCCGGTGGTATGCTCCAGCGGATTGCTATGGCACTGATTTTGGGGACGAAGCCTAAATATGTTCTGGCAGACGAGCCGACCAGTGCCCTTGATGAAGCAAATCGGGATTTACTGCTGGAGTTACTGAGAAAATATCAAAAGACAGCAGCGATTTTATTCATCTCCCATGATACTGAGGCAATGAAAGCCCTATGCCCTATCACTCATGTGATGGAACGTGGCAAAATTATTGAAACGCAGGCAACTGAGCAGCTATTCATTCACCCGCAACAGCCATGGACTAAGCGCTTTGCCGAAGCTGCTTACCACCGAGAGGAGGTGAATTGGAAATGGACCGCATTGAATTAGATAACCTCACCAGAACCTACTATGATGCGCAGGGGGAGACATTTTGTGCATTGGATCATGCCGCTCTGATATGGGAGCAGGGTCATAGCATCGCCATTATGGGAGAAAGCGGCAGCGGAAAAAGCACCTTGGCTCGATTGATGATCGGATTGGAACGCCCATCTGAAGGACGCATCCTTATCAATGGCGTAGATACCACAAAATGGAGTTTGCGAGAATGGAGAAAATATCGTGGCAAGATTCAAGCGGTATTCCAGGATGCTGGCGGAACGCTAAATCCAGCATGGAGTACATCCAAAAATGTGGAGGAAGCCCTTGTAAATCTGACTGATCTTTCTCCGTCACAGCGAAAAAACCGTATTGCTGAATTGATGGAACAAACCGGTTTATCCAAAAACCTCCTTGATACTCCGGTCCGAAGACTATCTGGCGGGGAACAGCGGCGGCTTGCATTACTGCGCTCCCTATCTATATCACCGGAATTTCTAATTCTGGACGAAGTAACCGCAGGTCTTGACTTGATTTCAACAGAAGCGGTCCTTCAACTTTTGGAGAAATATGAGCAGGAACATGACTGTGCCTATTTAGTCATTACACATGACCTGCAAATCGCCTCGCGGCTCTGCGAGGTCATATATGAGATCGAACACGGCAAAATTACTAAAAAAGCCGTTCGATAAATATAAAATTACAGAAAGGAACAAAACAAAATGAAACGAACCAAACGTGTTTTGGGCCTCGCTCTTGCCGCTGTTATGTGTATGGGTATGCTTGCTGGCTGTGGCGGGACCAAAAATGCTACAAACGGAACCGAAACGAGCGAAAAGGTCTTAAACATCGCCACGATTGGCGAAACAACAACCCTTTCGCCCCTCTATATGATTGCGGATAACCGCCCCACGCAGAAACTACTCTATGAGGGCCTTGTGAAATATGTGGATGGGGAAATCCAGCCGGTGTTGGCGGAAGATTGGAAACTGAGCGATGATGGTACGCAGCTTACCTTTTACTTGCGGAAAGGTGTAACCTTCCATGATGGAGAACCTTTTAACGCAGAGGCAGCGATTGCTAATATTGAGTCCTGGCATATCAATCCGTCTTTTACATCACTGCCCGGTGTTGTCAATTATACCAATATTGAGGCGGTGGATGAATACACTATCCGTCTGACCTATGATACACCGTACTTTGCATACATCAACGATTTTTGCTGGCCGGATGTATGCACTATGATTTCTCCTAAACAGATTACGCAGGGTGACTTCCAGACAGTCAACGGATATGCTGGTACCGGCCCCTATATCTATGACGAGTATGTAGCAGGACAGTACACCACTTTTGTTCGTAATGAGAATTATTGGGGTGAGCAGCCCTATTACGACAAGATCGTTGCAAAGTATATCCCGGATAACGCCTCCCGCGTACAGGCATTGAAAACTGGTGAAATTGATTTAATCTATGGCTCCGCTGAACTGAGTTATGAGGACTATAACCAGGCGACTGCTATTGATGGAATTGAGGGTAAATTTGCTCCTTCTGGTTCCACGGTCCGTAATATCATTCTGAATTTCAATGGGAATCTGTCTGATCTGAGTGTACGGCAAGCCTTGGCGTATGCTATCGACAAAGAGGCGATTTCCGAAGGCCTGACCTATGGCTATGAACCTGTGGCGAATACGATTGTTCCTGATGGCACGCCTTACTCAGATATTTGCGGTACAGAGGATTATTCCTATAACGTGGATCGTGCTAATCAGCTTCTTGATGAGGCAGGATGGATCATGAATCAGTCCACCGGCATCCGGGAAAAGAATGGAACGCCGCTTCATGTGGTCTTTACTTGCCCTACTGACGACAGTACCATCGGTTCCATTGCCACGTTGTTCCAGAGCCAGCTTGCAGAAGTTGGCATTGAAGTGGAAATTAAGAGCATGGAAAAGATGGAGTGGTATGCAAGTTACATGAACCCTGCAGGATGGGATATTACCGCAATGACTGCTGGTTTCTTCAATTATGCAATGCCACAGTGCTGGTTCTCTGCAATGATGGCTCAGATGCCAGAGGATGTTTCCATCTCGCTGTTAGATAATTCTGATGAGTTTATTTCCGCATTGAGCGAGTTTAAGACCTGCAACGATGATGCCCGTTTGAAGGAACTGTTTGAACTGCTCATCAATACCGATCTCGATCAGGTGTTGGATGTTCCTTTGACCCATCAGATGGATATGATTGTCTACAACACGGACAAAATCGCAGATTATAACTTTGCTTCGGATTATGCTTTCCTGGATGTGACACAGATCACTCCGGCAGAATAACACAGTTTGACGATGCGGGGTGGTCGGGAGGTACCGGCTGCCCCGTATTGCTTTTATGGAGGTGAGAGATGATGAAACAAACACCATCGCCAGTCAAGCGGTTATGGGAGCTGACTGGAACACATCGCAGAGCCTATATGCTCTCTATCATCTTGGCTATCCTGAGCGTGGCCTGTGGGATGATTCCATACTTCGCCATCGCTTATATCATGCTCTGTCTGATTGATGGCGTGACTGCCTTAAACACTTATGCGCTGTGGTGCGGCGTAATATTGCTTGGTTTCACACTGAAACTGTTTTTTTCTACTCTTTCAACAACCGTATCTCATACAGCTACATTCCAGACCTTGAAAGAGATCCGTATTAAAATTGCTGACAAACTCTCACGGGTGCCAATGGGTTACATTATGGATCAATCCTCCGGCCGGTTCAAGGATGTCATCGTTGATCGGGTAGAGAGCATGGAGCCAATCCTCGCGCATCTGGTGCCGGAAATGACATCGAATCTGTTTGTCCCGCTGTGCATTATTGTATATCTGTTTGTTTTAGACTGGCGCATGGCACTGGCTTCTCTTGTGACTCTGCCTATTGGTTTTCTGTGCTACATGGGAATGTCACGGGGGTATAGTGAACGCTTTTCCGGCCTGATGAAACGGGTTCAAAAAATGAACGCAACCATTATCGAGTATGTAGGTGGCATTGAGGTTATCAAAGCATTTAATCAGTCGGCCAACTCTTATCAGAAGTATTCTGATGCAGTAAATGATGATGCCAGTTATGCGGTCGATTGGATGAAGGACTCGCAGTTGTTTATGTCCATGAGCAATACTATCTGGCCCAGTGTTTGGCTGGCGGTTCTTCCCATCGGTGCAGTTCTGTATCAACATGGAACCTTGTCTGCCCCGGTCTTTCTGACCATTATGATTTTGTCTCTGGGTATTGTCGGTCCGATTTTGGGAGCGATTAAATTTACTGACAATATTTCGCAGCTTGGCACGATTGTCGGAGAAGTGGGAAATCTGCTGGATGCACCGGAACTGGTGCGGCCGGACCATAATGCTGATATTCACAATCAGTCTATTCAATTCCAGAATGTTTCCTTTTCTTATGACCTGAATGACCCGAAGCCGATATTGGATCATATCAACTTGACAATACAACCTGGAACAATGACGGCTTTAGTTGGGCCTTCCGGTTCAGGCAAATCAACGATTACTAAATTGATTACCGGCTTTTGGGAGGCAACATCCGGCACTATTTCTCTTGGCGGGGTGGATTTGAAAAATATTCCCCTGTCGCAGCTTTCCTCGTATGTGTCTTATGTATCGCAGGATAATTACCTCTTTGATGAAAGTATCCGTGAAAACATTCGTATGGGGAGGTTGTCGGCTACCGATCAAGAAGTGGAAGATGTCGCCCGAAAGTGTGGCTGCCATGACTTTATCATGGGCTTGGAGCATGGGTATGACACGATTGTGGGCGGTGCAGGCGGCCACTTATCGGGTGGTGAGCGACAGCGAATTGCCATCGCCAGAGCTATGTTGAAAGATGCTCCTATTATTATCTTCGACGAGGCAACAGCCTACCTTGACCCTGAGAATGAAAGCCTGATTCAAGAAGCTATTTCTAAATTGGTACAGGGCAAAACGCTGATTATGGTCGCTCATCGACTCTATACGGTGACAGGTGCGGATCAGCTTGTGGTGGTGAATCAGGGGCGAATCGAGGCAACCGGCACGCATGAGGAACTTCTGAAAAAATGCCCGCTCTATAAAGAAATGTGGAAGGCTCATATTGGGAGCCGCGATGAAGGAGGTGCAACAGCATGATTACTGCCTTAAAGAAAATATATGCTTTTTCTGGCCACTGGAAAGGGGTTTTGAAAAAGTCAGTGGTGTTCAGCTTGCTGCACTCAATCTTTGATATGTTTCAGATCGGCGCTCTTTTTCTGATCCTCAACGGATTGATGGAAGGAATCAAAGGGCAGGATATTTTGTTCGCGTTTCTGCTTCTTTTGGTAGGAGTGATTGGAAAAATCGTTTGTAGTTATATTTCAGACTTTTCTCAAACAAGAGTTGGCTATTTTATGTGCGCGGATAAGCGCATCCATATAGGCGACAGGATGAAGTATATGCCGATGGGCTACTTTAACAGCCATAGTTTGGGGAATCTGACCTCTACCGTCACCACAACAATCAGTGATGTAGAGAATAATGCACCATCAGTTTTGATTACAGTGATCCACGGTTTTATCCATGTAACAGTCATTACCATTGTGATGTTTTTCTTCGACTGGAGGATTGGTCTGCTGGCTTGCTTGGGGATTGCGCTGTTTTTGCTATGTAACTCCGTGCTTCAAAAGAAATCACAGGAAGTATCTCCTAAACGGCAAGCAGCACAGGAGGATTTGGTAAGCGCCACACTGGAATATATCCAGGGTATGGGCATTGTAAAGTCTTTCAATCTCGGTGGCAAATCGAACCAGAAAATGAAACAGGCCATTGAGGAAAGCCGCGCACGCAATACCAAACTGGAAACTGTTTTCGGGCCTTACGGAATGGTGCAACTGTTTGTTTTGCGATTGGCGAGTGTGGCAATCATGTTTTGCTCTATTCTGTTCTATCTGCAAGGCAGCATGACGCTGGTGTACTGCTTGCTGATGTGTGTTGCCTCCTTCTTGATTTTCAGTGAACTGGAGGCGGCGGGGGGAAAGTCCTTTGCCCTTCGGTTAATAGAAAGCTCCATCGACAAGGTGAACGCTATTGACGATACACCAGTAATGGATTTGTCCGGCAAAGATATTGCTCCGAAAGATACCATGATTGAATTGCAGAATGTTGGCTTTTCTTATGGCGATCACCAAATTTTGAACCATGTCAATCTGACGATCCCTGCAAAAACCACTACGGCGATAGTCGGTCCATCTGGCTCTGGTAAAACGACATTGTGCAGTTTGATTACTCGTTTTTGGGATGTAGATGAAGGGTGCATTAAACTGGGCGGCACCGACATACGGGAGTATAAGTTGGATAGTTTACTTTCTAATATCAGCATGGTCTTTCAGAATGTTTTTCTCTTTGCTGATAGCATCGAGAACAATATCAAGTTCGGTAAACCGGATGCCACTCACGAAGAAGTTGTCCGAGCCGCAAAGAGTGCGTGTTGCCATGATTTTATCATGGCACTGCCAAACGGTTATGATACCGTCATTGGTGAGAGCGGCGCTACTCTATCCGGCGGCGAAAAGCAACGTATTTCGATTGCGCGGGCTATCTTGAAAGATACCCCTATCATAATTCTGGATGAAGCAACAAGCAGTGTGGACCCGGAAAACGAGGCAGAACTCCAGCAGGCCATTGAGAAGCTGACAGAGGATAAAACGGTTATTATTATTGCTCATCGGTTGAAAACGGTCCGAAATGCACAGCAGATTGTTGTTATTGCGAATGGCGGAATTGCCCAACGCGGTACACATCAAGAGTTGATGACACAGCCTGGAATTTATGCCGATTTCGTAAATATTAGAGAAAAAGCAGTTAATTGGAAAATATCCAGTAGTAAGATACAGCAATAAAAAGAAACAATGCGTTTTTCTTTACTGGTACGAATGGCATGGGAGGAAGAAATGAAGAACAAACAACATACCACCACAGCCGGTGAAGATTACTTAGAATCCGTGCTTATACTTCAAAAGAAACTCGGTATGGTGCGTTCCGTGGATGTTGCCCGGTACATGGAGGTTTCAAAACCCAGCGTATGTTACGCAGTAGGAACTTTACGAGAGGGCGGTTTTTTGACAACAGACGAAAACCATTATATACACCTGACCGACCTTGGCCGGGATGTGGCTGAAAAAATCTACGAACGCCATTGCTTTTTAACAAAGCACCTCATATCCATAGGTGTTGATCCTGAAACGGCGGAGGCTGATGCCTGCCGGATTGAACATGATATTAGCGCAGAAACCTATGAACGGCTGAAAGAATTAGTCACGAAAGAATAATTACATAGCGTATAAACCTGCCCCGACTACGGGGAAAGAAAAAACCGTTGGTTGGGGCAGGTGATTTTGTGCGCCTATTTTAAGTTATTACCTTAACGGCGGTTTTGAAAAATCAGAGCCGCCGTTTCTTTGCG
>ENA-OPUE01001512-OPUE01001512.1-human-gut-metagenome-genome-assembly--contig:-NODE-1512-length-13844-cov-3.500326_pt1 | contig 13844 bp, 8 predicted proteins | sample MGYA00241466_ERZ501924 | MGnify/ENA primary metagenome ERZ501924 (study PRJEB25962, sample SAMEA2042223) | human gut metagenome | biome: human gut; feature: human-associated habitat; material: faeces...
ATCCACATATATCAAGTTAGCTTTCAGCTCCTTGCCAAAGATTTCCACCACGGCTTCCGATTCGCCCTTACGCATCAGTCCGTGGTTCACGTGTACGCAAACCAGCTTGTCGCCGATGGCTTTCAGCAGCAAAGCGGCCACCACGGAGCTATCCACACCACCGGACAGTGCCAGCAGCACCTTACGGTCGCCCACCTGACGACGTATCAACTCCACCTGGTCGTTGACGAAATTCGTCATGTTCCAGTTCGCCTCAGCCTTGCAAGTATCGAATACGAAAGATTTCACAGCCTCCTTGATGGCTTCCACATCGGTCTCCGGGTTGACCGCAAGGCCGAAAAGCCCTCCTGCCTCATGAACCTTGGCTGCCAGCGCGCGGTAATCTTTCTTGACCTCGATGTGTGGGGACACTATGTCGCCTTTGCGGACCGGGAACTTGCTCATTATGAGCTCCGGATCATCGACCATAAGGTGAACGTCCACCGGCATTGTCGTGACTGCCTGCATAGCCTTTATGAAGTCCGGCCCGAATGTGAGATTAGGAACAAAATGAGCGTCCATCACATCGATGTGCAGCATGTCCGCGCCGTTCTCTTCCAACGTCTTGATATCCTGCCCCAGGTTCATAAGGTTGGAGCACATCACCGAGACGGAAATATACCTATGTTTCATATTGTCTGTTTTTATTGAATACTCCACTCGGCTCCGTCCTTGGTGTCCTTTACGGTGATGCCGAGGGCCTTGAGGTGGTCACGGATGGCATCGCTGGCCGCCCAGTCCTTCGCTGCCTTGGCCTTGGCGCGTTCCTCAAGCACCATGTCCATCAGTCCGGAGACAATCTCCTGACCCTTGCCGGATTCGGCGGCGGACTCGTCCTTCAGGCCGAGGACACCGAACACGATGTCATCAAAAAGCTGCGTCAGAGTCTCCAAATCACCCTTGCTCAGTTTTAGTTCTCCAGCCTTGGCGGAGTTGACAAGGCGTACCGCGTCGAAGATGTGCGACAGTGCGATCGGCGTGTTAAGGTCATCGCAAAGCGCCTCATAGACAGCGTCAAACAACTTTTTGACCTCCTCGGAAGTCGCCGGGCAGGTGTCAGGAGCAATGGCGGTGATGAACTCGCCGTACTGCATCGCGTCCACAGGATCGCCTTCCGTGCCCTTGGCCGTGTCAGTGATTCCTGCCGCCGAAGCCAACGCACGCAGATCCTTCGCCGCCTGCATCACCCTCTTCAGACCCTTCTCGGCAGCCTGCAGTGCCTCGTTGCTGAAATCCAGCGTGCTGCGGTAGTGCGCCTGGAGGATGAAGAAGCGGACGGTCATCGGGGAATATGCCTGCGCGAGTTTCTCGTGCTGTCCGGTGAACAGCTGCGGCAGGGGGATGAAATTGCCCAGGGACTTGCCCATTTTCTGGCCGTTGATCGTGATCATGTTGTTGTGAACCCAGTAGTGCACGCCTTGTGTGTGGCGGCTGGCCACATTCTGGGCGATCTCGCACTCGTGGTGAGGGAACATCAGATCCATTCCGCCGCCGTGGATGTCGAACTCGTTGCCGAGGTATTTCTCGCCCATCACGGAGCATTCCAGATGCCATCCCGGGAATCCCTCGCTCCAAGGACTCGGCCAGTGCATGATGTGTTCCGGCTCGGCCTTCTTCCAAAGGGCGAAATCGTACGGAGCCTTCTTGTCGCTCTGTCCGTCAAGTGTGCGTGTTCCTTCACGGGTGTCGTCCAGAGTGCGCCCGGAAAGGATTCCGTAGTGGTGATCCTTGTTGTATTTCTCCACGTCAAAGTACACGGATCCGTTGGAGATGTAGGCGTAGCCTGCGTCCAGAATCTTCTTGACGGTCTCGATCTGCTCGATGATGTGTCCCGAGGCTCTCGGCTCGATGGATGGCGGCGCCACGTTCAGCAGGCGCATCGCCTCGTGGTAGCGGAACGTGTAGGTCTGCACAACCTCCATAGGCTCAAGCTGTTCCAGCCTTGCCTTCTTGGAGATCTTGTCCTCTCCCTCGTCGGCGTCGTGCTCAAGGTGTCCCACGTCGGTGATGTTCCGCACGTAGCGGACCTTGTAGCCAAGATGCCTGAGCAGTTTGAAAAGGACATCGTAGGTTACTCCCGGACGGGCGTGTCCGAGGTGAGCCTCTCCGTAGACCGTAGGCCCGCAGACGTACATCCCCACGTGTCCCGGCTGTATCGGCTTGAAAAGCTCTTTCGTTCGAGTAAGAGTATTTGTCAGAAATAAAGGTCTCATATTCAATGAATATTATGTTGCCAGTCTATTCGCAAGTCTATCATGGCATCATGGTGATGGTGCTTGTAGCAACCTCAAATGTACTAAATTTCAGGAGATTCCCGAAATTTCAGTGATGATTTTAGCAGAATATCTTGAATTCCCGCTCAACCATTTTTGCCGGTCAGACGCTCGTAGACCGTCCTGTAGGCTTCGCCGACATGGCCGTTGTCCTTGCGGAAGCGGTCCTTGTCGAGGCGGTCTCCCGTGGCGATGTCCCAGAAGCGGGCGCTGTCCGGAGTGATGTCGTCGCTCATCACGAGACTGCCGTCACAGAGGTGGCCGAACTCTATCTTGAAGTCCACCAGCGTGATGCCGATCTCCTTGAAGACCGGGGTCAGGATGCTGTTGACCTGCTTTGTCAATGAATATATCCGCTCAAGTTCTTCCTTGCTCACGAGGCCGAGGGCGACGGCGTGGTAGTCGTTGATGATCGGGTCACAGAGGATGTCCGACTTGTAGCAGAGGTCGTAGACCGGCTCCTTAGGCACGATACCTTCCTCCAGCCCAAGCCTCTGGGCCATCGAGCCGGCGATCACATTCCTGACGATCACCTCCATCGGGATCACCTGTGATTTCCAGCAAAGCTGCTCAGTGTCAGAGATCTGCTCGATGAAATGCGTAGGCACTCCACCTTTCTGCAACAGTCTGGAGATCTCGCATGAAATCCCGTTGCAGTAGATCCCCTTGTCCTTGATCACCGCCTTCTTGATCTTGTTGAACGCCGTGATCTCATCCGTGAAATGTATGATCACCTTCTGCGGGTCATCCGTCTCGAAAATCTTGATGGACACCCCATCGTGAATTATATTCCTCTTCATTTATTATTAATATATTCTTTTGCCGCAGTTGCCATATGTCGCTTCGGCGACCGACGCTCCGCGCCCTGTACGGGTAAAGGGTCGCCGAAGCGACATATGGCAACCGCTCTCCGCGCCTTCTACTATGCAGCCTCAGCAAAGTAACTACCCGATAAAATACCTGACGGCGTTCTCGAACAGCGGCTGCTCGAGGTCGGCCTCGATGTTCTTCAGCAGGTTCCTCTCGTACCTCTCGCTGTGACCCATCTTTCCGAGTATCTGCCCGTTGCGGCTGATGATGCCCTCGATGGCATAGTAAGATCCGTTCGGATTGTAAGGCGACTCCATCGTAGGCTCGTCCGTCAGCGGATCAACGTACTGGAACGCCACCTGCCCGTTGGCGAACAACTCACGCGCGAGTTCCTCGCTGACCACAAACTTGCCCTCGCCGTGGCTTACAGGGATAGTATATTCATCACCGATTGCCATCCCCTTGAGCCAAGGAGAGTTTGTGGAAGCCACACGGGTCGTCACCATCTGCGAGATGTGCCTGTTGATGTCATTGCGGAACAGAGTAGGGGAGTCTTTGGTCACCTTCCCGAGCTCACCGTAAGGCAGCAGACCCGACTTCACAAGTGCCTGGAAACCATTGCATATTCCTAAAATCAGACCACCACGGGACAGCAGTCCCTCGATCGCCTCCGCGATGTCCTTGTTGTTCAGCACGTTCGCTATGAATTTGCCGCTTCCGTCCGGCTCGTCACCGGCGGAGAAGCCACCGCTGAGCATCAGGATCTGACAATCCTCGATGTTCTTCTTCATCTGGGCGATTGACTCGAACACATCCTTGTCCGAAAGGTTGCGGAACACGGAAGTGCGGATCTCGGCTCCCGCCTTGCGGAACGCCTTGGCCGAATCGTAGTCGCAGTTGGTGCCAGGGAAGACAGGAAGGTAGGCGATCACCTTGTCAACCTTCGGCCCCTTATATTCAAGATCCGTCTTCTTCGCCTTGAACGGCTTCACGCCCTCCAATCCCTTAGGCGACAGCCTCTTGGTGTCAGGCTCGCTGACCGCAGGGTAAACCTTCTCGAAGAGGGACGCGTTGAAATCCATCAGCTCGAAGATGGACAGCTTGTTGCCGTTCACGCGGACATTGCCGTCCTCGCCCGAAGTCACCGTTCCGATCTCGATGGCGTTCTCGAAGTCAAGCGCGCTCCCGTCGGTCTCCACCACGATGGAACCGTAGCTCAGATTGAATAGATCGTCCTCCGGAAGGTTCACGTCGAACCCGAACGCGTTGCCGAAGCTCATCTTGCAAAGCGCCTCTGCCACTCCACCGAATCCTACCGCCCAACCGGCCACGATCGTGCCGTCCTCTATCTTTTCCTGAATATGATTCCAGTTCCTCTTGAGCTGCTCCGTGTCAGGCATCCTGTCAGCGAGCGGAGTATGCTTCACGAGGTAGAGGCGGTCTCCCTCCCATTTGAGTTCCGGAGAGATCACCTTGTCAGCCTTTACCGGAGTGATACCGAACGCGATAAGGGTCGGCGGTACGTGGATTGTCCCGTCCTCGGTCTCGAAGGATCCACTCATCGAATCCTTGCCTCCAATGGAAGCCAGCCCAAGCTCCTTCTGCATCTTCAGAGCGCCGAGCAGAGCCGCCGTCGGCTTGCCCCATACCTTCGGATCAGCTGTCATCCTTTCAAAATATTCCTGGCAAGAGAATCTCATTGTCTCCCAATGGCCTCCCGCCGCCACGACCTTGCTGCAAGCCTCGATGAATGAATATGCCGCACCGTGGTAAGGGCTCCAGTCGCAGATGTCAGGGTTAAAGCCGAACGCCATCATGCTGGCTGTGTCGGTATAACCCTTGACCGGAAGTTTCTGCACTGAGACCTGGGTCTCGGTGGTCTGTAGCTCGCCTCCGAACGGCATCAGCACGGTGGAACGGCCGATGGTGGAGTCGAACATCTCTATAAGGCCTTTCTGGCAGGTCACGTTCGGATCCTGCAGGTTGGCGAACATTCTCTCTTTCAGGTTCTTGCCCGGAACGTCGCGGAAGAACGGATCCCTGTCCTCGACCGCTCCGATAGTGGCCTTTGAATAATGCTTCGCACCGGCGCTGTCGATGAACGCTCTGGTGAGATCCACAACGACCTTGTCGCCGTAGAACATCCTCATTCTGGCGGTGTCGGTGACCTCGGCCACGTGCGTCACCTCGATATTCTCTGAATGGCAAAGCGCCTTGAATTCCTCCTCGTCCTTGGCTTCCACTACGACGGCCATACGCTCCTGGGACTCGCTGATGGCCAGTTCCGTGGAGTTCATTCCGCTGTATTTCACCGGAACACGGTCAAGGTAGATGTCCAGCCCGTCGGCAAGCTCACCGATGGCGACACTCACTCCGCCGGCTCCGAAGTCATTCGATTTCTTTATCAGTCTCGTGACCTCAGGCCTTCTGAAAAGCCTTTCCAACTTTCTCTCCTCCGGAGCGTTACCCTTCTGGACCTCACTTCCGCAAGTCTCAAGGGACTCCTCTGTGTGTTCCTTTGAGGAACCTGTGGCACCGCCGATTCCGTCGCGTCCGGTGCGTCCGCCGATCATCAGCACGACATCCCCGGCCTTAGGGCTTTCCCTTCTCACGTCCCCGGCCTTCACCGCTCCGACAACCGCTCCGACCTCCATTCTCTTGGCCGTGTAGCCCTCGTGGTAGATCTCGCGGACGTGGGTTGTCGCAAGACCGATCTGATTGCCGTAGGAGGAATATCCCTGGGCGGCCTTCCTGGTGATGACCTTCTGCGGGAGCTTGCCCGGAAGTGTCTCGCTGACAGGTTTGTAGATGTCGCCGGCACCGGTGACACGCATTGCCTGGTAGACGTAGGAGCGTCCTGAGAGCGGATCCCTGATGGCTCCGCCCAGGCTGGTGGCGGCCCCGCCGAACGGCTCGATTTCCGTAGGGTGGTTGTGGGTCTCGTTCTTGAACATCAGCAGCCATCTCTCGGTCTGCCCGTCCACATCCACATCTATGAATATGCTGCACGCATTGTTCTCCTCGCTGACCTCCAAGTCATCCAGCAAACCGTTCTTCCTGAGGTATTTCGCCCCGATTGTGGCCATATCCATCAGGTTCAGTCCCTTCTTCTCGCGGCCTGTCTCCGAGCGCATCCTCAGGTACAGGGCCATCGTCCCGTCGATGTCCTCCTTGATGAAGGAATCCTCCACGTCGATGCTTTCCAATTCCGTTGTGAATGTCGTGTGGCGGCAGTGGTCGCTCCAGTAGGTGTCCAGAATCCTGAGCTCGGTCTCGTTCGGATCCCTGCCTTCCTCGGTGAAATATTTCACAACCTCGGCGAGGTCGTCGGCGTTCATCGCAAGGCCCATCTTTTTGCAATATGCTTTCAGATCGTCCCCGCTCATATTCCTGAATCCCTCCAGCACGGGAACCGGCTTGACCGCCGCGTGTTCCGTGTCGGCCAGTTTGCTCAGGTCTTTCGCGCGGGATTCCACCGGATTGATGTAGTAGTGGCGGATCTTCTCAAGCGTCTCCTCGGAGGCGTCGGAGTCCACGATCAGAAGTTTGGAACTCTTTATGCTGATCCGCGCCGTGGGGTCGATCAGGTGCACGCAGTCCACAGCCGAGGCCGCCCTCTGGTCGAACTGGCCCGGCAGGTACTCGACAGCGATGTACTTCGCTCCGTCCAGATCGATCGAATCTGTGACAGAGTCGGTCACAATCTCTCCGAAGACGCTGTAGCGGCTCTTCTCCAGAAGATCGGGCGTGAATCCGAACAAGTCGTAAACATTAAGCAGCCGAAGCGTTTTCAGCTCCAGCTGCAGGTTCTCGTTGAGTTCCCCCAGGAGGCTCTTTGCCTCCACCTGGAACTCCGGGTGTTTCTCCACGAAAATGCGGTAATTGGACATCTTTGCAAGTTCTTTTTAAGACTATCACAAAGTTAGCCTTTTTGCCCCACATTCACAAAATTTTGGGTATAATTGTCAACTGATTGTAAATGAATATATTTGTAAATGCTGCCAGGCGGATTTGGAGGGCACTGCTTTGTAAAATATTGAATGTCAAAAGGTGATGTTACACCTTCTGACATTCAATGAATTGCGGATTTGTGCCTGGCGTCAGAGCGATGTGGCCTCAGAGATGTGGCTTTTAGTTAAGCCATTTTAGTCAATCCACTGGCTGAAGAAACGCCAGATTTCGGAGCAGGTGTCCATGTCCTTGTCGGACCAGGAATGGTTGCCGCCTTCGACTTTGTAGAGCCAGACTTCGGTGGGTCTGCCGCCTTTCACCGCCGGCCTGCCGGCCTTGAACTGATAGAGGGTGACCTGGTTACGACCCTCGCGGCGAGGAAGCTCGGTGACATATTCCTCGGTACAACCGTTAACAGCGATGATTCTGCTGACCGCCGCCGGAACGGGAATATACGCTCCCCAGCCACCTTTGTTCTCTGGGTCGCCGAGCCATTCGGAAGTGTGGTCCTGTGTGCCGTGAACCTCCATGAAAGGAAGCGGATGCTTGTAGGAATATTCAGTCTCCATCCAGTTGAACTGCAGTCCTGCGATCGAGGCCATGGCCTTGAAGGCCTTCGGAGCACGCATCGCGATCAGGTAGATGATGTCGCCGCCGTTGGACATTCCGGTGAGGAATGTATTCTTTGGACTGAGATCGAATCTCTTCTGGAGTTCTTTGGAAAGGGCGATGAGGAACTTAACATCATCGGTCTTCATTCCTTCCTGTGAAGGGTAGCGGACATTCCAGCCCGGTTTACCTTTCGGATCCTTTATTCCCTGAGGGTAGCAGACAGCGAATCCGTTCTTGTCGGCGACATCCATCATCGCTTTCTTTCCCTTGAGGGCCGAGCCGCCGTAGCCGTGCAGGACTATCACGAGAGGAGCCCCGGCCTTCAATCCTTCCGGACGGTAGAGGTAATATTCCCGCTCAAGTCCTTGATTTTTCATTGTGTAACGCTCGCACCGTTCCTTTACTGAATATTCCTGTGCCGGACTTTCGCTGGAAGATAAGGACGCTTCGACAGGCTCAGCGTCCGGTTGGCTTGGTACCAGGTTATCGGTCGCTTCGGCAGGGACTGCGTCCGGTTGGCTTATGACTTGATATAAGGTGTACTTGTCTGTCCGGTCGCTGAGCTTGTCGAAGCGACTGTCTATCGTATTGCCATACCCATTGCTTCCCAAAGCGCTGCCAATGGCCAGGAGCGCCGCGATGATCGTGGAGGATAACATGCTGATTGATTGGCTTTTAATGAATATCCTCCCGTCGGATATGGCGGGAGGATAATGTTTATTATTCTGATTTACAAGTTGTTAGCCTCCACGCACTATTTGTTCTCGGCAGCCTCAACGGCCTTGAAATAGCGGTAAGAGTTGACCTTGAGCTCACCGGCGGCCGGCTCGTCAAGCACAACGACACCATTCTCGTGCAGCTGAAGGGCAGAGAGGGTGACATAGTGGCTTACAGGTCCCTCGATGGCGTCCTTGACAGCCTTGGCCTTCTTGCCGCCGAAAGCGAGGACGAGAACCTCCTTGGCACCACACACTGTGGCGACACCGACTGACATGGCCTGTTTAGGAACCTTGTTCACATCGTTGTCGAAGAAACGGGAGTTTACCTCGAGAGTGTCCTGGGTGAGGGTCATGACCCTTGTCCTGGAGTTGAGGGAAGAGAACGGCTCGTTGAACGCGAGGTGTCCGTCCTCGCCGACTCCGCCGAGGAACAGGTCGATTCCTCCGGCAGCCACGATGGCCTTCTCGTAATCCTCGCACTCTTTGGCGAGATCAGGAGCGTTGCCGTTGAGGATGTGGATGTTGCCGGCCGGAACGTCCACCTTGTCGAACAGATTCTTGTGCATGAAGCTGTGGTAGCTCTCCGGATGGCTCTCAGGAAGCCCTACATATTCATCCATGTTGAATGTGATGACATTCTTGAAGGAGATCTCTCCGGCCTCGTACATTCTGACGAGCTCGGCATAGACATCCAGTGGAGTGGAGCCGGTAGGCAGTCCGAGTACGAATGGCTTGTCGGTCTTCTCAGCCTTTGCCTTGATGGCGGCGGCAATGTGGTGGGCAGCCCAGATAGAGCCTTCCTTCTTTGTGTCTCTGATGATTACTTTCATGATGATATTCTTTTAATATGTTATTTCAATCTTAGGAAAACTTCGATGGCTTGATATTCGGCCATTCCGAGTTCGTCATATAACCTTGCGGTGTTCTGTGTGCGCTCCTCGGCCCTCTGCCAAAACTCCCTCGGGTCATCGCCCGGGAACGGAACGATGTCTTTCTGGGAAAGGTGGCGGAAGATGGCGTGGCGCTTCTCGATGAGCTCGTCAGGGCTGATCGGAACGGCCATGTCAACTCTCCAGAGCTCCCACTCCATCCAGGCGCCTCTGTAGAGCCAGATCGTGGTGTCGTTCAGCCAGTCGTTGCCTTCCTCCTTGAGCTGTTCGATGGCCTCAAGGGCGGCCTCGGTGCAGACCCTGTGCGTTCCGTGAGGGTCGGCGAGGTCACCTGCCATGTAGATCTGGTCAGGGTGGATCCTGACGATCAGCTCCTTGATAATGTCAAGGTCTTTCTGTGTGCGAGGCAGTTTCGTCACTCCGCCCGACTCGTAGAACGGCAGGTTGAGGAAGTGGACGTTGGTCTTGTCGTTGAGGCCGAAGCTTCTGTCCGCTCCTCTGGCCTCGCTGCGGCGGATGGCCGCCTTGATGGCGAGAAGCTCCTTAGGCTCAGGCTCACCAGGCTTCTTTGAGTCGATGATTTTCTTTACCTCGTCGAACTTGTCTCCGAATCCAAGCTGGTAGGCGGCGTCCATATGCTGAAGCACAACGTCATCGTGCACTGCCAGGTCACCGGAGGTCTCGTAGGCCACGTGCACGTCGTGTCCCTGATGCACGAGACGGATGAATGTGCCTCCCATGGAGATCACGTCATCGTCCGGGTGAGGGGAGAAAATCAGGACCTTCTTAGGGAACGGAGTTGACTTGACAGGCCTTGTGGTGTCGTCAGCGTCAGGCTTTCCGCCCGGCCATCCGGTGATGGTGTGCTGGAAGTCATTGAAAACGTCTATGTTGATCTTGTCGAACGGCCCGTAGAGTTCGATGAGATCTCCGAGGGAGTTCTCGAAATAGTCCTGCTGCTTCAGCTTGAGGATTGGCTTATGAACCTTCTGGCAGAGCCAAACGACGGCCTTGCGGATCAGGTTCGGTGTCCACTGGCAAGGACCGACCATCCAAGGTGCGACGAGTCTGGTCAGCATAGAGGCTGACATCTCGTCAGTGTAGAATGTGATGTTGTCGTGTTCCTGAAGCCAGGTTGCAGGGCAGGCCGGATCGATGTCGCCCTCCACGACTTTCTTTACCACAGCCGCCTTGTCCTCGCCCCAGGCCATAAGGATGATCCTGCGGGCGCTCATCATCGTGCCGATGCCCATCGTGATGGCGGTCTTAGGGGTGACGGAAATGTCGCCGTTGAAATTGCGGGCCTGTCTCTTTCTGGACTGGTATGAGAGCGGAACGGTGCGTGTGCGGCTCTTCTCTGACGAGCCGGCCTCGTTGAAACCGATCTGGCCGCCTTCGCCGACACCGATCACAAGCAGGTCGAGACCTCTGGCGATCTTGTCAAACTCGGCGCAATAGTCGGATACCTCTTCCTTTGAGACTGTTCCGTCAGGAATATGCACGTTCTCCTTTTTGACATCCACATTGTCAAGGAATTCGGCGTGGAGCCTGTGGTTGCGGCTCTGGACGGAGTCGCTGCCGTATGGGTAATATTCATCAATGGAGAACACCTCGACATTGGCGAAGGAGATCTTGCCTTCCTTGAACTGCTCTGTCAGGTTGCTGTAGAGGGACACAGGTGTGGTTCCTGTGGTCAAACCGAGTTTGAAAGGACGCGGAAGAGCCGCCCTTTCGTGGTCTTTGATGGCTTTGACAATAATGTCTGCCACCTTGTCGCTTCCGATGTTCGCGTCATCGGAAATCTCGGTGGTGATCTTCTCGTAGGAATGGAGAATGCTCTTAGGCAGGTTCTCCTCAATCAATCCACCGTCCTTTGGTAAAGAAAAGTGCTTCATTTTGTTGAGCTTAATAATTTCGTAAAATATGATATGTTTCGTCTCCCGTTTCCGGGTCAAAAGCTCTATGTCATTTCCGCGGATCAACCGGCCGCGGACACCGTGCCAAATCACTACAATTTAGATGCCGCGACACTGAATGTGTCACCGTGTTCCAAATCTCCATATTCCAGCCCGCGCTTCAGCCAGGTGTAGCGCTGCTTCGCCGTCCCGTGGGTGAAGGATTCCGTCACCACATAGCCTTGCGCCTTCTTCTGGAGGTAGTCGTCCCCGATCTTCGAGGCGCAGTTCAGCGCATTCTCTATGTCTCCTTTTTCCAGGGACTTATACTTCTTGTCATCGTTCATCGCCCAGACTCCGGCGTAGTAGTCGGCCTGGAGCTCAAGCCGGACACTGATCGCGTTCGCCTCGGTCTTGCTGACACGGTTCATTTTCTGGTGGGCCTGCCCGAGCGTGCCCAAAAGATATTGGACGTGATGACCGACCTCATGGGCGATCACGTAGGCGTAGGCCAGGTCGCCGTCCGCTCCGATCTGCCGCTTCATCGAGGTGAAGAAGCTGAGGTCGATATAGACGCTCTGGTCGGCGGAACAGTAGAACGGCCCTACCGATGAGTTCGCGGCTCCACATCCGGAAGTGGTTGATCCTGAATATAACACCATCTTCGGCGGGTCATATTCATAGCCATACTTCGCGAATATGGCTGTCCAGACATCCTCGGTTCCGGCGAGGACTTTCTTCGTGAACGATGCAAGTTCCTGTTCCTCGGCGGAGAACCCCACATGCCCCTCTGTCTGTTCGGTGCCTTGAATCGAGGACACTCCCTCAAGCACGGACGAAGGATCCCCTCCGAGCAGCATCACAATCAGCGCGATGACGATGGTTCCGCCCAGACCCACTCCGGCCTTGGCTCCACGTCCCATTCCTCTTCTGTCATCCACATTCGTGCTTTCGCGTCTTCCGTCAAGATTCATACTAATTTCAGTGTTAGCTTAAATCACACAAAGATACTCACTTTTCCCGTAAGCCGGATTGGTTTTCCGAAAAAATATCAGGCGAAAAAACTGAACGCAGGCGCCCTCATGTCAGTTCGGGTCGAAATGTCGTTTCTGCTGAGTCAGAAATGTCCACCGAAACGGCAAACTGCCGGAGAAAAGAGTCTATAGCTCGGTTTGTCCGGTATAAATGCGCTTTACCGGACATACAGGGGGCAAGATTTTTTCATTGAAGCTTTTGAAGCTTTTTGTGGAATGTTTTGGAATATCGGAGGAAAATCAATAACTTTGCAATCCTTTGAAGCGGAAGTGCAGCGGAAGTGCGAAGTTTCCAAAGGAAAGTCTACTGCCTGAATATGCCCGAATGGCGGAATTGGTAGACGCGTTGGACTCAAAATCCAATGTCCCTTAAAGACGTGCCGGTTCGAGCCCGGCTTTGGGCACCCGACCGAAGTCTCCCTCGTTTTTTTGGGAGACTTCTTCTTTTTTTGTCAGATTCAACCTTACGTCTTTTGCCCAGTACCTTCGGGCGGTGGAAACGCGCGGAGGTGTCGCTCAAGCGTGCCGTGCTGCACCCTCGGGCGACGAAGATGTACGAAAGTGTTGCCCAAGGGAGCCGTACTGCACTCTTGGGCGACGATAAGTGTGGTTTTCGTTGCCGAAGGGTTTCCTTCATCCATACTTCATTCTGCCCTGCGCCCTTGGGCAACGGGAAGGCGCGGAAGAGTCGCCTGACTGTGCCGCGCGTCACCTTCGGGTGCGGGACAGTCAGGCGTCATCGTTCCCGGAGAGCTCGGCGCCGTCCCCTGCTCCTGTCGTTGGGAGGGGGCAGGGGGCCGGTCGCATGGTCGTGCGGCCATTATATCCGGCATATTCGTTTGATATTTGGAAATTTTTATTATTTTTGTCCTGACACCTGCCACGACGACACGTCCCGTGCCGGTGACGCAAGGCAGGAGCGGGATACAGACCGAAAGGGTGACCGATGGTCGCCAAGTTATTTACCAAAGCATCGCTGAACTCATAGGACTCACGAGACTATAACCAAAACATCAATCGATATGAGCGTTTTTACACACACACACACACGGCGCGCGCTGCTGACGGCTGCCGCCGCCATCCTTCTCATCACCTCCTGCGGTAAGAAGGAGGAGACGGCCGGAGTCTCATCCGTGGCCGTCACCCCGTCCCGGATAGAGATCATAGAGGGCGAATCTGCGGTGCTGTCCGCCAGTGTCTCTCCCGAAGCCGCGTCCGACAGGGCCGTGGCGTGGTCGTCGTCCGACCGGAGCGTCGCCACTGTTGACAAGGCCGGCACCGTCCATGGCCTCAGACCCGGCACCGCGACCGTCACCGCGACGGCGGGCGGCAAGAGCGCGTCAGTCCAGGTCACGGTCGAGGCGCAGGATCCGTACGCGCAACTGGACGCTTTGGCGAAGGCCCACGCGTCGGACCTGGAGGACGGCACGTACACGGTGTCTACCGCGTTGAAGGACGGCATGGTCCTGGACGTGGCCGGCGGGTCGAAGTCCGACCGGGCCAACGTGCAGCTGGGCGGCTCGAACGGCGGTGCGAACCAGAAGTGGAGGGTGTCGCACGACTCGAAGGGCTACGTGACGCTCGCGAACGTGAATTCGGGCAAGGTCCTGGACGTGGCGGG
>ENA-OPUE01001525-OPUE01001525.1-human-gut-metagenome-genome-assembly--contig:-NODE-1525-length-13776-cov-3.057066_pt1 | contig 13776 bp, 8 predicted proteins | sample MGYA00241466_ERZ501924 | MGnify/ENA primary metagenome ERZ501924 (study PRJEB25962, sample SAMEA2042223) | human gut metagenome | biome: human gut; feature: human-associated habitat; material: faeces...
GTCAGCAGATGAATGCACTTTATGCAATCTACAAATATCTGGACATCAAAGCGGGCAACAAACCGTCCACACCGATTACGATGATCTTCGGAGCCAAGGCAGCGCCGGCGTATGTGATCGCAAAGGATATCATTCATCTGATCCTGTGCCTGCAAGAGCTGATCAATAGTGATGAGCAGGTTAGTCAGCATCTCCGTGTGGTGATGGTGGAGAATTATAATGTGAGCAAAGCGGCACAGCTCATTCCGGCGTGTGATATTTCTGAGCAGATTTCGCTTGCGTCGAAAGAGGCGAGCGGTACAGGTAATATGAAGTTTATGCTGAACGGTGCACTGACGCTGGGAACCATGGATGGCGCAAATGTGGAGATTGCAGAGCTTGTCGGAAAGGAAAATATTTATATTTTCGGTGAGGACAGTGAGACGGTCATTCAGAGATATGCGGATGGAAGCTATGTGTCAAAGGATTATTATGAAAAGGATGCGAAGTTAAAGGAGGCTGTTGATTTTATTGTCGGAGAAGAAATGATGGCAGTAGGAGATAAAGAACATCTGACGCGTCTGTATAATGAGCTGTTAAATAAAGACTGGTTCATGACTTTCCCTGATTTTGAGGATTATATTGCGACAAGAGAGCGGGCATATCAGGAATATAATGACCGTATGGCATGGGCGGAGAAGATGCTGGTAAATATCGCAAAGGCAGGATTCTTCTCATCAGATCGTACAATTGCACAGTATGAAAAGGAGATCTGGAAGACGGGGACTTTGTAAAAGTAAAGTGGAAACAAGGAAAAAAGAGTCCCAAAAGACGGACTTTGCAGAAAGCAAAGTGTAATAGTAGAAAATCGAGATTAAGAAAGAGCTTCCGGAAAGCAAAGTATAAGAATAGAAAATCGAGATCATGAAAGAAGAAAATTCAGGGAGCAAGGGATAAAAAGGAATAACAAAGTTCTAAAAAAGGGACTTCGTATAACTAAAATAGAAGTGATTAAAATAATAAAAGAAATAATGTACTCTCTTCCGGCAGAAATGCCGGGAGGGGGTTATTTCGCATTTTATGAGATTATGAGAAAGTTTGTGTTTGGGTTTCGGGAGAGTGTGTGGTAAACTAGAGAAGGACAGAAGCAGATATTGCGGAAATGAGGTTGGCTATGATTCGGATATTGATCGTTGATGATGAAAAGATAGAGAGAAATGGAATAAAGTTTTTGTTGAAGCAGCTTCATATGGAGGCGCAGATCCGGGAGGCTGTGAACGGTGTGAAGGCGTTGGAAGCCCTTGAGGAGGAGCCGGCGGATATTCTGCTTACAGATATTAAAATGCCTTTTATGGACGGTCTTACGCTGGCAGAGAACGTGGTGGAGAAGTATCCACAGACGAAGATGGTGATCTTCAGTGGATATGGCGAGTTTGAGTATGCCAGGAAGGCGATGAAGTCCGGCGTAAACAGCTATATTTTAAAGCCGGTGGATCCGGAAGAGTTTCGCAGTACCATGGAAAAAGTTCTGCAGGAAATTGAGGGAGAACGGCTGGAGGACGAGCGCAAGGAGAAGAACCGAAATTTTGTGAAGGAGCATGTGATATTATCGCTTTTGAATGGGGCGGCACCGGAGGATTTGGCGAAAAGTCTGGGAGATATGGGCAGCCTGGAATATGTGCAGGATTTTCGGAATATGATGCTGCTGGAATTTGACCGGGAATTTTTCGGGAGGACCGGACTTGATTTTCAGGAAAATCTGCGCGAAGAAATGAATGAGCCATTCCTTTATCTGAATATGAATCCACAGCAGGGAATCATACTTCTGGAGCGTTCTATTGAGATCGAGGCGAGACGGGAGATGGCGCAGAAACTGCAGGATACTATTGAAAAGAAATATGGGGATAGGTGCTATATTGCCGTGAGCAGAGAGTTTGAACATCCTGTCAGACTGGCAGAGGAGATGGAACGTCTGGAACTTCTCATGGAGAATAAATTTTATGCACCGCAGGACCGGGTATTTTGTGAGGAGGAGCAGTCAGAAGCCAATCTTTCGGAGATTGATGATGACACTTTGATGAAGCAGATCCGTCAGGATATCAAGGTGAAGGATATGGTGGGACTTCGCCGTCATTTTGAAAGTCTGTGTGAGAAGTATCAGAGCAAAAAGAATTTTTCACAGATGTATGTGAAATTTATCTTTTCTAATTTATTGAAGGATATTTATGAAATTCTACCGCAGGAGAAATCGGTGGGACTGAATCAGGAGATTGACCGGCTGTACCGTACGAATGATTTTCAGGAGGTCACAGAACTTCTCAATGAGGGTATCCGTCTTTTGGAACAGAGCTTTGCAATCAATCCGCAGATGGAGCATCGGGAGATAGAGACGGTGAAGCAGTATATTTATGCACATTACGATGAGGAGCTTTCCGTGGATATGCTGGCGGAGCAGGTATTTCTGGCACCAAGCTATCTGAGCCATATTTTTAAGAAGGAGACGGGGCAGAATCTTAGTAAGTTTATCAAGGCGCTGCGTATGGAAAAGGCGAAGGAAATGCTGGAGCAGACACATAACAAGATCGTCAACATCAGCTACGCGGTGGGGTATCCGAATGTGTCGTATTTCTGTCAGAGCTTCCGCGAGTATTATGGGGTAAGTCCACAGAAATACAGGAATCAGTAAAACTGCGCAGCGATAATTATTAAGAGAAAAATAAAATTGTGCAGGGTTAAATCACCAACAGCAATTAGTAAATTAATACAAGTTTAAATCAGCTATAAATTTATAGAAATCAGTAAAATAAACAATGTCATGCGAGATGGCACCAGAACGGGGAAATATATGAAACACAGGATCGGTCAATGGTTTAAAAATGCCAAAATACAAAAGAAAATAATGATCATATATATCTGTATCGGAACGATACCTATTCTGCTTTTGGGACTCTTTGCGTCCGGACAGGAGAGAAAAACGTTGATGGAGAGGGAGCACCGTAACATTGAAGATTCGGTGTCGCAGGGGGCATCGCAGTTAAAGTCACAGATTCTTGTTTATAATAATCTGTCCGATTATATTGCGTTTAACCAGCCGATTTCCGATGTGCTGATCGGTGATTATGACAATATATTTTCCATGTATGAGCAGTACACGGCAACGGTAGATCCGGTACTTTCTTCTTTGAAATATTTTAATCCGAATATCAATCAGATCACGATCTATCTGGATAAAAATATTGTGAAGCATGATACAATGGTGGATTCGCTGCAGACGATCGAGGGTGAAAAATGGTACAGACAAAATGAGTCTTCTCTGAGCCAGAAGGTAAAATGGATCATCGATGCAGAGAATAAAACATCGTTTTCGGCGAGAACCATGCCAATCATGGAGCAGAATAAGCAGAAGGGAATCCTGTATCTGGATGTAAATTATGATTCGTTATTTGCAGGCTTTGATGATATTTCAAGAGACAGCTACGGCCTTTATATTGTTGACAAGAAGGGAAATGTGTTATTTGAGAAGGATACCTTTTCGGAGAATACGGCTTCGAAAAATAATACAAAAACGACAGCAAAGAAATCGCAAGAAAAGAGATTATCTTTTCCTGCTCTGAAAAAGAAAATGGAGGCGCAGGAGAACGGAAAGAAAAGCAATTATCTGATCGTTTCCGCAGATGCGGGGGTGGATGACTGGAAGATCATTGTCTATCAGCCACAGAAAATGATGGCGAGAGAGATTCAGACGCTGCTTGTGCTTGTCATGGGAATTATCGCGGTATGTATCATCACATCGGTGGTGGCATCCTTGGCATTTTCGCGGTTCGTGGTGCGCGATATCAAACGTCTGCGTGACAATATGCAGGCGGTTGAGGAAGGCAATATGGAGCTGATGGTTACCAGCGACGCCGGAGATGAGGTCGGCAGTCTGATCCGTGGCTTCGGAAGTATGCTCGGAGAAATCAACCGGCTGATCCATGAGGTGTATGAGAGTAAGCTGACGCAGAGAAAGTCGGAAATGACAGCACTTCAGGCGCAGATCAATCCGCATTTCCTGTATAATTCGCTTTCTCTGATCAACTGGAAGGCGCTCGAGGCAGGGCAGCAGGATATCAGTAAGATCACGCTGGCGCTTTCTTCGTTTTACCGGACATCGCTCAACCGTGGCAAGAATGTTCTGACAATTGAGAAGGAAATTGAGAACATGAAGTCGTATCTGGAGATCCAGCTTTGCATGCACGATAATGATTTTGATGTGATCATGGACATTGATGAGGAGATTCTGCCATACCAGACTCTGAACCTTTTGCTGCAGCCGCTTGTGGAAAATGCGATTGATCACGGTATTGACCTGAAGGAGGACGGCAGAGGTTATATTAAGATCATCGGGCGGAAAGATGCCGAAAATATTTACCTGACGGTGGAGGATAACGGCGTTGGAATTGAGCCGGAGATATTATCCTCAATTCTGGAATTTAAGACAAAGGGATACGGTGTGCGGAATGTCAATCAGAGGATCCGTTTGTATTATGGGGAGGAATATTGTCTGCGGATCGAGAGTGAAGTAGGAAAAGGAACAAGGTGTACGATAAATATTCCACAGAAATCAAATGATCCTGCGGATGGAACATCCTAAAATCAAATCTTGTCATTTTATGGCATATACGCTATTATAGATTTGATATTATTATAAGTTGGAACCAGGTGTTCACAATAAAAGAAAAGAGGAGAAAAAGATGGATAAGGTTATTTTAGCCTACTCAGGCGGACTTGACACAACTGCAGTTATTCCATGGTTAAAGGAAACATACGGCTATGAGGTTGTTTGCTGCTGTATCGACTGTGGACAGGGTGAGGAGCTCGATGGATTAGAGGAGCGTGCAAAGCTTTCCGGAGCATCCAAGCTTTATATTGAAGATGTTGTTGATGATCTTTGCGAGAACTACATCATGCCTTGTGTACAGGCTGGTGCTGTTTACGAACATAAATATCTCATGGGAACTGCTATGGCAAGACCTACGATCGCTGCAAAGCTGGTAGAGATCGCCCGCAAGGAAAATGCTGTTGCTATCTGCCACGGTGCTACCGGTAAGGGTAACGATCAGATTCGTTTTGAGCTTGGTATCAAGGCACTCGCTCCGGATATCAAGGTAATCGCTCCATGGCGTGATGACAGATGGGGTATGGATTCCCGTGAGGCAGAGATTGAGTATTGTAAGGCACACGGCATTGATCTTCCGTTCGGAACAGATCAGTCCTACAGCCGTGACAGAAATATCTGGCATATCAGCCATGAGGGACTTGAACTTGAGGATCCTGCTCAGGCACCAAACTATGATCATATGCTTGTTCTTGGCGTTACACCGGAGAAGGCACCGGATGAGGATGTAGAGCTTTCTATTTCCTTCGAGAAGGGTGTTCCTACTGCTCTGAACGGCAAGAAGATGAAGGTTGCTGATATCATCCGTGAACTGAATACGATCGGTGGAAAGCATGGTATCGGTATTGTTGATATCGTTGAGAACCGCGTTGTTGGTATGAAGAGCCGTGGTGTATATGAGACTCCGGGTGGAACTATTCTTATGGAAGCTCATCAGCAGCTTGAGGAGCTTGTTCTTGACCGTGATACGATCGCACTTAAGTTAGAGCTTGGCAGCAAGCTTGCAAGCATTGTATATGAAGGAAAGTGGTTTACACCGGTTCGTGAAGCAATCTCCGCATTTGTAGATGTTACACAGCAGTATGTGACAGGCGAAGTTAAGCTTCGTCTCTACAAGGGCAATATCATCAAGAACGGAACAACTTCTCCATATTCTCTTTACAGTGAGTCACTGGCATCCTTCACAACAGGTGATATGTATGATCATCATGATGCAGAGGGATTCATCACATTGTGGGGTCTTCCACTGAAGGTTCGTGCAATGAGAATGAACGAGTTAAAGAAGGATAAGACGAAATAATTATCTGTTGAATATTTGCAGAAAGATAAACAGCTCAGATTTTTTAAAAATCTGAGCTGTAATTTTTTACTTTAAAAGCTCGCGGATCATTTCCGCCGTATAGGTGACGCAGACCATCTTCTCTGCCTCGATACGGTACAGTGCGTTTGCAGCAATGTGTTCTGCCGCCTGCTCGATATCGCGGATGCCGGAGGTATCCTTGAAAATCTCCATTACTTCATCTAATGCCTCATCGGTGATCACGATCTCCTCGCTGCGAAGTCCGATTCTCTTTAATACCTTTGGCATTGCAAAACGTGTGAAGATCACACGCTTCTCTTCCAGGCTGTAGTCCGGCAGCTCGATCACGGCAAAACGTGACATTAAAGGTGCGCTGATCGCATCCTTGTCGTTGGCGGTTGCAATCGGATAAACACCTGTTGTCGGAATATTACATTCGATGTAATTGTCCGTAAATCCGAGATTGTCCAAAAGAGTCAGCAGTACGTCCGCCGGATTTCCATTGCCTTTGCCGGCAGATGCCTTGTCAAGCTCGTTAATGATAAACAAGAGGTTGGAGCTTTCTGCATTCGCAAATGCTTCCATGATCAGACCGGGCTTTGCATTTGCGTAAATTCGGGAGCTTCCGGTAAGCTGCTCCGGATCGTTGATCGAACTCATCTCCAGTGTCGTCCAGGACATTTTCAGGATCTTTGCCACGGCATAGGCAATCTGGGATTTACCGGTACCGGCAGGACCGATCAGAAGGATACCGTATGCCGGCAGTGTATGGGTACGGTTGATCTGAATGATCGTTTCAATGATACGCTGCTTTACGTTGTCAAGTCCGTACAACTCTTCATCCAGGATTCTTCTAGCCTCGACCGGATCGATCGGCTGGAAATCCGTATTCTTCCATTGGATATTTAACATGATCGAAAGTGCGCGCTGTGCGTGGCGTCGTTCCTCCGGTGTCACCTCGGTAGACTTGGCTACGGCAAGATTACGTCTCGCCCAGAGACGGATATTGTCTGGCAGTGTGCTTCCTGCGCACATCAGATAATCGGTGATGCTCTGGATGCTTGTCAGCTTCATATCATCCGAATCCTCGATCTGATCGAAATCAACAACCTCCTTGGACGGAGCATCACTCTGCAAAAGGCGCTCGATCATAAACTGCAGGAATCCATTCTCGCCGGAAAGCTTTGTTCCTCTCATTGCCACGCCGGTTTCGTAAATTTTATAAACGGCATAGCCCTTATCGGTGCCGGCACCGGAAAGCTTCACCATGATATGATTCTCACCGAGCCATTTGACCAACTTCTCAAAACGTGCATCGATCTGAAGAATGTCATGTGATGTCTTCTCATCGTCACAGACAAATGCGGTTCCCTTGGTGGGAGCGGTAAACATACCGGAAGCATGATGTGAGAGCTTCTCCTCTCCATTGTCCAAAAGCATAATCGGATGGGAAGCATCCGGCACTCTTTCGCTGGAGTATACCAACTCGTATGTCTTCTCTGCCTTTACGGCATCTTTCTTTTCTTGGTTAAAATCAAAAACAGGCATCTCGTAACCTCTCTTTTCTATATTGTGATGTAGGGGCAAAGGTATCTGTCCCTAAGCTGATGCCATGGACTGCTATGTGATCTTCGCAATCCTGCATCAAAATTATAGGATGAAATGAAAAAATTAGCAACTGCTAATTTTGAATTACACACCATAAATACAATTCATAGAAAAAATGATATTCGCAATAAAAAGAACTAAATTCGCAATATATTTGATTGTTAGAAAAAGACGGAAATGTTAAACTCAAACTAAATATGAAATATATATGGGGTTCGTGCGGAAACAGACTTTTGCACGTAAATTTGTTTTTATGGTTTTGAACATGTGGGTGCATTGAAAGGGACAGGTGTTTTTATGAAAAAATGGCAGAAGATTTTGATTGGTGTAATTGTTGTCTGTGTTGCTTTGATCGCAGCGAATGGACTGACAATGAAGGGATTTTGTTATACGCTCAGTTATCCGGGTGGAGAGATGATATTTATGGAAAAAGGTCATTGTTATGTGGGGCTTCCGGGTTCCAAGAAAAGCGAGGAACTTTCCGGAGTAAGCTATACCGGCAGACCGCAGAAGCTGTCAGACACCAAGGATGTATCGGATACTTATAAAACTGTTTTGTGGACATTTGTTTCCGTGGATCAGGGAAGATGGGTTGGTGTCCATTTTCTGAACCGCAGCTTTCTCGTGCAGACCAGTGGATTTACAAAGGCAGAGAAAAAGTCTCTGGATCATTATAAGTATGTTGCGGGAAAACCTTATTTTGTATTTAAAAATAATGGAAGTTCGTGGGATTATCCGGAAGAATATCAGGAAAAAGCAAAAGAAAATCTGTTACAAAAACCTTCGAAATAAATCTGAATATTTTGTGGCAAAAAGCCATTCCAAAAACGTTCTGAATATTTTTACGGCGGAAAGCCCTTTCAAAACGTAAGGAATTCTTAATCCCTTTGCCGGCGATTCCATGCTATCATGAAATTACGATAAATTGATATATGAAATGTTTCGTTGAATATATCAGAGGAGGGATTTCATGAAAAGATCGAACGTGAAAAAGGGAATTATAGCAGCGGTTGTTCTGTGCCTTGTATTTCTGCTGGGGGCAGTTGTGGTGCAGAATATGCCGGATCGTCGGACAAAGCGGTCCACGAAACAGACCGGTACAGGGAAAGAAAACGATTCGTCGGAAAGTCAGCACAGTTTTAGTGGGCTGTCGACTTATATTATGGGAGAGGCGTACGGAAGTTGTGGTATGTATTACAGCTCGGATAACGGTGCTCTGTATTATCTGGATGCGGCAAGCGGTAAGGAGTCGATCGTATGTACAAAGACAAACTGCGAGCATAAAATGGACAGCATGAAACCATCCGGCTGTGAGGCTGATTTTAACCATGTCGCAGCATTTGTTCCGAGTGGAGAGAGACTTTATTACATACCGGCGGATCCACTGGGAGAAAATACGCCGATGGAAATCTGGAAACAGGATCTGACGGGTGGCAATCAGAAAAAGATTTTGTCTCTCAAGGGAAAAGAAAATACAGGAATGATCATTCAGGGGATGCTGTGCGATGGCATGCATATGGTGGTCGGATTTATAGAGTATGGCCGTTATACCAAAAAGGGAAAATATGTTGAATATGGATCCTTTGACCAGAAGAGCGGTCTGTATGTTATCAATATGAACGACTGGAGCTATCAGTGTATTTATCTGAAGGAAGGATCTTCGGAGGATGGCATGTTAGGAAAAAATGCATGTCCGACCATTTCTACAATGTCTATGGGAACAGAAAGGGTATGGGCATACTATACTTACTATGATTCAGGATTTGATCCAAAGAAATATAATAAAATGACGGATAAAAACCGGATCAAGTATATGAGTAAACATTCGCATTTGATGCGGGGCGATTTTTCTTTGTCGGATGTATCGCTGTACACTATCATTCCGCAGGATGGCAATCACAGTAATACGTTTTACGGAAACTGGTGTTATGATCAGGATTATTCCGGAAATTTGCTTGCAACGAATCTGCCGACTGGCGACAGTTATCATATCTACAGTTCTCCTGCAACGGAAAAGCACAGGGAATGTGACAGTGGATATCGGGGAGTTGTAACAACAGAAAACAGCATTTTTTATGTGGTATGGAATAAAAAGAGGGAAAAGTATGACTGGTATCGTTATGACAGAAAAACAACGAAGAAGACGTGTATTGCGTCTCCGGCTGTAGACTGTCATCCGCAGGGTGTTGCAGGAGATTATATTTATGGGGATCTATTCTGGAGCGATGATCATATGGAACGCTGTGCGATTCCAATCAAGGAGCTGGAAAAGGGAAAATATCAGTTCCCGGAGAAATCAAAGGAAGAGGCGGCAGCAGATCAGAATAAAGAAAATATTGATCCGGACGATACGGTGATCTGGGGTGTGAATGATAATAATCTGCCATCGGATGAAGCCGTTAAGGAGATCAACAGTTATTTAAAGAAAAAGGGGTATGATTTTAAGGTTGCTTTCACAAATGTACAGGATTCGGATATTGACAATATTGCAAAGCAGCATCCGGAGATTGATATTCTGCAGGCACCGGCAAACCATGCAACGGATAATCAGGCGGCAGCAACATTGAAGTCCGGTTATTTTGAACCATTGACCTCGTTTTTGTCGGCCGATGGAAAGAAGCTGAAGGCACAGTTTAGCAAGCTTGACTGGAAAAAGGTTGAGGTTAACCGCGAGATTTATTCTGTCCCAAATTCGAATCAGACTTATGAAGGAATCTATATTGCTTACAGCAATAAATTGAAAAATAAAGCATCAGCCGGCGATGCAGATACGCTGGAAAAGGTCGGAAAGATCCTTACCAATGCAAATGTAAAGAGCGTGAAATATCCGGTGATCCTGCAATCCAATTTGGCGGGAGGAAACCTGTCCGATTTTACGGACAGTGATTACTGCCTCGGTCTTGCGCTGAACCGCAACAGCAAAAAGCCTTCCCTGTGGTATGAAGATAAGAGTGTTCGTGCCGTATATCAGACATTTAATGAATGGTATAAGAAGGGATGGCTCTCAGAAAAAAACAAACTTTACGATCAGGAAAATACGAATAAGAATGTTAAGAAAATAGAGACGGCACTGAAAAAGGGAGACTGGCTGGTAACGATCGGATACGGTCCATGCAGTGAGGAAATAAAGAAGCAGTCGGCTTATGTGGTACGTCCAAAGCACATTGTATTTTCAAATTGTAATATGTCTACCGGTGTGGCGGCTGCGTCTAACTGCAAGGATCAGGCAGAGACATTTCTGATGCTGGCATACACGGATCAGACGATCGCGGATCTGATGCTGTATGATATCCGGAAGGGAAATTATCAGGTGAAAAATAATGTAGTCTGTGATTATTCAAAGGATTATGCATTAAGTGTGATCTGGAGAAGAACGGATTTTGGAAATCAGATCGCAGCGACACAACTTGACACGGATGTGGAGTCTGCGACACATCGTAAGAAATATCTGCAGTCCTACAATGCTGCGGCATCTCCGCTGATTGGCTTCCAGCCGGATACGGACGGATATGAGGGCGACCTTGAGGTATATATACCGGCACTGCAGAAGGGGGAAGATATCTGGCAGGCGAAGAACTTTGATGATGAGTATGACGGTCTGATGGGCAGAATTTCGATGCGGAAGATAAATAAGTTCTGTTCTGAGGTCGCAAAACAGATCAACGCATGGAAGTAAGGAGTCGTCCGGTATGTGGAGAGAACATAAAAAGCTGTGGAAAAAAAGAACGGTAGCTGCATTTGTGGTGGCGGGACTTTTGTTAAATCTGTTCCTGATCCTGCGGAGTGAATACGGTCGTGATAGATGGACGGAGGCAACCGTATCCTGCTATCGCAGTGTGTACCGTGAGATAAAGAATATGCAGCCGGAAAAGGCAAAGCGTTATCTGGAGAAAAAGTCGAATAACCAGAATGTGGATTATCTGCGTCGCATTGGTTACAGTGAACTGCAGGATGAGACTTCCCATGCCGGCAGCTATGATGATTATCTGGATGCGAGAGAGCAGGACTATTCGCAAAGTGAAGTGTTTGACGCATTTCGAAAGACCAGCAAATATGACAGGAAGGACGCCGCAAAGGTAATGGAGAAGCTGCGCAGGTTTCGGGGGAAAACGCTGGCGGTTGTGCCTTCCAGAGGCTGGCATATTATCTTTCTGTTCTTTCAAACGGATATCGCCGGGCTGATGGTCCTTTTTGCGGCGGCAGCAATCAGCTTTATGCAGGAGAAGGAGCGGGGAGAATATGTCTTTATCCGCACAATGAAACGGGGAAGAGGACCATTTATCCTTCAAAAGGCAGTGGCGCTGATGATGTTCACGGCGGAGGTGCTTTTGCTCTTATATCTGGAAAATATACTGGTGGCGTGGAGACTTTACGGATTGGGGGATCTGCATGCATGTTTGCAGTCCGTAAGCGGCTTTATCGGCACCGGCGTGAAGGCGGAGCTTGGACAGAGCATTGTCCTGTTTTTGGGACTCAAACTTCTGGCGTATTTTCTGGTGATGCTTGTGATCCTGTTTCTGATGACGGTCTGCGGAAACACACAGAAGCTGTTTGTCAGCTTTGCAGGGGTCCTTGGGATAAGCAGTGTGTTGTATTGGGGGATACCGGAGAACAGCTGGCTGTCGGTTTTTAAGTATGTTAATATCATGGGATTTCTGCATACGGGGGATATGATGGCAGTATATCGGAATATTGGTCTGTACGGTTTTCCGGTCAGTTATATTACCGTCAGTATTGTTGTCTGTGTGATCGCGGGAGCACTCTTGCTTGCGGCAACCGTGTTAATCTTTAGTGAGCAGAAGATCACGTCCCGTGCCGGACATCGCATTCTGCCAAAGGGGAAACGGCAGAGAAAGATTCGCAGTTATCGTTTATTTTACGGGGAAACAAAAAAGATACTGCATTATCAACATATGCTTCTGTTTGTCGCAGGATTTGCGGTTTTGATTCTGTGGAATTATAAGCCGGTTACCATGCTGTATAATGACGACTCGGATGTCTATTATAAGCAATATGTCGATCAGGTGTCCGGACCGTATACAAAGGCATCGGCGGCAAAGATCCGGGAATGGCAGCAGGAACGGCTTGAGATGGACAAAAAGATTCACGATGAAAAGCATCAGTCCTCCTCGAAGGCGGTTCGGTCACGGATCGAGTATGGATACACCAAGGAACGAAATAAGACGAAAGGATTTATGTCACTGCTCAGTCATTTAAACTACAGCTACAGCATACCGGGCGGCGGTCTTTATTATGAGAGAGGCTATGAGCAGCTGACCGGTTATGAGGAGGCATGGAAACGGGATGCACTGCTGGCGCTGGAGAGTGTGCTTATGGTGATCCTGGCGGTGGCAGGCATCTATTCGATCGAGTATAACACGGGAATGATGCGGCTGCTGAAAACGACACCTCTCGGGAGGAAGGATCTGCGAAGTGCGAAGCTGTGGATCGGCGCCGGACTTGTTACTGTGATCTTCGCAATGGTGTACGGCAGCGAACTTTATCGTATATTAAGTGCATTCGGGACGAAGGGCTGGAACTGCTCGGTTGCCTGCATGTCCCATATTCCGATGAAGCTGTCGGGACTGACGGTGGCGGATTATCTGATCTTGATCTTGGCGATGCGTTACATTGGTCTTTTGCTGTTGATGGTCTGCATTTATCTGATCTGCCGGCGCGCCAAAAGCTTTATCATGACAATGGTATATTCGGCTGCTGTATTTGCAGTGCCGCTGGTTTTGTATCTGAGTGGAGTGCAGATTCTGCGTTATATTTTGTTAAATCCGCTGCTTCTGGGAAATATATTTTAGAGGAAAGGTGTGTAAGCATATGGAGATCAGGATATCTCATCTGACAAAACGGTTTGGAGATAAAACAGCACTGGACGATGTGAGTCTTACGCTGGATGCGGGCGTGCATGCACTGCTTGGACCGAACGGAGCGGGCAAAAGCACGCTGATCAATATATTGACGGACAGCATTGAGCGGGACAAGGGGGAGGTTCTGTACAACGATTATGAGATCACGTCGCTGGGAGCAAAGTACAGGGAGCTTCTCGGATATATGCCACAGCAGCAGAGACTGTATGATAATTATACGGCGGAGGAGTTCTTAAAATATATGGCGGCAGTCAAGGGGATCGCACCTGCCCGGGCGAGGGAGCAGATTGCGGAGCTTTTGAAGGTGGTAAATTTGTGGGAGGGCCGCCGCAAAAAGGGGGGTGGCTTTTCCG
>ENA-OPUE01001527-OPUE01001527.1-human-gut-metagenome-genome-assembly--contig:-NODE-1527-length-13767-cov-2.862310_pt1 | contig 13767 bp, 10 predicted proteins | sample MGYA00241466_ERZ501924 | MGnify/ENA primary metagenome ERZ501924 (study PRJEB25962, sample SAMEA2042223) | human gut metagenome | biome: human gut; feature: human-associated habitat; material: faeces...
CCACGCCCACCCGTCGGGCAGCTCAAACGGCAATTCCTCGTCAATACAAGTGACGGTATCACCAATCTTCTCATAATAAGAGACAAAGACACATCTGTTATAATAGTAAGTGCAGGGAATTTCGCACCAAAATTATAACGGAGGTGTCTTTATTGAAGGACAAAAACAAATTTGAAGCATTTCTTAAACGCAGTAATCTTTCAGAAAACACGATCGATGTTTATCTATGGACGGTAAGGTATTTTGAAGAACATTATGACGGTATTACAAAAGAATATCTTCTTGCCTACAAAGGTTATCTTATGGAGAATTTTAAGCCTAAAACAGTCAATCTTCGTATTCAGGCTATGAATAAGTACCTTGTGTATCTCGGCAAGGAGTCGCTTCGCATTAAGGCGGTCAAGGTTCAGCAGAAGAATTTTCTTGAAAATGTTATCAGCAATGCAGACTACAAGTTTCTGAAAAAATCGCTCAAAAAGGACGGTATTATGGAGTGGTACTTCGTGGTATGGTATCTTTGTGCTACGGGTGCGAGAGTGAGCGAGCTGATCCGCATTAAGATCGAACACGTTGAAACGGGCTATTTTGACCTTTATTCTAAGGGCGGCAAGCTCCGCAGACTGTATATCCCTAAGAAGCTCCGTAATGAAACTCTTGAATGGCTTAAAACTGAAGGACGCACATCGGGCTACTTGTTTCTGAATCGCTTTGGCGAGCGTATCACTGCAAGAGGTATCTCCCAACAACTCAAAAACTACGCCGAGAAGTATGGGCTTGATAAAAAGGTCGTATATCCGCACTCTTTCCGTCACCGCTATGCCAAGAACTTTTTGGAGAAGTATAATGACATTGCTCTGCTTGCCGATCTTATGGGGCATGAGAGCATTGAAACTACCCGAATCTATCTCCGTAAGACCGCAAGCGAACAGCAGGCTATAGTTGATAAGATCGTTACATGGTAAGGAAATAGCCGTCCCCGGCTGAGAACGGCTAATATATCAATTCGCTTTTTCCGCTATGGAATCAAGCAGGGAGAATAGCTGGCTAACCTTGTCGGCTATTCTCTTTTGTTCGTTGATAGGCGGTACTGTTAATACTGCTTTCTTTCCGTCAAGTGTTCCAAGTCTCGGCATCTTTACACCGTATGAGCAGTGGTTAGCATATCGTAAAAACGTAGGTGACATCATATAGCACTTCGCATATTCGGGCAGTATATATCCGTTAAAATCAAGTGGTAATATCTCCGATGTACAAAAGCCGTCATCATCAGCAAGAACTACTTTGTTCAGATAAGGACGGAGCTTGCTGTATAATACCTGTCCTTTATGGAATAGGTGTTTTGTGCTTGCAGAATTTCTTTCTTTTAGTGTCAACTTCTGCAATACTTTCCCCGTACCTTTTTCAATATCCTCTAAGTCCAAAATCCACGCTGTTTCGGGAATATCCTTTGTGTCTACATTTGTGCAGTTGCCATAATCACATACTTCTCCGAGACAGCATACACACCAGCTATCTGGAATATCCTCTATGCTCCAATCATCAAGTGTTTCAGTAACATTACCCATTTTGAGATAGTAAGAGTTATCGTCACCTTTGAAGATGACAGATTCCTTCTTATCACGCTTGATTTTGCCCTGCTTAATCAGTTCTTCTTTTTCAGCTCGTATGCGTTCAAGAAGAACAGAAGCAGGCTCATCATTCGGGTCTTGTGGGACAAGCTTGCCTCTTATCGCAAGGTCGAGGATTTTTGATTTAGTGAGCTGTATGGTGGTTTGGAGGTCAGTTTTGTCAGATTCTATTGTATCAATAAACTTGTTTACGGTTGAAATACAATTAATAACTCTTTTTTGTTCTTCAATAGGAGGAATAGGAATTAGCAAGTTTAGTGTTGCGGTAGAACCAATATTGCCTTGATTTACATTACCTGTCTCTGTTGAAAAAATAGAATCCAACACAAAGGTAGATTGTATAAACGATAAGAATAGATAAGGATTTACCGTGTCAGGTTCAATTATTCTTAGACAACCTACTCTTTGGTTCAAAAATAATGATTTCTTTATAATGTCTGATTTTTCAATAATACATGAATAGAAATAATCTCTTTTTCCTTTAGTGCCTGTCATAGTGAAAAGTATATCACATTCCTGCAATTTATAGTTTGCTGTTTCTTCGGCATACTGATCATCAATAAAAACAGGTGCTACATCAATAAGTAACGTTTTGTTCTTAACATTTCCGATTCTAATAATCAAGTTATTAGAGAACGCTACATATCTATTACTCTTGTACGCATATCCTCCTTGAAAGAAAGCTATGTTATTTATTCTCGTCCATTCCCACCCCTCCGGCAATTCAAACGGTATCTCATCTTCGATACATTTTACCGTACCATCAGCAAACTTCTCATAATGTAAATTATCATCACCGAGGAATATAACAGTATCGTTCTTTATATCCTTAGCTTTCAGCCTGCCGTCCTTGACCATCTGCTGTTTTTCGGCTCTGATACGCTCTAACAGCACAGAAGCAGGTTCGTCGTTCGGGTCTTGAGGTACAAGCTTGCCACGGATAGCCAAATCCAAGATTTTTTGTCGTAATGCTTTTGTATCCATTATTCTACATCCTTTTTTCAACAATCGCTCTTGCCTTTTCAAAACTTAAAGCTTTTAATTTTTTTCCCATAATAGACAAAATACTGCCAGCAACTATGAAAAGAGCAATATATGCTATTGTATGCCATGTCAAATTATTTGAGTTAGATACATTAATATAAATCAGCTTACAAATCTCAATAACAATGCTCATCACGAAGCATGGTATTACTGCAAAGATGATTGTCAATATCCATCCCAAAACTTTTATTCTATTTTCAATTTTGGCTTTTTGGGATTTGGTCTTTTCATTTTCTAAACTTTCAACTCTATTTTGCAAACTTTGAATTATTTCTTCATTTCGGTGCTTTTCTCGTGCCGATTCTTCTTTTATTCTTTGCAACTCGTTTTTTGTTGTCTCATGGGCTATGCTTTCATCACGATACTGTTTTAAAGAACGCGCTTCAATATCTTCATAGACTTCTTTATAGGTGTTTGAATTAAAACGAGCATAATCCCCTCGGGTGATATTCATTAACGATTCTCTTACAACAGGATGTGATCTTAAAAACAAAAATTTCTTTTCATCAATATTTTCTGACTTTCGTGCGTCATCCAAAGATTTGATATATAATTCTAACATTTCTTGGCTTGGGTTTAAGAAGTCATAGCAATCTGCCAGCAATCTATTTTTTTGATATTTCACCATTTTCATTGGTTGATTAAGCCACAGAACGGCACCGAAAATATCTACAGAAATACAAGCCGGTATATGCCCTGAATTTGTACTTTGATTACTTTCATATCGCTTACTTACATTTGCAATTGTTGAGTTAGATGTAAGCATGATATGCCCAGATTTCCCAATTGTTGTAGAAACACTCCCCCTACGCTTGCGATATATCATAATAATCGAGCGTATATCCGTGCGAACAGTTTGTTCTTTCTCAGGCAGCAACTCATATCCATTTTCATGATACTTTTCTTTTATCATTTCATAGATTTTTTCTTCATCTTCCTGAAATTGTTTTTCGGTCATGTCATAGTCCGATTTTACAACATTAATTCCATACTCATTAAGTTTTTCTTCAATTTCTCCACAAAATTCAGTTATTTCTTGGTCTGTAAATTCTGAGTCATGGAAAAAACGTGCCACTTTATTTGCTTTTGCCATATCGTACTGTGTACTTGTTGCCCACATAGATGCACGCTCAATAATTCCTTGTATCTCTCTAAAATTATGTTCGAAAACACATATTGAGCACTGAACTGATTTCATTTCTTCTACCAAAGTTTTATATGACTCAATTCTGGATTTTTCATCCATACCAAGTAGAGCAAAAACAATTGGAGAATCCAAATATACATTAAGACCTGTGTAATCAAATTTTTGATCGCCGACATAGAACAATAATTGATTTGTAATATTGCATAACGATAAAGAGGCGATAAATGTATACATATCTGTAGATTCAAGTGCTTCTTTCTTTACAAATGAAAACCACGCATATTCAAACGGATCTAATCCCTGCGAACTATCTGTTGTTGCATTTTGATCAAAAACATAGTCAGTATTATCAATAGCAGATAAAATAAAATCTTGCAGATTTATATTCTTAGTAGAAATATCAAGTTTGGAACAATATTTGCCAAATGAATCTACTAATTCATTTAAGCGATTGGTAAAATCGGTTTCGTTAAAACGATATTTCTTCATTTCACTTTTTACCGAAACATATTTTCCGTGGTCGCTTATTATTGAGTGATTTTCTAAACCCACACCCAACACCTGCCTAACAAATGGCAATGGTAACTTTATGCCGTATTTTTCATAAAACTTCTTCGCAACATCTTCATCTTCCACTATGGTGGAATCATTACTCATAATTATATTTGCAAAAAATGAGAAGTATGTATCAAGAATATTATTTCCTAAATATCCAGCTTTAAACGCAGCATAAAGTTTTGTTACATCTGACATTTTAATTACCCTCTTTCCTCATAGAATTTGATATCCTCATTCTTCAATTGTTCCAATTAAATTTGATAATTCTGAAATCGCAGAAACAATATTATTTGACTTTTCCTTGATTTCTTCAAGAAGTTCGTTAAGAGTACGGTCATCATTGCCGTTGGTGCTCTTAATCCAAGTGATGTCAAGGCTTGTTTTATCTCGAACACAGATCTCATCGTATGTGTATCTACGCCATCTGCCGTTGGGATTTTCTGTACTGTATGTTTCTTTGCGGGCAGTAATGTCCTCTGCATTGTAGCATTTTACAAACTCATCAAAGTGGCTCTCTTTGAGAGGATTGGTTTTACCGAAAGAAGGCATATCGGAACGAAGATCATAGATCCAAACTTCCTTCGTATTGTTCTTATCGAAAGTTCCACGGTTGAAGAATAACACATTGGTTTTGACTCCCTGTGCGTAGAAAATACCTGTAGGTAAGCGGAGAATTGTATGGAGGTTGCATTTTTCCATCAAGTCTTTACGAATACGCTCTCCGTCACCATCTGCAAACAAAACATTGTCAGGTAAAACTACGGCAGCACGAGCATTTCCGTGGGTGTTCAAACTACGGTAAATATGCTGCAAAAAATTCAACTGCTTGTTGCTTGTAGGAAATGTGAAGTCATCACGTGTAGCACGCTCGCCGCCTTTTTTAGTTCCGAAAGGTGGGTTTGTTAATACAACATCATAGCCTTTCATTTGCTGTCCGAAGTTAGAAAGAGTATCACCCAAATAGATCGGACCGCCTATGTCATGAAGCATTGCATTCATAAGGGCAAGACGGTGAGTATCGTGAACAAGCTCACAGCCCGAAAAAGCTTGTGTGCGTTGAAATTCTTGTTTATCAACAGGCAAATCAAACAAATCATCTGTATGGTCTTTTACATATCTGTCTGCGGCAATCATAAAGCCGAAAGTACCGCAAGCAGGGTCGTTGCAACGCTCGCCCGGCTGAGGTGCAACCAATTTTGTCATAACATTTATGAGCACACGGGGTGTAAAATACTGTCCTGCACCTGACTTTTTCTCGGTTGCGTTCTTTTCCAACAATCCTTCATAAAGATTGCCGAGTCCTTCTTCTTTTGCACTGTACCAGTCAAACTGGTCGATAGTGGTAATAATCTTTTCAAGGTTTTTCGGCTCATCAATATTTGTTTGAGCGCCCTGATAGATTTCACGAACACGACCGGTGCAATTCTCGCCAAGGTGCTCCAAAAGCTCTTTATAATAGCGTTTGAGCTCGATACCTTGTCTTTTTATAAGCTCGCTCCAACGATATTTTTCAGGGATTGCTCCCTCGGTATTGGTTTCCTTACACATTTTCAAGAATAAAATATATGTAAGTTCGGTAACATACTGCTGATAGGTAATGCCGTCGTCACGCAGCACATTACATAAATTCCATAGCTTTGATACAATTTCCTGATTGTTCACGCTACATTTCCTCCGTCCTCATAGAGATATTTGTTTAGCTCAACTATTATTTCATTAAGTTTGCCGCCGAAACGACGGTCAATTATTGTGAATCCGCCAGCATTTTTGAAAGCACCGATTTCAAAAATCTGCTTGTCCAATACAGTTTCTTCAAGCATTGCTTTTTCAATTCGATTGAGCCAATCTAATTGCGTTTTGTTAAAGGTATGGTTTAGTCTCAGCTTTGCAAAAGCATTCTTGACACGGGTTTCGTGGCTAATCAGATTTGACCCAAGCGCCTGTTGGCGGATAAAAGCAATGATGTCCGCAACGATATCTTGGCTAGTCATTTCTTTCCAAGCCGTGTTCAGTTGATTTTCTGTGAAATTATGCCTATCGAGTTCATGCTTCAAGCCTTTAAGACTCTCTCTCGTAAGCTCAGACGGCTTTGTGCAAACTGTTTTTAAGGCAGCAATCGTATTGAGGTTCGTACTGATAAACTCCTTGAATGATTCCAAATAGTCTTCAGGCTTTTGACCCTCGCCGTAACCCCTTGTGCGTTCAATCACCTCATCGGGATGATTGTCGATTATGACTGGGCGTTTGTGTTGTACTTTATCTCTATCAAGAATAAGGAACGCTTCTTTATTTTTGATAATATCATCCACCAAACTGCTCATTTCAGTTGAAGAAACAAGCGGAACGCCAACTGTTTCAAGAAAATCGGGAGACCTTTTTACATTGTTGTTTCGGATACTTTTTGCAAAGCTATCAATGTCTTGTCCGCCTGTCAGATAAATAAACTGCTCAAGTGCTTTTTCACTGACATTAGAGCGTTTACGTTGCAATTTTGCAACGATAGTGTCAATTAAGTATGCCTTTTCATCATCTGTTTTCGCAACAGAAAGACCGCTCAGTAAATCCTCAAATGTAGTGCTCGGATTTGTGACAACCGGCTTCATATTGCTGACATCTTGTAAAGATTCATATACGCCAACCGGATCGTAAATCTCAAAGTTGGTTTTACCGATTGCAGGACAAAGTCTTGTCGCACGACCAAGCATTTGCTCAAATAGGATACGAGACTTTATGCGACGCATAAAAACGAGATTTACAATTTCAGGCACATCTATGCCTGTGGTAAGCAAATCAACTGTAACAACAACTTTGGGGTTAGATTCATTTTTAAATCGTTTAATGGCTTCTGAAATTTTCTTTTTGTTTCCGCCGGCAACACTGCCGGTAATCTTCATAACAGCGTCGTTATCAACCCCGCCTTCTGAATAAATTCCTTTTAAGATTTTGACAATCAGATCAGCGTGGTTATCATCTACGGCATAGATAAGTGTCTTACCTTTGCCGTCAGGGTTCAGATCCCAAGCAATTTCATTCAAAACAGTTCTGTTGAAAGGTTCGGTTATTACCTCTCTGTTGAAAGAATCAATCTCAAACTTCATATCATCTTCCAAGTCAGCGCTATTCATAACTTCGCCTGTTACAGGATCATATATTGCAAGCTGTTCGCCCTTTTGGTAGTTGATTCCCTCAACACGAAGCTTTGTTTTAATATTATGCGGGGCATCGTGGTCAACCAAGTATCCGTCAATAACAGCTTCACGATATGAATAATTGAAAACAGGTTTACCGAATATTTCGGTGGTATGGAGAGCAGGGGTAGCTGTAAGAGCCAATTTTACTGCATCAAAGTATTCGATAACTGTACGATATTTACTGATATAGTCGTCCTGATTTCGATAGAGCATTTCCGTTTCGCTCATTTCTTTATCAAGAATGTAGCCACGGTGAGCTTCATCTACGACAATCAGATCATAATCGGTAACGGAAGGCATTGTGTCACTTTCCAGATAAAGAATACGCTTTACAAGGCTTTGAACAGTTGCGATGTGTATTTTAGTTTCTTTATCAATTTCTTTTTCATCAAGACCTTTGATGTTATAAATAGAGTCCAAGGTCATCAATTCTTCAATCTTGACTTCTCTGAATACATCTGCTGCCTGCTCACCGAGAGCGGTTCTGTCTACCAAAAACAGTACTCTCTTAAAACGATCGCTTTTAATAAAACGATAAATCATTCCAAGAATTGTTCTTGTTTTACCTGTACCGGTTGCCATTGAAAGCAATACTGTTTGTTTCCCGTCTATAACAGCTTTTTCAGCGGCTTCAATCGCACGAATTTGGTACTCACGCAGATTCAATCCGTCAGGATCACGAAGCAAGTCAAAAGGTGTATTTTGAAGCGTAGCATTTGCACTTGAAATGTCTTTTTCAAGTAGTTCCATAATACCTTGAGGACTTATCCAGCCTTGTAATGCTTTTGGAGCGTTGGAATTGTTTCGCAAGTCAAGAAACCAAATACCCGACTTTGTTTCGATTTGCTTTAAGTACTTTCTGCCGTTGGTTGCAAAGACAAACGGAACTTTATATGAACCCCACTGCTTAATCACATATTCATTGTGCTCAGGCTTAATCAATTGAGCATAATCCTTGCACTGATAGTCAATAACTGACGGGATATCAATATTTGCTTTTTTAGCTTCTACAATGCCGACAAGCTGCAAACCGACAAAAAGAGCATAATCGGCATATCCATTCTTAGATACTTTTGAATCTGTAGGCCATTCTGCTATGGCAAAATTCTTGCTTTTTTGAGGGCGTGTTCCTTTAGAATAGCGAATGTTGTTTGTATCTGCTTCCCAACCGTATTTGCGCAGTTGTTCATCAATGAGATAGCGTGTTTCAGCTTCGGAGAGTTCCATATTTTCAGAAGTGGTTTCGGCTTTTTGAACACGCTCAGTTGTGCTTTTATTAGATGCTTGTGTAGATATAAATTCTACTTTGTGGGAGAGGGCTGCAATCGTATCTTCTTGTTCTTTTATAATAGCCTCATAATCAGGCAAAACAACTTTCTCAGGCATAACAAAGTCAGCCGGAATATAGCCCCAATCGCCATACACCTCCATAAACCAAGTAGAAAGGTTATATGTCATTTGAAGCAAAATTTTTGCATCGTCAACAGAGTCTTCACCGCTGTGGACAGCATTATTCCTTGTTTTTCTTATCGCATATAAAATATCGTCTATCTTCTTAGGAATCAAACCTTCACGCTTGAGCAGCCGAATACGGTTAGAGTGGGTATTATCAACTGTCGGTTCGGGAATATGCTCAAAAACAAATATTTCAAGAATCAGACGCTCTCCAAACATACCAAGCTTATATATGCAAGCATTAGGATCGGAATAAAGATAGTTTTCTGCAGCAGCACCGATTTGTGCCAATGCAGGCCAATATCTTTTCAAATATTCAAAGTTGGATTTCATAAATATCCTCCTTGGTTCCGATAATAAAAAATTATCGGAAGTTAATAGGTAAAATGCATATTGGACTATTCGTCTAAACTGTAAAACTCATCTAGCACATAAGTTTTCACAGGGATTATGTACAGCTCATATCTTATAACGAGCCTTACTAATTCGTTGCCGTCAATAAGAGTAATAGGTGAGCCTTCTCTTGCGGCAACTCTTGCAGCATTAGTAAATCTACCGTTTGTGATAAACACACCGTAGTCTGCTTGATACTTATTCATAGCACCTAAAAATTGGTTGATTTCCGGCTCGGACACGGGAGCGACATTGTATCGTTTGCACTGAATGACTACTCTCGTTGTTCTGAAATCATTAGCATCAATGTGGTAGCCGTATCCGTCGATTCCTCCGTCATTGCTGATTTGAACACCTTTTTCAGTGAACTCAACCCCCATACGGTTTAATAACGCTCTTGAAAAAGCTTCAAACTTTTTTGGTGACATTTTAGCAATGGCGGCAAGCAAATTTTCCTTGAAATCGTCTTTGATTTTTTCTTCGGCTTGAGTTTCTTCTTCATTGTCGCTGACATTAACAGTTTTATTCTTTTTGTTGTTTTTGCTGAGTTCTTCCCAATGCTTCTTGGACGGCTCAATAATTTCTTTTTGAACATCCAGCTTATCAACATCAAGATATAATCCTTTTTATGTTAATGTAACAGGAGATGAATCTGTGTATGTCAACAAATCATTAAAATACAAATCTTTAATCGCAAAATTAAACTTGAAATTAAACTCTTTATATGTGTTGCCGGTTTGTTTTGATTTCTTTTCAAGCACAGAATATTCAGCAATTTGGTCATCCATATCTGCAATGCGTTCTTTGATTTCAGAACGCTCTAACTGACCGCCAGCTTCCTGTAATACTTTCAAGATAGGTTTAATCAAATATGCGATTTTACCTTCTGAAGATAAAGTCTTTAAATTCATAATCAATACCTCAATTCTTATATGTTAACCAAAACTTCCAATATGCCGTTAACTCTACGGATAATTGCTTCTCTTTAAGAGAGTCTATGATGCGTATTATGCTTCTGACGGACTTTTCTATTTGTCCTGCAAGTTCAGTTTGGTTAACGGACGGGTTCTTTTTTATTAAATCAAACACGTCAAGTACTTCCAAAGTGCCAATTTGGCACTTTGGGACTGTATAACGGCACTTTGGAATTTTACAATTCTTCCGTTTTAAAGGCTGTAAATCCTTCATAGTAATAACTTTGGTCGATGCCATTCATATAGACTTCACGGCTGTTTATTTCGTCTGTAAGCGCACCTTTCAGCAACATTTTGATTTCCACATCTTTAATCGGACTGCGCTCCATTGTGAGCAGATAATCTTCCTTATCAACCTTGCTCCAATCGACAACCTTGTCGATTTCATTTTTCAAGATGTGGTCAAGCCAAATGCGAGTGCTGCGACCGTTTCCCTCACGGAAAGGATGGGCAATGTTCATCTCAACATACTTTTCGATTATCTCATCAAAGGTCGATTGCGGCATTTTATCAATGTTATCAAGAGCCGCTTGCAAATAGATAAGCGGCGCAAAGCGAAAATTTCCTTTTGCAAGATGTACTGTGCGGATTTCGCCGGCAAAGCCAAAAACATCTTCGAACATATACTTGTGGATTGCCTGCAATGTATCGAATTTACCTGCCGGAAAGGAATCAAGAAATTTGTTATCAAATAGTTGTACAGCTTTCTTTTTGCTGATTCGTTCTTCATCACAGGCAAGTTCGGCTGAATCGGTAATGTTCAACCTGTTCTCTAATGTCATTTTATTTGTCATTATGATTCGACCGTGATATTTTCTATTGCGTACAGCGGCAGATTCAAAAGCCAATCTTCCTTCTTATAATCAGCCATTGAAGTACGAACAGACAATTCAGGTCCAAACCTCTCTCGATAGGTTTTGAGACTCTTTGCTCTCAGGTTCGTTTCGGCTTTTACTTCAATAGGAACAATCTGTTCACCGGTATCAACGACAAAATCAATTTCGCAAGAACCTCTGTCGTTGGTGTAATAGTAAATGCCTAAATCTTCTACCGTTTTTAATTGCTGGCAAACATATTGTTCGGTCAAAGCTCCTTTGAATTCAACGAAAAGGTCATCGCCGTCAAGAAGTGTACGCTGACGAAGACCTGTCATACATCCGAGGAGTCCCACATCGACTATGAAAAGTTTGAATGCTTTCAAATCCTCATAAGCTTTCAACGGAATACCTGCCGCATTAACACGACTGACCTTGTGCACAAGTCCGCAATCGGAAAGCCACATAATCGCAGTTTCATATTCTCTTGCTCTGCCGCCTTCACGAACAAGGCCATAAATAAACTTCTTATTCTCTCTGGCGAGCTGCGACGGAATACTGTTCCAAAGCATACGGATTTTCGGGACAATCTCGTTCGGTGCGTGTTTTGAAAAGTCTTGTTCGTATGCCGCAAGTATTCTTTTCTGAATCGCACGAACCTCATTGAAATCTTTACTTTCGGCAAAACTTTGAACTGCTTCCGGCATACCACCGACAAAATAGTAGTGTTTAAATGCATCAATATAAGTTTGCTTAAAGCTTGTGATCATTTCATAATCCTGATTTTTCAAAAGCTCTGCAAAACGTTCGTTGCCGGTTGCCATTAAAAACTCACTGAAAGAGAGAGGATAGAGCTTTAAGAAATCGACCTTGCCGACAGGAAATGAGGTGCCCTGATGTAAAGCAATTCCCAAAAGAGAACCGGCGCATACAATGTGATACTGCGGGGCGTTCTCATAAAAATATTTAAGAGAAGCAAGTGCTCTCGGAACTTCTTGAACCTCGTCAAAAATCAGCAGGGTGTTGTCCGGATTGATTTTGCGTCCGGCATACAATTCCAGTCCCATAATCAGGCGGTCTGTATCCAAGTCTGCTGAAAACAAATCCGCCATTCTTGAATTGGAATCGAAGTTGATATATACAGTATCCGCATAAGCCTGTTTACCAAACTCCTTCATCAGCCAAGTCTTGCCGACCTGTCTTGCACCTTCAATAATCAACGGCTTGCGGCGCTTACTGTTTTTCCATTTATATAATTTTTCAATCGCAATTCGGTACATACTGCACCTCCATATTATAAATCAATATTAGTATATCACTATATGCCAAAAAATGCAACGATTATTTGAGTAATAAATCCGTTTTTTACAGCGAACTTAGCAAAAACGCTCTTACTTTATTAATTCTGTTATTCCAAAGTATCATCTCAAAGTCCCAAAGTATCAATTTGATACTTTGGGATAGCTATGAAAATAAAAAATCAGTGCCAACGATGAATTAATTTCAAAGTTAGCACTGATCTTAATTAGATAAGCAGATAATATGGCTTATTCGTTATAATTGCCCATATATGACTTCATTATTTACCATTTCTGCCACTCTGTTTCGAATATTATTCATTCCCCTCACCCATGCCATTTGGTCAGCAGCTTTGAGCTGTTCGGTTACGCCTTCTTTTTCGGCGAGTTCTTTTACCAGCCGGAGAAAAAGTTGTTGTGCCTGTTCTTCGATGTCGGCAAGGTGGGAATGGAGCTTTCCGGATGTGAGTAAATTATAGTACAGCACCTTATGATGTTGTTTCAAATATCGTTTGTGTCTTAATGCCCACCCGCTGATATTACCCGTTTCTTTTTCCGCCGGTAATGACAAGTACGGCAAGAGATAGTCGCCAACCTGTGTATAAGTACCGCCGAATTGTTCAAATAATGTGTCAGTCATAGTAAAAACCTCCTTTGCACCTATATTGTACAAAGGAGGCGAATAAAAGTCGAATGTGCGATTTATGAATTTGCAAATCTACTTGTGCCAAAAATTACAGCGAATATTTCCGGACTTGTGCCACTTTTTACAGCGAACATAACAAATATTCAGCGAAAATTCACTTCGAAGTGAAAATTCAGCGAATAATCACTCTTTTGTTTTCAATCCTCGTATAACTTGCCAGCGAGGGAATTCTTGAAGCACCCGGATATGCCAATCGGATTTGCGGGTGATAGTGCGAAAGTATTTCGAGCAAAAGAATTCTATTAAATAGACTTTCGGAATGTGATTCACATTGTTCCTCTTGAAGGCTTTAAGATGTCCTTTTTTGCACCAATTATTGATAGATGTCGTGCCGTAACCAATAACTTTTGAAATTTCGGTCGCAGTCAGCACATCGGGGTATTGCGCAAAAAGTTCCGTGTAATACAGCCTCATATTTTCAAGAGTCTGTTCGGGTACTTCGGCGTTCATTTTGACGGCGTAGTTCCCCTTGTACCAACCTGCCGGTGCGGAATAGGATTCGGGGAATACTTTTCTCTTTTCAAGATATGTAATAACATCAGCCTTTTTGATTTTGTA
>ENA-OPUE01001528-OPUE01001528.1-human-gut-metagenome-genome-assembly--contig:-NODE-1528-length-13765-cov-4.529322_pt1 | contig 13765 bp, 9 predicted proteins | sample MGYA00241466_ERZ501924 | MGnify/ENA primary metagenome ERZ501924 (study PRJEB25962, sample SAMEA2042223) | human gut metagenome | biome: human gut; feature: human-associated habitat; material: faeces...
CTTAACCGTATCGAGGGGCAGATCCGCGGAATTCGCGGAATGCTCGAAAAGGACGCTTACTGCGCGGATATTCTGACCCAATCCGCTGCGGTGAACGCCGCTGTCAATGCCTTTAACAAGGAGCTGCTGGCCAGCCATATCCGGGGTTGCGTCGCAAGAGATATCCGCGAGGGCAAGGACGAAGTTATTGACGAGCTTGTTGCGACATTGCAGAAGCTTATGAAATAAAAGAAGGTGTTATAAAAACAATGGAGCAATACACTGTTACCGGCATGAGCTGCGCCGCCTGCTCCAGCCGCGTGGAAAAGGCCGTCGCCAAGCAGCCCGGCGCGCAGCAGGTCGCGGTCAACCTGCTGAAAAACAGCATGGTCGTCGAATACGACGAATCCCAGCTTTCGTCCGCGCAGATCATCGCCGCGGTCGAAAAGGCGGGCTACGGCGCATCCCTGCATGCAAAGCCCGGCAGCGCGCCCGCCGCGAAGGCCGCTGAAACGGGCGGCGTCAGCGCCGCGCAGAAGGCGTACAGCGACATGAAAAAGCGCCTCGTCCTCTCGCTCCTCTTCACCATCCCGCTGTTCTATCTCTCGATGGGCCACATGATGGGCTGGCCGCTGCCCGCGTGCTTCCTCGGCATGGAAAATGCGATGACGTTCGCATTCACGCAGTTTTTGCTGCTGCTGCCCATCGTCTATATCAACCGCCAGTACTATATCGTCGGCTTCAAGACGCTGTGGCAGCGCTCGCCGAACATGGATTCGCTGATCGCACTGGGCTCCAGCGCCGCCATCGTGTACGGCATCTACGCCATCTATAAGATCGGCATCGGCTTTGGCCAGATGGACATGGACACGCCGCCCTCTGGCTGCCAAGGCCCGCCCGTGGTCAATATCCGCCACCGTCTGGGTCAGATGCCATCGTGTCAAGAGCGGAGCTTCCTCCGGGGAGGTATAACCTAAGATCAAGATCGTCCCCCGGATGCCCGCCTTTCGCAGAGCAATCCCCTCGGCCAGGCAGGCCACGGCAAAGGCCCGGACGCCCGCTCGCTGTAAGGTGCGGGCGGTCACTGCCCCGCCGTGACCGTAGGCCTCCGCCTTTACCACCGCCATCAGCTCTGTCCCCGGGGCCAATGTGTTCCGCAGCACCTGGGCGTTGTGCCCAAGGGCCGCCAGATCCACCTCCCGCCAGGCCCGAGCGGTGGGGCTGGGCTTCTTTTGAAGCCTCAGCAGGCAAGGGGCGGAGAGCAGCGCACTGAGCGCCAGCACCACAATAAAATGGAGAACACTGTTTTCAATGAGCATTTCTCCCAGTCCCAGTAGCTTTGCCGCTCCCCGGACCAGTACGATGCAGAGGGGATGGAGCACATACATGGCTGTGGAAAATTCCCGGACTTTCCTGGACTCGCCCTTGTTTCCGCCCAGCAGCAGAGAAAAAAGGCATACTATGCACAGGGGGAGGGCGAGGTACATGCTGTCGTGGCGCTGGACATCCATGCGATGGAGCCACAGCCCCTCGGCGCTCATGGCTGCCAGAGAGAGGAAGAAGCCCGCCAGAGACAGCTTTTGGTTCCACCGCCTTCCGGCGGCCCCAAGCAGAAGGAACAGTGGCGCGAAGAACAGGCCATTGCGGGTATAGCCGCACAGTGTAAAAATGCCGTCGTAAAGGGTCCGAAGCAGCGGGATCTGGGAAACCAGTCCATAGTAACTGTCCCCGCCCAGACCGATGAGATAGAGTAGCGCCGCCACAGGCAGAGCCACCCGCAGGCCCAGCCGGCTGAGCCACCGGGCGATGACGATGCCCAGAATGGTCGCCGGGAAATACCACAGGTGGTAGAAGGTGCCGTCCACCAGCAGTTTCCGCAAAACATCCGCCGGACCGGTGAAGCTGCCGGCATAGAGATTCACTGGCAGATACAAAAGGATGCAGACGCCGTAGAGCAGGCAGAGCTTTTTCAGCTGCCGCCCCACACCAGCCCAGTGATTCCGGCTCAGAAAGTACCCAGTGGTCATCAGAAAGAATGGGACTGCCACCCGGGCCAGTACCCGGGTAAGCCAGAAATCAGCCATGGCAGACACATCCGCCAGGGGCGAGGTGTGGTTCATCACCACCAGCAGGACTGCCGCCAGACGAAAGAGGTCCAAAGTCGGGACGGTTTTCTTAGCCGTTCTCATGGGTATCCCCCCACCATGTCAGGATAAATCCCTCCACATTGTCGCCGGATATCTGGCAGCAGCCCTCCGGCACTTCCACCTCTGTGACGGCTCCGGCGGCGGGCACATAGAACACCTGGGCCATGCGGCCGTTTTCCAGAGCGACGCTCTGGGGACCCTGCCGCAAAAAGTCCCGGTACTCCTCCAGACACAGCCCGTTGGTTTCCATCAGCTGGGCGTGGGGCGCCCCCACATAGCGGAAGTGCCACGGCTCAGCCGAGATCCCGGTGACTTCCTCCTTGCCCCGCTGGTAGCGTTCGATAAAGCCGTACCGGGCCGCCAGACGCCTAAATCTTCCGCAGACGCCGTCATAGGGAAAGGCAGGCCGGATGAAGTCGATGTATCCGGCAGCCTTTCCCAGGTCGATGGCGAGGCCGGTCTGATGCTCACTGCATCCTGGAAGGGCCACATACTGGCGGGTAAATGTCTCCCCATGCTCCGCCATGGAGTCGTCCCAGATCCGCTGCTGTTCCTGCTGGCTCCGCCAGCCGGACACCGGCACGATCTCCCGCTGTCCCCCCGCCTTTTGGATACAGGCAGACAGTAGCTGCCGTGCCCGGCTTTCAAGAAGAATGTCGGGGTGGTGCGGGTCCACCGAGGTCAGCGCAGATCGCTCTTTTTCATGCAGGGGATGCGCCCGGTTGACCAGGACCAGCGGCCCCTGAAAAATCTGCTCCCGGGGAATCGACACGGTTCTCATCCCGCCACCCCCAACTCGATCAGGCGGGTCACCAGCTCCCCAAAGGAAATGCCGATGCCCTGCATCATGCTGGGGTAGCGGCTGTGGGCGGTGAAGCCGGGGATGGTGTTGACCTCATTGAAGACGATCTCCCCATCCGGGGTGAGGAACAGATCCACCCGGGCGAATACCCGGCAGTCCAGGGCACGGTAAATGGTTTTTGCCGCTGCCTGGATCTCTGCCGCCTTCTCCGGCGGGATGCGGGCGGGACAGTGGATGGCGGAGGTCTTTAAGGTGTACTTCTCCTCATAGTTGAAAAAGCCCTCCGACAGCGCAATCTCGTCCACCAGACCCACGGTCAGTTCCTCGTTGCCCATGACCGCGCAGCCCACCTCAAAGCCGGGGATCGTCTCCTCCAGGATCACGGCGCTGTCGTGGCGGAATGCCTCCTCCATGGCGGCGGGCAGCTCTTCCGGCCCGGAGACTTTGGTGATACCGAAGGAGGAACCGGCCCGGACCGGCTTGACAAACACCGGGTATCCCAGTTCCTCCGCTGCCTGGGCGATCCGGCTGAAATCATCGCTGGAATGAAAGACGTGGCTCCGGGGGACCCGGATGCCGGCCAGGGCCGCCAGCTGGTGGGCCCGGTCCTTGTCCATGCACAAGGCGCTGGACAATGTCCCGCAGCCGATGACCGGGACCCCGGCCAGTTCAAAGAGTCCCTGTACCGTACCGTCCTCGCCGTTCTTGCCGTGGAGGACTGGGAATACCGCGTCAAAGAGGAGACGGCGGCCGGAGCCGTCCAGCAGTAGTAAAGCGTGGGCCTCCCGTTCCACCAGCGGGGTGCAGGGGATACAGTCTGCCGCCTGCTGCCAAGTACCGTCCTCCAGCCGGGAGAGGTCGCCGGTATAGCAGAGCCACTGCCCCTCCCGTGTGATGCCCACAGCCAAAGGAGTATAGCGGGCGGGGTCCATGTGGGACAGCACCGCATAGGCGGAATGGAGAGAAACTTCGTACTCCGTGGAGCATCCGCCGAAGAGAACGAGAATGGTTTTCATGGGATAAGACCTCCTAATCAAAATAAAGCGCCTGGTTCTGATACTGAAATGGTACCAGAACCAGGCGTTTCATACTTGTCTATCTACCAACGGATGCCTTGCAAGTTTTCTGCGAAATTCTTGTGATTTTCTTACGGCGCTTCTGAATGGTCTGACGGAAGACAGATGGTGAAGGTGATCCGATCCTCGGTGCTGTCCGCCCGAATGGTCCCGCCGTGGAGCTCCACGATCTCCTTGGCGATGGCTAAGCCAAGGCCCGCACCACCTGTCCGGGTGGCGCGGGAGCTGTCCAGACGGAAGAACTGTTCAAAGATCCGGTCCAATTTCTCCTGGGGGATGTTCTTTCCCGCATTGGAGAAGGTGAGTACGATTTTCCCGGCCTCTATCCGTCCGGCAATTTCCACCGTGCTGTCCGGCAGGCTATAATAAGACGCGTTGCGCAGGAGATTATCAAAGACCCTTGCCAGCTTATCCGGGTCACAGGAATAGTGCAGCTTGGGCGGCAGATCCAGGCTGCATGACAGCCCCGATTCTGCGAAAATGGGGCGGAATTCGCTGGCGACCTGCTCCAGCATCCGCGTCAGGTCCACGCTCTGCCGCTCCAGCTCCAGGCGAGAGAGGTTGAAGCGGGTGATGTCGAAGAACTCGTTGATGAGGTCCTCCAGCCGCTCCGCCTTCTCCAGGGCGATGCCGGTGTACCTGGCCCGGATCTCCGGGGAGATCTGAGGCTCATCCCGCAGGAGGGTCAGGTAGCCGATGACGCTGGTCAGGGGCGTTTTCAGGTCGTGGGCCAGATAGACGATTAGGTCGTTTTTCCGCTGTTCTGCCTCCCGGGCTGCCCGGGCGTCCCGGAGAGCCTGCTCCCGGGCCAGATTCAGCTGGATGGAGATGTCCTCCAGGGAATCCGGCAGCTGGATGGGCTCCTCACTGGGGCGGGATAATTGCTCTGCCGCATTGGCCACCACGTCCAGCTGCTTGATGGGCTTGGAGATAAAATAGAAGCTGATGACCACCCAGCCCGCCAGCACTGTGACGATGCAGACCAGAACGATGTAGTCTCGAACCCAATTCAGGAAGTCGTAGAGCGGCGAGGGCTGCCAGGTGATGCTGGCGCAGATGATGAAGCCCAGGAATGCCAAGGCCATCACTGCGACCACCCAAGCCATGAGGACCAGCAGGTAGCCGCCCCAGATGCGCAAAGATCTCCGGCGGCTGCGGGTATTTCCTTTCTTACTCAATGGTGTACCCCACCCCCCAAACGGTCTTGATGAATTTGGGCTTTCGGCTGGGCTCGTGCATCTTTTCCCGTAGCCGGGCGATGTGACTCATGACGGTGTTGTTGCTGTCCATAAACGCCTCGCCCCAAACATGTTCAAACAGTTCCTCGCTGGACACCACATTCCCCCGGTGCTCACATAGATACCAGAGAATGGAGAATTCCAAGGGCGTCAGGGCCAGTTCCTCGCCGAACAGGACGCACTTGTGAGTGGCCTTGGAGATCTGAAGGCCTCGAAAGTCGTATTCGGTGACCTCCTGGACTGTCCCCTCCCTGGGGTTGTACCGGGTGTAGCGGCGCAGCTGAGTCTTGACCCGGGCCACCAGTTCCAGAGGATTGAAGGGCTTGGTGATGTAGTCGTCCGCTCCCAAGGTCAGCCCCATGATCTTGTCCATATCCTCCACCTTTGCGGTGAGCATGATGATGGGGAACAGGTGGTCCTCCCGGATGCGCTGGCAGAGGGTAAAGCCGTCCATGTCCGGCAGCATCACATCCAGCACCGCCAGATTCAAGCGTGTCGTCCGCACACAAGCCAGGGCGTCGGAGGCATTATAGAATTTGTGGATGGTGAAGCCTTCGTTTTTCAGATAGACCTCCACCAGATCTGCGATCGCAGTCTCGTCATCGACGACTAAAATATGTGTAGCCATAGTTGCCGGCCTTTCGTGTTTTTCTGCATTATAGCACGGAACGTATAAAAAAGCGAGTATGACTCTTGATTTTTCCTAAACATGTCCTAAAGGGGACTGTTGCGGTCTCCTGTCTGCGCAAAATTCTCACCAGACTGTATCGAAACTACGATCTTCCAGACTCCTGATTTCGTAGGGTCGAAGTCGTGAAGCTGCGCCGCAGTGCTCTGTCATCCTTCGCTGGCAGGATCGGTCTGCGTATCATACGATGAACATTCCTCCAGATCTGCAGCCTGCTACCCGGATAGGCTTTTTTCAGCTTTGTGACAGCACGCTCCTTTGCCTTTTCCACGGCGGACTCCTTCATCATGTGGTACATGCCGATTTCCTTCAGCGAAGTTTTTTCAAATCCGAATACGCCGTAGAATTTTCCGAGGATGTCCCTGTCCTTCTTCGGGAGAGCATCAAATAGTTCCTGCAGCAGCTCAATGCAGACTTTTCGATACACGACCTGCTCCGCAGAAACAGAGAGATTCCCAGGCATCAGCCGCTCAAAGGGATCACCGTCATAGCTCCCAGGGATAAGATCATTGACACCAACAAAATGGGTGTTGTAACGGATGTGCTTGACAGCCTGTTCCAGAAGGACATCCATTTTCTCCGCGATCTCTTCGATGCTGAACTGACCTGAATGATATAGCCTTTGTGCCTGCCGGACAGCATCCATCTCGTGCTTGCTCAGAGAAAGATTTCCGATATGTTGCTCCAGCCAACGGGTCATCCGGCCTTTCAGATGTGGGTACAGGTAGGTGGCAAGCACAGCACGGCTCTCATCGTATTCTCTGCTCTGGACCCGTGTCAGAAATTCCAACGCACCCTCGCCGCAAAGATCCTCCAGAATCGTTTTCGTATAGCCGGACAACTCTCCCGGTCTTTCCCTGTCCATATGCAGACAGTTGAACTCTCTGGCAGTCTCCCGGGCGATGCGCCGGATCAGCCCGAGATTCCTGCGGTACAACTCCTCCAGCGCGCGCTCATCACCGCCGTAATATCGGCGGACCAATTCCTCATTGGTCATGGGTCCCACCCGCCTTTGCTTTCGGTGGACGCCCTCGGGGCTTGCTCACTCTGGTGATGCGGCAATATTCATACACTTGCGCAGTAGATATTTGTTCAGAAAACTCCTCAACAGAGATATCCGGGCTGCGCAGCGCATCGTAGAGCCGGTCTCGCACATGATCCTTGGCTCTTCTGGCATCCTCCTGAGAGATAGCTCCCCGCTGCATATCCTTCGTGATCCTGGAAAAGGCAGTCAGCTTGGCCTTCACCTTAGGGTTGTTCTTTGCCAGTTCCTTTTGAACTTCCACCGTGCCAAATTGCCGACAGGTGTAGCCAGGAGCGTGGGGACAGGCCCCTTCGCAGTACAAAGCGTGGACGCCGCTCTTCAGCATGAAGTATTTCCCGCAGATGATGCAGCGGCGGATGTTGTGTCCGCTATTCAGGGCCAGCATATAGTCTGCCTTCATCAGCGCCTGTAAGCTGTCCGTCACATGCTCCTGACAGATGGCCATGGAGCCGTCCGGCAGCTCCCGCGGGACATAGGAGAGCATATATTCATCGTGTCTCCTGTAGCAGTCCCCGTGGTAAGTGATGAGGTTGACGATCAGCTTCTCTGCGGTGCGATCATCGTTATAGAAACCATAGAGCGCTGCCGCATAACTTTCCGGCCCATTGGTCGTGAGTGTGGAGAGGATAAACTTGATGAAATTCCGGATGGTAGGAACAAAGGCACGGATGTCGTGAAGATACATCATGTAGCGGTCGATGTATTTCTTGTAGGCACTCCAGGTATCTTCGCACGCTCCCAGGAGGCGAAACATCTCGTAATAAAACAACTCGCCCTTTTCCTCGCTGCCCTCTCTGCGACGAAACAGATCCAGCAGTCCCAAGGAGATTTCAGGATCGCTGTCCCCATCATCGCTCTGGAAGAATTCTTCCGCTGAGGCGCTGAGAAGTTTTGTCTGATCATCCTCTGAAAGGCTGTGCTCCTCGGGAGGAAACAAGCTGAACTGTCCTGTGATCTCCCGTATCACCGAAAAGAAAGCGTCATAGCAATCGTCCGGTAGCAAGCGGAACACAGTATATCGGCGAAGTTCCTGACAGAGCTGCTCCATCTCATCATTCAGTTTCCACCAAAGTTCACTCTTGCGGACATACTCGTAGATGTCCATAAGGGTACGGATGCGCACCATCCGTTCGTGCAGAGGGTGGTAGTCATCCGGTGATAGATTCAGCAGATCTTCGGTCAGCCTGCCTGCCTCAAACTGCTGCCCGTTCAGCTCCAAGGTGCTGCCGTAGGTATAGAATATGATGCTCCCCTCCATTTCCGCTGGCCCCCTCCTCTGCAATAATTTGTCCTACTTGATTTTTAATCTGTCCATGCTTTTTATCAGGATACCATCTTTTCCACCACAATACAAGCAGAGGGGCAAGGGGATGCTCAAAAGTCCTGTGGGCACTGCTCCTCTAAAAGAATACTACTCCCACTTCTTTCGAGGTGGGAGATTTTTGTATTCAGATATTTTGAATTGGAGGTACTGACTATGAGCAACAAAATGGACCGTCCTCTGGTCACGGTGGACGGTAGGACGCTGATGGACCGTCCGCTGGAGCCGCCCAATTTTGTGGTGGACACGCTGATCTCTCAGGGTCTGCATATCCTGGCGGGTTCACCCAAGGTGGGCAAGTCCTGGCTGGCCCTGTGGCTGGCGGTGACGGTGGCCAAGGGAGAACCGGTCTGGGGAATGAGCGTGAAGCAGGGCACCACCCTCTATCTCTGCCTGGAGGACTCCGTCCTTCGCATCCAGAACCGCCTCTTCGAGATCACAGAGGACGCGCCGGACAGCGTCCATTTCTGTACGGAGTGCGCTCCCATCGGCCAGGGGCTGGAGGAGCAGGTGGAGGGCTTCCTCGTAGCTCACCCGGATACTGTTCTGGTCCTCGTCGATACGCTGCAGATGGTCCGCCCCGTCCACGATGCCACCTACGCCAATGACTACCGGGACCTGTCCGTGCTGAAGCGGCTGGCGGACAAGCACGGCATCGCCATCCTGCTGATCCATCATCTGCGAAAGGAAACTGCCGATGATGTGTTCAACCGTATCTCCGGTACGACAGCCATCAGCGGGGCGGTGGATTCCAGTTTTACTCTGGTGGAAGATCGGCGCGGCAGCGGTAAGGCGAAGCTCTCCTGCATCGGTCGTGACATTGAATACCGGGAGTTGTCTCTGGAACGCAACGTTGAAAACGTGTGGGAGATGGTAGCAGACAGCAGAACGCAGCCGGAGCTACTGGGCGACCGGATCACCTATCTGGTCTCTGAACTGATGCGCGACCGTACGAAATTTATCGGCACTCCCACAGAGCTGTCTGAAAAAATCGACCCTGTCGGTATGGAGCGTATCTCGCCTAAGAAAGTGTCCCGCCTGATCCTGCAAAGCCTTGACGCGCTAAGCAAAATCGGAATTTTCGGTATGGTGCGCCGCAGCAACGGGAAGCGGCTCATCGAGCTGCGCCGTGCCGAAAGTGACGATGCCCAGGGTGTACCTGTGGTCGCCCCTGTTGACCCTGTTGGGGCGCTGTGCGGCGATTTGCGGGAGATTGCCGGGCATGGCGAGTAAACACCCGCAGGGAAAAAGAAACGCCGTTTGTGGCCATTTGTGGCCGAAAGCGGAGCGCGGGTGTTCGGTGCAGGGAAATCACCTCCTTGGAGGTGGCCAGCATCGCGTTTGTCTGGTCTGCGGCAACGCCGCTGCCCGACTTCCGCATGAATTCCGGGCAGAAGCCCGGACCCACTTTATCTACGATTTGGAGGAAACGACATGAAAAAAGATGTTAAATTCAGCACCCGCATGGCGTCCACAGACCGGGAGGCCATCAAGGAGTTGGCGAAGCAGTCCGGGATGTCCATGAGCGACTACGTCACTGCCTGCTGCCTGGGAAAGCAGGTGGTGGTCATCGACGGCCTGAAAGAAGTGCTGAAGGAGCTGAAGTCCATCGGCAGAAATCTGAACCAGCTCGTCACCCTGGCGCACATGGGACGAGTGACCGTGATCGATCTGGAAAGCGTATGTCGGGCGTTCTCTGAACTCTGTGGTGCCGTTCGGATGATCCTTGAACGAAAGCGCTGGTAAGCTATGGCTATCATCAGCTTCACAAACTACAAGCGGGGCCAGACCACCGGATGCATGAGCGCCGTGATGCGGTATACCATGCAGGATAAAAAGACCGAGTTCGAGGGGCAGCAGTTGGTCACAGGTATCAACTGTCAGCCGGAATCTGTCTACGCGGATTTCATGACCACCAAGCGGCTCTACCACAAGACGGACGGTGTACTGTTCTATCACATGGTACAGAGCTTCCCGAAAGGCGAAGCAGTCGACCCGGTCACCGCTCACGCGGCCGCGCTGAAGCTGGCCGAGTACTATGAGGGATACGAAGTTCTGGTCTGCACCCACACAGACCGTGAGCACATCCATTCCCACTTCCTCATCAACTCGGTCAATTTCGATACCGGACGGAAACTGCATATCGCAAAGGAGCAGCTCCAGGAACTGCGGCAACGCAACGACATGGTCTGCAAGGAGTTTTCACTTCCTGTATTTCAACCCAGGGAACAAAAGCAGAAAACAAAGACTATGACCATCGGAGAGTATCACACGGCGGCCCGCGGTCAGAGCAAGAAGCTGCAGCTCATGAATATCATCAATGACTGTATGCGCCACGCTTCCAACCGCGAGGAGTTCATTGCGCTGATGGAGAGCGAGGGCTACAAGGTTCGCTGGGAAAAGTCCCGAAAGAATATCACCTATACCACGCCGAGTGGCTGGCAGTGTCGGGACCGTTTGCTGTTCGGTGACAAATATCTAAAGGAGAACATGGAATATGAATTCAGGATCAGAGAAGAAATTATCTATGGACGAGCTCATGGCCCTGAACCGGCCCGAGCCTTCACCGCAGCCGACAGCGCGGGAGTCGAGTTCACCGATCACGCCCATTGTCATCCAGTGTCCGCTGCCGGAGGCTCTGACGATGCTGACACAGAAGACAGAATCCATCGGGTGGGAAGTGCGTGGAATGCGGGAGTATCTTCCGAACCTGAGATCACACACAGACCTGACAGCGGTGCAGAACAGCATGGCGGAGATCCAGAAATCGTTGACGGAGATGACCACTCTGCTGGAACAGGCTGGGAAGAAGAAAGAAAAGCATTCCTGCAAATGGCTGGACTGGCTTCCGGACTTCGACCTGATCGTAGTGGCCAAATGGATCGTACTGGTACTGCTCATCGTGGCGGCACTGCTGGGGATGGGGTATGGCACAGCGACAGTGGTCAGCAACATCCGCAACCTGTTTCTATGAAGCCGCTCCACGCTGGACTGTATGGTCTGGCGGTAACTGGAGCGTTACTGGATGATGGTAACGAAGATGTCGAGGAACGTTACCGCCGTATCCAGGCAGAACAGGAAGCCAAAAATATCGGCGCTGTCATCGGACTGGTGGCCGGCGTAGCCATGGTGCTCACACAGGATGAGCAATCATCTACAGAACAGCAGTGGACCGAAGATCAGCAGGCAGAACAAACACAGCAGCAGACCATGTAACGGTCTGCTATTTTTGTTGCCTGACTGTAGCGTCAGGGGAAAGGAACGATATGGCGTATAAATTCAAATACAATGAGCGTCCCCGCTCCTACAGTGAAGAAAAGCATGGAGATGAGGATATTCCCTCTGCCAAGGCAGTGCGGGATACCGCAGTGGAAGAAAGGGACGGCAAGATTATAAAAAGCCGCCGACAGCATGTATGCGGCAGAGAGTACATTGTGTTCGCGGAATTCAGTTTCGGAGGAACGCAATCTACGGTCGATCTTATGAAACAGGTCATCGACCTGGAGCAGGACGCAAAAAATATTTCCGCCTGAAAAACAGGTTCGCATAGACAAACAAACCGATTGAGGGTATTGTATGGTTGCAATCTCTCAATCGGTTTGGCATTTTATGAAGGAGGTCAATATGTTACAGCCAAACCAAAAGATCACGGCGCTCTATTGCCGTCTGTCCCGAGATGATAATCTGGAGGGCGACTCCAACAGTATCCAGAACCAAAAACTTATCCTGCAAAAGTACGCCGATGAGAATGGGTTCCAGAACACCAGATTTTATGTGGACGATGGCTATTCCGGCGCGAATTTCAATCGCCCAGCCTTTGAACAGATGATGGATGACATGAGCAACGGCGACATCGCCGTCATCATCACAAAGGATCTTTCCCGCCTTGGAAGAAACCAACTGCACACCGGTCTTTATATCGAGGAGATATTCCCTTCCAATGATGTGCGCTACATCGCTGTCAACGACAATGTTGACACCAAGTATGAAAACAGCAACGAGCTGATGCCTTTCAAGAATTTGTTCAATGAGTGGCACGTGCGGGACTGCAGCCGCAAGGTGCGGAATGTAGTGAACGCCAAGGCACAGCGGGGAATCCGGGTGGGGACACGAGCTCCTTACGGCTACCGCAAGGGTGCAACCAAGGACTCTCCTCTGTTGGTGGATGAGGAGGCGGCGGCTGTCGTCAAACGCATCTTCGCCATGTGCGCCGGCGGAATGGGACCAGCCCAGATTGCAAAGCAGCTCAAGAAAGAATGCATCTACAGTCCATCCATGTACGCCTATACGAAATTCGGCACATCCCATTCCGGGCTGAATGCAGAGCGGCCCTACAACTGGACTGGCGACATGGTGGCGGATATGCTTCAGAACATGGTCTACCTTGGGCACACGGTCAACCTTCGCTACAGCACCAAGTCCTACAAGGACAAAAAACGATGTGAACGCCCCAAATCAGAGTGGCTTATCTTTGAGAATACTCATGAAGAGCTGGTGGATCAGGAAACCTGGGATATCGTACAGGAGGTGCGATCTCATAAGCGCCGCCGCACGAATATGGATGAGCAGAATATGTTCTCTGGATTGGTGTATTGTGCGGACTGCGGTAAGCCCATGGTATTGCACCGGGCGCACACCATGAAGCCGGAACAGAATCATTTCACCTGCCGCACCTACAAGAAGGACGGGGCAGAAGTGTGTAGCGCTCACTATATCCGGGAAGTGGCACTGAAGGAAATCGTGCTGGAAACAATCCGCAGAGCCACAGAGTTTGCCAGGAGCGACCCGGAGCGGTTCGCCGCATATATTCAGCAAAAGCAATCTACTGAGGTGGCAAAGGAGATCCGGGGGTTGGAACGGGAATTGTCCACGATGCGGAAACGGGATGGCGAACTGGATGTAGTGTTCAAGCGGATGTATGAGGACAGCGCCTTGGGACGGGTGAGCAATGAGCAGTTCCGTTTGCTGTCTGAGGCATACTCCAAGGAGAAAGCGCAGCTGGCTGAAGCCATCCCTGCCACGGAGGAGCGCCTGGAGAAACTACGCAGTAGCATGGCCAACGCCAAGAACTTCATCGCCAAGGCCAGAAAGTTCACCGACATGACGGAACTGACCCCGGAACTGCTCCGCACCTTTGTGGCGAAAATCATCGTGTATGAGAAAGAGGTCAAATACTCCAAGCACGCACCGCAGAAGATCCACATCTGTTTTCGGGACTTCAACCTCAACGAGACAGACGATATGCTTCTATGCGGAGAGACAACAGAAAAGGCAGACAGTACAATTGCACTGCCTGCCTAATCCGAGGACACGCTTCAAGGTACCCCTATCAGGAGTAGCGGAAGGCTCTCTTTTTTGTTGCCGGATTTCGTAGGGGACGGCGTCCCGGCGCAGGGGCGGACGACTCTGTCCGCCCTACGCCATCACGCGAAAAACGCCCGTATCTCCTCTGCGGTGCAGGCGGCGCTG
>ENA-OPUE01001538-OPUE01001538.1-human-gut-metagenome-genome-assembly--contig:-NODE-1538-length-13689-cov-2.990832_pt1 | contig 13689 bp, 8 predicted proteins | sample MGYA00241466_ERZ501924 | MGnify/ENA primary metagenome ERZ501924 (study PRJEB25962, sample SAMEA2042223) | human gut metagenome | biome: human gut; feature: human-associated habitat; material: faeces...
ATTAAATGCTGTTGGAACACAAATTACAGATGGATTTAATGGATTAAATAGTGCATTAACTGCAAATACAGATAGTGTCAAACAACTAATTAATAGAGCATATACTGGTTTAAATACAAATTTAACAAACGGATTTGATAGAATTACAAATAGACAAGAAAACGATTTTAATTCATTAAATAATGGAATTGGAAGTATTGCTTCAAAACAAGGTACAGAATTTACACAAATTAAAGCATCTATTAATGCAAACGCAACTTTAGTAAATGATAAATACTTAGCATTAAATGGAAGTTTAAATGGAGTTAGTCAAACAGTTAATGAAAATAAATTAGCATTAGAATCTATTGGAAGTAAAATAGATGATATAACTAGTAAATTAAATAGTATGGATGCCAAAATAGATATTTTAGTAAGAAATATGAAAGTATCTAGTATTGATAGTTTAGATATTCGAGCATTAGCTGAATACTATGAAACATATTATACAAACTTTAAAAGAGAAAATGGAAGAGATGCAACTCTAGAAGAAAAAATGGAATCTGTAATTACTTATTTAAAAAATCATGGTTATGTAAGAAGTAATTAATAAAATGGATATAGATTTTGAAAGATTAAGAATGGATTTAATTAATTATTTCGAGGGAGCTTATTTTGCAGGTGGTATTGGGTATGCAATACTTGATGCAGATAGAGCAAGGTATGCAACAGAAGATGAATTAATTAGATTAGCTCAATTTGTTGGATTAGATTTAACAAATTATGAAAATGTGGTAAAGAGTAGATAAATTAATCTATTCTTTTTTTTGTTAATATAACATATATTTTTCTGAGGGATAATTATGTTTTATAATAATATACATACAAGAATTAGATATATATTTTTAGTAGTTATTTTAGTTTTAGTTATAGCTATTGTTAGGGTTTTTTATATCCAAGTTTTTTCATATAAAAAATTAAATAATTTAGCAGAAGCTTTATGGAGTAGAAAATTACCTATATCTGCTGACCGAGGTAAAATCATTGATAGAAAAGGAAGAGTTTTAGCAGATAATATTACAACAACATCTTTAGTAGTTATTCCTAATCAAATTAAAGATAAAGAAGATGCTGCCAAAAAACTAAGTGATATTTTAAAAAGTGATTATAAAGATATGTTAGCTCATGTAAGTAAAAAAACATCAATTGAAAGAGTTCATCCGGAAGGAAGAGGTTTAAGTTATGATATTGCTGAAAAAATAGATGCCTTAAAAATAGATGGTGTATATTTAGTAAAGGAAAGTAAAAGATATTATCTGTATGATACAGTTTTAAGTCATGTTTTAGGTTATGTTGGAATTGATAATCAAGGGCTTTCTGGATTAGAACTTTATTATGATGATTATCTAACCGGAGAAGATGGTTCAATTAAATATTTTTCTGATGGAAAAGGCCATAAGTTAGAATTATCAGAAATTTATGAAGCTCCAACATCAGGTGTAACATTGCAACTTACCATTGATTTAGATTTACAACTTGCTATGGAAAATGAACTTGATAATGCTGTTGCTAAATATAATCCCGATAGTGTAATAGCAATTGCTATGAACCCTAAAAATGGGGAAGTTTTAGCAATGTCTTCAAGACCAAACTTCAATAGTAATGAATATAAAAATTATAGTACTGAGGTAATAAATAGAAATTTACCGATATGGATGACATTTGAACCGGGGTCAACTATGAAAATTACAACATATACCGCTGCTATAAATGAGGGATTAATAAATATTTTTGAAGATAGATTTACAGACACTGGGGCTATAACTGTCGATGGAGCTACACTTCACTGTTGGAAACATGGTGGACATGGTAATCAAACATACTTAGAAGTAATTGAAAACAGTTGCAACCCGGGATTTGTTAATCTAGGTTTAATGCTTCAAAAAGAAAAACTAATGAGTTATATAAAGAAGTTTGGTTTTGGAACCAAAACAGGTATTGATTTAAATGGTGAAGGAAATGGAATTCTTTTTAGTTTAGATAAAATGGGGAATGTTGAACTAGCAACAACAGCTTTTGGTCAAGGGATAAGTGTAACCCCAATTCAACAAGTTGGGGCCGTATCTGCCATAGTAAATGGTGGAACATTATATTCACCATTTCTAGTAAAAAATTATTTGGAACCTGAAACTAACACCATTATTAAAAGTGTTACTGTCCAAAACAAAGGCACAATTATAAAAAAAGAAACATCGGACCTAGTTAAATACGCTTTAGAAAGTGTTGTTGCTAAAGGCTCTGGTCACAATGCTTATATTGAGAACTATCGTATCGGAGGAAAAACTGGGACAGCCCAGACAGTTGAAAATGGTAGATATTCATCAAGTAAATATATTTTATCATTTATTGGTTTCATGCCTGCGGATGACCCAGAAATTGTTGTTTATGTGGCAGTTCAAAATGCTAAAGGTGTTGTTCAATATGGTGGAACTGTGGCTGCTCCGATTGCTAGAAACATCTTCTTAAGTGCTATTGATATACTTGATATTAAACCAGATAGTGAAGGAATTCCTAAAGAATACACCTGGCTTGACCAAAAATACATTGTTGTTCCCGATGTTGTAGGAATGAATATCGATGATGCAAAAAGAGCACTAAAAGGATTTAATATCGAATATAGTGGAGAAGGTGAAACTGTAATCTATGAGTCTCCAAAAGGTGGAATGTATGCCAAAGAAAACGGTACAATAGTATTAATGTTAAATTAAAAATGTAAAATCATGTAAAATTTTTATTTAAAAATAAAAAAGCATATTAAAAGTAGTGTATAATAAAGTTGCGAGGTGGAAATATGTTAATATTAGCAAAAGCATCAATGGCAATGATGTTAGGATTTGTTTTATCATTAATAACAGGTTTATTTGTTGTTCCATTATTTAGAAAATTACATTTTGGTCAATCAGTAAGTAAATTAATCAATGAAAGACATCTAAAAAAAGAAGGAACTCCAACTATGGGAGGAATTATCTTTATAATACCAGTTATTATTTCCCTTATATTATTGTATATAAAAGGAAGTATTGAAATAAGTTATAACCTTATTATAGTGGTATTTGTTTTTTTAGCGTATGGATTACTAGGATTTATAGATGATTATTTAAAAGTAAAATATCACAATAACAATGGTATAAGTTTAGTTACAAAATTTTTAATTCAAATGTGTATAGCTTTAGTTTTCTTTTATCTATTTATGAAAGGTGGAGGAGAACCAGCTTTAAGCATAAGTTTCTTAAATATTTACATTGATTTAGGATGGATGTTTGGTTTATTTATATTATTCTTACTTGTTGGAACCACGAATGCTGTAAATATTACTGATGGCCTAGATGGTTTAGCTGGAGGCTTATCAGCAATTGCTTTCTTTGCATATGGTGTTATAAGTTGGAATGCTGGTTGGCTAGAAGGTTATCAAGAAATTGCTATATTTTGTTTCCTATTAGTAGGTGCTTTAGTAGGTTTCTTAGTATTTAATACTCATCCTGCCAGAATATTTATGGGTGACTTAGGCTCTCTAGCTTTAGGTGGTGCCTTAGCATCGGTTGCAATTGTATCAAGACATGAAATATCACTAGCTATAATCGGTGGAGTATTTGTAATAGAAACATTAAGTAGTTTAATTCAAATAATATCAATTAGATATTTTAATAAAAAAGTATTTTTAAAAGCACCGCTTCATCACCATTTTGAAGAAATAGGATGGAGAGAAACAGACATAATTAAGTTATTCTGGGTTGTAGGTTTTATCCTAGCAATGGCAGCAATAACTTATGGAGTATGGTTATAAACGTAACAAAAAAGCGTCAAATTACACAAATGCGTTAATTTGATGCTTTTTTCGGTTATTCGAAAAGTAGTGGGGAACTAAAATCAAATCCAATTCGTATTGAAGTTTAACCCAAACTTAACAATCCATAGTTTTCTAGAGTTTTCTAATACTTAAAAAGTAATAGAAAACTCTTTTTTAAAATATAATTATACGAGGGATAAATATGCCAAAGAAATATGATAAATGGTTACTAATTGCAGTTATTATAATAGCTATATTTGGTATAGTAATGATTTATTCTGCTAGTTCTATCTGGGCTGAATATAAATTTAATGACCCATTTAAATTTGTAAAAGCCCAAAGTGCATTTTTTATCATGAGCTTAGTAATTGTATTTGTTTTAAAAAAAATAAATCCTGATATATATTATAAAAAAGCAAATAAAATATTGTTAATTTGTTTTATTTTATTAGTTTTAGTATTAATTCCTGGTTTAGGAAAAATTAGAAATGGTAGTAGAAGTTGGTTTGGTATTGGTGGTTTTGGTATCCAACCTAGTGAATTTGCTAAAATAGGTTTAATTATTTATGTTTCAAAATATTTAGCTAATAATCAAAAAGAAATATTTGATATCAAAAAAGGAGTATTACCAATACTTTTAGTTATTGGTGTTTTCTTCTTACTTATAATGCTTGAACCAGACTTTGGTACTGCGATGGTTATTGTTTTAACTTTAACATCAATTCTTTTTATCTCCGGAGTTAAATTATCTTTTTTTGTTAAAATAGGTATCGTTGGGCTTCTTGGTATAGTAGGTTTAATTGTGGTAGCTCCATATCGAATGTTACGTATTGTGTCATTTTTAAATCCATGGGTTGACCCTTTAGGTAGTGGATATCAAATAATTCAAAGTTTGTATGCTATTGGTCCCGGTGGTTTACTTGGACAAGGATTTTTAAATAGTCGCCAAAAACAATTTTATTTGCCAGAACCACAAACAGATTTCATATTTTCTATTATTTCTGAAGAGTTTGGTTTTCTAGGAATATTAATTGTTACAGCTTTCTTTGGTTTTATCTTTTATCGCATTGTTAAAATAGCCTTAAATTGTGATAATTTATTTTATAAATATTTATCTTTTGGTTTAGGTTTTGGAATAATCATTCAAGCTTTACTAAATATTTGTGTTGTTATAGGTCTCATTCCTGTTACTGGTGTAACTTTACCATTTTTTTCTTACGGTGGTTCAAGTTTACTTGTAAGTATGATAAGTATTGGTATAATTTTGTGTATTAGCAAAAAATAAATATTGTTAAAAAAATAAAAATAGTTTATAATATTTTTAAGGTGATAAAAGTGAAAAATGTAACAATATTAGGTGGAGGAGTTCTAGGAAGTCAAATAGCATTCCAAACAAGTTACTCTGGATATAATGTAACAATATATTTAAGAAGTAAAGATAGTATAAAAAGGTGTAAGAAAAAACTTGAAGAAGTAAAAAAGTCTTATATTGATGCTATAAATGTTATGAAAAATAATAAAAATATTAATAGTTGGTCACTTGGTATTGCTGATTTTGATAAGTTTAATGCCAGCAAATGCCTTAAAAAAGTTGAAGAAGTAATAGATAATATAAAGTTAGAATTAGATATTGATAAATCATTAAAAGATGCTGATTTAGTCATTGAGTCTATGAGTGAAGATTTTAATGCTAAAAAAGAAATATATGAACTAATAAAAGATAAGTTAGATGATAAGACAATTGTTGTTACAAATTCATCAACTATGTTACCAAGTGCACTTGCAAAATATACAGGTCGAAGCGATAAATTTTTAGCTCTTCATTTTGCAAATTCCATATGGAAAAACAATATTGTTGAAGTAATGAGACATTCTAAAACAAGCGATGAAGCATTTGCTAAAGTAATAGATTTTGCAAAAAGTATAAGAATGATGCCTTTGCCCCTTAATAAAGAAAAATCTGGTTATTTATTAAATTCAATGTTAATACCACTTTTATTTTCTAGTTTGGATTTACTAGTTAATGGTATTAGTGATGTAAAAAGTATAGATACAGCTTGGAAAGTAGGTACAGGGTCTCCAAAAGGACCATTTGAAATTCTTGATACAGTTGGACTTAAGACTGCTTATGACATTGTAAATATGTATGTAAAAATTCCTAAAATATTTGCCCCATATAATTTTAAAGGTATGGCTAAGTTACTTAAAAGTTATATAGATGAAGGAATGCTTGGTAAATCTAGTGGAGAAGGATTTTACAAATACGATGTATAAACAGATTTATAAAACACCAGAAGGGCTAGATGATATTATTTTAGAGTCTGATGGCAAGTATCTTTAAGTGACTTTACTATGGAAGTAATTAAATATATTAAAGAAATTCCTTATGGTAAAACAATAACTTATGATGATATTGCAAGAAAAATTGCTAAAAATAAAAATATAAAAAGAATGTCTGTTCAAGCTGTCGGTGGTGCTTTTGGTAGATTTTTGAAATTGTACCTCAAGAAAAATATATTAGTGAAGATTTAGATTATAATGATGAAAACTACCGTGTTTCAATTGAACATAAAGATTATCTAAAGACATGTATTATTAGAACAAACAGTTCCTGATCAATTTCTAGTGGTGGAACCTGGTTTGATGGATACCGTTTTTCTTCAAATGCTAGTGATAAAGACATAGATAATTAGCTTAAAACAATTAGAAAATAAAAAACTAATTGTTTTTCTTTATAAAATTGTGTAAAAAAATAAATATTTTTATTGTTTGACATAGGTTAAAGTGATAAAATAAGAACATGGGAGGATATTAATATGGAAAAATATGTTTATTTGTTTCAAGAAGGAAACAAAGATATGAGAAATCTTCTTGGGGGTAAAGGTGCTAATTTAGCAGAAATGACTAATATTGGACTACCTGTTCCAAGTGGATTTACAGTTACAACAGAAGCTTGTAACAAATATTATGAAGATGGAAAGAAATTATCTAGTGAAGTAATTGACCAAATTAAAGAAGCTTTGGCTAAACTAGAAGAAAAAAGTGGTAAGAAATTTGGTGATTTAGAAAATCCATTACTAGTAAGTGTAAGAAGTGGTGCTAGAGCTAGTATGCCAGGTATGATGGATACTGTACTTAATCTAGGTTTAAATGATGAAATAGCAACATCTTTTGCAGAAAAAATTGGTAATAAAAGATTTGTTTATGATTCTTATAGAAGATTTATTCAAATGTTTGCAGATGTAGTAAAAGGATATGCAAAAAGTAAATTTGAAACTATTATAGATGAAGTTAAAGCTAAAAAAGGTGTTAAAAATGACATTGATTTAGATGAAAATGATATGTTTGAATTAACAAATCTATTTAAAAATGCTTATAAAGAATTTGCCGGAGAAGATTTTCCACAAGAACCATTTACACAATTAATTGAAGCTGTTAAAGCTGTATTTAGAAGTTGGAATAATGAAAGAGCTATTTATTATAGAAGAATAAATGATATTCCATCAAGTTGGGGAACTGCCGTTAATGTTCAAGAAATGGTTTATGGAAATAGTGGAGAAAATTCCGGAACTGGTGTTGCATTTACAAGAAATCCAGCAACTGGAGAAAAAGCATTATTCGGTGAATATTTAATTAATGCTCAAGGTGAAGATGTTGTTGCAGGTATTCGTACACCTAGTCCAATTGCAACATTAAAAACTGAAATGCCTGAAGTTTATGAAGAATTTGCTAGTATTGCTCAAGAGTTAGAAAATCATTATAAAGACATGCAAGATATGGAATTTACTATTGAAAATGGTAAGTTATTCATTCTTCAAACAAGAAATGGTAAAAGAACAGCAAGTGCTGCTGTTAAAGTTGCTGTTGATTTAGTAAGTGAAGGAATGATTACTAAAGAAGAAGCTTTATTAAAAGTTGAACCAAAAGCTTTAGATCAATTACTTCACCCAAATTTTGATGCTGATGAATTAAAGAAAGCAACTCCAATTGCTAGTGGATTAGCTGCTTCTCCAGGAGCAGGTTGTGGAAAGATTTATTTCACAGCTGAAGAAGTTACAGAAGCTGCTAAAAGAGGAGAAGACACTATTTTAGTTAGATTAGAAACATCTCCAGAAGACATTGAAGGAATGAATTTAGCACGTGGAGTATTAACTATTCGTGGAGGTATGACATCACATGCTGCAGTTGTTGCTCGTGGTATGGGTAGATGTTGCGTTTCTGGATGTGGTGAACTTACAATAAATGAGGAAAACAAAACATTAACAACAAAAGATGGAAAACGAATTGCGGCAACGCAAACGATAAAAAAGTGGTTTGGAATAGGTGGAATTAAGAGACCGAATCGTGAAGGATTATTTAAAATTGGTTTTGATTTGCGGCTTTCCGTTAAAGAAATGGAAGAGTTGTTTGTTTATGTAATGCGCGAACCTGATTTTCAGATCAATGATTATCGTGAGATGATTTTTTTGTATGGATTCTATCACCAGATGACATATGATGATTGCATAAAGATGATAGATTGTTTTGAAAAGTCTCTGCCAGGCGATCTTTCCATCAGACAACATAATTGTACGAATGATATTTGGGAAGAATACGGTAAAAACTGTGAATTGGATGCGGATGATTTTTTGCAGTGGATGTTAGAGAAAAGCGAAGATTTTAAAGGATATAGTAAAACTGTTTTGGATTATTTTAGAACAATTAAGGAAGAAATTATTTCAGAAATAAAAATGGATGCCAAGGATTATTTAGAAACCTTACTTGCGGAAACTTCTTTTGAATTTTGGGAAGAAAAGTGGCATATGAATCCTGAAAATCGAAAGAAAACGATTCCGCGGTATTTAAATGGCAAGTATTGTAAAAAAAATGATAACCTTTCAAAACAAATAAAAGAGACGATTTTTGAGTTGGTAGAAATTTCAAATATTTCATTAAATTCAAATACAGAACTTTTAGCGGAGATGTATACGGATTTGAAACAGCGAATGAAATTGGATAACAAAAGACGGGTTCGCAGTGAAGTGCGACTTATGGATGATAAGTATTTATCCGATTTGCTTAATGTTGGTGTACAAAAGGAAAAGTTAATGAAATTAATCGTAACTCCTAATCTTGAGAATCGGGATAAATTGATAAAAGAACAACAACGAAGATGTTCATTGATAACAAGACAGGATATTCTGCCGCTTATATTATGTTTATCGCAAAAACGTTATGCAAGACGTATGGAGAGTGAAAATTATGATGCAAAAAAGGCAAAAAAAGAGTTTGTCGATTTTGCAAATCATATTTTAAATGCTTGCAAGATGGCCCCTGTAGAAGAAGAAAAATATGAATTGGATGGGGTGTTATGTGGATGTTTTCAAAAGGATGAAATGTATTCTTTAGCAGATGTTTTGGAACAATATTTGGATGCGGAGAATGGTGATGATGAGTGAATATGAAGGCTATTGGCTAAAAAAAGGTACAGTCCTAAATAAAAAATATGAAATTTTAGATGTGATTGATGAGGGCGGCATGGGAATTGTCTATTTGGGATATGATAGGGTGCTTCAACAGCAGGTGTCTATTAAGGAGTTTTTCCCGCGTCGTTTTGCAATGAGAATGAGTGGTGAGAAAAAAGTCGTCGTCTACAAAGGTCGCTCTGGTGAGTTATTTTCTATCGGATTGGAAAAATTTATAAATGAAGCAAGGATATTGGCTCGTTTTGACTCTCTGGACAGCATAGTTATGGTAAAAGATTTTTTCTATGAAAATCAAACGGCTTATATGGTGATGGAGCGGATTAAAGGTCAAAATGTGAAACAGTTTGTGGAGAGTCAGGGACCGATGGAGCCGGAGCATGTGTTAGCGATTATGAAACCGATTCTTTACTCGGTAGGGGAAATCCATAAAGAAGGATTGCTACATAGAGACATTTCACCGGATAATATTGTATTAACAACGGACAACAAAGGTGTGTTGATTGATTTTGGCGCAGCCAGATTTTCGGAAACACAAGATAATAAGACCATGACAGTCTTTTTTAAGCGAGGTTATTCGGCAGAGGAACAGTATGTAGAGAAATCTCACAAGGGTGCCTATACCGATGTTTATGGGGCTTGTGCAACAATGTATTTTATGCTTACTGGTATAAGACCGGATGAGTCGGTGAAGAGATTGATTCGTGACCAGGTTGTACCGCTTTGGCGTTTTAAGGATATTGGTTTGAAGCGCTATAAAGAACAGGTGATTATGAGGGGGATGGCGGTAGATGCAAAAAAAAGATATTCTTCTATGGATGACTTGTGTGCGGCATTGTATTCGAATGGAAAATCTACTGGTAAATGGGTTAAGTATGGTGGCATCGTCTGTCTGCTTGCAGCATGTGCCGCTACTGCGATAGCGCAATGCAGTTTCTTTGAGAAAGAGGATACAACAACTGAAAAATCATCATCCGCTCGTGTAATAGCCACCACCAAACCGGTTAATAAAACTTATGCACCAAGCCCTATACCAACAAGGCAGACATACAGAATGTGTAATGTCATAGGTTTAAAACAGAGCAAAGCAATAAAAAAACTGCATACCCTTAATGCAAACTTAAAAATAAAAGTTCGATGGAAAATAAGTTCTAAAAAAAATAAAGGAAAGGTAGTTTCGCAAAAAATACATAGTAAAAAAGTCTTGTTTTGCGATCAAAGTTATACGCAGGTGCTTACGATAGGAAAAGGCCAAAAGCGTAAGATTGTAGTAAAGACGACTCCGAAACCAACGACAAAACCAGTCAAAAAGAAAGAACAGGGTAAATTTGATGGACGTCTTCCATGGTAGGAGTTGAGAAACATTTGCCTATCTATCAAAACGATGTTATAATTATCATAATCTTGTAATTATGCCACGGAGGGAGGAGTAACAGAAAGCGGTAACAAGGGAAAATACAAGTTTAGAGATTCCGGGAAATGAAATTTTATTAGGGAGGATATTAAATGAATAGAAGATTAACAAAAGCATTTATTGGCGCGTTAAGTTTTGCTGCAGCACTTTCAACAGCAGTTGTATGTAACGCAAGTGATGCTCAGGCGAAAAAAGCCAGTGTAAAGAAAGTGACAGCATCTGCACCATCAGGGAAAAAAGTATATGTGGCAAAAGGGAAAAAAGTTAAAATTACAACGATCGTAAAGGTAAAACCGAATAAGAAAGCAAATAAAAAAGTCACTTATAAATCGGCAAACAAAAAGATTGCTACGGTATCAGCCAAAGGTGTTGTAAAGGGTGTAAAAGCGGGAAAAACAAAAATCACGATTACATCAAAGAAGAACAAGAAAAAGAAAACCGTATTAAAAGTTTATGTAAAAAAAGCGGCTGTTAAAAAGGTAAAAATTAACAGCAAGAATTTTGTTTTGTCGGCGGGCGGAACAAAAAAACTGACAGCAAAAGTAACACCTAAGAAAAATGTTTACAAGAAGGTTGCTTGGACAAGTTCCAACAAAAAAGTGGCTACTGTGACATCAAAAGGTGTTGTTAAAGGACTTTCGGAAGGAACCGCAAAAATTACGGCATCGGCAGTTGACGGAAGTAAGAAAAAGGCTAGTGTCACTGTTAAAGTCGGTGCTGGGATTGCGAGTGTTTCTGCAGTGAGAAAAAATGTGATTCGTGTTATTCTGACTGGGAAAAAAGCATTATCCGCAGCTGATTTTCAGGTTCAGACCCGTTCCGGTGCTTCGTCTACGAAATATTTAACCAAGCATGTGGAAAGCGTGACAACAAATGATCAGAAGATTTATGATATTACATTAAAAGAGCAGGTATATGCGACAGATTATTTGAAAGTGACAATTTCTGCTCTGGCAACGAATAAATCGGTTGAAATCTATATTGACAATATTTCAGGATATGGAGATGCAGGAAATACAGAGGTTTCTTATGTCAAATTCAATAAAGACAGAAAAAACCGCTACAGCAACAATTTTGGAATTGGCAATTCCAATGCAGTAGGGGCGATTACGTATACTTCACTGACAGGACTTCCATCAGGCTTGAAAGCTTATTTTAGCGAGGATAAGACAGAAGTTTTAGTACGAGGTAAATTTGCTAATATCGAGCGTGGAACGACGGCTGTTTTGAGTGGATATGATGAAAAGGGAACCGTGTTTACAAAGAAAATTATCTTTGTTGTAGGTTCTGATACTCAGATTGTTACTGTAACGGAGCCTGTTTCAACGGAAGTGGCATATCGTCCGAATGACCCAAAAACAATTCAAAATGAAGAAAGCGGTTTTTCGATTAGTTCTTATGACATCCGTGATAAAGTACATGCAGCAGGAGGAAGCGGAGACTACTCATATGACGTGACATATAACGGAAAAAGCCTGTCTGAACTGCGTTATGACAAAGACTACAATCTGGTTGCAATTAATCCGGGAACCTACAGATTTGATGTGACGGTGACGGATGATAATAATGAATCTTTGAAAGCAAGTGATGCGGTTACCTTTAATTTTGTTGCCGGTGTTACCATATCCGGTAAGGTTGTAGATGCGGCAGGTCAGCCTGTTAAATACGGTTATGTGACCGGTTTTACCAAAGCAGATGAGTATGGAAGATATGGTGCATTCAATGTAAGGACAGAAAAAGACGGAACATATGTAGCCAGAACATTGCCGGGTGACTATTATACCTGTGCCGGTAATGCCTATGATTATTCGGTTGGAAATATGTTCTATGCAAATGCAGTGAAAAACTTTAAACTTCCGGTATACAAGGTAAATATTGCAACGAATATTGCCGGAGCAGCCGGATATTCTGTATCTAATCTGGATGTGATTAGTTCCTATGGAGTAACATACCGCGTCTCTGATTATGATGACAGTTATGATGCAGATCATTCCATGTTTGTATATCTGCCGGCTGGAAGTTATGAAGTAGTAACATATGATTATGATTCCAGTGATAATGACATTACCGCTTATGGAAAAGTTGAGGAAAGCACCGAAGGAACATTTAAAGAGTATCGTCTTTTGAATTCTTTGGGAGATTACAAAGTATCCGGAAACTTTACTGTAAATGGAAACAGCACCGTTGTATTGAATGCAGAAAAGAAAGCGGAGCAAGAGGGGTAATGAAGAAGAGGTAATGAAAAAAAGGTAGTTTAAAATTTCCCGGAATCTCTAAGCTTGTATGGAAAATTCAAGCAAAAAATAATAGGAGGAATGCAGTATGCAGAAAAAAAGAATTTTGTGCACATCGGCGGCACTGCTTGCGGCGATTTCTTTGATTATGCCAAATCAGGGATATGCAAAAGCGAAAAAGCCGGTACTAAGTAAAAAGAAACTTACAATGAGCGTGGGCGAAAGTAAGACACTGAAAGTGAAGAACACGAAGAAAAAGGTAAAATGGTCTTCCGGTAAAAAAAGTGTTGCAAGCGTTTCAAAAAAAGGCAGGGTAAAAGCAAAGAAAAAAGGAACGGCAGTTATTACGGCAAAGGTTGCTAAGACTAAATTAAAATGCAGGGTTACGGTTAAGGCAAAGGCGTCAAAGAAGAATACGGCGCAGAATACGAAACCGAGTAATCCATCAAACAATACGCCAAACCAGAATTTGCAGGATCAAACGAAAAGCATGTCGATTACATCGTTTCGGATTTTGAATTCAACGATGGTAGAAGTTGTATTAAGTGAAGCTCAACAGCTTCCGGCTTCTGCATTTACGGTTATGATGAAAGAATATTCTTCCGGAAAATATAATCATAAATGTGCGGTTACTAAGATTTCTACATCCGACCAGAAAATGTATACGCTGACCATTGATAATGAAGATTATATTAGAAAAGGCTTTACTGTAAAGATTTCTGTTATGACAATGACCGGAGAATTGTCAAAAGA
>ENA-OPUE01001551-OPUE01001551.1-human-gut-metagenome-genome-assembly--contig:-NODE-1551-length-13617-cov-2.446542_pt1 | contig 13617 bp, 16 predicted proteins | sample MGYA00241466_ERZ501924 | MGnify/ENA primary metagenome ERZ501924 (study PRJEB25962, sample SAMEA2042223) | human gut metagenome | biome: human gut; feature: human-associated habitat; material: faeces...
CTGCCACTGCTGCGGCTTTCTTAGCAACGCTCGCTATTTTGTTTAATCCGTCCTCGGTTACTCCGAGACTTTGCTTGAAAGAGTTTTCGACCTTGCCTGCGATTTTAATGGCGAGTTCCTGCTCTTTGCTGCTGCTTGCCAATGTCTGCCACCTCCTCGGCTATTTCCCGCAATTCAAAAACGGACAGAGATAGAAAGAAATCTATCCCGGTCCGTAATGTCATTGATAACTGTATTGCGAGTTTCCGGAGGTTTGCACCGTCAGTTGGACTTATTCCGCTCCGTAGAAAAAAGCTGTCACACGGTTCTTGACCTTGACTGCTTCCTTCGGGTGTAATCCCTTGAAAAATTCCACCGGAAGTTTGGTTGCCTTGGCAGCGATGATGCACGCATACTCCAAGGACATTTCCGGGAGGAACGTGAATGATCCGGTTCTGTCCAGAATCTTATTTGCTGCGATCATGTCCGCTGCTGTCAGATTGTCCAGTCCGCTCAGATCGATTTTGTCATAGGTTTCGCCCTCGAATGTGTACGGCTTATTAAAAACTACCGTATACTCGTTCTCGATCACTTCTCCGTCTTTGTCCAATACCTCTACTGCTACCTCTGTTTTCTTTGTCTCTTTTTCCATCTTGCTCGTCCTCCTTGATTAACACTGCTTTCTGATTTTTGCCAGTAAATCCACACCATTGACTTTGTAAACGTTGTTGATCTTGTCAAGTTCGATTCTCTGCTTTCCGTCCAACTCAATCATGATGTATGTGATCTCCACTGTCACTGCTGCGTCCATCGCTCCGCCCTGCTTCACGGTGCCGCCTGTGAGTTTCTTCTGTCGTCCACGGACAACTACTCTCATTCCCTTATAGTCAATACCGCCTGTGCTCTTGACTGTGAACTGCTCACTGGCTCTGAGTGTCAGATTCAGCGAAGTTGCCGGGGACATGAGTTTGAATGCGTCCTCATCGAGGATGCGGAACGGAATCTCCAGTTCCATGCTTCCGAACTGTCCGATGATTACTTCCTCGATCTCTCCAAGGATACCGGGACCGCTCAGTGTCTCGGTCATTCCCTCGAAGTCCGGCAGGGAGATTTCCCCTGTCAGACCCACGAGTGCTGTTCCGTTGTTGTAAAGGTTGAAGTTATTAATAACTCCGGGAATACCTAATGCGCCCATTCTTATTCACCTCCGTTTAATGCTGCGGATAACATATCCGGGTCAAATTCCAAAATGTTGAGGATATCCTCTGCAGGTACATACGGTGCGAGGTACTGGTGGAACTGGATCTTGCCGTTGAGGATGTCCGTTACCGGGTTTTCGTCCTCGCTGAATTCAATTCTCGCCCCTGCACACTTGCCCTGTGATACATAGGAGTTTCCTCTGATGTTCTCGCTGTCTACGATGGACTCGATGAGACGGTAGTTGCCCGGTTCATCGACCTTCTGCTTGTAGGTCAGAATGAAGCTGTTGCCCCACCATGAGAAAAATCTACGGCAGCAGAACCATCTGTCTTTCGGGTCTGTATTCGCCGGATAGCACGCTGTGTTGTTGCCCCATGACTTCCATCCGGAATCATTGATTGCGGTAATGATTCCCTGTCCGTTTAAGAGGTTCGCCTGCGGCTGATCCAGTGTTACCTCTGTTCCATCTTCCAGACAGAGACCAGTAATTCCGATCAGCTTATTGGAAGGGGAGAGGTTCGGCACATCATCGTTGCTTGCGTCTGTGTACGCTGTCAATGCTCCGAAGATAGCGGAATCTGCATACTGCTTCGTTCCGCCCTTTACCTGCGGCCAGAGAAGTGCTGCGTGCTTGTTGGTGTATCCGTTCTTATTCTTCCAGTCATTGCAGTCTGTGTACTTGGTTGCTTCTGCGGTGTCGATATCGAGGATGCATTCGCAAGTGAATACTCCGTTGATTTCCTCGCACTTTGCTGCAAGGGCGATACCTACATTCGGCTTCTGCGTCCATCCTGGTGCTAAGAGCAGACCCGGTGTCATGCTGAATTTCGGATAGATGTGGCGGATTAACTCCATACCAGTCTCTGCTCCGGTGCTTGCATTGTATCCGCCGATGATGTCGCTCTCTGTTACGGCAGTCGGGTCGATGCTTGTGCTATTGACTGTGAGGGTCTTGGCTGATGCACCCTTGCCTCCTGCGGTTAATGTGATCACAAGGTATCCGTCATCATCGAATGTCGTGATGTAGTCCGTTCCGGCTGTGAGTGTGGCTTCGTTTGCCTTTACCTCTACGGTATCTGCGAGGATGCCTGCCACCTTTACTGTTGCCTGCATCTTCTCCACATTCACGGTCTGTTCCTCGTTTGCTTTCTTGTGTTTCTTCGGGTCGAGCACATTGATTAAGATAATCGGTGCGACATTGAGAACACGGAAGCAAGCGTCCATGCTCTGGCAGAGCGTGTAATTCTTGAAATCGTCACTGTATCCAACCTGCTCCACGGCTTCACTGAAACTGTAGGCGATCATCGGTACATTGGTTGCCTTGTACGGGTCGGCTGCGAGGTTCACAGGTGCTGTTCCGATGATTACCTGCAGTCCGGCTGTTCCTGTAACGGGTGCGACCAGGCTCGTTGCCTGCTCTTTTACCCTTACTCCATGATTGTAAGCCATTGCTTTTCTCTCCTTCCTTAAGCCTTATACTCGGCTGCTTTTTTATAAAATACATAAGCGGCACCGCTCTGTGATGCGATGTCTGCGTTCACGGCCGCCAGATTGCTGATCGGCACGACCAGATTGTAAATCGCAGGTTCTTTCTCCATTGCGGTTTTCAATCCGTCCGGCAGTCCGTTGTTGAAGAACTGATTGTGTGTTGCCACTCCCAGAATTGTCGGGCCGGCATACACCATCGTTTCCTGTGTCTTGGCTACCGTCTTTGCTTCCTGCTTGGCTTCCGCCTGCACTGCTTTTGTCTTTGCTTCGCTCATGCGAATCTATCCTCCTTCCTTATTGCTGCTGTTGCAAATGTCATGCTCGCTGCTCCGAAGAAGTAAGGGAATGATTCTTCGTCCTGCAGTGCCCAGTCGAATGGGTGCTGCTCATCATTCATAAAATAGAATTGCTTTGCGAGCATTGGTTCTTTCATGAACCGTTCCTGTATCTTCTGGATGATTCCAAGGACACCCTTGTGTCCGTTGTTTCCTGCGTCATCGTCAAAATATCCGATCAGCAGTGTGACGAACACTTCCTGCGGTTCTACACCGCCCTTGGCTTGCCCTGTTTCCACTCGGACGATCACATACGGAATCGGGTCCGGTGCATCTTCGTCCTGTCTGATGGGGAGGTTCTGCTCATAGACATTCATCTTGATGTACTCCCCTGCGGAATCCTTGAAGAGGTCATCCCTAAAAATAACCCCTATTTCCTTTACAAGTTCTTCCTGTAAAATCTGCGCCGTCATTTACTTGCCTCCCAGTATTTTGTCGATCTGCTTCTGGATGTTCTTTTGCAGGTTCTTTTCTATGTTCGGCTTCACGATGCCATATACCTTGGCTTCGTTTCCTACCATGGTAGGAATGGACGGACTGAGTAATTTCTTAAGCGGCAGCCTTGATGTTCCTTTTCTCTGAACTACAGAAACATGACCACTTCCGAATTTGGTAATAAAAGCCTTGAGGTTGCCCTTTTGCAGGCTTTTCAGTCCGCTTGCTTTCAGTACCTTACCTCTGGCCGCATCTGTTGAAGTATTGTCTTTGTACTTGAAGTCCGCCAACTCATTCACTGCCCCTGTAATTTTCAGAGTGGCTGTCGGATTGGATGCCGTTGCGTTCTTCTGAGCGATAGCCTTCTTAAACCTCGGACTCTTTACCGCATAGGTTTCCTTGGCTTTGTCAGCCAGATCCTTTTTGGCATCCCTGGCGGTAGCATTCACGGCATTCTTCAATGCCTGCGGTGCTTTCGCTTTCATGTCCTTCAGTTTCAGTTCTATCCTCTGGAGTTGAGTCTGGTCGACTTCAAACTCTATCATTCCGCTTTGTAATCCACTCATTACTTCGTCCTGTTAGCCTCCATGGTTATTGTGTATACTCCGCCCTCGTCTGTGGAATCGGTTACCATGTACCTCTTTCCATCAAAGACAATCTGCCGACCGATGGCGGGCAGTGATCCGAAGTCATCCGCCTTGACATAGATTAGTTTCTGCTTCACATACACACCGTCCATGTTGGATTTCATCTTCTTTTCTCTTTCGATGATTTCATTGTCATCTACGAGAACCGGGATTTCTTTTCCGTCCACGGTGTGCATATCTGCGAATTCATCCACATTCATGAAGGTGTTATTCACATCGTCCTTCATGACTTCTTTGAATGATTTTCTAACCATTCTTTTTCGCCCCTTTACTTCGGGTCGGTGTCTTTGGCACTCTGCCGACTACATTCTCCGGGGTTTCTCCGTTCTTGGATTCCCCTGCCAGTCCTGCTGTGGCGGTGGCAGGAGTCGCTTTCGCTTTCTCCTGCTTGCCTTCGCTCCACACGGCTGTTCCTGCGTCAAGCCATGCCTGCACCATTGATTCATCGTCTGCCGGGAGGCTGTCTCCGACTTCATACTGGTGTGATCTGTAAAGGATAGGGTATGTTGCTACCAGTTCCATGGCTGCACCTCCTTATCCAATTTTTACAAGTACCTTTGCGTCTCCTGCGGCCGCTGCCTTGGCTGCGAAACCTGCAGGTGTGTATGCGACCTTGCTTCCGCTAGTCTCTCCGTTGTTCGCTGCGTCTGTGATGCCTGTCTTGTCGAAATAAACAGGCTGTCCGAATGCGATCTCGTTCGTTCCAGTCTTATCGAACTCAAAAACACCGCACACATGAAGGTCGCCTTCTGCTCCGGGTGCGATGTCAGTTCCTGCGATACCCACTCTGCCAGTAAGTTCTACGACTGTATTGGCTTCGATGGTGGATGATCCAGTATTTTTATAATCGAGGGTTTCCCCTCTCTGCCAGTAACTTGCTTTGCTCATGGCTGCATCCTCCTTCTGTTATGCTAACTCAATCGGGTTCTTTACTTCGATACCAGGGTTCTTGATTGCTCCACGGTAATCCATGACGCTGATACCCCAGTCGAGGTAGATATCCCATACGAATCCCAATGTGCCCGGAGTCTCCATTCTTCTGATTGTCGGGATCTCCTGTCCGTTCAGATAGTCAACCTCGATGAAGTCTGTGTCGTCCTTTGCTCCAAGTAACCACCAAGGCATTACATTTCCAAAACCACCGCAGAGTGCGTTGATTGTAGGATCTTCCACTACCGTGATGCTGTCCTTGTATCTGTAGAGCGGGTTCACTGCCTGTGTGTTGCCGGATGTGCTGATTGTCGGGCTGTAGAACAGCGTGTACATATCGAACATATATCCGCTCGGCACGATAATGATTGCAGGTCTGATGATAGTTGCTTCTCCGAACTGGTCTGTCTGGTTCTGGAGTGCGAGGATCATGCCCTGCACGGCTTCCTTCGTGATTCCTGTACCCTTTGCCAGTAAGTTGGAGTGTGCGCTGCTGAATAATGCAGTACCGTCATAAATCGCCGGGTTGTTTACGAGGATCTGGTAACACTGCTTATTCTGGGTCTTTCTTGCGCTCGCTGCGTACTTGGCAGGAATTCTGGTTACAAGATCGATATCATCGTTGATGAATGCCTGTCTTGTAAGTGTGAACTGGCGGCCGTATGTTTTCAGCTTTCTGGTCGGGAGTTTCTCATCTCCGAACACATCATGCTTTAACTCTCCACCCTCCGGCACTTCGAGGAACTCGCCTACCGGTCCTGCTAAGTAGTTGTTGTCGTGGGTCTTGAAGTCCTTAAGAGTTCCCTTCTTTGTCCACTGGTCGAATGTTACGGCTACAGTCTTGTGTCCTTCCACATATGCCTTGTTGATGGCATTGTCGAGGATAGCAGGGAACGCTGCTGTCGGATTGTAGAACTGTCTCTGTAACATACCGTAGAGTTCATCAGAGGATCTTCTGTTGAGTCCGGACTGTCCTTCATTGGTCAGACACTCAATGGCTAAGTCACGGAGCGTCATTCCCATCATCTGTCTTGCACCGTCTGCCGGGTTCTGGAGTTCCATCCCGCTTCTCATCACGATAGCGTCTGCTGCTGCCGCTCTGAACTTGTCCTCGGCACTTTCTGTGATACTCACTCTACCGTTTGCCGGAATTGGTGCGCCGTGCTGTCTTACGTGCTCCAGTGCTGCTTCTCTCACGGAGTCAAGTGTCGCACCGCTCTCGATATAGCTTCTGGCTTCCATTCCGAACTCTCCGCAGAGTTCTGTGATGGAGCGGATTCTGGCTCTTTCTTCCTGGATTGCTCTCTGGGTGTCTGCTTCCGGGTTTGCCGGATTCTGCGGAGGTGCGTTTGCAGGCGGATTCATACCTCTCTGCTGCTGTTCCTCTGCTTCGATCTCTCCGTTCAATCTCTCGATTTCTCTCTGAAGGGAGTCGAACTCTGTCTGCTCCTCCGCAGTAAGATCTCTGCCTGCTTCTTTGGCGGCATTTACGATTTCCTGCTGACGGAGCATTTTCTGCTGTCTCTGCTGCTTTTTGTTCATCGTCTGTTACCTCCTTGGTTGATGATATTTTTATTTATTTGAAGTTGCCTTTCGAACCAGTCTGTAGAGCGGCTCTGCGTTCCCTGCTCGGTTTCTTCCTCCAGTTCCCTGCCTACACCGACCGTTGGGTCCGCAGGCACGCTCACGATACTAATTTCGTAAGGTGTCCACTTTCTTGCGATGTCTGCCGGTCCTGTGAACCTGCCATCTGCTGACTGTTTGTTTGGCATTACTTCCTCCCATGAATCTATCTGATAGCCTACGGATGTTGTTTTCAGCGTTCCGCTTTTGACTTTCTGATAGATGAGGTCTGCATCTTCATCGCTGTCGAATTCAACCTCTGCCATTCCACGCAAGTCCTCAATCCATGCCCGGTTTACTTTTCCAATGACACGGTTGCGGTCGTGGTTAAAGAGCAGCACACCGATTTCATTTAATCGTGTAAGGTCTACTGCTCCGTCTGAGTGGTCGAGGATTTCTGTTCCCCACCATCTCTCGTATGGTTCTTCAGAGGAAAAGGAAAGAATGAACTTTCGCTCATTCCCCTCTCCTTCCATGGCTCTGATAGAATTAACTGTCAGTTCCCTAGTCGTCTGTTTTTCCTTCTTCCTCTGCTCCATCGCCTTCTTCTGATTCCTGCCCTGTTTCTTCTCCGGTTTGGTTTCCGTCTGTCTGCTGAGGATTGTCGGCAGGTGTTTCCTCATCCTCGTAGAGTTCTGCTGCTGTCTGGTCAAAAATCACACCTCCTAAATCGATACCCTTATCCTTTGCGTATTCGAGTACCTCTGCCATTTCATCTATCTGCTCTTTCCAGTCACGACCTTGTTCTGCAGCAATCTGCTTGAAGGTCTTTTGTCCTGTGTTCAGAGCAATCTTGTTTGCGTTTGCTTCCTTCTGAGGGTCAATCCATTTCTTCGGTGCTGTGATCCATGCGTGCTCGAAGTATTTATCCTTGTTATCCCAGAAGTCCTTTGCGTCCAGTTCCCCTGCGAGCCACAGCGAAATAATAAAAGTTTCATATATTTCGTCCATGACTTCCATCAGCATCTCTTTTTCCTCTGCGTAGGTCATGTCATCTTCGATGATGCCCTGTCTGGTTGAGGAGTAGTTGCTTTCTGACATATCACGGCTTGTGGCTTCGTAACTGATACCCTGTCCTGCTCCGACAAGTCTCTGCTGCAGCTTGATGTAACTCGCTGCATCCGTTGCCTGTCCGGTCGGGTTTACGACCTGTATCTCATCTCCGGCATTCAGTTCCTTTATCATGCCGGGTGCGATGGATTTGCCCTGGTAGTCCTGGTGCGGTCCCGGTACGCTGCCGTTCTGACGACCGATTCCGGTTGTCGGTAACTGCTTTTTGATGAATACTGAAAGACAGGCCGCTATTCGCTCTTTGACCGATACGGCTATCATGAATTCGTTAGCGTCTCGGATTCTTGTGATTGTCGGACTCATATCGGACATCTCACGCACCTGCGATGGGCGGTGTTTTGTGTATAAAAAAATGACATCTTTCGCATCCACATATACGGGATTTGAGAGTGCCATTCCGTCCACGGAATACTGTCTGATCCAGTACCCCATCGGCTTGTTATACTCATTCATTTCAATACCACCGACTACCTTGTTTCCTTTTTTCTTCGGGAGCATCTGCGAGTTGTCCAGTTCGTCCACCTCGAATGTCTGAAGCTTGAATGGGAGGTATCCGTCCTTGGTGTATCTCTTTATGATAAGGATTCCGCCATCAACCTTCTTTCGCTTCACGCACATTCTCATCATCTGCGTGAAGGACTGCGTTCCGGTCACATCGCAGTTCTGTTTCTTGCACCATTTCTTCCAGGCGGTCTGGATAATCTCGTTGGTCTTGTCGCTGCCTGTCTTTGCCTGCAGTGCGTAACCGCCGCCAATGACATTTCGCTTGTATGCCCCGATGACTGAATTCATCATGTCGGAGTTTCGCTCCAAGTCTCTGGCTCTGGCTCTGACATTGTCACGGCTGTACCGGTCCGTAAATTCTGCCGACTGGTTGAGTACCCTCCAGTTTGCATTGCCCCTGTCATAGTTGCCTGCATCGTAGTTCCTCATCTCAGTCAGACTCTGCCGCCATGCTTCCCTGCGTGCTCCCCACTCCGGGGATATAAAACCTATAATTCCATCTAACCAGTTCATGTTCTACCTCCCATCAAATACTGCGACATAGGTATCATCCAGTAAACTGGTTGAACCCTCTGCTGCAATCTGCGCTGTGAGGTCGTTCCTTAACTTGTAGAGCAGACTAAGGTCGGCACGGGTGAGCTGTCTCGTACCAATCTTGTAAGACTGGCCGCCTACGAGCACTGCGTAAATGGCATTATTTACTTCGGTCAGCATTTCCGAAGCATGGTAATTGGATTCTACTGCTGCCATGCTCTGCCTCCTTTATACCCATGACCCTTCGTTCTGACTGATCCAGTGTTCTTCCGGGGTGTACTGGGTTGTTTCCTGTTTCTTTGGTTGCTCATTTTCCTGTATCTCATTCAGATGCAGGGTTCGTACTCCGAGGATGTCTGCCGCTGCTGTTGCGTATACCTCGCAGTCCAAGTAGTGGTTGTCTGCGTGGGAGGTTTTCTGCTGCCATTCCTGTTTGACCTTGCCGTTTCCCATTTTGACATTCACTTTATGTTCCGCAGTTACCTGCTCTGCGTACTCTCTGTCACATCCCTGGTAAACCATCCATGATCCGCTGCCGTTCTTTTTCTGCATTCGTCCGGCGATCATGTCCTTATATTTTCCGGTGTCTACCAGTACCAGATTCATGCCGTATGCCTTGCTGTCGCTCTTATTTACCTTGGACAGTTTGTAGTGCGACAGCATCGGGTTTGATGAACCCTTGCTTGGCAGTGCCCATTCTGAATTGTTGGCGCAGAAATCGTACACCGTATCTGCGTCATTACCGGAGTCGATCAGTGCCAGTGCTACGACCAGTGGTGTGCTATCCGGCATCTGGTATTCGAGGTTCATGATTCTCTCTACTTCCTGGAATGAGAAAGCCTGTCCATGTGCTATGTTCTGGCTTGTGAGGTAGTTGCCCCACGCTCTGATGCTCCAGTACAGGCAGTTCTCCTGTACATCGACTCCTGCCGTGAGCAGTTTCGCCCACTCCGGCACTACCAGTTCCTCGTACTCGGTCTGTCTTTCCATGACGAGGTCTGCGTTGGTCTTTAGCTTGGTATCCTCCCACGGCTCTGCAAGCCATGAGTTGACGAAGTTCTGCAGCTTCTCCGGGTCGTCCTTACTGTCCAGAAATTCTTTTACAATCTCCGAAAAGCGAACAAATGGAGAGTACAAAGTGTTCATCCAGAATGCTACCTTGCGGACGAACTTGGTGTTTTCCTTGACCGTCCGCCACTCTCCCTTGCGGAGCATCTCCGGCTTGTCCTGGTCTGTGATTACGCATCCGCACTCCTGGCATACATAAGTTGCGAATTCTGCACGGTCTGCGTAACTCATCCCTTCCTCTTTGGGGAAGTGTATCTGCTTCCACTTGAGTTCGATGTATTCCCCGCAGTGCGGACATGGAACGAAGTAGTGCTTCTCTATGTCTGCATCTTCCTTGGCTTTCCAGATATGCCCTGTTTTCAGTGTCGGTGTGCTTGTGATGAATATCTTCCTGTTGTGGAATGTCTTGGTTCGTTCCCTTGCCAGACTGACAGGGTCGGCTTCCTTTTTGGATGCCCCCGGATATTTATCCACCTCATCGAGAAACAGGAATCGGATTGCCTTACTCGCAAGGCTTGATGGGGAGTTCGAGCCTGCCAGTGTCAGATACATTCCATCAAACTGTAATTCCTGCAACTGCGAGTTCTCATCAAACCTCTTTCGGAGTTCCGGTGCCGCTTTGAACATCGGCTGCAGTCTGTTCTCCGATATGGATTTTGCGAGCGTATCTGTCGGATATACGATCATGGTCGGCGCAGGGTCCTGTTGGACGATGTAACCTACCATGTTCTGGAGGCACTCTGTTCCACCTACCTGCGTAGGCTTCACGTAGACGATTTCCTCTGTCTCATAATTGTTGAACTCATCCATGATGCCTTTAAGGTATGGGGTGTGTTCTGTCCGCCATGGTCCCGGCATTGCAGAGGTCTTGGCATCCAGTACCCTGTACTTGTCTGCCCACTCCGATACCGTGATGTCCTCTGGTGGCTGTAGGAACTTTAAGGCTTCCTTCTGGTATTCTGTGACCTCGTATCTACGATACGGATTTCTTGCCACGCTTTTTCTTTTCCATTTCTTCCGGTGTGCAGCCTGCCACCACAAAGCTGTTTAATAACCGGATGATTTCTGCGTTCAGATCCTTTTCTATCGAGCGAATCTCCATCGGGTCGCAGTGACCGCTGATTCTGCCGGATAGTCGGCTCGGCAGGGATAATGCAAACTTTTTGAATGAAACAAAAAATCGGCTATAGTCCATCTTCACTTCCTCGATGTCGATGTACTTACCCGATGCGATTTCTGTCTTTAATCTATGCATTTCTCCCTGGGATTCCTTGAGGGCGATCTCTGCCTGCAGTTTCTGTTCCCTCAGTTCGGCTTCCTTTTCGGACTTGCTTTTTCCGTATGCCTTGTCTGAAAGGTATTTGACATACCTCTGAATGGTAGGTGCTAATTCATACCGATTCCCCTCTTTGGTCTTGGTTGTTGATATGATGCCCTCTTGAGTAAGCTGCTGCACCCTTCGCACCGTTACTCCGAACAGAGAAGCGATGACCTCTACACGGTAGAAGCCGCCCTGCTGTTCCTCTGCCATTCTACTTTACATCCTCTGCCGGGATTCGGACTGCCTGCTGCCCGGTGTAATCTTCCCACCGTTTCACGATCACATCACAGAATCTCTCATCCAGTTCCATGATGAATGCCGTCCTTCCCAGTTGCTCTGCGGCCATGAGGGTGCTGCCGCTTCCACCGAACAGATCCAGTACATTCCATCCGGACTTACTGGAATTGGTTATGAATTTTCCGACCAGTGCGATTGGCTTCATGGTCGGGTGTATGTCATTCCTTGTCGGTTTGTTCTCGTAAATAACAGAGGTCTGATCTCTGTTTTTCCTGCGGAGTTCTTCCAGATATGCCACAAGTTCGTTTTTCTTCATGGCACTGAAATCTATATCATCTTCCAGAATGACGGTATCCTGTGTCCTGTCATTGATGAAGTAATGCGCCGCACCCTCTTTCCATCCATACAGACACGGTTCGTGTCTCCACTGGTAGTCCTGTCTGCCGAGGACGAATGCGTTCTTTTCCCAGATTAAGCACTGGGCGAGTTTCAGTCCTGCGTCAAGGAATGCCTGTCTGAATATGTGCCCGGTACTCTCTGCGTGGAATACATAGATTGCTGCCCCGGCTCTCATAAATTCATAGGCACTCTGATAGGTTGCCAGTAAGAACGAATAGAAACTCTGGTTGTCCATATTATCGTTCTTGATGTGATTGATGTTGCGGTGTCCTTTGGCAGGGAGGTACTCATCGAGCATCTCTGCCTTGTCTCCGTAGTTGACATTGTATGGCGGATCAGTGACGACAAGGTCTGCGATTTCTCCATTCATCAGAACCGCCATGTCATCCTGCGATGTACTGTCTCCGCACATGAGCCTGTGTCTGCCCAGTAGCCACACATCTCCGAGTTTGGTTACTGGTTCGGCTTCCGCCTGCTCCAGTGCTTCGTCCTCATTGAAGTCATCGTCCACTGCTTCCGGCTCGATAGCGAGTTTGTCCACCAGTTCCGTGAGGTCGTTCTGCTCGAAGCCTGTCAGTGATATGTCGTAATCTCCGAGGTCGAGGTCAAGCAGGAGGTCTTTCAACTTCACTTCATCCCATTCGCCTGTAATCTTATTCAGTGCGATGTTCAGAGCCTTCTCTCTCTGCTTGTCCAGAGCCACCACGACCACGTCCACTTCCTGGTATCCGAGGTCTTTGAGGACGGTTGCCCTCTGATGGCCGCCTATGATAGTTCCATCCTCGTTTATGATGATGGGGTCAACGTATCCGAATTCTTCAATGCTCCGCCTTATTTTCTGGTATTCCGCATCGTCCGGGGTCAGTGCTTTTCTTGGATTGTATTCTGCTGCCTTTAAGTCAGCCAGTTTCCTGCGTTCAGTTCTCAGTTTCTGGTCCATTTCCAAGCCTCCTTCCCGCTTTGCGTAACGAAATGGTTAAAAATTTTTTTATTTTATCGGCAAAAAAGCCGCGCCTTCCTCGCCCCGCATTGCATTTTGGGTCTGGGTAGTACCTACGGCGATGCCGTGCCCCGCCTGCACGCAAAAGAGGACACAGCGCAGGCTCTGATGCCTTGTGCCATGTCTTCTCTGAGGGGAGCAAGTGGAGTGGTTGGGTGTGACCGTGTGGTCTGTCCCCTTGTGCTCCACGCTACTACTATAGCACACCTCGATGTACTCTTGTGTACTCTCTTGTTCTTTCTTCTGTGTGCTGTGCTTCTGTGTAGTGCTGTGCCCCTGTCCTGTGGTGTGCCTTGTGCCTTGCCTGCCCTGCCTGTGGTGTGGCTGCGTGGTGCTGTGTCTGTGGTGTGCGGGTGCGTCCTAACCCTGCTCTCCCTGCCCCTGTGGGTGTGTGCTACGGTGTGCCCTGTACTCCCTGTGTCTTGCCTGCCTTATTTTCTTGGGGTAATACCTGCCCTATATATGGGGGTGCTATATGCGGGCCTTATACGTTCCCTATATACGTGCCCTATTTTTTCAAGGCTTGCTATTTATGATCCGTTCTGTACACACAGTAAAAGCCGGCCCTTGGATTCCGAATGTGGATTTCCAAAAGTCGGCTTGAATTTTCGATGTTCTGTTTTTCTTTTTGCGGAATTTTCCTCGGTAAAATTTCCGGCTTGATATTCTGCAATATATTAGCCTTGAATTATTCCACCTTTTCCACATCTCCTGTGTTTTTATCCACATTGTATTCTGCGTACTTAGTGCCTGTGAATAAATTCTCCGCATACTGTCGCAACTGCTGCCCCTGCAATTCCAAATCCAAGACATCCCACAAACAAATAATCCAAAACCATGTTGGTC
>ENA-OPUE01001552-OPUE01001552.1-human-gut-metagenome-genome-assembly--contig:-NODE-1552-length-13614-cov-3.779556_pt1 | contig 13614 bp, 13 predicted proteins | sample MGYA00241466_ERZ501924 | MGnify/ENA primary metagenome ERZ501924 (study PRJEB25962, sample SAMEA2042223) | human gut metagenome | biome: human gut; feature: human-associated habitat; material: faeces...
CTATTTGCATTTAATTGATGAAGCGATAGGACTTTTGAACACTGAAATACGCCTTATCGAGTGGCGCATCAAATACCCGGAACAGCTACAGCAACGTATCAACAAACAGCCCCTTTCCCCTCTCTATCTCGCAGACAAGACAACCCTTATCAACATCATGGAAATGGTAAGCGGTCTGTTCCTCTCTAAAGACATCGTGTATCAGAACGGCAAGCCCGCCTACTTGGTGGACTTGGCGAAAGCCTTCGAATGGCTGTTCAATATCAAGATAGGCGACTGTTACCAAAAACATGAGGACGTGATAAAACGGAAGCCGGGCAAACTCACCGAATTTCTTAATGGACTGGCAAACCTAATCAAAAATGAACATGATAAGAAAGGATATAGATAATCAGTGACTTATGGTTTATTTATAGGGGATTCCATTAGTTCCCCCGTAATTTCTTTGCGTCCGTTTTCTGAACTTTGCTTCATCAATCGATTGACAGACCATAATGTATAATCAGAAAAATGAAGCAATCATGTATATAGACAATGACGATTTCAGCGTATGGATGCAGAAGCTGTACGCCAAATTGGAAGAACTCTGCAAGGATGTACGGGTACTGCGCAATGCCGACAGGGTGCTGCCCGAAGATGACAACCTGCTGGATAATCAGGATTTGTGCCTGTTGTTCAAAGTGAGTATCAAGACCCTGCAACGCTACCGGGCTATCGGTGCGCTGCCGTACTTCACAATCAGCGGAAAAGTGTACTACAAGGCTTCCGATGTCCGGGAGTTCATCAAGGAAAGGTTCAGCGTCACCACGCTACGCCAGTTCGAGAAAGAACACTGCACGAAGAAAAAGAAGTGAATTAAAAAGAATGATAGGAATTTCATTTATCGGGGTAATAAATATCAATGGATTAGAATTACAAAAAGAAACATTAAAAACATCAAATGCAGATTTCTTTGAAATAGGTAATATACCAAAACTTGCCTATGACCACAATAAAATAATTGATAGTTCAATTGAAATTCTTAGAAATAGAGTTCTAGAAAGAAATATTTTAAAAGATTTGCTTCCAAAAGAGTTTACATTACCAGAAATTCAAGAAGTTTATGAAACTCTATTAAACAAACAATTTGATCGAAGAAATTTTAGAAAACAATTGTTAAATAAAGGAATTATTGAAGATGTACATAAAAATACCTTATACAATGGTAAAAAGCCAGCTAAAATGTATAAGTTCTGTACAACAAACAAAAAAGATGTATTTTAAAAAATACCTTTTTTAAACAAATATAATGCGTAAAAAATACGCAAAAGGAGAGATGGAAATGACAGATTTATATATAGATTTTGATGGAGTTATAAAAGATACAATAAAAGTAAGTTATAAAATGATGGAAGAACAGGGAATAAGTTTAAGTGATAGACCTCGTGTTATTAAATTTTATCGAGATATAAACTGGATGGAACTTATAGAAGCATCTGATGAATTAAACAGAGCATTTCATTATATTAACCAAATATGCGAAGAGAAAAGATATCGAGTATCAATTCTAACAACTGTTAATTCACAACAAGAAATGATAGCAAAGGTAAATTATATAAGAAGTAAAAATAAAGAAGTAGGAATTATTTTTGTACCTAGCGGCATAGATAAATCACAAATTGTAAAAGCGCAAGACGCAATTCTTGTAGATGACTATTCAGGAAATTTACTTAAGTGGACAGAAGCAGGCGGAATAGGTATAAAGTTTGCAGAAGAAGACAATTTTGCAACAATAAATACATTGAAAGTATTTACAGAAAATGAAAATTCAATGGTTTTATGTAGAAAAAAGAAATACACCTAGTTATAAATAATATTGCCCAAGAAATATGTTGATAACTCAAAAGTTATTAACATATTTTTAATGACTTTTTTTAGTGTTTTTGGTACAATTTAATTAGGTGGTAACTATGAATAACGATAAAATAATGACTTTGGGAATAAATCAAGCAAGAAAAACTATGAATGATAATAAAGGTGGGCCTTTGGGGGCAGTAATTACAGATAAAAAGGGAAATATAATAAGCATATCTTCAAATTTAGTGTTGGAAACTTATGACCCAACAGCTCATGCTGAAATAAATGCAATTAGAGAAGCGTCAAAAAAACTAAAAACACATGATTTATCAAATTGCATACTTTATGCAACTGGATATCCATGCCCAATGTGTCTATCAGCTATAATCTGGGCAAATATTCAAACTGTATATTATGGAACGAATGTAAATGAAGCAGAAGAAATAGGATTTAGAGATGATTTCATATATAAATATATAAACAATAAAAATGAAGAGATTTTGAAAATAGAACAATTAGACCATGATAAATGCTTTGAATTATTTGAAGAATATAAAGAAAAACAAAAACAAATATATTAAAACTAAAAATTAAGTGATATAATTTATATAGGAGGTTTTGTTATGAATGAAAAAAAAGAATTAAAAATAAAACATTTAGTAACAAAAGATGGTAAAGTTTACAAAAAAGATGATATGCCTATCGAAATAATTTTTCAACAGAAATTGAAAAAATATCATTTCCTCAAAATATTGTAAAATTGGAAGTATATGAAACTTGCGAAGAAACAGAAGAATACTTATTTGCTATATACATCGGAGAAGTTTTTTATAAGGAAACTATTCAATCATTAAGCCCGACCTTTCAATTTTCTCAAGAAAAAGATAATACACCTTATGTATTTGTACCAAATTCTAATGGGTCTTTAGTTTTACTTGCAAAATTAAATCGTGGTGACATGGTTGTAGAAAATATAAATCAACTTAAAATGTTGTTAGCTGAATTAACGGAAAAACACCAAAAAAGATTAATAAGAGTATCCAGAATTAAGGAGGTAAATAATGAAAGAAAACATTATATTAAAAATAATAAATACAAATAGTAAAGGATTTTCATTTCTAAAAGATAAAAGTAATTCGCCATTAGTGCTTGAATTACCATGCAATTTAGAAAGCGTTGAATTTCCAAATAATATTTTAAAGTTAGAAGTATTTGAAAAACAAGATGGTAAAGAAGAATATATATGTGCGATATATGTTGGAGAAGTATACCCTGAAAGAATAATAAGAAGCATAAATCCCAATTATAGATATTGTGAAAATTTTGATGTTAAAACTCTAAAAGATATTAGAGATGATTCCCCATGTGTATTTTATAAAGATGTTTATAATAATTATGTTTTAGTAGCTAAGTTAGACTCAGACGATATAGTTGTGCCAGATACTACGGAATTAAAAAATTTTTTAATAGATTTATCAATTATTTTAAATGATGAAAAAGCATTAAAAAGAACCAAATCTAGAAAGGAAATTAATTAATGTTTAACAAAGAAGATAAAGAAGAATTAAAGGTTGTTGCAGTGTTTGGAAAAAGTTTTCCCACAATAAAAGATGAAAATACATCTCCATTAGTTATCAATATGCCAGAAGATATTGATAATATTGATGTTCCAGAAGATTTATTGAAATTAGAAGTATATGAAATAATAAATTCTAATAAGAAAAAAAAGGACCTTGTAAGAACAATTTATGTCGGAGAGGTTTATCCAGTAAATGAAATGAATAAAATATGTCCACGTTTTAGATTTTCGTTTGGTATGGACTGGGCTAGCCTATGCAATCTTGGTCATGATTCTCCATGTGTATTTTATAAAAATGAAAATGGCGTATATGTTCAACTTGCCATATTAAGACCAACGGATATAGTGGTATCTTCAATTCAAGAATTAAAAGAATTATTAAAAGAGTTATCTGATAATTTTTCTTTAGTTCAACTTGGAATGTCAAGAATAAGAAATATTCCATAAAAAAACAATAAAAGTCTTTTGAAAGGCTATTTTTATGGTATAATTAAAATTGTTGAAAATAGTGTTATATTTGAGGTGCAAAATGAATAAAATCAAAAATAATAAAAAAGAATACTATAAAAATTTAAATATAATCAGAGTAATAGCTTGTATTGCAGTATTATTCTATCATTTAGGAATACTTAAAGGTGGTTATTTAGCGGTATGTACTTTCTTTGTATTAAGTGGATATTTATCATGTGTTACGTCTTTTAAAAAAGAAAACTTTTCATATAAAGAATATTATATATCTAGATTAAAAAAAATATATATACCTCTAGTAATGGTGACTTTAATATCGGTGGCTATCGTTTCTTTTTTTAGTAGTATTAACTGGCTAAGTTTAAAAATTGAAACCACATCAGTATTATTAGGATACAATAATTTTTGGCAAATAAATGCTAATTTAGATTATTTTGCTAGACATGTAGATTCACCGTTTATGCATTTGTGGTACATATCAATATTATTACAATTTGATTTAGTTTTTCCATTTATTTACAAAGGATTAAAAAAAATTGGAGATAAAGTAGATAAATTAGCTCCCTGTGCTTTTACTTTTATACTTGCAGTAATTGGGACAGCATATTTTTATAAATGTACTCTAGGTTCTAATTTAATGAATGCCTATTATAATACATTCGCAAGAGTTTATTCAATACTTTTTGGTTTGTGCTTAGGTTTTATTCATTCGTATTACAAACCATTAGTACCAGAGTATATTAGAAAAAAACCACTTCGTAAAATAATATTCGGAGCATATTTAGTTATATCCATGGTATTATTTTGTTTAACAAATTCAAAGTTATTTACATTTAGTATGATTATAATAACTTTAATATCATGTAGATTAATTGATTATGCCGTTTTAAATAAAAAAGAATTGAATATTTTGGATAAAATACTTAAAGTAATATCTGATTTAAGTTATGAAATTTACTTAGTACAATATCCAGTTATATTTTTATTTCAATATATAAATATAAATCATTATTTAAAAACACCATTAATTATAATAATTATATTAATAATATCATATGTATTACATATGGTACTAAATAAGAGGGATAATATGAAAATAGTAAGAAGAATAGTATTAGTTGTAATTATAGGATTATCAGTATTCGGAGGTTATAAATATATAACTACAAAATCACACGAAAAAGAAATGAAGCAACTAGAAGCTGAATTAGCAGAAAATGAAAAAATAATGTTAGAAAAACAAAAAGAGTATCAAATTCTTGAGAAAAAAGAAGAAGAAGATTGGGCGAAACAACTTGAAGAACTAGAAAACAAGAGTCTTGATGAATTAGTTAAAGAACTTCCTGTAACTTTTGTAGGAGATTCAGTTATGCTCGGAGCCATGAACAATTTAAAAAAAGCGTTTCCAAATAGTTATTTTGACTCTAAAGAGTCTCGTTCTACATATGTAGGATATACAATTCTTGAGGAACTAAAAAATAACAAAAAACTTGGTAACCCAGTAGTAATTCATCTAGGAACAAATGGAGATTGCAAGAATAGTTGCAAAGAAAAAATAATGGATCTTTTAAACGATAAAACAGTTTTTTGGATCAATACAACAAATTATACTTATGTAAATGATAATTTAAATGAATTAGCTAAAAAATATGATAATTTACATATTATAGATTGGTATAGTCTTTCAAAAGGTCATAGTGATTGGTTCTATGGCGATGGAATTCATTTACCACCAACAGGAAGAAAAGAATATACAAATATTATTTATAATGCTATCGTAGATGTTTACAAAGATACATTTAAAGATAAAAAAGAACAGCTTATTAAAGAACACCAAGAGGAATTAAAAAAGAAAATGGTTTTTTATGGTAATGATATTTTATTCTATGACTTTGAAACATTACAATCAAACTTTAGAGACTCAAAATTCGTAATAAATAAAGATTTTAGTTATAAAGATTTAAAAGAAAGTGTTGAAAAATCTATTAAGGAAAATACCTTAGCAAATAAAATAGTACTAGCCTTTGATAATTCCATAGTGATATCCATAAAAGAGTATCAAGAATTAATTGAACTTTGTAAAAATAGCAAATTATATATAGTGTCAAGTGGAAAACCATTAAATAGTCTAGAAAGTTATAGCAATGTAACAGTAATTAATTTTTACACTCAAATTCAAAAGAACAAAGACTATTTAATGGCAGATGGAATACATCTAACAGAAAAAGGTAATACTGCATTAAATAAAATTTTAGAAAGCTCACTAAAAGATAAATAAAATAAAAGTACATATCACTTTAAATGGTATGTATTTTTTTTTAAATAAAACAGATAAAGAATAGTCATACATAAATTAAAATTTAAAATCTAAAAGGTGCATTCATAAATAATTTAAATAATTTTCTTGTAAAGAAAATTAAAAAAACGAAGTAAAATGATATAGAGTGAAAAAACAAAATTGTATTTAATAATTAAAAATGTTGGAAAAAATAATTGATAAATTTTATGAAACATTAAAAAACAATCGTAACGATAGAATCATTAGATGTAAAATCATATATCGGATATTTTTATGTTGTTCAAAAAAAGTAAATAGTTTTTTTGTTGACTTGATTGTGTTAATCATCTATAATTCCTTTGTAAGGAAGTGATACTTTTGAAAATAGAAAATTTATGTATGTCTTTTGGAACTCAAACTATATTTGATAATATATCATTTCAAATTAATAACAATGATAAAGTAGGTATAATTGGTGTAAACGGAGCAGGAAAATCAACATTATTTAATATTTTACTTGGAAACATAACTCCAGATGCTGGAAATATTACTTTAAATACTAAAATTAATCTTGGTTATCTACCACAAGTTATAATGGATGATGCAAGTAATGAAGAAGAAACTGTTTTTGAATATCTACTTGAAGGAAGACCAATAAAAGAACTTAAAGAAGAGTTAAACTCTTTATATGAAATTATCGCTAGAACCCAAGATGAATATGAGTTAAAAAAATACTACAAGAAAATAAATTGTGTTAGTGAATTACTTGAATACTATGACGAATATAACGCAGAAAGCTCACTTCTAAAAATTATCAGTGGAATGAATATAGATGATAATCTTCTTGATTTAAAACTAAAAAACATCTCCGGTGGACAAAAATCTAAAGTTGCCTTTGCAAGACTTTTATATTCAAATCCTGAAATAATGCTTCTTGATGAACCAACAAATCACTTAGATTTAGATACAAAAGATTATATAATTAATTATTTAAAAAATTATCATGGTATTATTTTAGTAATTTCACATGATATAGAATTTTTAAATGAAGTAACCAAAAAGACATTGTATGTTGATAAAATAAAACATAATGTTGAAATGTATAATGTTAATTATGAAAAATATATAAAGATAAAAAATGAAAGAGACTTAGCTAAGAAAAGATTATATGAGCGACAACAAAAAGAAGAAGAAAAACTAAAAGGTATAATAGCTAAATATATCCGAGGTAATGAAAAGAAAGCAAATATTGCTAAAGATAGAATAAAGAAGTTAGAAAAATTAGAAAGTGAAAAAGTTGAATTAGAAAAGAAAAATAAGTATACTAAATTTAATATGAAAATAAATAGACCAAGTTATAGCGTTCCAATTAAATGCAATAATTTGACATTTGGTTATGATGAAGAAAATTTATTATATGAAAATTTAAATTTTGATTTATCTCGTGGTGAAAAACTTTTAGTAGTAGGTGAAAATGGTATAGGTAAAACAACACTTTTGCGTTTAATAATGGGATATTTAAAACCTCTTGAAGGTAATATTGAAATAACTGAAAAAACAGATATAGCATACTATGCCCAAGAGCATGAAATACTAGAACCTAATAAAACAATTTTAGAAAACTTTGCTAATTTTGGTCTTGCAGATTATGAAATAAGAAGAATGTTAGGTAGTTTTCTATTTTCTGGTGATGATATTTTCAAAAAAGTTGAAGTTTTATCTCCGGGAGAACGAAGTAGAGTTGCTTTAGCTAAAATATCTTTAACCGGAGCTAATACCTTACTTTTAGATGAACCAACCAACCATCTAGATCCAATGACTCAATTAATAATCTCAGATACATTTAAAAATTATGAAGGAACAATGCTTGTTGTATCTCACAATTTAGACTTTGTAGACAACCTTAATATAAATAGAATGTTACTTTTACCAAGTGGGCGCATTACTTATTATGATAGAGATATTGTAATGCACTATGAAATGCTTGAAGAAGAAAATAAGTAAAAAAACAAATTTATCAAAAATAAAGTTGAATAAACATTTAATTTTTAAGTAAGGTGTGATAAAATGTTTTTAGGAGATGATATTATGAACGTACCTTTCAAAAGAGGTAATATACTACTTCCTAAAAATGCTGATATGAGTAAATGGAGTGTAGTAGCTTGTGACCAATATACAAGTGAACCAGAATATTGGAGTGATGTTGAAAAAATCGTCGGAGATAGTCCATCAACATTAAAATTAACTTTACCAGAAATATATCTTGAAGAAAGTGATGTTGAAAAAAGAATTGAAAATATTAATTCAAACATGGAAGAATTATTAAAAGAAGACTTTTTCAAAGAATACAAGGATAGCATGATTTATCTAGAAAGAACCCAAAAAGATGGAAAAGTTCGTGAAGGTTTAATGGGTATCGTTGACCTTGAAGGATATTCTTATGAAGTTGGTAGCCAAACTCCAATCAGAGCAACAGAAAAGACTGTTATTGAAAGAATACCCCCACGTGTTAAAATCAGAGAAAATGCATCACTAGAGCTTCCACATATCATGATTTTAATTGATGATGACAAAAAAGAAATCATTGAAAGTCTAAAAACTAAAGTAACTGAAGAAGATGTTGTTTATGATTTTGATTTAATGAAAAATGGTGGACACATTAAAGGATATGTTTTAAATAATGAGGCAATGGATGAAGTTGATAAAGGACTTGCAGCTCTAGCAGACAAAGATGCTTTTGATGCTAAATATAATGTTAAAGATAAAGGAGTTTTACTATTTGCCATGGGAGATGGAAATCATTCACTTGCAACAGCTAAAGCTTGTTATGAAAACTTAAAGAAGACTATGAGTGAAGAAGAATACTTAAATCATCCAGCTCGTTATGCTTTAGTAGAACTTGTAAATTTACATAGCAAAGCTCTTGAATTTGAAGCAATTAATAGAGTAATATTTGATACAAATCCAGAAGATTTAGTAGAAAAATTAAAAGAATATTATGTTATTAACAAAGATGGCAATGGTGAAAAATTTGAAATAATTACTAAAGATATTGATGAAGTTTGGTATATAGAAAATCCAAAATCAAACATTTCTGTTGGTTCAATTCAAATGTTCCTAGATGAATATTTAAAAGAAAATCCAGGAAAAGTTGATTACATTCATGGTGAAGATGTAACAAAAGAATTAACTCATAAAAGTGATAAAAATGTTGGTTTCATTTTTGATGCCATGCCAAAAAGTGAATTATTTAAAACTGTTATTTTAGATGGTTCGCTTCCAAGAAAAACATTCTCAATGGGTCATTCATATGACAAGAGATATTATCTTGAAGCAAGAAAAATAAAATAAATACATTAAAAAAATGAACTAATGGTTCAAAAGAAGTATTAGTTACCGAAGATAAAATTACGTAATATTAACTGGTTTAATTAAAACAAGTGCTATTACAAATAAATTTATTACAAAAAAGATAGATAAGAATTCTAAACTTGATGTAGCAGATATTAATGCTATAGTTATGGTAACTATTGATAATCAAAAAGAAGAAGAAGCACCAACTGATGCAACAAAAAGTATTAAAGAACTTGCTAAAGAAAAAAATGATATTAAAGTAGTTTTGTTCTTCGATATAACATTAAATGTAAAAAATAACATTACCGGAGAAACTTTAGGAACATTATCTACATTAGATAACAAAATCAAATTCAATATGGCTTTACCAGAAGAACTTACAAAAGTTGCTGAAGGCTATACAAGAAAGTATTATGTTGTTAGATATCACGATGGAAAATCAGAAATAATTTCTGCATCAGTTGATGGAAACGTATTATCATTTGAATCAGATAAATTCTCTACATATGCCTTAGCTTATGAAGATGTTAAAGATGAAGTGATAGTAAACCCACCTACAGGTGATAAAATAGTTTTAGATTTAGTAGTTGGTATTGTATCAGTTGCTGGTCTAGGATTAGTAGCAAAAAGTATTGCTAAAAGAAAAAAATACTTTAACTAATAGCTAATAGAACTAAGTAGCACATTGTTACTTAGTTTTTTCTTTTGGACCCTAGTTTTTTTTGAGAAAATATGATAGAATAATGGCACGAAAGGAAAATTCGCATGAAAGAAGAATTATTAAATAAATTAAACGAATATAAAGAAACCTTAAATTCTCTAGGGAGGTATCTTTGACTTAGATAAAAAAAAGGAAGAAATATCTGCCCTAGAAGAAGAACAAAAACAAGAAGATTTCTGGCAAAATGTTGATAAAGCGAATGATATCAACAAAAGATTAGCAAATTTAAAAAAAGAAGTAACATTATATAATAATTTAAATAAAAAAATAGCGGATAATTTAGAATTGCTTATAGCTGACGAAGAAGATTTTTTCTTGTTGATAAGGGAAGAGTTAATAACATTAGAAACAGAAATAAATGAGTTGGAAACATCTGTTATCTTAAGTGGAGAATTTGATATGTTAAATGCTTATTTAGAAATTCATCCAGGAGCTGGAGGCACAGAATCGTGTGACTGGGCTAGTATGCTAGCTAGAATGTATGAAAGATTTACCGAAAAAGAAGGTTTCAAGTGGGAAATAATTGATGAACAAAAAGGTGAAGAAGCGGGAATTAAAAGCATTACTTTAAAAATAAGTGGTGATTATGCTTATGGATACTTAAAGAAAGAAGATGGAGTGCATCGTTTAGTTAGAATATCACCATTTGATGCTGGGGCCAGAAGACATACATCTTTTGCATCGGTAAGTATTATGCCTGAGATAAAAAGAGATATTAATATTGAAATAAAAGAAGAAGATTTAAAAATAGATGTTTATCATTCAAGCGGAGCAGGTGGTCAATCAGTTAATACAAGTAATTCAGCAGTAAGAATAACTCATATACCAACTAAAACTGTTGTTACATGTCAAAATGAAAGAAGTCAATTAAACAACAAAGAACAAGCAATGAAAATGTTAAAAAATAAATTATACATGATAGAACTAGAAAAAGAACAAGCAAAATTAAATGCTTTAAAAGGTGATTCATCAAGTATTAATTTTGGTAGCCAAATAAGAAGTTACATTTTGGAACCTTATAAAATGGTTAAAGATCATCGTAGTAATTATGAGTCACATGAACCAGAAAAAATTCTTGATGGTAACATAAAAGAAATGCTTGTATACAATTTAAAGGAGTTACAATGAAAAAAGTAATAGATTTTTTAAAAAATAATTTAAATAATAAAGATGCTGTTGTTGTAGCTTGTAGCGGAGGCCCTGACTCAATGTGCCTACTTGATTTAGTAACCAAGTTAAAAGATGAGTTAAATTTAAAAATAATTGTTGCTCATGTTAACCATAAACTACGTATTGAAAGTGAAGAAGAAGCCCAAATGGTGGAAAAATATGCTAAAAATAATGGATTAATTTTTGAGTTACTTGAGATTAATGAGTATCTTGAAAAAACATTCACAGAAGAAGATGCTAGAAGAAGAAGATATGAATTTTTTTATGAATTATTAAAGAAATACAATGCAAAAAAACTTTTAACAGCGCACCATGGAGATGATTTAATTGAAACAATTTTAATGCGTTTAACAAGAGGAAGCAACCTAAGTGGTTATATAGGTATCAAAGAAATATCTACACATAGTGATAATTTAATTTTAAGACCACTTTTAAAGGTAACAAAGGATGAAATAATTAAGTATCTTGAAGAAAATAATGTTCCATACAGAGTTGATAAAACAAATAATGAGTTAGAACATACTAGAAATAGATATCGACATATTGTTTTACCATTCTTAAAAAAGGAAAATCCTAAAGTTCATGAAAAATACTTAAAATTTTCTAAAGAATTAATTGAATATGATAGTTTTGTAACTAATTATATTAAAAATAATAATTTTATTGTAGATAATCAAATAGTTATTAACAATATAAATAACGAAAGTGATTTTATTAAAAGAAAATGTTTAGAAATTCTAGTAAAAGACATTCAAAGTAAAGATTATTTTGATATATCTGATGAACAAATGAATAATTTAATAAAGCTATTAAATCAAAACAATAAATGTATAGACTTAAACAATTATTATCAAGGAATTAACAGTTATGGACATGTTTTTATTAAGAAAAAAGAAGATAAAAAACTAGAAGAAATTGTTTTTGATAAAGATATTGTTATAGAAGGCTTCATTTTTTACTATAATAATAAGGATGGAGATAATACAAATTCTTGTATATATTTAAATAGCAGTGAAATTAGTTTGCCATTAAAAATACGTAGTGTTAAAGCTGGAGATAAAATGCAAGTTAAAAATTTAAATGGCAACAAGAAAATAAGTGATATTTTTATAGATGAAAAGGTTCCAAAAGCTAAAAGAAGTACTTATCCTATCGTAGTTGACGCCAAAAATACAGTTTTATGGGTTCCAAATTTAAAAAAATCGCAATTTTCTAAAGACAAATCAGAAAAATATGATATAATAATTAGATGTAAGGCAAGGTGAATATAATAAATGAATGTAAAAACAAAAGGAAATGATAATTTTAAAAACTTTTTACCTTATTTAGTTTTAGCAGGGGTAATAGCTATAGTGTTATTTGCTCTAAACATGCAAGGTACTAAAGTTCATGAATTAAAGACTGGAGAATTAATTTCAGAATTAAAAGAAAATAATGTTACAGAAATTACTGTTACTCCAAAAAGTAATGAAAGTATATACGTAATTGAAGGTAAATTAGAAAATTATAAAAAGACTGAAAGTTTCCAAGCAAAAGTAGTTGGTACAGAATTAGACACTGTTTTATCTTTAATAAAAGAAAATGATGTAAAAGAATATGATACTAATTCAGACCCTGGAGAAAATGTTTTCTTATATATCTTAGTTAACGTTTTACCTTTAGTTTTAATGGTAGTTATCATGTATATTTTATTTACTAAACTAGCAAACTCAAATAAAAATTCAATGGATTTTGGAAAAAGTAAGGCTCGTTTAAGCAATGAAAATGATAAGAAGAGCTTTAAAGATGTTGCTGGATTAAAAGAAGAAAAAGAAGAAGTTGAAGAATTAATAGACTTCTTAAAGAACCCTAAAAAGTTTGAAAAAATGGGAGCAAGAATTCCTAAAGGTGTCTTATTAGTAGGGCCTCCAGGAACAGGTAAAACATTACTAGCTAAAGCTATTGCAGGTGAAGCTAATGTGCCATTCTTCTTTATAAGCGGTTCAGATTTCGTTGAATTATTCGTAGGTGTCGGAGCATCACGTGTTCGTGATATGTTCAAAGAAGCAAAAAGAAATGCTCCATGCTTAATTTTTATAGATGAAATTGATGCCGTAGGTCGTCAAAGAGGAACAGGTCTTGGTGGAGGACATGATGAAAGAGAACAAACTCTTAACCAATTATTAACAGAAATGGATGGTTTCGGTGAAAATGAAGGTATCATCATTA
>ENA-OPUE01001561-OPUE01001561.1-human-gut-metagenome-genome-assembly--contig:-NODE-1561-length-13529-cov-2.628099_pt1 | contig 13529 bp, 10 predicted proteins | sample MGYA00241466_ERZ501924 | MGnify/ENA primary metagenome ERZ501924 (study PRJEB25962, sample SAMEA2042223) | human gut metagenome | biome: human gut; feature: human-associated habitat; material: faeces...
GCCGATTTGGAATGGATTTTGCATCGTAACTGTGAAGCTACTGAACAGTTACAAATATTGTATTTTTACCAGATCATTGTCCCTGCTACTTAACAGGATACTGGTAAGTTCAGATACTTCATCAGCGTCCTAAGTCCCTCGACCGGCACGCAGAACCTGGGATTCCGGGTAAGACAGGCTTCGTGGACCTCTTCTAAATCAAACCACTCCACTGTCTCCACTTCCTCCTTTTGCAGGGTAAGCTTCTCCATATCTACCGGCTCCTGATAACAAAACACGAATGAGGTTTCATTATCCTTGAAAGGATGTCCATGAAATTCCATTTCATAATGAATATGAAACTTTCCTGCATAGTTCAGCTGCTCCGGAGATGCATGAATCCCCAGCTCCTCTCCCAGTTCCCGTATAGCCGATTCAAGCGGTTCGTCTCCTGCCTGAATGTGTCCTGCAGATGACGTATCAAAGCATCCCGGAAAGGATTCCTTATCTTCTGCCCGTTTCTGTAGCAGGACCTGATATTTTCCATCTACCATACGGACAACCCATACATGGGCGGTTCTATGACAAATCCCTTCGGCATGCGCATGACTTCGTTCCACAATTTCTCCGGTTGGCTGTCCTTCTTCATTACAAATATCGAAAAGTTCCGCCGTCCATTCCGATCCCTCTTCCAGATGCTTTTCCTTAAGCCAGTCATCATAAACGCTCAGTTCCCGTCTTTCTCCCCGTTCATTTTCAAGCGTTACCACACATCTGGCTTTTTCTCCATCCGGCCGTTCTTCACATCCGTACTCTCCATCAAAAATCTGCTTAATTCTCCACATCATCCGCTCCTGTTTTATCTGTTTTGCAGCCAATTCCCTCTGCTCTATGATCTGTCACCTTCCTCATCAAACAGTGGTCTGTTCCACGTCATTTCGTTCCACCTGGCATTGGTTGCTTCCATTTCTTTCTTCTGCATGATCCGGTTCCGGTCACTTAAGATCGACAGCATCTCATCCACAATCTCCGCTTCCGGCAGACTGGTATAATGCGACAGGTAGCCGATCATCCTTCCCGCAGTGAAATCCGTATTCAGATTCTGGGAAATCAGATCGCTGAACTCCTCGGAATATCCCTTTTCCATCAGTATCCGATATAAAATTCTGCTGCTTTCAGACTTTTCTTTCATGCCTGCCCCTCTTTTCCTGTTTCTTCCTCCGTTACAATCCGCATTCCCATCTGAAAGGCAACCGGATAAAGGAAGTTCTTTTCAAGTCCGGAGTCAAAAATCACCGTAAATTTCCCTGTAATCCCATCTGCATGATAAACTGCATCGCTGATGACTCCCATTCCGTATTTCATCTGTTCAACCCTCTCTCCAATGACAAGCTGAATCTCTGTTCCGTGACCCCCGGGATCCGTCTCTAAACTCTTAGGCTTGAGCTTCATCTTCCCCTGATCCGGCTGTAATGCTGCAAACGTCTTTCCTTCCACCCGCTTCTCATTCTGCAGCTTCATACGATCAGGAAACTTCAAGCTATCCTGCTTCACACTTACAGACTTTACTCTATCCGGCTCCATGCCATTAAGATTCTTCACACCTTCCACCCGTTCTGCCTTCACAGGCGTCATCTCCCGGATAAAGGACGACGTTTCCTCCGACAGCCTGAATATATGAAGCACACTCTTCGCTCTCGTCATGCCTACGTAAAACAGCCGCCGCTCTTCCTCAAATTCTTTCTTTTCCTGCGGTGTTGCCTTCTTTGAGTAAACCACCTTATCCGGAAAGACGCCATCACAGACGTCCATCAGATAAACCTCCTCATACTCAAGTCCTTTGGAGGAATGAATGGTAGACAGGATAAAATTGCTGTCATAATCCGGACGTTTCTCCCTCAGCATATTCTGCAGGTATTCCAGCCTCCCTAAGAAACTGCCAATCGACACCTCTTCGTAGGACAGCATCTTCAGGATAAAAAGTTTGTTGTCATCCATATTATTGCGTTCCAGATATTCCCCGTATCCCAATGGGGTCTCAATCCGGAAAAGCACCCTGGAGGGCGCTTCCTTCAGCATGTTGCGCAGATGTGTTGCAAAGGCTCTGCACTTTCCGAGAACCATACCATTCAGACCTTCCGCATACTCTGCAGCTTCCAGTACCGGAATATGCCGTTCCTCACTGATCCGGCATAGCTGCTGTGCCTGATTCTTCTTCAGATAGGTCTGGCATTTAAAATAAATCCGCAGGAAAAGCTCCGTATCATATGGATTTAGGGAAAACCGCATAATATTCGTGACATCCGTTACCACACGATGGGTAAAAAAAGCCATATCCGTGCTTTTGATCCGGTACGGAATCTGCTGCCGCTCCAGCTGGTCAATGAGAGGAAGCACACTTTCATTATCGCGGTACAAAACCGCCGTCTCCACCTCATGATTCTGTGCCACCTTCCGAAGATAAGTATATTGCGCAGAACGGTTTTTCAGGGAAATATAATGAATCTCATCCTCTTCTGCTTTCGTCGGAACCATATGCTTGCGATGCCTTAGCTTGTTATGCTGGATAAAGTGATCGGCCACAGCCACAATCCTTGCATTGGAGCGGTAGTTCTGATCCATCACAAGCTCCTTTGCACCGGGATGCTCCTTTGTGAAATTAAGAAGTGCCTCCGGATAAGCTGCACGGAACCCGTAAATGCTCTGATCCTCGTCTCCCACCATAAAGAGATTTCCCTGCTCTCCTGCTAAAAGCCCGATAATAATATGCTGGATTTTGGACGTATCCTGCGCCTCGTCCACGCAGATATACCGGTATTTTCCCTGATAAAATTTAAGAAGCTCCGGACTCCCCTTCAGCATCCGGTACGCATAAATCATCTGATCATCATAGTCCATGAAGCTGTTCTGCTTTAAATACCTGTTGTATGCACTGTAAATTTCCCAGAGAGGAATGCCCTCTTCTTTCCCCAGTTCACGGATCTCCTCTTCGGAAAGCAGCATATTCTTACAATAGGTAATCAACGTGCGTGCATTCTTCACATCGCTTTCGGTCGGATATTCCGCCAGGTTCTGGACCAGAATCTCTGTCAGCATTCTTAAAATCACCTTTTCATCGGTAAGCAGCTCAAAGGCGCTTTTTCCGATCATCTGCCCGTATCTGGCAATCACCCTGGCACAAATTCCGTTAATTGTCCGGAATTCCAGTGCATTGCTGTATTCCTCACCAAAAATCTCCCGGAACCGGCGTGCCATGTCATTCGTTGCTGCAACTGTATACGTCAGGGTCAGAATGTTTTCCGGCCTTATTCCTTCACAATAGAGCATATACCCAAGCCTTGTGACTAAAACGGTGGTCTTGCCGCTTCCCGGAACGGCAAGCAGCAGAACCGGCCCATTCACCGTCTGCACTGCGGCAAGCTGCTTCTCATTCAGATGTCCTGTATATATTTGTAAAAAAGTATCTCTATCCATCCTTTATAGCTTCTGCTTTCTCCTGTTGCATAGTCAATCTTGATCATTTCTAATTTACCATTTTTAAAGGGTGAAGTCCATATGGACTCCACCCTTTATGATTTCTTTGTATAATTCCTCTATCGGATTTCTCTGCACGATCAGTCTCTATCGTTATCCTTCTATAACATCAACCGGTAAATTGCTTCCACATCCTTCTGTTCCAAAGGAACAAACCCTCCAACTGTATGAGCGGTCTGTCCGTCTCCGTAGCAACAGACATGGGCAAGCTTAGGAATGTCCTCCTCCCTGGCTTTAAGCTGCTCGAAATTCTTCGGCATTCCAATGGAAATCAGAAAGCTCCGTAAGGCCTCAATTCCCTCTCTTGCCGTTTTCTCAGGATGTGCAAAATCCATCTCGCATCCCCACACACGAACGGCAATCTGTGCAAACCGCATCACATCATGGTTCATCACATAGGTAAACACTGCCGGCATCGTTACCGCAAGTCCCGCTCCATGTGCACAATCATACAATGCAGACAGTTCATGCTCAATTGCGTGGCTTGACCAGTCCTGGGATCGGCCCACACCACAGATATTGTTATGAGCTACCATTCCGGCCCACATAATATTGGCACGTGCTTCATAATCATCCGGATTATCAATGACCTTCGGAGTCTCACATTTCATCGTGAGAATCAAGGCTTCGATCAGCCGGTCGGTTACCTCTACATCCTTCGTATTCGTCAGATATCTTTCATATAGATGCGCAATAATATCGGTTGCACCGGCGGCCGTCTGGAAAGCGGGCAGTGTCTGCGTCAACGCCGGGTTTAAAATAGAAAACTTCGGCCGGAATGCTTCTCCGCCTGCTCCACGCTTAATCATTCCCTCTTCCTTCGTAATGACTGAATCTCCTGAGCCTTCCGAGCCGGCTGCGGATATCGTAAGCACTGTTCCGATGGGAAGTGCCTTTTCTACCGGCTTACCTTCATAAAAGTCCCAGAAATCCCCATCATATACGACCCCTGCCGCAATTGCCTTAGAAGAGTCGATTGTGCTTCCTCCACCGACAGCAAGAACAAAATCCACATTCTCCTTCCGGCACAATTCAATTCCTTCATAAACAAGTCCGCTTCTTGGATTGGGTTTCACACCGCCAAGTTCAACGTAACTGATTCCTTCCTGTTCCAAAGAAGCTTTAATCCGGTCAAGAAGTCCAGACCGGATGACCGAACCTCCACCATAATGTAATAAAACCCGACTACCCGCAAACCGTCTTACCAATTCACCTGCACGGTTCTCAGTATCCTTTCCAAATGCAAAATAAGTTGGTGCATAAAATGAAAAATTGTCCATTAATTTGTCCTCCTGATTAATGCTGCTGCCTTGATATCAGCCCCTACCTGCTGATCCGGTCAATTGTCTCTATTTCATCCTTCGTAAAGCTCGTGTTCTCGACTGCCTTAATGTTATAAAGGATCTGGGATGGCTTTGATGCGCCTGCAAGCACAGAAGTAATCACTTCTTCCTTTAAAAGCCAGGCAAGTGCCATTTCCGCAAGAGTCTGTCCTCTTCCTTCCGCAATTTCATTCAACGCCCGGATTTTACCCAGCACCTCTTCGCTGAGTCTGGATTCCTGCAGGAATCTTCCGTCTGTCCTCACACGACTGTCCTCCGGAATACCGTTCAGATAACGGTCTGACAGCATTCCCTGCGCAAGTGGTGAAAAACAGATGATACCCTTTCCAAGCTTCTCTGCCGTTGCTTTCAGCCCATTGTGCTCAATGGAACGATCAAAAATATTATAACAGTTCTGGTTAATCACAAACGGAACATGCAGTTCATCCAGAATAGCAGATGCCTTTTCGAGAGTCGGACCGTCATAGTTGGATAAACCGACATACAATGCCTTGCCGCTTGCCACAATTTGCGAAAGTGCTCCCATTGTTTCCTCAAGCGGGGTATTCGGATCCATCCTGTGATGATAAAAAATGTCCACATAGTCAAGTCCGAGCCGCTTTAAGGACTGGTCGATACTGGCAATCAGGTATTTACGGCTTCCCCAGTCACCGTAAGGCCCTTCCCACATATCATAGCCGGCCTTTGTAGAAATAATCATCTCATCACGATACGGCATAAAATGCTCTTTTAAGATCTTTCCAAAATTACTCTCCGCACTTCCTGCCTTCGGTCCGTAATTATTTGCCAGATCAAAATGGGTGATTCCATGGTCAAACGCCGTGAAGCACATTTCCTCCATCTTCGCATAAACACCGGTATCCCCAAAGTTATGCCACAATCCCAACGACACTGCCGGCAGCATCAGACCGCTCTTTCCGCAGCGGTTGTACTTCATCTTTTCATATCTTGTATCGCTTGCAATATACATTTCTTTCCCTCCTGTTATTCTTTACCTGTTTTTTGTTTTCCTGTGTTTCTGATCCACACAGTTCTTTCTCTGTTATCTTCTGTTTTACATTTTCTATTAACATCAACATAACACTTCAAGTATACTTGAAGTCAACAGTTTTTTCATCTTTATCTTTTTATCTTTTTAGAAGAGGAGAAACCTTTATGTCTACTTATTCGATCGCTGAGCTTAGTAAAACCCTGGACCATCAAACTCCCTATCCCAAATGGCAGGATTATGATCAGCGTGACTACCTGGAACAGGCAAAGCAGGATCTGGAGCAATTATTTATTCTTCAGCAGCCCAACGATAATTATCCAATATTGAAATAGAAACATTCTATAAATAAAAGCCTCTTTCCTGTATATTGTGTCTATAGAAAGAAGCTGCCGGTTATTCCGGTATTTATTCTACAGTATTATAAGACTCATATCTGTAGGGAAAGGCGCAATTATGGAAAAACATATAGGCTTTCAATTAGACAGCCAGACAGGCTATTTTAAAAATAACGGTGTGGATGTCATGGCATTCATGGACATCTATCCGGTCGGACATCAGGCGGGTGTCAGCATGATTATGCACGGAAAACGAATTGCAACGAACGGAGATCTCCGTTTTGAACCGACTCCCGGGCAGTGGCAGGCCGTTCCGAAGCAGCTTGACCGGACACTTGATGAAAAAAGTAATACCATCACCACGAAATTATGCTATCCCGATAAGGATCAGCATCTGACCGGCTTTAATCCCCTTCTTTATCCGGATTTTGAATTTACCTATGAGGTAAGGGTTCATGGGGAAGGTGGTCACATTGTCGTATCCGTAGATCTGGACCGCCCTGTTCCGGAAGAATTCCTGGGAAAATTATGCTTCAATCTGGAACTGGTTCCTCATATTCTGTTCGGAAAACCCTGGATCATGGATAAGAAGCAGGGGATTTTCCCAACACAGCCAAACGGTCCGACCCTGCAGACTGCCGGTAACCATTTACACCCTTACAAGGAGCCGGATACCACCATGCGTATGCCGCTTGAGAAGCTTACACATAACCGGTCCGCTTATAATCCGGCAACCGCGGATACCCTGATCGCAGAACCTTATGCGGTTGGCAGACGTTTCACCTCCCGTCCGGATGATCCCTGCCAGCGCTTTACCGTTGAGAGTATCGGTGCGGATCTGAAACTGTATGATGGCCGCATGAACCACAACAACGGGTGGTTTGTCTTAAGCAGTGAGGTTCCTGCCGGCAAAACCAAAGATGCCATCCACTGGATCATCACACCCAGCATTGTAGAGGACTGGATGTACGCTCCCGTCGTACAGGTTTCCCAGGTGGGCTATCATCCGGCTGCTTCAAAGGCCGCTGTGATTGAACTGGATCAAAGAGATTCCCGTCGCGGGGATGCGATCCTTTATCAGATCACAGAAAACGGACCTGTTGAGATTCAGCGAGGCACTCCGAAGGAATGGGGAGACTTTTTACGCTACCACTATCTGAAATACGACTTCTCCGCCATTCAGGCAGAGGGCTTATACGAGGTTGTTTACGGCAGCAGCACTTCTGCGATTTTCCGTATTGCCAGCGACATTTATGACCGTGGTGTATGGCAGCCGGTACTGGAATATTTCCTTCCGATCCAGATGTGTCACATGCGTGTGAGTGAAAAGTACCGGGTATGGCATGATCTGTGCCACGATGACGACGCACGCATGGCACCTGTGAATTACAACCATTTTGACGGCTATGTACAGGGACCTTCTACACTGACAAAATACCAGCCCGGTGACAGGGTTCCCGGACTCAATGTGGGCGGCTGGCACGATGCCGGTGACTTCGATCTGCGTGTGGAATCCCAGGCTGGAGAAGCTTACAATCTCGCTCTTGCCTTTGAAGCATTCCACGTGGATTACGATGCAACCACCATCGATCAGAAGCATAAAATTACCGAAATCCACCAGCCGGACGGCAAAAATGATATCTTACAGCAGATTGAACACGGTGTGCTGAGTGTCGTTTCCGGCTACCGCGCTCTGGGACGTTTGTATCGCGGCATCATCTGCAATGATCTGCGCCAGTATGTCCTTCTGGGTGATCCTTCTGCCATGACCAAAAATATCGCAGGTGATGAGGATGACCGGTGGGTATTTACCGAAGACAATTCTCCCAGACAGCTTATGACGGCTTCACAGCTTGCCGGTGCATCCCGTGCATTAAAGGGATTTAACGATGATTTAAGCAGAGAAGCCTTACAGGATGCCATCGAACTTTATGAAAGTACTGTTGGAGATCATCCGGTAATCGAAAACTGCACCTCCTTCCCTGCCTCCACCGATGGAAATAGCAAGACGGAGCTTGCGAGAATCCATGCTGCTGTTGAGCTTTTCTTAACGACAGGAGACGATTCCTATAAGACCTATCTGCTTAACCGGTGTGATTTTATTGTAGAAAATATCAAGACGCTCGGCTGGATCATCTGCCGCGTGGTTCATAAACTGGATAACCTGGATTTCACAGAAAAAATCCGCAAAGCCCTGACTGGGCTGAAGGCTTCTATCGATGATGAGAGTAAAGAAACGCCTTACGGAATTCCCTACCGCCCGTTCATCTGGGGCGCCGGATGGGGGATTCAGCGGATGGGAGTCGAATATTATTTCCTGCATGAAGCCTTTCCTGACATCTTTGAACCGGATCTGATCCTGTGTGCACTGAATTTCATATTAGGCTGCCATCCCGGCTCGAATACCTCTTCCTTTGCATCCGGCGTCGGGGCACGCTCCGCTACCGTTGCCTATGGAATGAACCGTGCCGACTATTCCTATATTCCGGGCGCAGGGGAAAACATGCAAACGGAGGCAGACGTACCGCAGGAAACGGACATGCAAAGGCGGCACCGGGCGGCGTGATCTCCGGTACGGCCCTGATCCGTCCTGACTTCCCGGAACTGCTTGAGTTTCCGTACCTCTGGCAGCAGGGCGAATATGTCCTCGGCGGTGGTTCCTCTGATTATATGTTCCTGGTTTTAGCGGCCCGGAAGGTTTTACTTGAAAATAAAGGTAACTATTCAGAATAGTTACAAATAAAGAAAAATAAAATGCAACGCCCGGACAGAAATGTCCGGGCGTTAATTCCGTATCCTTGTTAATTTCCATGGCATTTTATGCGTTCGACAGATTTACGACCCAGCGTTCCTTCTTCATCTCATGTGTGGCAACGATAATTTTACCAACATCCAGTGCTTTCACTCCAAAGTACATCATAACCGGACTGGCATTGGTAAAGAATGCCAGAATGAGAAGCATTGGAATCATGACAGCCGTCGTTCCGCCGTCTACAAGAAAACCGACCTTCGTATCTCCTCCTGCCCGGCATACTGCAAGCTGTGTATTCACAAAGGTCCACAATGGCATGAAAAGTGCCATCAGCAGAAGCATTGCCCGGCAGATATTCTGTGCATCAATGCTTAAATTTCCGAAAACAACCGGTACAAGCAGAACGGTCACCACTCCGACAAGACACATTATACATCCAAATATGATTGCTGCAGAAAGCATCCACGTCTTTTCCTTCCGGGCATCATCCAGTTCATTCCTTCCCAATGATTTACCAATCAGGACTCCTGTTGCAGTCGTAATCCCATCAAAGGAAATGAAGAACAGATTGGCAATGGAAAAGCTTGCTGCCATACCGGATACGACTGCTGCATTTCCCCTTCCATTATAAATTGCAGCCGTAAAGCTTTCTGACAGAACCCACATCATCTGGGATATAATCAGGAGTGACCCTTTCTTCAAAATCCGTCCAAACAATGCCCAGTCAATTCTTTTAAAGACGGAGAAGCTGATAAATTCCGGGCGTTCCTTGATGGTATAACCAATTAAGAGCAGCATTTCCACTGTCTTGGCAATGATAGTTGCATATGCTGCACCCTCTACCTCCAGTCTCGGCATTCCCAGATGTCCATAGATCAATACCCAGTTCAAGAACGCATTGGATCCGGCAGCAATCAAAGTGATGACCAGTATTACCCTTACTCGTCCAATCTCCCGATAGGAAGAAGACAGAATGGAGGAAATCATCATCTGGATTCCTATAAATCCCATCAGATACATATATTTCTGTCCTTCCTCCAGGATCAGCTCTGCCTGTGAATTACCAATCACCATAAGACTTAAGACAGGTCTGGTAAAGACAAATGTTGCAAGAAAGTAAAATATACAGGTTGAAAGCGACGCAACCACCTTAAATGCAACGCTCTGCCGCATTCCTTCCCTTTGCTTTGCTCCAAAATACTGTGTCAGAAAAATTCCTCCGGATGCACAGATCATATTCTGCATTACCATAAAAATAAAGCAGATCTGCCCGGAAATATTCACTCCGGACATCTTCACATCACCAAGGCCAGCTACCATAAAGCTGTCTATCAGTGATACCAGACTCTGAATCAATGCCTGCAGCATCACGGGTATTCCAATTGCCAGTGCCTCCTTATAAAAGCTCCAGCTTCCAAAACGTTCCTTCATCCTCGTTCTCATTGCCATTCCTCTCTTCCCTTACAACTGTGTCGTTCCCACATTTACAAACATACTCCTTGTTGTTTATCACAGCATATAATATAATAATATCTTGTATAGAACCTTTTTTTCTACATAAAAACCATATATTTATGTCAAAATATATCGTATTGGAGAGATATTATGATAAAAGAAAACGATTTCTTTACAAAACGAAATGATCACTCCCAGATTATTGAATATAATAACCCGCAGTTTGAATGTTTTTCATCAAGTGCCTACTTTTCAGCTAACCAGCACTATTTTGTTCCCGATCACTGGCATGAAGATCTGGAATACCTCTATGTCGTGGAAGGAGAACTGGAATATCACGTAAATGGCCAAAATATCATCATCCACGCCGGCGAAGGCATTCTGGTTAATTCCAAACGAATTCACTCCAACCGGTCCCTTCCCGGAAAAAGCTGTGCTTTTTACTGTGCCATTGTTCATCCATGCCTGCTGTGTTCCACCCGATATATCCAGCAGACCTATCTGTTTCCCGTAATTTCACCCAATTCCTTTGACTACCTTTTATTATCATCCGGGGACTGGACAAAACAGATTATTGATGAGCTTGTACGTATGTTTGAGTCTCCCGATATTAAAAACATTGAACTGGAAATTCTGGAATCTTTTATCCGGATGTTTAAGATCCTCTATGCCCATTTGGAAAAGGCAGTACTTCCCTCCCCTGTTTCCGCTGCCCGGATCGGTACCTTCAAATCCATGCTTCTTTATATTCAGGAGCATTACCATGAAAAAGTTTCTCTTGAAGAAATTGCTGATGTAGGAAGTGTAGGAAAAACTCTTTGCACCAAACTCTTTCGTACCTATACCTCCAAGACCCCCGGGGAATACCTGATCCATTACCGCATTCAAAAAAGTCTCGATCTTCTGACCTACACTCGTGACAGCATTACCGATATTGCTTATGCTGTCGGATTTTCAAGTGCAAGTCATTACACCAGGACTTTCCGGGATATTATGGGGTGTACCCCGCTTAAATACCGCACTAATACTGTTGAAGATACTGCAAGTTATCATCTTGTCAGCCGTGATAACATTTAAAAAACACCTCAGGAAGAAAAGGAATCCCTTTCTCCCGGAGGTGTTACGGATTATGTTACTATTCATATGGATGCATCTGCATTATTTCACGACCTTCACAACCTGTTCTGCACCGGCTTACAGCGTAACGGTAACCTCTGCATTTCCGGAAAGGCTGATTACGGTATCCTTGCCTTCGGTCTTCACATCACCTGCAGATACGGAAGCAGCAGCCACATTTACAAGGCGGACAACGTAGTTCCTGTCACTCTTAACGGTGATATGGATCTGATTTCCTTCTCTCTTTGCAGTCATGGCAATCTCTTCCTTCTGATCCATGCCATAAACAACTGCTTCTGCATTCTTGCCATCCTTTAATGCATAAAGCCGTAATTCTGCGCCATCGCCATAATCGTAATCCGGCTTGTCATCATGTGCACCTATTGCTACGATAGAGTTCTCCTTCACCATAAGAGGAATGCTTAAGTAGCCGTGCTTTTCGGTAATCCATCCACAGCCTTCCTTTTCTTCTCCGGTAAAGAAGTCGGTCCAGGTTCCCTTCGGCAGATAGTACTCAGCCATGCTCTGGTCGTTGAAGATCGGAGCAACCAGAAGGTTATCACCCAGCATATACTGCTTATCCACATAATGACAGGTTTTATCCTCGGTATATTCCAGAACCATGCTTCTCATGGTCGGAACACCGGTAACGGAGGTTTCAATCGCGGTCTTGTAAAGGTAAGGCATTAAGCGCGCCTTTAATCTGGTGAAGAAACGAACCACATCTACTGCTTCATCATCATAAACCCACGGTACTCTGTAAGAGGAGCTACCGTGCAGTCTGGAATGGGAAGAAAGGAGTCCGAATGCTACCCAGCGCTTATAAACATCTGCGGTAGAGGTATTCTCAAATCCACCGATGTCATGTGCCCAGAATCCGAATCCGCTCATCAACAGGGACAGACCGCCGCGAAGGCTTTCTTCCATGGATTCATAATCGGACCAGCAGTCACCGCCCCAGTGTACCGGGAACTTCTGACCGCCAACAGTTGCGGAACGTGCAAAGAGAACAGCCTGTCCTTTGCCTCTCTTACGCTCTAATAATTCATAAACACACTTGTTGTAAAGGTAAGTGTAGTAATTGTGCATCTTCTTCGGATCGGAGCCATCATGGTAAACCACACCTTCGGAAGGAATTCTCTCACCGAAGTCGGTCTTGAAGCAGTCAACCCCCATATCAAGCAGAACCTCCAGCTTGCTCTGGAACCACTGATAAGCTTCCGGATTCGTAAAGTCTACGATTGCCATGCCCGGCTGCCACATATCCCACTGCCATACCTGACCGTTCGTTCTCTTAATAAAGTAGCCCTTTTCCATGCCTTCATTGAAAAGTACGGATTCCTGACCGATGTAGCTGTTGATCCAGACGCAGATGTTCAGTCCCTTTGCCTTAATTCTCTTAAGGAGTCCTGCCGGATCCGGGAATACACGGTTATCCCATACGAAATCACTCCAATGGAATTCCTTCATCCAGAAGCAGTCGAAATGGAAGGTTCTAAGCGGAATTCCACGATCTAACATTCCATCAATGAAGCTCATAACAGTTGCTTCATCATAGTTCGTGGTAAAGGAAGTGGAGAGCCACAGTCCAAAGGTCCAAGGTGCCGGAAGAGACGGCTTACCGGTAAGATCAGTATAACGTGTCAGTACCTCCTTCATGGTCGGTCCGTTAATGAGGAAGTAATCCAGATAGCCACCCGGTACGGAAAATTCGGTTCTGGTTACCATTTCGGTTGCAACTTCGATGGAAACCTTCTCCGGATGATTAACAAGGACACCATATCCCTTATTGGTAATAAAGAACGGAATGTTCTTGTAGGACTGCTCGGTGCTGGTACCACCATCAGCGTTCCAGATGTCAATGCTCTGTCCATTCTTTACAAAAGGAGTGAAACGCTCGCCGGTACCATAAACCAGTTCGCCAACCGATAAGGAAAGCATCTGGCGCATATAGGTTTCCTCTGCGTCCGTATCGTTATAGGCAAAGCCCTTGAAATCAGTCTTCATAAGTGCAAGGTCACGTC
>ENA-OPUE01001566-OPUE01001566.1-human-gut-metagenome-genome-assembly--contig:-NODE-1566-length-13496-cov-2.432185_pt1 | contig 13496 bp, 12 predicted proteins | sample MGYA00241466_ERZ501924 | MGnify/ENA primary metagenome ERZ501924 (study PRJEB25962, sample SAMEA2042223) | human gut metagenome | biome: human gut; feature: human-associated habitat; material: faeces...
AAAACAACGAAAATATGCAGATTTCAGCCATAAAAAGAATAGAAAATATAACGAAAAACGCTATTGATATAGCGTGAGGGTGGACGTACAGTAGGATCTGGAAAGGTTGCTACAATCATCGAGTAATTAATAGAATTACAGTAAATTCAAGGCTTCCAAGGTTTTCCTTGGGAGCCTTTTTACATGCAGAAATAATGAAAATGAGTGTGAGCGGTGCCAAAACGGTGCCGAAAAGTGGAAAATCATATGAAGATTTATGTTTTGCTATGTTTGCTTGATGTCAAATATAATAGTCCTTTTGCATAAAAAACGAATATTACATGCATAAAAATGTGAAAAAAACACAAAAATATTGACATAGAATTCAAAAAAAGCTATATTATATATTATCTAGGAGGTGTTGTAATATGTTTGTACAGTTTATGTTAAAAAATGTTCTGTCGTTTAAAGAAGAGACAGTTTTAGACATGACAGCAATTAATGCGTATAAGGAACATCAATGTAATTTAATTGACTATGGGACAAAAGAGAAATATCTTAGAGTTGCAGCAATTTACGGTGCAAATGCAAGTGGTAAATCAAATATTTATATGGCTATGACATATTTTCAAAGAATTATTGCGGAGTCTTTAAATAATGTTGAAGATGGAGAGGCAACAGCTATTCAAACATATTATCAGCCATTTTCATTTGATAGTGAAAAAGAAAACTCAGAATTTCAGATTGTGCAGATTTTAGGAAATTTTGAATATAAGTATGGTTTTGAATATAATTCAAATTGCATTGTTACGGAATGGTTATATAGAAAAAATTTGCAAACTAAAAGGAGTTCAACAGTTTTTGAGCGTACAACAGAAAAAGTTGAATTTGGTTCATGTGTAAGAAAAGAATGTGAAGTATATAAAGAACAAATTCCAGTTGAAACTTTGGTTTTAACATTTTTCAATAAGTTAAAACTAAAATCTAATATTTTTAAGATTGTTTATTCTGGAGTAATGGATACATTAGTTGTTCCGACAGATTTTTGTGAGGATACTCGGCTTCTAGAAGCACTTTTGCCACGATTAATTGATGAAGAAAAAAGTGCATTGGTAGAGTTCTTGTCTGCTATTGATACAGGTATTAAAGATATTGATTATGATGATAGCGAGAAAGAAGTTAAATTTACAACTTATCATAAGGGGAAAGACGGCGAATTACATCCACTCGATTTATTTTTTGAATCAGAAGGAACGATTAAAAGTATTATGTTATTCATTTATGTACGTACAGCTATTCTTTATAATAAATCTATTTTTGTAGATGAATTGAATATCAAATTACATCCACTTTTATTGAAATTTATTATTGATTTGTTTTATGAAAATGAATCGCAAGCCCAATTAATTTATACAACACATGATACTACTTTATTGGATAAAAAGTTCTTTAGAAGGGATCAGATTTGGTTTGTACAAAAGGATGAATTTGGATATTCAGAATTGTCCGCTTTGTCAGATTTTAAAGTAAGATCAGATGCTTCGTTTGAAAGAGATTATTTAGCTGGGGTATATGGAGGTATTCCGTGGTTGAAAGAATTCAGTATGAAAGAGGGTAAGTAAATGGGTTCAGATGATTTATTTAAAAAGAGGCGAGAAGCTAGAACTCAAAGGAAGCATGAATACAAGCCCCCCAAGGCAAATTCTTATTTAATTGTTACAGAGGGAGAGCGTACAGAACCATTATATTTTAAGGGTATGCAGAAACTTATACAAGAGAAGGTAGGTGGAGTAGTAGATATTATAGAACAGCCGCTTATTGACGTACATGGTGAAGGTTGTTCTACGACTAGACTTGTTGAAGTAGCAGACCAAATTATAAAAGATGCAAAAATCATCTATCAAAATGTATGGATTGTGTTTGATAAGGATGATTTTGATGACTTTGACCAAGCAATACAAGAAGCTATAAATAGAGGATATAATGTTGCTTGGAGTAATCAGTCTTTTGAATATTGGTTATATCTGCATTTTTATTATAGTGATTCTGCGTTACACAGACACCAATGGAATGCGAAGCTAGATGAAATTTTTAAGAAAAATAATTTGGGTGATGGGACATATCAAAAAAATTATGATGATATATATAGCTTGGTAGATATATATGGTGGTGTAACTGTCGCAATAAAGCATGCAAAACGTAGGATGGCTGAATTTGAGAGAGGTGGATACAAACCATCAGAATATGATCCGGGAACAATGGTATATAAATTAGTAGAATCTTTGAAAGTGTACTTAGAGTAAGAAAAACATTGTAATGGATAAGATACAAGGTAAGTGCAAGTGAATGGGGTAGATTCACTTGCACTATTTTTTTACCATCCTTTAATCTGTTTTATCTGTTCTGCCCGTTCGGGATCTCTGTGATACTGTAGCTTGAATTGTATCGTTTCAACCACTTCTTTTCTGGCTTCATCATCCAACTGGTAAAAGGAAGTCAGCAAATTATCCACATCCGGCATACTGTTTTTCCCGAAAAGATACATAAGCGGATACATGGAATTTTTTAAATACGTTTTTACCCGATTTCCGTCAAGAGCGCCATTCAATCCATTCGGTAATGTAGGATATATTTCTTCTTCTGTGATTGCACCGGAAAAGGGACTGGCAGAGCATATCTCATTCACATCAATTTCTAATTCATTTGCCAGTCTAAGTGCAAAGTCAAATCGGATATTAGTAGCAAGGAGCGTGTTGCTAGTCGGCAGAGTGGAAGGAGAACCTAATATCAGAGCACTTGTTCAGATAAAAAATAATTTGGCACAGTTCGGACATCCCAAGGCATTTGAACTGATGGAACGTGGTTTTAAGTGGATGGGAGATTATGAGATTACAGCGGATGAAGTGCTTGGTGGTATTGCCCCAAAAGCAAATAAATTAGAGCAGGCAAAGCGGATGCTTCGGGAACTGGCAGAGACTTCTAATGCGGTACAGAGTAATGAGATTTTTGATATGGCTGAGGAACAGGGAATTTCTAAAAGAACATTGGAAAATGCCAAAAAGGAGCTGGGCATCAGGGCAAGAAAAATCAATAACTCATGGTATTGGGAACTGGATAAGATAAAGCAGATTTAAGGGAAGAACGCAACAATGCAGACTATATATAATTTGCGGTGATGAACTTTGCAAGGTTGCAAAATGTATAGACATTGCGTTGTTGCGGTCTTGATGGAAAGGATGGATTGATAGGATTGAAAAATGTGCAGATTTCAGAGGAATTATTTATTGCACTCCTTAAATATCACTTGGTGGAAAGGGATGATGTTTTATTGGAGATAAAGAAAGGTTTGGAAGAAAAATTGGAAGCTATGGTAAGGCGGGATTTATATACAAAATATAAGACTGCACCAACCGAGGAAGAAAGAGAAAAGGCACGACAGGAGTATCTGGAAAAGGTGGGAATGCACCGGAGCTTCCGATGGTAAATTTTTTTCCTTCAGTGTGTAGGACGGGAGCGTGCCACGCTCCTGTATATGGTAGTTAAGGAGAAAGTCGGATTAGGGTGTAATGACAAAATCGGACTACACTCACAAGCCCTCGGCGTTTGAGAGCGAAATACACCCATCGCACAAATCGGAGATTTGTACTCTGTGTATTTCGCCCTTGCAGGGGGCAAAGGACAGCGTGGCTGTCCTTACAAATGCTAACGCATTTGTGGTTATGCCGGATACGGCAATGAGTTCGTAAACGGATGCCTAAGCATCCACTCACGATAACAAAAGTCGCTATCATTTTTCAAAGAAAGTGGCAATGCCTATTGTAAGAAATTCATTTATACAGATGTCAAAGCTGCCTAATGTGAAAGGCAGAATTAGTTATATATCGAGCAAAGCAAGGCAGGAAAATCTGTATGCAGTTTATGAAACAACAGACCGCAAATTTTGGAGGGAGCTTGCTATGTGTAACCAAGAGGAATTTAGGGAAAGCGGAACGAAAGGAATCTGTATTGAAGCCAGGGAGCTTATCATTGCGTTACCGGAAAGTTTCGTGGATTATGAGCCGGACAAGTTGCTGAAGCTTTTTACGGAGCATTTTAAACAAAATTATGGTGTGGAATGTATTTCAGCTTTGCACCATAATAAACGCAAGACCAATTATCATATCCATCTTATCTTTTCAGAGCGAAAACTGCTTGATGAGCCTGTGGAGAAGATTGCAACAAGAAATATGTTTTATGACGAAAACGGAAAGCATGTACGCACTAAAAAAGAGATACTGGATGAAGCCGGACAGCTTCGGAGTGGCTGTAAAATTATCCCTAAGGGCGAGGTATATGAGCGGAACATTTTTACCATAAAGGACAGCCGATTTAAGAGCGACAGCTTCCTTGATGAAGTGAAACGCTCTTACACTGACCTCATCAATATTTATGTAAAAGATGACAAGCAAAAGCTCAAGGTTTTTGACAGAAACGGTGTGTATCTGCCTACAAAAAAGATTGGCAAGAACAACCCAAAAGCGGAGCAGATACGCACAGATAATCAGTACCGTACTATATGGAATCAGACTGTGGATAGAGCGTTGATCAGTGGTGTGCCGGAGGAGCAGATTTTGGAAGTGAAGCAGAGCGAAATCGGACAAAAAGTAAAGGCTTCCATTCAGAAGTCAGGGAGAAATCCGGCACTGCTAAGAAATTTGATTATGACTGCTATTTATGCTTTGGAGCTTCTCATTGGCAAGGTGTTCAAGATGGCTTCACAAAAGACAGATAAGGACATAGAAGCGGTTGTAAAGGCAGAGCCGGAGCAGACACCTGTTAAGGCGGTAAATTCGTTTGTAGAAGCCAAGAGTGAGCCTGTACCGGAGATGCCTAAGAAGTCCGAATTAGCTTCCAAGTATCCAAGACTTACGGATATTTACCATAAGTTGGAGAGGCAGAATACAGCCATTTATGAGAGGGAGCTACAGATTGCGAATGTGGAGAAGAAGATTGCCGGAGCAAAGGGCATCTTCAAGGCAAAACAGCGTAAGGAGTTGCAGGAGCAGGCAGAAGAGTTAAAGACACAGATAGCCAATATGAAGCAGTATTTATCGAGTGTTGTGCAGGGGTATGGGCACAAGAATGTAAAAGAGTTCCTTGCAGAGTATAAGGCTTCGAAGGTTGAATATGGCGATTATAGAAAGGCTGTTGCGGAGTGGGAGAAGCTGACGGGAGAAAAGGTGGACGATAGCTTGAAGGCGAAACTACAACAGAAGCAACAGCAGGTTAAGGAACAGTATAGGCATACCGAGTATCATAAAAAGAATGATAGAGGGGCAAGGTAGTATCAGAAGTGGAGTGGGAAACTGCTCCGCTTTTATATTGTAGGGAGCATAAAAAATCTGTGGAGAAATTGTATATATCATGATATAATTGTGTTCAATGAGGGCGAAAATTGAAGTTATATGAGTAATAATCAAAAAGGAAATAGATGGAATGAGCCTAATAAAAAATGATGTGCCAATTTTAGAATATGACACAAACAGTATGGCTGTTATTATGCCAGGACACAGTACAAATTTTCATTTTCCGGAGAGAGCGGTAATGTTGTTTATGGAAAAAGAAATTAACGATTATGCTATGACAAATGAATGCGAGATTATCGGGCAGTTTATTAGTATCACAAAAGTATTTCCTGTGTATAAAACGGTACATAATGGTGTTGAGTTGGCAATTTGTCAAGCGCCTTTAGGTGGAGCTGCTTCTACACAAATTATGGAACAGCTGATTGCGGGTGGCGTTAAGAAGGTTATAGCCACAGGTTGTTGTGGTGCTTTAGTTGCAGATAATGAAGGAGATTTTTATATCCCTACCTCAGCACTACGGCAAGAAGGTACATCTTATCATTATTTGCCACCTTCACGAGAAGTCAAGCTTAACCAATCAGCCATAAATGTGATTGAGAAAATCTTAATTAATCACAAATACAACTATCAAAAATGTAAAACATGGACGACAGACGGGTTTTATCGTGAAACAAAAGAAATGGTGGAATATCGTAAAGAGGAAGGTTTTTCTGTTGTAGAAATGGAGTGTGCTTCTCTGGTTGCTTGCGCAGAATTCCGAAATATAGTTTTCGGTCAGTTATTGTTTACAGCTGATTCGCTTGCAAATATAGAATCACACGATACAAGAAATTGGGGTAATAATACATTTGCGTTAGCTATGGATTTGGCAATGGACGCTGTGACGGAGGTGTAGTAATGCGAACAGAAAAAGAAATGTATGATTTAATATTAAGTATTGCGCAGAATGACAAAAAGATTAGGGCGGTATATCTTAATGGCTCCAGAACAAATCCAAATGTACCGAAAGACATTTTTCAAGACTATGATGTGGTTTATATAGTAACTGAAACGCTCCCCTTTATTGAGGATAAGAATTGGATTAAGTGTTTCGGAGAAATTTTATATATGCAATATCCGGATGAACATCCTGATTATCCGAGTGATAAAGAGAATTTCTACGGTTGGTTAATGCAGTTTACAGATGGAAATCGTATTGATTTGCATGTTGAAACAATTGGTCACGCACAAGAGAATATTATGAACGATAGACTGTGTAAAGTTCTCTTGGACAAAGACAATTGTTTGCCGGAGATTTTACCTTCATCGGATAAAAATTATTGGATACATAAACCTACTTTTGAACAGTATCAGTGTACTTGTAGTGAGTTTTGGTGGTGCTTAAATAGTGTAGCAAAAGGTCTGTGGCGTGAAGAAATACCTTATGTACAAGATATGCTGAATTTTGTGGTGAGAAAACAGTTGGAGAAGATGCTTTCTTGGAAAGTGGGTATAATGACGGATTTCTCAGTCAGCGTTGGTAAATCGGCAAAATATATGTATAAATGGGTTTCGGCACAGGAATGGGAAAAATATTTACAGACTTATTGCGGAGCAGATGTTGAAGCTATTTGGCAGTCGGTGGAGATTATGTGCTCTCTATTTGTAGAGACCGCTACATGGGTAGCGGCAGAACTAAACTATGAGTATAACAATACAGAAGCAAACAATGGCATGTATTTTTTACAATCAGTAAAAGATTTACCCAAGGATGCAAATGAGGTGCTGTAGGGAATTGATGAAGTTATGGTACAATCAAATATAGTTATGTATAAGCTAAAATTGGTGGTGTAAATGAACATAGCAATTAAAAATGCTGATATAAACCATATGTGTTATTGAATTTATAAGATATGCTCTTAAAGCTATTGGATATGATTTGTGGTGGTTATACAAAGGATAATATTCGTTCATATCGAGTTATGCAGAAGTTTTAATATACGAAAGAGAGGTAAAAAATGTTAGAAAGTTTAATGACAAATCCTTATGCATGGGCCTTTTTGGGAGCGTGTACAATTTTCTCAGTTGTATTTGGAATATGGCAATGGTATAAATCAAAAAGAAAAAAGGAATTATCTTGTTATAAAAATTCTTATACAATAGTAAAAGGTGGAAAAAGCCTTTTGCCAGATTTGGAACTTAAGTATAAAAATGAACCAATACAAGAATTAGTAATAACAAAATATGCGATATGGAATAGCGGGAATGAGGTTTTACAGAGGGAAGATATCGTAGAGATTAAACCGCTTCAAGTTTCTTGCAATGGAGAAAATACTAGAATTTTGGATGTAAAAATTTTACAGGAAAGTGATGAGACAAATCAATTTGTAGTTGTAGATATGGATAAGCAACATGCTAGAATTAATTTTGATTATGTGGCTCCAAAGGATGGAATTGTGATTCAAATGATGCACACTGGAGAGTCACAAGATGTTATGGTTGAGTGTAAGATAAAAGGTGGAAAGAGTGTTAAACCTTTAAATAAAGATAAAAAGTATAAATATAATAAGTTTGTGGAGAAAGCTATGGTAATCGGCTTGGGCATTTTGATTTTTGTTATGTTATTTTTTATGTTACTGGCTATTTTAGTGAGTGTTATGAACATGGGACAAAAATTCTGGGAAAACTTGATTTCAACTATCGGTATGGGGGCTTGTGTTTTGGTTGTGGGTGGAACATATTACAAATTGTTAAAAGATGTGTATTACATAAATATACCAAGTGGATTGAGAAAAACTATAGGAAATGATGAGTTTTATAAATAGCATATTGTCCCGGTGCCAAAACGGTGCCAAGAAATTATGCAAATAAAAATAGAGCATATAAAAACAACGAAAATATGCAGATTTCAGCCATAAAAAGCATAGAAAATATGTTGAAAAATGCTTATTCAAAAGATGAAATAATATTAAAATATAAGAATGGATATAATGAGCCAATAAGTTCTGATGATCCATTGGCTAGAGAAAAACTAGAAGCAAAATTAGAATACTTACAAACTAAACATCAATCATATTTAGATTTTAATAAAAAAGCAAGACTTAATAAAACGGAACAATTACCACCTTATGTTCTTGCTAATTCTAATCAAAATATGAAAGCTGTTAAAGATAGATTACAAACACTAGATAAAATAGATAACATAGAAACAGGTCGCTATTATTTTGATAATGGCGAAGTTAGTTTTGATAAAGAAGATATGAGAGTAAAAGTTTTCTTTGATGAAAAGCCAGATGAAAAAACAAGAGATGAATTAAAATCTCGTGGTTTCAAATGGTCTCCAAAAAATTCTGCTTGGCAAAGAAAACTAACACCTAACGCCATTTATATAACTAAAAGAATGTTTAAAGATATTGGAAGTTTAGAAATCAAATTAGTTAATGATTATACTAAAACTATATAGGTAATATTATGCTACAAGTATTAGTCGTTCAACAAGAATCAGCAAGTTGGTTAATGGACGCCGTCCGTTCTATCTTCTGGTTTCTTGCTAAAGGTGTATTACTTCTACTAGACGGAATGTTTTTAATAATTGATGATATATGGAAGTTTAAATTTTTTGATAATCCTTATGTAAATAAAATCTATTCATCTGCTATTATTGTTGCTTGTACTTGGTTAATATTAAAAGTTATATTAGAACTGATTATGAGATACTTTGTAGATCAAGATGATAATAGCTCACCTAGTAGGGTGTTTAAAGGTATTATTTTTTGTGTCGTTATGATGTTTTTAATTCCACCTATATTTAATTGGGGTTATAATTTATCTTCAAAAATGACACAGTATGTTGTTTCTGTATCATCAAATAATACTTCTAGTGCTACTTCTTTTGAATCTAGTATGTCATCAATGATACTTAATGCTTTTGCTGATGATGAAAAGATGAAAGAAGAACATAAAAAATATTTTATAGAAAACTGGTTTACCGCTGATTATAACGAAGTTGAAGATGACGGTTTATTTGATAGTGGTGTTTATAAGTATAGCTTTAGTACTTTTCCAATATTTCTGGTAGGTTTAGTAGTTGTAGTACTTCTTTTCTTTATAGGAATACAAGTTGCTAAAAGGATTATAGAGTTAGCTCTCTATAAGGCCATAGCACCTTTTGTATGTACTTCTTTAGTGTCAAACAAATCACACGCTTTTGAAGTTTGGTGCAAGGGTGTTATGGGTACTTTTTTAGTCACGACAGTTCAATACTTATGTATAGGTATCTTATTTAATGTTTTCGGTCAAGTATCATCTGGAACAAATTATGTAATGTCAGTCATTTTAATTGTCATAGGTGCTTTATTATTTATAATAGCTTCTCCTCAATTAGTTTCTGCATTACTTAATGCAAATACTGGTGCTGGTGCAAATATGGGTGAATTACATACATTAGCTGCTTTAGGTACAAGTATGATCGCTATGTCTAAATATGGTAAGACAGTAGATAATTCTACAAGTTCAAACTCTAATACCGACAATTCAAATAGTGATAGTTCTGGTGCTGGTGCTGATACTAATATGGATAATTCATCTTCAAATTTAGAAAGTGCTTCAAATAGTGCTTCTAGTAATGAAGATAATAATTCTAATAGTAATCTTAATAATGAAAGTCCTGATAATTGTTCTAGTGATATATCTTCTTCTGATCCTGAAGTAAGTGATTTATCTGGTAATATAAGTGATAATATCAATATGGATACTACTACATCTTTATCAGAAAGAATTGATACATATAAAGACTTTATGGATAATCGTTATTCATCATTAAATGATGATACACCTACATATAAAACTAATGTTGATTGGGGGAATATAAATGTATCTAATACCAAAGAACATAAGAGTTAAAAGAGAAATTTTTAAAGGTTATGGTGTTAAAGAAATTATCTTTTTAGGAATATCAATCTTTGTTGGTTATTTATTAGCTAGATTATTTGGTAAGGGTTTATTAAAAGTGTTTTTATTCTCATTTTTTCCTATACTTACATTTTTAATAACTCTACCTATGCCTAATGGTAATGGTAATATTTTAAGTATTCTAATTAAAATGTTAAAATTTAGAACAAGTCAAAAAAAATATAAGAAATATAATTCTTAAATATAAGGGGGGTATGTAATTGAATAATAAAGTTGATGATGTACTTTATAAACTTGTAGAAACAAAAAAATTCATAGCAAAAGCAGCTTTAAATGATAATAGTAATAATTCTTATGAGAACACTATTAAAGGACTAAATAATATTATTGTTGATTATACTATGAATAATAAAATGTCTCGTAAAGAAATTTTAGATATTACTTTTTCTTTGTATGATATTGAAGTTGAAAAAACATTTTTAGATAAAGTTAAAGATTTCTTAAATATACCTAAACATATCAAAAATACCAAAGAAAAAATAATTGAAAATCATAAAAAAAAAGAAACTAAAAAACAATATGAAAAAGAAATAGAAAGTTTAGTTAAGGATAAACTAAAAGAAATGATTAAACAAGATAAATTAGATAGTCAAAATAAAGTTAATGATGATAAAGGTTTAGATAAAGAAAAACAAGAAAATATAAATATAACTAATAATAAGGAGCTATCTATTAATCATAACATTAAAACTTCTGTTCCTACTTTCAAAAAGGAATTTGAAGAAACAAAACAAATAAAAATTTAAGGGGGTTATAAAATTTATGAATAAGAATCTTGATGAAGTGTATATAACACTTCTAAAAGCAAAAGAAAAAATATACGAATATACCAAAAACAAAGTTAAAAATGAAAATTGGCGACCATATTATAATGGAATTGTAGAAAATATAGATAATATTATAGTAGATTATTCAATAGCAACAAAGATGTCTAGTGAAGAAATTTTAGATTGCTTATTTGAAGTTGGTGCTGATAATAAAGATAGTATTTTCTATGATACATATAACACTATGAAAATAAATATGTAATTCATAATATCTGGGGGTTATTTTGAATAAGAATAAAAAGAAAAAGATTGATAAATCTATTCTTGAATGGTTGCCTTTTAAAGAAGTTTGGAATGATTTATTATATCTTGATAATGACAAAGTTGTTGGTATTATAAAAGTGAATAGCATTAATCTTCAACTATATTCTAATGAAGAACAAACATCTAAAATATTTCAATTTAGAAAAGTATTATTAAGTTTAGAATATCCTTTTAAAATACTTGCTCTTGATAAGCCGATTAGTTTATCAGAACACATAGAAAACTTATTATATTTATCTAAAAATACTGATGATAAAATTAAAAAAGAATTATTAGAAGAAGATATAAAATATGCTGATACAATAATGAATAATAATTTAGTAAACAATCGTGAATTTTATTTATTAATTGATGAAGATAAAGACAATGTTAAATTGTTAAAATCTAAAATAAATGACATTGTATCTCAACTATCTAATATAGGTCTATCTTCATCTCAAGCTAAAACTGATGAAATAAAAGAATTACTATTTGTCTATCTTAATCCTACTTCATCACTTGAAGTATTTAGACAAGACAGTAGTTTAAAAACATTAAAAGAAAAAATTGCACCTATTGCAATGAAGTTTAATGAAAAAGACATATTACTTGGAGATATATATGCTACAAGTATTATAATTGATACTTTCCCCTCTTATGCTAGGGGAAGTTGGTTAGGTATGTTATCTAACATTAAAAATACTCGTATGATGATTTCTGTTAATCCTATGGATAATATAGAAGTTAATAAAACTCTTAAAAAAGGAATGACAGAAACTAGAAGTAAGTTTATTAATTCTAAAGATAGAAACGATCAAATAGTACTCAAAAATCAATTAGAAGATTATGAGAAACTAACAAATAAAATGGATCGTGAAAATGAAAAAATGCTACTGATGTCAGTAGTGTTTTTTACTTATGCTGAAAGTTTAGAAGAATTACAAAAAAGAATAAAAGAAATAAAGTCTGCTTTAAGTAGTTTAAATCTTCGTGGATCACAGTTGATATTCGAGCAAGAACAAGGTTTAAAAACTTGTTTACCAACTCTTGATATGCCACTTCAAGAAAATTTTGGACTACCTATGCCTACAACGACAGTAGCGGCTTCATTCCCTTTTGTCTTTGAATCTATACAAGATGACGGTAATTCTATAATACTTGGTGACGACATAAACGGCGGTCTTACATTATTTGATCTGTGGAAAAGAACTAATAAAAGAACAAACTCAAATATGTGTATTATAGGTAAAAGTGGTAGTGGTAAATCTACTTTAATCAAAAAGTTATTACGTGGTAATTTTGCTCGTGGTGGTGGTAAAAAACGAACTCGTATTTTGTGTGTAGATCCAGAACGTGAATATAAAGACTTATGTAATACTCTTAATGGGAATTGGATAGACTGCGGTAGCGGATCGAGATTTGTTATTAATCCACTAGAAATTAAAAATTCTGCTAATGATGAAGATAATAATGTAGCTGTAATAAAACACTTACAAACATTTAGAACTTTTATAAAATATTATTTTAAAGACTTAACAGAATTAGAACTTACTAAAATTGAAGAATTACTTTTAAAAACATATAAAAAGAAAAATATTACATTTAATGATAAAACATTATATAAAAAGGGTAAATTTAAAATAACAAAAGATATGCCAATATTGGAAGATTTATATAATAATTTAAATGATGAAAAAACAAAAAAATTTAAAATAAAATTGATACCATTTATTAAAGGCTCATTGAAATTTTTTAATAATTATACAAATATAGAATTAAATAAAAAATTAATTATTGCTGATGTATATGAATTAGGTGAAGAAAATATGAAATATGGAATGTATTTATTTACAGAATTATTTTGGGATAAAATAAAAATAAATAGAAAAATAAAAAAAGCAATTTATTTAGATGAGATATGGAGATTAATAGGTGTTACATCAAATAAAGAAGTTGCAAAATTTATTTATAAGATTTTTAAAACTATTAGAAAATATGGAGGGAGTAGTGTTGCAATTACACAAGATATTTCAGATTTATTTAGTTTAGAAAATGGTACTTACGGAAAAAGTATTTTGAATAATTCTAGTATAAAAACATTTTTTTCTTTAGAAGAAGAAAATATTAAATTATTATCACAATATTCAAATTT
>ENA-OPUE01001568-OPUE01001568.1-human-gut-metagenome-genome-assembly--contig:-NODE-1568-length-13489-cov-2.540420_pt1 | contig 13489 bp, 13 predicted proteins | sample MGYA00241466_ERZ501924 | MGnify/ENA primary metagenome ERZ501924 (study PRJEB25962, sample SAMEA2042223) | human gut metagenome | biome: human gut; feature: human-associated habitat; material: faeces...
AGATGAAAACAATGAAAATGCTCTCTGCTTGTTTATTGCTGCTTCCTTTTATATCTTGTACTCAAGTGCAGGATACAAAAAATGACGCAGTCATCGAGCAGAAAATAGAAGCGCTGTTGTCCCGTATGACATTGGAAGAAAAGATTGGGCAGATGAACCAGATTTCTTCTTATGGCAATATAGAGGACATGAGCGGACTGATAAAGAAAGGTGAGGTCGGGTCTATTCTGAATGAGGTGGACCCGGTGCGCGTCAATGCCTTGCAGCGCGTGGCTATGGAGGAGTCCCGCTTGGGTATTCCCTTGCTGATGGCGCGTGATGTGATCCACGGTTTCAAGACCATATTCCCTATTCCCTTGGGACAAGCGGCTTCGTTCAATCCGCAGGTAGCGAAAGACGGTGCACGGGTAGCAGCTATTGAAGCTTCGTCTGTAGGTATCCGGTGGACTTTTGCGCCAATGATTGATATTGCCCGCGATCCTCGCTGGGGACGTATTGCCGAAGGGTGTGGTGAAGATACGTACCTTACTTCCGTAATGGGAGCAGCTATGGTAGAAGGTTTTCAGGGAGATTCGCTGAATAGCCCTACTTCAATTGCAGCTTGCCCTAAACATTTTGTAGGTTACGGTGCAGCCGAAGGAGGACACCAGCAGCTTTCCGTCCGTCTTGTCGGGATTGCAGATATAGTCAATCGCCGCTTTCAGCGTTGACTTGATAGGATGCGTCTTTGTAACTGCCATATCTGATCCAGCCTTTCCCGTATCTCGTCCATATCGGCCTGATATGCGGGACCTCCAGCGTTGAGCTTCTTTGCGATCTGATTGATATTGCGGCCAATGAAGAAAAGGGTCTTGTTCATCTCTTTCAGGTTCGACATATCCGTGTAGATGATATATCCGTCAATCGCCACCTTGCGCAGATACGCGCCGTACCTCTGCGTCGGCAGCAGCTTCATCTTCTCGTCAATGAGGCGTTTTTCTTCCTCCGTGACCCAAAATTTCATCTGTATGTTCCGTTTTCGGTTTTCCATAAAACGCCTCCGTTTCTTATAAGGGTTTGGGATATCCCAACAAGCATTTTTCATTTTCGGGCAAGGGACCTGAAAATACGGAAAAATCGCAAGTGGGTACTCACTTGCTGTGCTTGCTATCGTAACTCTCTCGCACCTTCTCGCTTTACCCTTACTACACTTCGGAAGGGGTAAAATGGCTGATTTTTCGCAAAAAGGAGGATAAAAAAGAAAGACACAACAGACTTTGAAAATCTGCAGCGTCATATTTGGTCAAAGGCGGTGATCCGTATGAAAACACCAATGATGCACGCCGTTTCTTGCGCACATGGTGCATCGCTTCCGACATAAAGGGCGTCACCTCAAGTGCAGAGACAACTCAAAACAGATTTCTGCATGCTTCACGGTGTCGTTTCCCGATCTTGCGGACGTGGTTGGCTGTGTGATATCCGCCATCTGTGCGGCATTGCTGATTTTGAATACGTAGTTGTCGGCGGCATGCTTTAGCGCTTTGGCAAAAGAAATTGTAAATGTCGCACATAAAATGCTATGTAGCAGCACGATTTATTGTGTATTATTTGTGCATCATTACGATTTTACAACAGTTGAAGCCTTTCGAATTGACAAAATATTGCGTAAATGTTATACTTAATCTAGAAATAGTTTAGAAATATTTATAAGTAGATATGTCTCAAAAACGTAAGTGCGAATTGCATTTTTCCACCTAAGACTTCAAAATCTGCACATACATTTGCTCTTTCTCGTTGAAAGCTTGAACGCTTTTTCCAAGCATGAAATAAGAGAATTTGACTGGAAATATTCATTTTGCTATATAGAAACCTCTAGTTGTTTCTGTTGCCGTATAATAACTACTGTAATATGCATCGTTTGATATCAAATGATGCTTTTGCAATACAGTCGTATAACACAAAGATTTAAGAGCATTTTAGTTTATTGGAGAGGAGGTTGAGAAAATGAAATACATGAAACCACAAGTCGCAATATACGAGTTATGCAAGAACTTGAAGCCGCAGCTGGTTCTACCTGCAACTGCACATCAAGTGGTTCTAAGGTATGTTACTCACCGACATACTAAATAGAATCTGATTGCGATTGCGAAATTGATTTTGCTAGATACGATGCATATTACAGTTCCGGTTTATTTTAGAGGAAAGGAAGTTCAGTAATGGCATTACATACAATAGGTAATTTTATTTTTGATTCACACAATTTATTACTATACGATGCAACGATTAATAGAGAGAAATTGGATGGGTTTGTTCAATCCCCGGAATTTGATAAGGTATATAATGATGCACGCATTACACTAAGTAAACTAAATAGTGAAGATCTGAAAATGAACAAAATAGCAATTAATATGCTTGGAATAATACCAACATATAATTGTAATTTGCGTTGTACCTACTGCGGATATTCATCTAAAGAGAATGATAAAAATATACTAGATATAAATAAAGTTAAATTGTTTGTTAGAGATATAATTAAGAAAAGAACGATTAAGAAATTAATATATCGAACCGATGAACCGTTACAAGTAACTATTACTGGTGGAGGCGAGCCAACATATGATTGGGAGCTTCTTCAACAAATAATGGAGTTTTTAAAAAATGAATGTACTATAAACAACATACCACTATTCTGTCAAATAACAACAAATGGAGTTCTGTGCGAAGAAAAAATAGAGTTTCTTTCAAAACATTTTCAACATGTCATGGTTTCATATGATGGACTTCCGAGTTTGCAGGATAACAACAGGCGAAGCAATCATGGTGACAAAACCAATAATATAGTGGAAAATAGTATTAGGCAATTAGCAAAAAACAATGTGCCAGTAACAATCCGCTCGACTATATGGCAAAAAGACTATGATAGAATGAGGGAAATGTATCAACATATTTTCTCGCTTATACCATATGAAAGTAATGCAAAATGGAGTATTTATCCAACATTATATGAAGGGCGTGCAGTAAATAGAATAAATGAACAAGAGCATAATCCATATAAGAATTTTATATCAAATTACGTAGAATTGTGTAAAGTTATCATGAAAGAGAAGGGCGTTTGTGGGCTCAGGAAAATTGAAGTGCCTCTTTTTTCGAATGAAACATATGGTATATATTGTGGGGCACATATGATTAATCACCCATGGCTAATCCCAGACGGATCAATCACAACATGCATTGAATCAAAAGATAATCAAACAAAAATTGGTGAAGTTGGTCCCACTGGCATTGTCTATTACAAAAAATACAGTGATCCGCTTTTAGAAATAACAAAGCAAAAACAGGATGAATGCAGGAACTGCATTGCATATCACTTTTGCCGTGGTGGTTGCCCCATTTGGCACCTAAGGACGGAGAATATAAGAAATGAACCGCTTGAATGTGGATTAATCAAGGAATATTGGCTTTATGTAATTAAGTCAGCCGTAAAAGGAGAATATTGCTTTGGGTGGGAATTGAAGAAGTTGAATACGGATTGTAAGGATAAACATATCTTTAAGCTTTTCAAGAACAAGGAGAATCAATAATGAAACTGAATAAATTTGATATAAAACTTTCATCATATTCATCCGAGAAATTAAACGATGAATTAGTGATATATGTAGAAGAAAATAAAGTTATTTGTGTTTTGAATCAATCGGCTATTACTATTTTAGATGAAATTAAGAGATGTTTTGAATCTAATGTGGATTGCAATTCTAATGGTATTGCGAGAGTCATTCTTCAACAATTTGATGTTGAAAATGTAACTTTTGAGAATATTGTTCGCGATGTCGATGAGACAATTGAATTACTGCTAAAAGCTTCAGTTATTAGATTTATTGAAAAGAGTAAAGAAAGCAGCATTGCTGAAATGAAATTTTGAAGCCAGCGTTATGTGTTAGGTTTATGTGTAGTCGCATGAGTGAGGATTCAATGAGAAGGTTTTTTAGAAAAGTTTTTGATAATATAATTTGCGTTTCGGTGGACAGTAAAGTATATAACTATGATCCAACTATGTTTGAGGCGCTTTTTCGAACATACGAATCACACCCGATATTAGGAACTCGGAGTCTAATTGATTATTATGTTGTTTCTGAGTATAAGGAACTTACGACTAAAAATTACACATATTATTCCGAATGTAATTTTGAGAATCCTAATTGGAGATTTCGTTTAATAAAAGATCTGGAAATATTTTACGCAAAAGTGTTGGATTCCATTGTTGTGCACGGGTCATGTATTAGATATTTGGAAAAAAACATTCTCTTGCTGGGAGCAAGAAGATCAGGTAAAACAACTTTGACGCATTACTTATCTATTAAAAAAAATGGCACATATATAGATGATGATTGTGTATATATTAACGAAAAATTAACCATAGGTTTTGCGATGCCACTCCCCATACGGGATTCAACCATTTCCAATGATAACTCTTTCTTTATCGCACATACAGTAGATACTGATGGATTTGACAGAACTCTTTTTTTACCGCCTCGATATCTCAGCTGTGTCTCCAAAATTGATGCCATAATTTTTCCTATGTACAATAACGACGAAAAAAATGAAATCAGGCAAGTGAATGAAGATGAAGCCTTCAAGAAAATTTTGTCTAATATTAGGTCGCATAACAACATGATTAACTTATTTAATACATGTAAACAACTTATTCGGGGATGCTCGTGTTTTGAATTACAACATACAAATAGCGAAAATGCGTGTGCGATGATCGAAAAGGAGGTTTGTAATGAAACGCTTGAAAAAGAATATAAATAACATAATGTGGTTATGCAAACCGTATTGGAAGTATGATAGAGCATACTTCATTTTGTACATTCTCACTTCGTTTGTTTTTTTTCCGTTCGGTGATATCATATACATATATTTACCGGAGCGAGTAGTGGATTTGTTGATGCAGGGAAAATCGCTCAGCTATATGGTGATTTTTGTATCAATAGCGTGTTGTGTATCTTTCCTGACGCATATGTTCCCGAGCTTTTTTTATCCTTCTTTTCAGAAAAAACAGGCCAGAATTAATCAACTCGTGAACAAAGAAATCTATGAGAAAGGACTGGCTACAGACTATAAGTTTATTGATAACCCCGAGTATTATAACAAGTTTTCATGGGCAATTAACGAATATTCGAACCAGATCAATTCTGCCCGCGAATTCATAAGTAGATTTTGTCAATACTTTTTTTCCATTTCTGTATTGTTGACGATCATTGCAACCATTGGACCATGGATATTGCTGATTGAATGTGTACAACTGATTTTGCAAGCCTTTTTTAATTCATACAGTCAAAAGCTTTCGATTAGTCAGAAAAACGAGATGCTGCCGATAGACCGAAAAATGAGGTATCTTCATCGGGTGTTTTACTTAAAGCAGTATGCGGCAGACTTAAAAACGACGTCACTTTCAACTAAACTGTTTCATGAATATGCGCAAAACGGCAAAGCAAAAGTTGATGTTACATACAAATATGCGAAAAAAATATTATTTATAGGGTTAATCAGAGAAGCTGTTTTAGCCATTACAGAGTTTGTGATTATCATTTACCTTGTCAGTAGTATTATCAATGGCAGAATCCCAGAAATCGGTTTGTATATAACAATGATACTTGCTTTCTATCGTTTGGATTCAAAGTTGAGCGAGTTTATAACATTGCTGTCAAACGCGCAGGGGCTGTCGCTGAATGCCGAGAAAATCAAAGAATTTTTTGAAATGCAGTCTGAAATCGAGTCTGCCGATGAAGACAAGACAATTCATCCTGCTGACGGACCGTTTTCTGTTTCTATAAAAAATCTGGATTTTTCTTATGAAAACTCAAATTTCCGACTGTCGAAAGTGAATCTCGATATAAGAGCAGGAGAAAAAATTGCGATTGTCGGCGCAAATGGCGTGGGAAAGACAACGCTTGTGAAACTACTCTTGAGATTGTACGATGTAAATAATGGAGATATACTGTATAACGGGATTTCAATAAAGAAGTACGATCCGGTTGAGTTGCGGAGAAAAATCGGTGTTGCGTTTCAAGATACAAATGTGTATGCCTTATCTTTTATTGACAATTTAACTTTGTATGATGAATATTCAAGAGAGCAGATAAATGAAATCGTCAAAAAGATGGAACTGAACAGTATTCTTGAAAAAGGGAATGGCACAATAGATGTTGAGATGACGCGTGAATTTAATGAAAAAGGGGTCATGGTATCAGGCGGAGAAGCACAAAAAATAGCACTTTCACGCGTTATTTCGGGAGAATTCGGTCTATTGGTTCTGGATGAACCTTCATCTGCATTGGACCCGATTACAGAATATAACATTATGAAGTTGATTATGAGTGCGGCAAACCTGACGACTACTATAATCGTTGCACATCGACTCTCAACTGTACGTGATGCAGACCGAATCGTTGTCATTGATGACGGCGGTGTTGTCGAAGCAGGTTCGCATGATGCGTTAATGTCTATGAAGGGTAAGTACTTCGAAATGTTCACAAAGCAAGCTGAGAATTATGTGAAATAGGAGACGAATCGCCATGAATAAGCAAATCATTACAGTTAAGGGGAATAGTATGTACCCTGCTGTTCTGCCAAATGATAAAGTTTTTATCTCAAGGAAAAATGATTACGATGCGGGAGCAATTCTTGTATATGTTTACCGTTCTGAACAATATCTAATTCACAGGCTTTTACGTTGCATAAATAATCGCTATTATTGTAAAGGTGATAACTCATTTAGACTGGAAGAAGTTGAGAAGCAGGATATATTAGGGCAGGTTGAGTTTATTTTGCGAAATAATCATATTATCATACCTAAATATGTAACTCCTGAATTTATCCAGCATTCTTTCAAAATTGGGATTGAATTTCTGTGCAATGGATTCAATAGAGATAATATACAGAATTCTGATATATACATTAAGTACAAGCATCTTTATTTAGGGGATGATATCAATGTTGTTAGATGAAAGCATTTGTAAAATACGATTTAAATATCTATGCAATTTTTTTTGTGATATTAAAACTTACCCATATGCCATTGTTAAGGGGGAAGCATTGTCAATGTTAGCGTACAAGCAACCTTCCGCTCGCCATCTTGGAGATATAGATATTTTGTCAACGAGCAAAAAGCTGAACGCATTGACTGACATCTTGAAGAAATTTCGATTTTCCCCTATCACATCTTCGCGGGAAGAACATGTTATGATGTTATCAACTTCACATCAAATCAAGCCATGGATAAGAGATATATCACCTTGGGGAAAAATTGAAGTGGACCTCAATTTTGATATCTTTTGGGGCGAATACGAAGGCAAGCGAATAGACATTGAGGAGTTTCTGTCAGACACAATAGAAATGGAGATTTACGGCGTCAAAGTAAAAACTTTGCCCCCAATAAAGGCGATGATTCAGCTTGTCCTCCACCATTACAAAGACATGAACTCTCTTTTTCTGCTTGCAACGAGAAAAAGCATCAGGTACGATATGTTCAAGGATGTATATTACTTATTAAAAAACAATCTTGATGCGATATCTTTAGACAATCTGCATGCCCTGAGTGCCGAATATGAGATAATCCCATATGTGTTTTATGTCTTATACTATACAGGCCAGATATTTGATGACGATGTGTTAAAACAGTACATAGAGGCATTCAGAACACCGGAGGGAGATGCACTTCTGAATTGCTACGGATTGTGCGAAAAGGAACGGCGTGAATGGAAGTGCGACTTCAAAACAAGGCTTGATTCGGATCATCTTTATGAACTAATTAAAGATGATCTGACAGAACGAGATAAGGAAAAGATCGCAATCAATAAGCGAATTTTCTTAGGGATAAGCGAATGAAAGAAATCACAAAAGAAGAAATACTGGAAATCGTCAATTCTGTTCAAGACATGGAAGTGACTGTAGATCAATGCGATGACGATCTGCTTGAATTGGGATTGGATTCTATCAAATTCATTCAAATTATTGTGTCGCTTGAAGAGGCATTTGAATGTGAGATACCTGATGAAAAATTGCTATTGACCGAAATGAATTCGGTTAATAAGATGCTGGAAGTGCTCCAACTTGCTGTCAGCGAAAGCGATAAATCGGTTCTTAAATAGAGAGATACATATGCAGAGGTGAATCTATGCAGGACAAGTCTTTATTTGAACTGACAATTGTCTCCAATCTATCTGTCGAGCCGTTTTTTGTGCCCTCTGTCAATCGGATCTTTGAGCAAAACGGAATTCGGATTAGAATAGTCACCGTGAATTACGATGAATATTGTTCGACTGAGTCGTTACAACGATTTGCCGAGAGCGATTTTATTGTGATTCTTTTGAACTTTGAGAACGCATATCCCGGTCTGTTAGATGGAAATTCCACGACAGATGCAAGCACGATTGTTGACTTTGAACTTGAAAAAGCACGTCACATTCGGAAGGCGGTCAGCGAAAATTCTAATGCGTCTGTATTATGGTTCGGATATGAAGATTTGCAATGGAATTCTTCTGTTGTGTTCGGTTCACAGTATGCTTTGAACGGATTGATAGACAAAATCAACACTCGGATACGAGAAGAGCTCGACTCGGAATTTGTTTTTATCGATACTAAACGTCTGATTGCATCCGTTGGGGTATCAAATGCGTACAGTCATAAAAATAAGTACAGGTGGAATTATCCGTATAGTCAATTACTGTCTGAAAAAATCGGACTGGAAATCTATAAGCAATACCTGATTACACAAGGTGTATCAAAGAAGTGTATCGTGCTTGACTGTGACAATGTATTGTGGGGCGGAATACTTTCGGAAGACGGTTTTGAAAATATCAAGCTGAGCTCTTCTGGTTTGGGGAAACCGTTCCAGGATTTTCAACGATTTCTTTTAATGCTACATAACCATGGCGTTATTCTGACCGTATGCAGTAAGAACGATGAGGCGGACGTGCTAAGAGTTTTCAGCGAACACAGCGATATGGTTTTAAGAGAGGAGCACATCGCGTGCTTTCGTGTGAATTGGAATACAAAAGCAGAAAACATTAAAGATATTGCTGCAACACTCAATATTGGCCTTGACAGCATGGTATTTATTGACGACTCGGATTTTGAGATTGGAGCAATTCGCAGTGTGCTACCGGAGGTTACAGCTGTTCAATATAAGCGGGATAGTGTATATGAAGCACTATCGTGTTTTAATCTGAAACGGGACGCAGATGCTGCCAGTGTAAAACAACGCCATGACGCATATAAAACCGATGAATACAGGCGCGAACTAAAAAACCACTGTCAAACATTTGAAGAATATCTTGCTTCGCTTGAGATGAAAGTGGATATTCACGAGGCAATTCCAATCGAATATGCACGGATATCGGAACTTACACAGCGTACAAACCGAATGACGAACGGCATAAGATATACAGTCGAAGAACTGAAAGCATATGTAAAAAAGACTGAATTCAAATTGTATTCTGTCAGAGTCTCCGATCGTTTTTCAGATCTCGGTATCGTGGGTGCGATTGCCATTAAAGGTGACGAGTTGCAGCTTTTCAGCCTATCATGCCGAGCGCTCGGCAGAAATACTGAAATAACTATGTTAAATTGGATAAAAGAAAGACACAAAATTATAAAATATCGGTTTAGGAATACGAATAAGAATGGCGAAATTAGAACTATTCTCAATGAATATAAGGTATCTTCGGTTGAATCCGGAAAAGCATAACGAAATTACGCATCTATGCGCTATTCGATTTTGACACCGCTACGTGAGAAGAATTAACCTAATACGCATCAAATACGCATAACCTGTTAAATTAGCCGATGTGGAAAAGCAATTTTTGTGGTACAAGTTTTCTTGTATATGACACATATATAGGTAGCAAGGGGATACTTTATGGAAAACTATACTCTTTCCTTTTCGGGTGATAAAAGCGCCCCCTGCCTTTCTCCGAACAGCGAAGTGTTTTGCGCGGACGCAGTGCACGATCAAATAACCGATTGTTTAACGGATAATTTTTCTTGTTTGCAGGGGCAGGGTATCGTGCAGGAAACCGCAGGGTGCGGATATTACAATTACGAGTTTTTGAAGGTCGCCACACACACGCTTCGCGTCTTCCGCATTCACTGCGAAGAAAAATGTCATGCATTGTTTATTGCGGATTGCAATAATTGCGTCCGTGTATGGATCAACGGCGCCTTGAGAGGACTGTTTGAGGGAAATCGACGAATGTTGATTTTCTCATTGGAAAGCGGCGACAACACTGTCGGTCTGGAGATTGAAGAAGCAACGCCGACCACAACGTTATTTCTGAGAATTAGTCAGTATGAAGCAGAGAAAAAAGTATTTCCAAGCCCCGTTAATGGCACTCTGACTTATACCGGTAACTTAGGATTTGCGAAGCATCTTGGTCAGCACCTTTATAACGGAGAGCCGTTTTATTTTTCCTTCTTTCCGAACAATGACCTGATCAGCGAAAATGAAACATTCGATTTTCGTCTTATTAATGCTTTTACGAAAGAACCACTGTATTCAGACAAGCTCCCTGTGCGACAGGAGCACTCGTTGGATCTGTCGGCATATCAAGTCTCAGATTATGATGACGGGAATGGTCTTGTAGCTGAATTGAAATACGGTTATTCGGATGGGACATGCTATTCTTCCACGATTCCTCTGTACACAAAATCACTTGACACTCGGTTGAAGCATATTTGTGACCGGGCAAACCACATTTTAAAGCGGGATTCTCTTACAGAATATGATCGGTTCGCGGTTCAATTCGGAGTAGAATATATCTCGAAATACGGCAGATCGCTTGCACCGATACTCTCACAGGCGTCTTTACTGCGCGGCAGTCTCAATCGAATCGAAGGACATGGGCATGTGGACGATAACTTCTATGTTCCCGGGATTCGCCGCGTGTTTTTCTACAATGCATTATACAAGGCGATAAATTACTATCGCATACTGATCCCCGATGATTACGATCCAACCCGTAAATATCCGTTGCTGGTCATTTTTTCGACAATTGAATACGGCGCCTGGTGCCAAAACTTCAAACATTATACGAAAGAGCCTCTTTTTGTTGCGGACGTTTCCGGTCGCGGTGTCCTTCTTGGAAGTTACATGGGAGACGCCTCGATTCAGATTGCATTATCCGATATCTTTTCCAAATACAGTATTGACCGTACTCGCGTCTACTGTACGGGAAATTCAAACGGAGCCGGCACGGCGTGGGCACAGGCGGAAGCATATCCGGATCTTTATGCCGGCATTTACGCAGTATCCGGTCAGCCGAATTATGAGCTTCTCAAAAATCTTGGCAATCAGAAGATCATCGCCCTTTCATCGGATGCAGATGATATGAATTCCGTGTTTCAGAAGGTGAGAAAAAGCCTTTCCGGTCATTCTGATTTTACGGCAATTGAAGCGTTAGGCTATTCGCACCAGGCGTTGCATCTGATCTGGTTCAACGAGCAGCTTTTTGAGCAACTGTTAGAAGCAAGGCTGAACCCGTTTCCCAATCAGATTTACTTCCGCACGCTCAGCAATCGTCATCGAAAGGCTTATTGGCTTGAGATTCATTCACTGGCTGAAGGCGCGGCGGAAGCAACAATTGAAGCCCAAATTGTCGGTACCGTGATTGAACTCCGAGGAAGCGAAATTACCGGTTTTTCGTTAACCGTTCCTCCGCAGTTGCGTGGATTGAATATTGAATTGTCATGGAACGGCAAATTTCTATGTTCTGTTGAAGATGCTACGGATCTGCCGCTGCATTTTGTTAAAGTGCATTCTTCCGGAGATGCGGAAAATGGCTTTTTTACACGCATATATTACGATGTTCCTGTTACAAATCTGTATCAGGGGTATGGTTTGCTCGATGTCTATTTGGATCCGTTGACGGTGATTACCCCGGATGAATGCGGACAAGAGACTGCTGCCGTTGCCAATGCATATTCCGAACCAATGTGCAACGGCTTTATTCCCAAAATCTATGTTTCTTATCCGATTCTCTCATTTTCCCAAATAGAGAGTAATGAGCAAGAACGGTGTTCCCGAAGTATGGTTGTCATCGATGATTTCAGTGCGGATGGCGCATTTATTGAAAAGCTGAGAGAAGAAGCTCCTATCAAGGTAAGAAAGAGCGGATGGTCATATGGCGGACACGATCACGAGGAAAATTATTGCATCCAGCAGATTTTTGAAAACCCATGGAATCGGGAAAGAAGCGTGCTGCTAATCTGCGCCAATGACCGGACACTATTCCGCAGAAACTTTTTTACAAGAAAAGTGATCGTCCCGACCTATGCGAACGGCTACCATAAGTATTGGAATGCGGATGCTCTGATTTATAATGGAAGATATTTTTCCATCCCGGATTGGCGAACCGAAAAAATAACCGAAATATAGTATATCATATAGGAGAAACAGAAAAGAAACATTTATTCATCGCAGCCCTATACGACGCCTGACGTTTATTGTTAAATAAGCAGCCACTTATTCAGTCTCTAGATACAATGCGTTGCTGTGTGAACACACAAATCATCTAAATACATCCTGCAATTCTTTTTGCGCTCGTTCGTGTTATGCGAACGGGCGCATTTTGCTTTTTGGCATGCCCCGCTGTCGCTCGCCTCCGCCCTTCATTCGCTTTGGAAATTCACCCGAAACGAATGAAAGGAGCCGCCGTTATGCGCGACAGAAAAAATAATTTTGAGAAATTCGTCGCGAACCAGCCAAAACGCACCTTCACCGGACCAGTAATGGACGAAAGGGGAAACAAGGATCTGCCTCCCGGCAAGAAGGGAGGTGAGAAAATGAAACCTGATCTCCATGAAATTCACAAGCAGCACACTTTCGATAGCTTCTGCAAGAAAGTGCTGAAACACGAAGTTGGCAACGGTCACAGGGAGATAAATCGCAGGGCGCGGATGGAGATATCCATGAGCGATCTTCCGGAAGAAGCGATGGAGCAACTTGCGGTGTATGACGATTATCCCTGGGACTACACGCCTTTTCAGGTCGGTGACGAAACCGTACTTGTCAAGGACGACCGCCTGGCTGAGGCGCTTGCGGCGATTCCCGAAAAAGAACGCAGTATCATTCTTTTGTATTGGTTCTTGGAACTTGCCGATCGAGAAATTGCCGACCGCATGGGAATCGCAAGGCGAACGGTCAACACGCACCGGCAGAATGCCTATCGGCTGCTGAAAAAGCTGATGGGAGGTGACGCGGATGAGTAATGCGACACATACCCGCATGATCCCGTACCCGGTGATCAAGGCCGCTGTCCGTGGCGTCATAGACGCGGTAAACGAGGTAATCCGTCATTATTCCGGCTACATAGCTGCGCTCGCGGGGAGGACAGGCCGTGACGAAAGCGGCAACTACTGTACCTATGTGGATGAAGAACTTCGCAGACGCCTGGAAACAAAACTGATTATCTCTATCTTGGGCTTTGACCTGAATTAAAGTCCGGAGGCACCC
>ENA-OPUE01001572-OPUE01001572.1-human-gut-metagenome-genome-assembly--contig:-NODE-1572-length-13465-cov-3.240790_pt1 | contig 13465 bp, 10 predicted proteins | sample MGYA00241466_ERZ501924 | MGnify/ENA primary metagenome ERZ501924 (study PRJEB25962, sample SAMEA2042223) | human gut metagenome | biome: human gut; feature: human-associated habitat; material: faeces...
AACTCGCCCGCACATTCGCTTTTTCTTGGTTCTTGTTCAGTTTTCAAGGTGCTGCTGATGTTTGACAGCTTTTGTAGTTTACAACGTTTTCATCCTTTTGTCAACTACTTTTTTGAAATTATTTTTTCAAATTTTTCAGTGCCGCATCACAGCGTGTTATTATTATATTAAATCTGCCTGTTAAAAGCAAACATAAATTTGATACTATTTTCAGCAATTTACAGCTAAATTTTAAATAAATTTTTCTTTTGCTTATTAATCCTCATTTTTATTTTTATTTCCTTCATTTTTCGCAAAGTTTTCGTGCAAATCTTCTTTAAAAACAGTTACGGCACGCCGCTCGGCCCTGCTGTGCAGCGTAAGGCAGTAAAAATCACGCCGGGCCGCAGGGTAATTATCCGCAATGCTTACTTCCCCGGCGTTCTGCGCCTGCACGGCAATATGTTCCGATATCAGCGCACACCCCAAATTATTTTTAACCGCCTCTTTAACGGCAAAATTCGTATTAAAAATTACCGGCCTTCTGTTTATATTTATGTTGCTTTCGCGCACAAAACTTTCCCACTGCTCACGGGAGGCAGAACCTTCCTCGCGTATAATCCAGCGCATATTGCCGCCCGCTTCATGCCCGGCAGCCGCAATAACAACCAGCCTGTCGCGGTAAAACGCCTCTGCGTTTATTCCGCTTTCCTGCACTTCGCCTTCAACCAGCCCCACGTCAATCTCGCCGTTTAAAAGCAGGTTCACAATATGTTTTGTATTGCCAATTATAATTTCCGGCTCCAGTTGGCTGTATTTTTTTGTGAATCTGCCGAGATATTCCGGCAAAAAGTATTCGCCAATCGTCTGGCTTGCGCCGATGCGCAGCACACCTTCAAGTTTTTCCTGCCAGCCGCCAATAGCCGCCTTTGCATATTCAATTTCCGCGCAAATATTCCCGGCGCTTTGCAAAAGAATTTTTCCGGCAGAAGTTAACGCCACGTTTTTATGTTTTGCAGTTCTTTCTATTAAAGATGCGCCAAAAAATTCTTCCAGCTTTTTTATCTGTACACTGGCAGTTGGCTGCGATATATTGCGTTTTTGCGCCGCCCTGGTAAAATTACGGTATTCCGCAACGGCTAAAAATGTTTCAAGTTCTTCTATCATCGTTAACCTCATTATAAAATTTAATTGATTTTATTATAATAATTCATTTTACTAATTATTATAAATCATTTATACTTTGTTTGCAACCAGTTCACGGAACGTTTTAATATTTTACATCTTATTAATGAAAGGAAGTTTAAACGCATGGATTTCATCAACAAAAATTTACGCGGAATTTTATTCTGCTTTGCGCTGGCAATGCCTGCAACTTATCTTGGCAAACTTTTCCCGGTTGTTGGCGCACCCGTTTTTGCAATTTTATTCGGCCTTGCAGCCGCTTTTTGGAAACGGCCCGCATTTTTTCAGCCCGGCATTCAGTTTACTGCCAAAAAAATACTGCAATATTCCATCATTCTTTTAGGCTTTGGCATGAATTTATTTGAAATTTTAGCAGTCGGCTCGCAGTCTTTACTAATTATTGTTTCAACTATCGGCACGGCATTAATTACGGCTTACATTTTAAGCAGAATTATGAACATAGAGCGCGATATTGCAACGCTTGTCGGCGTGGGTTCTTCCATCTGCGGTGGTTCTGCGATTGCTGCTACAGCATCACTGTTTGCATCATATCCAAATGTAGGAACTTTGTTATCCTTTGCCCATGCATTGAACATTGACATTCCCATACCATCATTATTAGAAACAACTACATCAATCTCATCACCAAAGGATGCTGACCATGTACCGATCGCATTACCTGCTGTTGCTGCATCCCATGTAGCACCGGCTGAGTTCTTCATCTCCTGAGAAGCTAACTCACGAATGGTGTAAGACTTTCCGTCAATATCAACTGTTGCATCTTTGACTACAGAAGCAGATCCATCTGTATTCGTTCCTGCCGGTGAAGCATCTGTTGATCCGGAAGCTTCAACTCCGGTTCCTAATGCATCACGAACACCACGGGTACGTGCAATTGAATCGTTATGTCCAATATCACCAATCGCAAGTACATATCCGATCACACCGTCACCGTTACGATCGATTGTTGCTGCATTGGCTTTGATGTAATCCATTACCATCTGACCCTGAAGTTCAGCACCCTGATTTGCATCAAATCCTACATAATAAGTGCTGTCATTGAAATTCAATGCTGTCATGTCAAGTTCTCCTGTTGAACTGTTAGACGGCTGACGGTTGAACCATACCAAAGGTTTGGTACTGTTGGCACCACCGCTTGTAGATGCTGCTGAGCCGCTTGATTCGGATGAACCGGTGGAACCTGTTGAACCTGTTGAACCTGTTGAACCGGAACCACAACCTACCATAGATACTGAAAGTGCTGCTACTGCAAGCAAAGCAAATAATTTGTTTTTTCTCATAAAACATTCCTCCTTAAGAAATAACTTTTGTTTCCGTCCTATCGACTGTCCTTATTATATGGCAGATCAATTATGAAAAACATAGAATATTTTTTTATAAAGTGGGAAAATTTTATGCATTTTGTAAATACATTTTACATATTCTTGATATTTGTCTCGTCAAATTCACAATTTTCCTATATATCTTCCCCTTGTTTTCGTGCAGAAAAAGAGGCAACCGGTTCTTACCAATTGCCTCTTAAAGGGGAGGGAGAGTAAAACTCTATATATAATATTACACACACTTACATTTTGGAAATTCGATCAATCTCTGTCAATTCGTCTTCCGTAAACGCTGCCGCACCTACGATCTTCAAATTCTCTATAATCTGCTCCGGCTTGGATGCTCCGATCAACACACTGGTTACATCCTCATCTTTCAGTACCCAGCTAAGTGCCATCTGTGCCAGTGTCTGACCACGCTGCTTTGCAATCTCATTTAACTTGATTACTTTTTGCACCTTCTCCTCTGTAATATCCGATGCATGCAGATAACGTCCATCTCTGGCTACACGGCTGTCTGCCGGAATGCCATGAATATATTTGTCTGTCAGCATTCCCTGTGCTAATGGAGAAAATGCAATAATTCCTTTGCCACTTTCCTGTGCCTGCTGCTTCAATCCATTGTTCTCAATCGTCCGGTCAAAGATGCTGTAACGATTCTGGTTAATAATGAATGGACAGTGCAGCTCCTGCAAGATATCTGCTGCTTGCTTCATGGTTGGACCATCATAATTGGAGATACCAACATATAACGCCTTGCCGCTCTGTACGATCTGACTTAATGCAAGCATCGTCTCCTCTAACGGTGTCTCCGGATCCATCCGGTGATGATAGAAGATATCCACATAATCTAATCCCATACGACGCAGGCTCTGATCTAAGCTTGCGATCAGGTATTTACGGCTGCCCCAGTTACCATACGGGCCATCCCACATATCATATCCTGCCTTCGTGCTAATGATCAGCTCATCCCGGTATGCATGCATCTCTTCTTTCATAATACGTCCAAGACTCTTCTCCGCCGCACCATATTCCGGTCCATAATTATTTGCCAGATCAAAGTGCGTAATTCCATGATCAAATGCGGTAAAGCACATGGCTTTCATATTCTCATAATCATCTTTGGAGCCAAAGTTATGCCAGAATCCAAGTGAAAGAAGCGGCAACAATAAGCCACTCTTTCCACATCGGTTATATTGCATGGTATCGTATCTTGTCTGATCTGCTGTATATCCCATATTCCCATTCGGCATCTTACAACGATGCTCCTCCAATTCCATAAAACATAACAAAATCTTCTTCAACTCCTACCTTGAAAAAGGGGGAGACCAGAGACAAGCAATTGATTACCAATCGCTCATCTCTGAAACTATGCTGAAAAAAATTAGCTGATAATCTTATTATATACATTTCCGGCTAGAAAAAAATGGAATATTTTTTACAGAAGCTATAATATTTTTGGATTACTTCAATCATGGATGTTCCATTATTTACAGAAAGTCAAAGAAAAGCTCGTTCCTTTTTTCTTCTCACTCTTAACCGATATTCTGCCACCCATTCCTTCTACAATGGACTTTGCAAGAGACAGACCGATTCCTACGCTATTCGGATTGACCTCATTATGTACCCGGTAGAATCGTTTGAAGATATTCACCAACTCGTTTTCCGGAATCCCGACACCCTCATCCTCCACATAGATTCTGGTATACACATTCGTATGCTCCACACGAAGACGGATATTGGTATTCTCTCCCGAATAATCCGAAGCATTCTTAAGCAGATTGATCAGCGCTTCCGTCAGCCAGTCTCCATCACAGAGAAGTTCGATATTCTCGTCACCTTCCACTATCAGCTTCTGGTGCTTTGTCTCTAATAAATGAGTGACTCCATTTTCTGCCTGCAGGAAGATATGGGATAACGGAATCTCTTTACACTCAAACTGAATGGAACCTGCCTCAATCCTGGCAAGCTTCAACATAGAAAGTACCATCCACTCCATCCGGCTTAGCTGATTCGATGCCTCCGTAAGAATCTGGTGCTGCTTCTCCTTATCCTCCACCTTATCTTCTAACAACAGATCCACAAATACATTCAAAGATGCCAATGGTGTCTTAAGCTGATGGGATATATCCGAGATAATATCTCGCAGAAAGATCTTCTCCTTCATCTCCCGGTCACGGCTTTCCCGGAGCACTGCTACCATCTTATAGAAATTCGTGTACAGGATTCCAACGGCGCCCTCATAGTATTCCTCTTCTACCATATCGTCGCACTGTTCCATCACCTCATTCATCATCCCGGAAAGCTTCTCCATCTCTCCATACAGCTTGTTCACTCTTCCATAGGATATCCGGTAAAAGACAAACAGAACAACACCAAGAATAATCACGCAGCCCCATTCCGTAACCGATAATTCCCCGTCCCGGACAAACAGCCACACGATCATAGCCAGAACAGCCAGAATACTTCCGATCAGATAAATGAACCTATAATGTTTGCGCTCGTAATCACTTTCCATGTCCCGTTTCCTTTCTCGTAAACCGATAACCTACTCCTCGTACCGTCTCAATATACTCTGCATCTTCTCCTAATTTACCACGCAGACGCTTCATATAGACCGATAGTGTATTGTCATCCACAAAAGATTCCTGTGCATCAAACAGACGCTCCAATATCTGCCCCCGCTCTAACACCTGACCTTCATGTGCGATCAATTCTCCGAGCAGTCGAAGATCATTAGGCGTACAATCTACCAGTTCCCCATTCCGATACAGACGAAATTCCTTCGGATAGAAACAATGCTGCCCGAAATGATACCCTTCCGGCTCCACATTTCTCTGTGTCAGCCGGTATCTTCTAAGATTGGCTGCAATCCGGGAAAGCAGTTCCTTCACCCGATACGGTTTGGTCACATAATCATCCGCTCCACATTCCAACCCCTGTACAATATTCACTTCTTCTCCTACTGCTGTCAGGAAAATGATCGGTGTCTGACATCCTTCCTGCCGGATCTTCCGGCAGAAGTCATAGCCGTTACCATCCGGAAGCATCACATCTAACAGGATCAGATCCGGTCTGCTCTCCCGCTCCATCTCATATGCCTGTTCTATTCTGCCCGCTGTCACGACTTCATATCCTTCTGCCTGCAAAGCATATTCCGTTCCTAATGCTAATGCATAATCATCTTCTACTAACAATATCCTGTCTGCCATGTTACCCTCTCTTCTCCATAAGACTTTGCATCTGTTATTTTCATACGTTCTCCATATTATATATCAAGCCGAACAGCTAAATCAATTGCGGATTGCAGACACCTTCTCAATTCACTTTCCCAATCCCGGCTATCCGTATACCATATAGCCGCATATGCTCCATCTACACGCATCTGTGCAGACGATATGATAATAACCGGTATCTCTAATCCACGCTTTTTCACTTCCTGAATTACCCGATCGCCAGCTTCCCATTCCGGCTTTCCCCACTTTGTAATTGGAAAATGCATATCGGACAGGATCACATCATAGGAAGATGTTGTATCCTTTAAATGTTCCAGTCCTTCTTCTACACTTTCTACCCATGTGATATCTTCAATGCCTAACGACTGCACCACGCTGTGAATCGCCATATATTTGGTTGTATTATCTTCAAAATGTAATATCCTCATATCATTATTCTTCTCCCCTGTGAATCCATCTAATATCTTCATTATATCCATATTGTACTACAAATGCTATCTACTTTTCCATTGCAAAAATATATGCCGGGAACAAATCAACACCTGTTCCCGGCATGTATTCTAGCCAAAGTCTGCATTGCAACAACCTTGTATATAAGTTAATTATTCAATTCCGTATTATGCTATTATTTCTCCTCCCAGCCAATTACTGTTACTGTATCATCATAATATAAAGTATCTAAATTTTTATTATTCGTCACATCCAGTGTACTCAATTTATTATCAGTACACTCTAAATATGTTAACGCTGTATTTTTGCTTACATCCAGACTACTCAAGTTATTCGAATAACAATATAACACTGTTAATGCTGTATTTTTGCTTACGTCCAGACTACTCAATTTGTTCCAATTACAAGCTAACTCTGTTAATGCTGTATTTTTGCTTACGTCCAGACTACTCAAGTTATTATCACAACAATCTAAATATGTTAACGCTGTATTTACGTCCAGACTACTCAATTTATTATCACTACAATCTAACTCTGTTAATGCTGTATTTTTGCTTACATCCAGACTACTCAAGTTGTTCCAATCACAATCTAACTCTGTTAATGCTATATTTACGTCCAGACTACTCAATTTATTATAACCACAATCTAACCGTGTTAGTGCTGTATTTTTGCTTACATCCAGACCGCTCAATTTATTTCCATTACAATTTAACTCTGTTAATTCCTTGTTTTTGCTTACATCCAGACTGCTCAATTGATTGCTAAAACATATCAATGTTTTCAATGCAGACAATTTTTCTAACGTAATTGAGCCTTGCATATTACAATTAACCCAATAAATGCCTTCTAAGCGCCCATCACTATTCCAAATATAACCCGATGTATACCACATATCTCCTTCTTCGTTTTCTTCACATTTCGCTACTAGATTGGCATCTGTTGGAATTGTTGCACCTTTTTCATTCTTTTCTTTAATGATTTCCTGTAATGCTGCTACATCATCCAGATTTTTTCCCTCTGTATTAGTCAGCGTAATGTCAGCCGGTTTCGTTGGTTTATCAGAATCTGATGGTTTATCCGGTGTTGTCGGCTTATCTGAATCTGATGGTTTATCCGGTGTTGTCGGAGTATCGGAATCTGATGGTTTGTCCGGTGTTGTTGGTGTTGTCGGATTCTCTGGTTTTGGCGCTTCCGGTGTTGTTGGTGTTGTCGGATTCTCCGGTTTTGGTGCTTTCGTCGTTGCATTCTGCTGCGTCGCCGCCTCTGTTGTTGCAGCTTGTTTCTTCTTTTTCTTCACTGTTACCTTACATACATATTTCTTGCCGCTGACCTTAGCGGTAATTTTAGCCTTACCGGCTTTTTTTGCAGTAACGACACCTTTCTTGCTGACACTGGCAACCTTTTTCTTGTTGCTGCTCCATGTAATCTTTTTCTTCTTCGGTGCGTTTTTCAGTTTCAAAGTAACCTTTTTTCCTACCTCTAACGTTACCGTCTTCTTATTTAACTGTACCTTTCTTTTCTTTGCTGCCTGCACATTGCTTCCCGGCATTACAAGCATTCCTGCCACCATCACTACTGTCAACAAAAACGCAGTGAACTTTCGTAAATTTCTCATATCCTTCCTCCTGATTTAAATATAATAATTTTGTAAACATGAACAGGATAACCTTCAAGCACCCTTATACTCACAAGTAGTGTAAATGCACAAAAAAAGCCGGGGACATATATCAGAATACTTCTAATATATGTGCCCGGCTTACCCGTTCCTTCAGACATGACATACAAAAAATAGGTTCAACAAATAAAGCTCTGTTAGTTAGTGCTTTGCTTTGCTTTGCTTTACTTTACTTTACTTTACTTTACTTTACTTTACTTTACTTTACTTAAAAGTTTCCACCTTCATCTGTATATGTCAAGTCCTTTCTTGTTTTATATTCATAATATATCATGGAAGAAATTAGTAGTCAAGTGTATGAGTTGCAGCAGATTCTAACATAATCTACAATCCTACAAACACAAATATGTACCCGGTTATCTATACAAAATCCCCGGCCTCTTACCGAAGCCGGGGATTCGCTCTATCTCGCTATATTTGATATCAAATTAATACTTATATACCTTAACGGTCTTGGTTCCATATGCTAATGCTTTTGCATGTGTTGAGAAGAAAATGTCAATATGATTACCTTTTACTCCACTACCACAATCTTCTACGGTATATACCACTCCATCAATTACAACCTGTGAACCATATGGTAACACACTTGTATCCGCTGCAATGGTTCTTCCCTCTGTCGGTGTTGTTCCACTTGCAGTCTTACTGTTACCACCGGAACACTTCTTACATCCACAATATGCTGTTATTGTAAATGTTCCAATACATTCGCCGGATTCCGTTGCCTTAACCGGTGTCGTCGATGCACCCTTATAAGAAGTATCGGAACTTGTATTCGAACTTGTTGTCGTTGTTGTATTCTGTGCAACCTGCGTTGCCTGTCTCTCAGCCTCTGCTGCAGCTTCTGCCGCTGCTTTCTCAGCCGCTAATTTCTCTTCTTCTCTTCTCTGCAATTCTTCTGCAGATACCGCAATCTCATATAACCGGTCAATATCCACAAGATCTGCTGATACATAACCTGTCTTGCCATCTGCTAACATAACAGTAAGCCATGTAATATCATCTGTACTCTGCTCTGTTGTAGCAGCCTGTGTAGATGCCTCTGTATTCTGCTCTGTTGCTGCTTCTTCTGAACTATTCTGTGTTGTTACTTCTGTATTCTGCTCTGTAGAAGCTACAACCTCTGTCGTATCATCTTCCGCAGCCTGTGTTGCGGTCTCCGTAACTGCTTCACTTGTAGCAGCCTCTGTATTCTCAGAGGTAACCTTCTCTGTTGCAGATTCCTCTGTCGATGCATCCGCTTCCGTCTTATCTTCATCCTCTCTTGGATCATCTAACACAGTAACACTTGCATCTTTATCTAATACAGTAACAATATCTGCATCTGTTGACTTCTCTTCCCGGATGTTCACGCCATCCTCTAAGACTGTACCCTGTAATGTAACATAATCCTTAGCAAATTCCTCTGCACTGTCTCCGGTTAATACATATTCTGATAATACATAACCTTCTACATCACCGGACTTAATCTTCGTCCATTCTCCATCGGTACCTTCTACAATTGCAATCGCTCCCGGATTCATAGATCCCACAAACTCACCATCGGTACTTGGAGTCTTACGAATGTTCAATGTCTCCTCAACATCGGCAATACACTTCTTGTCAAATTCACCTTCCGGCTTACTTGCTACGGTCTGCTCTGTATAAGCAACGACCGGTTCGGTTGTTGCTTCGGTTGCTACCTCTTCCGTTGCCATTGCAACCTGAACAGCTTCGGTTGTTGCTTCCGTTACTTCTTCCGTTGCAGCCTTGGTTGCTTCTTCGCTGCTTCCAAATAATGCATCCATTGCATTTACTTTATCATTCTTAGCCAGTTCCTTCTGATTATCACTACCGGAATGTGCCAATATAATTCCACCGACAACTAATGCAATCAAAACAATTGCACAAAGTGCAATCTGCATATTTCTCACAAAATATCTTCCATTGAAGATGTTCTTTCTCATGTAAAGTTTATAGCGTTCTGTCATAACCGCTCTTCTGTTATGTCGCATAGTCTCTTTCCTCCATCAACAAAACGATTCTTCTATCTCTGTCCCCTCGTTGATATCCTAAACTTCATAATAGTATTACGATAATTAAACCTCATACCAAAATGTTACAAACTTGTTACAAGTTGTAATATAACACTTAACAATCTAAATGTCAATATGTCATTTTTTACCCTGAAATCCCCTTTTTTCGTACTTTTTGTACATAACCAACAGGATAATCGCACAAAGAACCTACTATAATATGTTAAGATATCATTACAAGTTTGTACAATTGTTGAAATATTTATACTTATTTTTATATATTCTGCCAACAAAAACATATCATCCCATCAGCGTAACACCCTCTTTGCATTGGTTGCGTGTATTATAAAATCATGATACACTCAAAAAGCGATAAGAATAATTTCTATATAATAAGGAGGAATTGATTCGTGGCAGTTATTCGAATTGACAAATATCTTGCAGATGCCGGAATCGGCACACGTTCCATTATTAAAAAAGAACTGAAAAAAGGATATGTCACGGTGAATGGGAATACAATCCAAAAACCGGAATATAAAGTAGATCCTTCAACCGATATCATTACTTATCTGAATGAAGAGATTCATCTCGAAGAATACGAATATTACATATTGAACAAACCGGCAGGTTACGTCAGTGCAACCCGGGATAACACAGCTCCAACCGTATGCTCACTTGTTGCTTCCGCCCGCAAGGATTTGGCACCGGTTGGGCGATTAGATAAAGATACCGAGGGATTACTTCTTATTACTAATGATGGTGTGCTTGCTCACCGTCTGCTTTCGCCAAAACGGCATGTAGATAAGACCTATTTTGCGATCATCAAAGGAATCGTAAAGGATACCGACGTCGCTGCATTTGCCAACGGGCTGGTTATCGGTGACGAAGATCTGAACGTGGCAATGCCTGCGGCACTTACGTTTTATCCTTACACAGAAGCACAGGCAAGACAGCCTTCTCTTCCGGATCATTTGAAACAGCTTGCATTGAATGCAGATAACGATAACCTCTCTTATATAGAAGTAACACTTCATGAAGGGAAATTTCACCAGGTAAAACGAATGTTTCAGGCAGTTAACAAAGAAGTACTATATCTGAAGCGAATCCGGTTTGGTGCCCTTTGTCTCCCGGAAGATCTTGCATCAGGGGAAAGTCGTCCTCTTACCGAAGAAGAACGAATGCTTTTGCTGGATTCATCCGGCAATTAAACCATATAAGGCGAATTTGCACTTTAGCAATTTAAAGTGTTGACATCTTCATTTTCTGATATTACAATAAATGCAGTAAATATAATGGAAAACGGAGTGAACATTTATGAATACAAAGGAACATTTCAGCATTGGATTTATTGGCTTAGGACTCATTGGCGGTTCCATTGCCAAATCAATCCGACGCATCTTTCCGGATACTGAAATATTAGGCTACGACGTAGATCAGGAAGCCCTGCGGCTTGCCTTAGACGATCATACATTATCAAAGACCGTAACATCCATCGAAGCTATGCATAATTGCGATTATATCTTTTTATGTGCTCCGGTGCATTATAATATCGCATATCTTCCTATATTAAAGCGCATCATGAAAGACAGTTGTATCTTAACCGATGTAGGAAGTGTAAAAAGTGATATCTATCAGGCAATTCACGACCAGCAATTAGACGATTACTTTATCGGCGGCCATCCTATGGTCGGCTCCGAACGAAGCGGTTACGAAGCCGCACATGACCGGCTGGTGGAGAATGCTTACTACTTTGTAACACCTTCCGAGGCGGTCGCAGATGATAAAGTATCTGCATTCCGAACTTTTATCGAGGATCTGGGTGCAATTCCAATCTTATATAGTCCGGAACGACATGATGAGATTACAGCATATATCAGTCATATACCACATGTCATTGCTTCCTCTTTAGTGAATTTAGTTGCTGTTCAGGACGATCAGAGTGGAATGTTAAAGCAACTGGCTGCCGGTGGATTCAAAGATATAACCCGTATTTCTTCCTCAAACCCGGTTGTCTGGGAACATATCCTGTTAAGCAACCCGGTCAATATAGTAAAGGGATTACAGACATTTCGTAACGAGATTGATACAATGATCGATGCCATTCAGTCCGAAGATGCCCGCGGAATCTATTCTTTCTTTGACAGTGCCAAGGATTACCGCAATTCCATTCCGGAACATGCGACCGGTGTGATCCGGGTAAATTACGAAGTATACATTGATATTCCGGATGTTCCAAATGCAATCGCAAAGGCAGTAAACATCATCGGCGATGCCGGAATTAACCTGAAAAATATTGGCATCACCCATAACAGAGAAGATAATGAAGGTGTATTACGGCTTTCTTTCTATGATAACGACAGTGCAATCGCTGCCGCAGAACAATTAAAGCAACATCAATATACAGTTTATGAACGATAGGAGAAGAAACATCATGCAGATCAGACATTTTAACCAATTACGTGGAGAACTTACCGTTCCCGGTGACAAGTCCATTTCTCACAGAAGTATTATGCTTGGTTCCCTTGCCAGAGGAACAACCGAAGTAACCGGATTCTTACAAGGAGCCGATTGTCTATCTTCCATCTCCTGTTTCCGGAAAATGGGAATTACAATCGAGAACGATCCTGCTACCAATACTGTACGAATTCACGGCAACGGTTTACACGGTCTGACCGCCCCTTCTGCCACCTTAGATGTTGGAAACAGTGGTACTACAACCCGTTTAATGTCCGGTATCTTAGCTGCACAGCCATTTACCTCTACGGTAGATGGGGACGCTTCTATTCGTAAACGTCCTATGGGCCGGATCATGAAGCCCCTTTCTTTGATGGGGGCCTCTTTCCACAGTCTGGAGACAGAACAATGTGCTCCATTTACCGTATCCGGCGGTCATCTTCATGGAATCCATTATGATTCCCCTGTTGCTTCCGCGCAGGTCAAGTCCGCAATCCTGTTAGCCGGGTTATATGCAGAAGGCGCAACCAGCGTGACTGAACCGGCACTATCCAGAAATCATACGGAATTAATGTTTGAATCGTTCGGAGTTGATATCAGAAGCGAAGGAACGACCGCTACTGTCAGACCTGCAGCCGAACTACATGCGCAGCATATTGAAGTTCCTGGTGACATTTCCTCTGCGGCATATTTCATTGTCGCCGGGCTGATCACTCCGAATTCCGAGATCACGATACGCCATGTCGGGATCAATCCGACCAGAGACGGTATTCTTACTGTATGTAGGAATATGGGTGCAGATATTACACTCTCTAATGTGAAACAGGATGTTGGAGAACCGGTTGCCGATATTACCTTACGCACCAGCAGTCTGCACGGTTGTACCATTGAAGGTGATATCATTCCAAAATTGATCGACGAGATCCCGGTTATCGCCATTATGGCTGCATTTGCCGATGGAACGACCACGATCAAAGATGCACAGGAGCTGAAAGTCAAAGAATCCAACCGGATTGATGTTATGGTCGATAACCTGTCTGCCATGGGAGTGGATATTGAAGCAACCGACGACGGTATGATCATTCATGGCGGCAAGCCTCTTCATGCTGCTACGATCGATTCCAG
>ENA-OPUE01001573-OPUE01001573.1-human-gut-metagenome-genome-assembly--contig:-NODE-1573-length-13459-cov-2.970680_pt1 | contig 13459 bp, 13 predicted proteins | sample MGYA00241466_ERZ501924 | MGnify/ENA primary metagenome ERZ501924 (study PRJEB25962, sample SAMEA2042223) | human gut metagenome | biome: human gut; feature: human-associated habitat; material: faeces...
GGCGGGATCACCGGCGGCCTTATAAACCGAGGCGATGTTGAGCATGGCGGTCGCCGCGTCTGCCGTACCCCACAGGTCGAGCAGATCGAGCAGCCTGACGATCTCGTCAACGCAGCGCCACGCCGCGTCGAGATTTCCGGTGTTGCGGTAGTAGCCGGTGAGCTCGTTGAAAAGAGACATCGCCGTGCCGTAGCGCTCCTCGGCAATGGCCTGCTTCGCCATTTTTTCTAAATACGCCCCTGCCTCCTGCGCTCTGTCGTCGTCAAAAAGCTCGTCGGCGCGTTTGAGTATGGCGTTTGTATCCATATGCTGCCTCCTGTGTCAGCCCGGAAGCTCCGCGAGGCTCTTCTCGGGTATGCCGAAATATTTTATGTAAGCCGCCTTGCGTTCAGCGGCGGTTTTGAGCTCGACCTCCGTCAGCACGCCGTTGTCGTGCAGACGCAGCGTGTCGTCCTGAATGGCGGCGCTGCCATTCTCGCGCAGAATGTTCAGCACGCGCTCATTGCGAAAGCGCGCATGGTCGCCGCGGCTCATGTATACGCCGAGTGCGACGAAATCCATCTTGGAAAACTCATTGTCGGAGAACAGGTGCAGCGGCATCTCCGTCCCGTCGTGCTGTATGTATGTGAATTTATACAGCCCGTCGGGGCGTTTTTCATACCTGAACGCGAGCCGCCCGGAGTGCTGAACATCGGCACAGTCGAGATACAGCGCGCCGAGCGGCGTGGGGCCGCCGAAGCCGACATCACACACAACGCGCTTCCCGTCCGGGAGGGTCACGATCGTTGAGCGGTGCCCTATCGGGGGAAACTCACCCTCAAACAGCACACGCACTGCAATGGCACGGCACTCAAAGCCGAGCGCCTCCAGCAATGCGCAGAAAATACCGTTGAGCTCAAAGCAGAAGCCGCCGCGCCGGCGAAGGACGATTTTATCAAAAATATCGTCGATCTCAAGTGACACCTCGCGCCCAAGCTCATAAATGTCCAGATCCTCAAACGGCACGCTCATCAGATGCGCACGGACAAGCACATCCAGCGCTGCCTTGCTGTGCGGAGCGCTGAATTCAGAAGGTGAGTCAGGAAGCTCAGGGTGCAAAGACTTCCTGTAGTCGTCAGGCTCAAGGCCGATGCGCGCAAGATATGCGCTGGGGTCGGGGATAGGGCTGAATACTCCTTCGTACATTTTCTGTCCTCGCTTTATAAAATTATTTTGCTGGGTAAAGCTCGTCGACCTTTTTGCCGAGATACTCCGCCGCCTTGGCGATGGCAATGTCCTGCCGCACCTTGGTCTCCTCGCGCCGCGCGAATATCTCGCGCAGCCGCTCTGCCGGCATCATCGACATATCCGCAAGGCGTGTAAGCTCCGCGGTGTATTCATCCTCTGTCGCGAGCAGGTTTTCCTTTTTCGCAAGCTCATAGAGAGCGAGCCGGGAATGGAGCTGCTTTTTGGCCTCGCGCATGAAGTCGGCAAAAAGCTCCTCCTCGTTGGTGCCGCACTCTTTGTAATAATCCTCGATTTTTTTGCCGTTTCCGTCAAGCTGCTGCTCAAAAGCGCCGATCATCTGCGACGCACGCTCACTCGCCATTGTGTCCGGCACTACGCCCTCGCATATTTTGTCAAGCCGCATCACCATAGCAGCCTGAAGCAGATACCGGCGCGATTCGGTGCGGTTTGCTTCAGGAATTGTCAGCACCTCCCGCTCGACCTGCTTTACCTCGCCGGCGTCAAGCGTAAGCACGCGATAATCACCCAGCGTGAACTCCGGGTCTATCTGCACCTTCGCCGAGCATACGACGCCAAGCTTTTCGTCGTCCTGTTCGAGTGTGAGAGCGGGGGTGTAATATATCTCCCGTGGGTACTCCATGGCGGCCTTGGAATATGCTTTCCGCACCATTTCGGTTATCACTGCCTTGCGCAGGCTGCTCTGACAGTGTGCGGCGTCAAGAAAGCCTTTCTTGTCCTTTGCAGCAAATTCCCTTGCCGCTTCGCTGTATTCCTCTGCCGTGAAGCTGAACGTGAAACGCAGATTATTAGAATTTATATTTTCAACAGTATAAGTCATGTCATTTCTCCGTATCTTGTTATATCTGATTATTCACAAAAGCAATAACAGGTTGTGCCTTCGCCTTGACCAGCTCAAGATTTTCTATTTGAATCTGCCCGTCCTCGGTACGTCTCAGAGCCCCTCGGCAATAAAACTGTCAAGGATGTTATAGAGATTACGTCGGCTCATGCGTAAATATTCACAGGTTTTGTACAGACTTTGCATCATGCACAGCGTCCCGCCGTGTGAACACTCGAGAAGATGATATGCGAATTGCTCCTGCTGGGAAAAAAGATGTTTTGCCAGATCCTTTTTATACATTATATACAAGCGGTTAGTGACCTTGAGATAGAAGAACCGGCTGAACTCTATGTCCTGCATGAGCTGCAAAAAATCAGTTATCGGCATCTGAAGAAGCGTACATTTCGTGACCGCGATGCTGTCCGTGTAAAAATTCTGCCCGAACAGATTTGAAAGATGACCGACAAAACACCCAGTCGGTATCTCATCCACAACGATGCGCTTTCCGTTGCTGCTGCACGCGACCACCTTCACCTCACCGTCAAGCAGAAACCATATGTACTTGTTTTCCTCGCTTGCTTGGAGAATGAGACTGTTCTTTTTGTAGGTAACTATCTCAAAATTTGTCGGATAGTCCTTGATGAAAGGATATATCGAAGACTCTGCCAGGATCATCTCACGCACTCCTTTACTCATATACTCAGATATGTTTATATAAATTTGTATTAGAGACCGGATAGACAGCAGGATTCTGTATGCATACAAAAAAGCTTCCCGATTATGAAAAGTGTTGTGCGGCTGGATTTCCTCTGTCTGATTTATATCAAAAGAAAAGCGTGCTGGATAGTGCAAAATGCACAGTATTGTGCAAGATGCAAATAATGAGCAAAAAAATTATACCACATGTGTAAAAAATGCACTACTCTTTTTGTGAAAAATCAGATAATATCAAGTCATGCTTCCGAGAGGAAGATCCTTAAAAATCAACAAGGAGGAAAATCATGTCTAACGAAGCAAAAATTCAGGAAATTTTGAAAAGACGTGGCCTTGACGTCAGCGAAGAAACCGGATTCGCTGATGAGGTCATACCCGAACCGTCACCCCGCTTCACTAAGCTGATCAACATCTACTATGCGATGAAGAATACCATCGACATGGAGTACCCGTACTGGTACAATCGTGTATGGTGGGAGAACGACGGCGATATTACTGAGATCCGCCGCGCAAAGGCAGAAGCTGCCGCTTTGAGCCACATGACTCCGACCATTCTCCCCGGCGAACTGCTCTTCGGTAACAAGACTCGCAACTTCCGCGGCGCGTTCTGCTTCCCGTGGGTCGATGCATCCTTCTTCAATGCTGCAGCAGAGGCAATGATGGCCGGTGTTGATGCTCCCCCCATGGCAGCGGCTGACGCGGTTTCCGTCGTCGGTGCAGGCGGCGGCAACGTCACCAAAGACTTCGGCAATGTCGTTTCCATTGCCCAGAAGTTCGGTCTTCGCCGTGAAGAAGTCCCCTGTCTCGTAAAGTGCGCGAAGTACTGGGACAACGGTTCTGTCGAACGCGTTTCCGCACGTCTGGCCGAGGCTCGCCCCGACTATGACAAGTGGGCAGGCTACCGCAACTCCGTCCTCGTTATGTTCGACTCTTGGGCAATCCCCCAGGGCCGTGAGGTCATCAACTACTATGTTCCTCTGGAGTACGGCTTCGATAAGATAATCGAGCTGTGCGACGAGAAGATAGCCGAAACTCTCGGCGAAGCCGGCGACGACGGCATCCTCGGCATGAGCCGCGGCTACTACTACATGGCCTGCAAGACCATCGCTCAGGGCGTTTCCAAGTGGATCGAGAACTATGCCCGCCGTGCAGAGTACCTCGCCGAGCATGAAACCGATGCTCAGCAGAAGAAGGAATATCTCGACATCGCAGCTGTTGCGCACCACATCGCGCACAAGCAGCCTGAGACCTTCCGTCAGGCTCTGAACCTCACCCTTATGTGCCACTACGGCGTCACCAACGAGGACCCGCACTCCGGTCAGTCCATCGGCCGCCTCGGCCAGATCCTCTACCCCTGGTATGAGAAGGACATTGCGGACGGCACCACCAATGACGAGGAAGTCATTGAGCTGCTTGAGCTGTACCGCATCAAGATAACCGCTATTGAGTGCTTCGCCTCCTCCGGCGTTACCGGCGGAGTTCTCTCCGGCAACACCTTCAACAACCTCTCCATCGGCGGCCTCGGCTACGACGGTCTGACCGCTGTCACCCCGCTTGAGTACCTCATCGTCGAAGCCGGTATGCGCGGCAAGTCCACCCAGCCGACTCTGTCTCTGCTTTATGATGAAAAGACCCCCGAGGACTTCCTCCTCAAGGTCGCACAGTGCATCAAGCTCGGTCTTGGCTATCCCGCCATCATGAACAATCAGGGCGGCATGAACTTCATGCTCCGCCAGTATGCCCCCGAAGGCATGAACATATATGATGCGCGCGCATGGGCGCCCGGCGGATGCCTTGAGTCTTCCCCTGGATGCTTCCAGCCGCTGCACTATAACGGCAAGACCTACATGATCCCCGGAGGCGCAGGCCCGACCGCCGGCACTGGTATTCACTTCACCGGTATGCCCAAACTGCTCGAGCTGGTTCTCAGCAACGGCTATGACAGACGCACCGGCATTCAGGTCTTTGCTCCGCATAACCACAAGCTCGACACCTATGAGGATCTCCTCGATGTTTACTACAACATCTACCTCCAGGAGCTGCTTGAGGTCTCCAACCGCATGAACAACCTCCAGATGGATACCCACAGAAAGATCTGCCCGACCGTCTGGGCGTCCCTGCTGAAGGCCGACTGCTTCAAGAATGGCCAGAACCAGAGTCACCTCGGCGCACGCTACAACGGCACCATCAACTTCGAGTCCTGCGGCACCATCAACTTCATCAACTCGCTCGCTTCTATCAAGAAAAACGTATACGATGACAAGAAGTACACGCTCGCAGAGATGGAAGACGCGATGTGGAACAACTTCGGCTTCAAGACCGCTTTCGAGACTGGCGTGTTCTCTCCCGACCGCCGCGAGGCCACCGAAAACGCTCCGAAGTACGAGAAGATCTTCAACGACTGCGTCAACGCTCCGAAGTACGGCAACGCCGATCCCTATGTCGACTCCATACTCGTCGACTACGAGGACCGCATGCTGCCGAAGATGCTCGAGCTGCATTCTTACATGGGCAAGCAGTACTATATGTGCCAGATCTCCGTCTCTACCCACGGCCCGCAGGGTGCAATCACCCTTGCTACCGCAGACGGACGTCTTTGCGGCACTACCTACGCCGACGCTTCCATGTCGCCCGCGCCCAACACCGATAAGAACGGTATCTATGCTCTGTTTACCTCTGCTACCTGCTATGACCATGCAATGTGCCAGAACAGCCAGATGAACGTCAAGATCCACCCGACGGCAGTCAAGGGCACGCAGGGCACGCACAAACTGCTCGACGTCTACCGCGCCTATATGCGCAAGGGCGGCTTCCACATCCAGTTCAACGTCACGTCTTCCAAGACGCTGCGTGAGGCACAGGCGAAGCCCGATGATTACCGCGACCTCATGGTTCGTGTCGCAGGCTTCACCCAGTACTGGTGCGAGATAGGCAAACCCATTCAGGACGAGGTCATCTTCCGCACTGAGTACGATTCCTGATTGAAACACCAAACTATAACGGAGGTATAAAATAATGAAACATTGCGAATGCGCAAATTTCCTGCACCTCGACTGCGAAAAAGGTATGTGCGCTCTGTCAAAGTGCATTGTCCCCATTGACGGTGAAGGCTCCGACGCATGCCCCCGCTTTGAGCAGGGCTTCATGTGCAAGTTCTGCAAGCACTTCTCTGATGCCGACAAGTACGGCATCGGCACCTGCAAGGGCTATGACAAAGAGAACTGGGCATACGCTCAGTGCGGTGCTTTCAGCTGCGAGAAGTTCGAGAGATCCTGATCACTGTACTACAAAACGCATATGGGGAAGACTATGTCTTCCCCATATGTAAAAAAGTCAAGCTCTTATACGGAAGGGTGTAATTTATGCCAGAAGCAACAACAGGAATGATATTTGACATCCAGAGCTATTCCGTCCACGATGGCCCCGGATGCCGTACAAACGTATTTTTTGTCGGCTGCCCCCTGCAGTGCAGATGGTGTGCGAATCCCGAGAGCTGGGCGGTGAAAAAGCATCTGCTTTTTGCCGAACGTACCTGCAAATGGGATCAGGGCTGCACCGCCTGCCGTGATGCCTGTCCGAACGGTGCCTTGAAGTTCAACGAGAATGGCAAGCCTGTTCTTGACTGGACGATCTGCAATAAGTGCCAGACGATAGAGTGCAGTGAGGTCTGTGCCGCGCACGCGCTCAAGCAGTGTGTCCGCTTCCTGACGGTCGACGATCTGATGAAGATCCTGATGCGTGACTACCCGAACTGGGGTTCCGACGGCGGCGTTACATTCTCCGGCGGTGAGCCGTTGCTGCACCATGAGTTTCTTGATCAGGTGCTCCAGCGCTGCCGCAAGGAGCAGATGCACACTGCCATCGAAACCAGCGCATTTGCGTCTCCCGAGGTGTTTGAGAAGATATTCCGCAACCTGAACTTCGCGTTCATCGATGTGAAGAACATGGACGAGGAGATGCATAAATGGGGAACCGGCGTCAGCAACAAGCCCATCCTCCGCAATATATCCACGCTGGCAAACGCCGATTGGTGGCACGGCAGGCTCGTCCTGCGCCAGCCGACCATCCACGGCTTTAACGACAGCATCGAGAACGCCAAACGCCTCATTGATTTTATGAACGAGAATGGCCTCTTTGAGATAAATCTGCTCCGTTTCCACCGCATGGGCGGGACCAAGTGGGAGCAGCTCGGCAAGGTTTACGAGTATAATGACAAGGGTGACATGCCCGAGGAGCGCATGCTCGAGCTTCAAGAGCTGTATCTCGACAACGACATCGCCTGCTATATCGGGGAGGATACTCCCTTCTAATTGATTGGAGGATCATAATGAATTCCATATCTGAAGAAAAGGCCAAAAAATACGGTATATGCACCGTAATGTCCGCCTTTCTCGCAGTTTTCTGCCTGTTTGGCTATCGCTCCAGCTTTTCCATAATGCAGGGTCTCATCATTGCGGACACCGGCTGGTCTACCATCCAGACCTCCCTCGGCTACTGCATCATGATGACCATTTACGCGATTACCGCGTTCTTCTCCGGTGGTCTGGTCGACAAGAAGGGCACCCGTCCCACCTATTTCATCGGGGCGATCTGCTGCTTCCTCGGCTTCTTCCTGACCTCCATCTTTGTCAAGCCCGGCTCCGACAGCGCTTACATAGTCTATCTCTTCACCTATGGCCTCTTCGCGGGCGTCGGCACCGGCATGCTCTGGGTCAGCTCCACCATCTCCTGCCGCCAGTGGTACGTCGGCGCGCGTTACGGCACCATGTGGGGCATCGCCTTCGCGGGCGCGCCTCTTGCCCAGCTCCTTCTCACCCTCCTTCTCAAGCCCGTTCTCAGAAACATGGGCTGGCAGGCCGGTATGAAGCTGATGGCGGTCATCTGTGCGGTGTTCCTCGTCGCCGCGGCGCTCATCGCAAAGCGCACCCCCAATTATTATAATGTTCAGCCCTTCGGCGCGGAAACCCTCAAGAAGAAGGACGGCTCCGCAAAGCGTGCCGTCACTTTGAAGGAAGCGTTCTCCACCTACGCCATCTGGGCAGATATTCTCTGCTTCCTCACCGCCATGGCGGGTGAATTCCTCATCTGGTCGCAGGCTGTCGGCTTCTTCCAGGGCGACATGGGTATGGACGCTGACAAGGCGGCAAATATCTACATGCTCATCGGCGCGTTCGGCGTGTTCATGATGCCCATCACCGGCAAGATCTCCGACGCGCTCGTCAAGAAGATCGGCTCCGAGGTCAAGGGGCGCAAGATCATGCTCATCATCGGACCCGCCTGCGGCGCGATCGGCGTTGCGCTGTGCCTGACGAAGAGCCTGCCTCTCTGCGTCGTTGCCATGTTCTTCCTCGCCACCTATTGGGGCATTGAGCCGGGCGGCTGCGCGGGCTATGCCGGCTCCGTGTTCGGCGGCGCAGGTCTCGGCCGCACGTGGGGGCTTGCAACGCTCATCGTCATGGGCATCGGTCCCTCCTTCGGCACGTTCATGGGCGCATGGTTCAAGGATAACTTCGGCTCCTACGTCCCCGCGTTCATCTTCTGCCTGTGTGCGTATCTCATCTCCATGGTCATCGCGATGACCCTGCCTCTCAAGACCAAGATCGACGCGAAGATCGAGGCCGAGATGGCAGCCCAGCAGTAATTCACTCCTTATACGCTATATGAAAACCGCCTGAGGCGTAAGCTTCAGGCGGTTTGTGTCGTGTGGGGGCTGTTCGGTCGTAAAAACGAGACTATTGACTTCTATGCACTGCTGCAATAAACTACATTTGATAGCATTAAGCACACGGAGGTCATATATGGACGCTTACACACGGATTTTTACACTTGAACGCGCGGACGAGGCAGAGCTTTTTCACTGCATGCAGGAGGCAGCGGGCGAAGATGCTGACCGCCGCGGAGGCGGTATGGACGCGCTTTTCGCAAAAGGGCTTGCGTGGGTGCTGCTGTGGCAACGCCTTGACATTGTGCGCAGACCGGCGGCGGGGGAGCAGCTCCGCATAGTCACCATGCCCGGCAAGGGGCGGCTTGGGCTTTATCCGCGCCGCTTTGAGCTGTGGAGCGGTGATGAGCGCATCGGCGCGGCGCGCAGTGTCTGGGCGATAATCAATGCTGAGACCCGCAGCATGGCTGCATTGTCCGATGCACCGCTCTCCGGCGAAACGGAGCGCCAAAGCCTGCGGATGGACAGCATTCCCGCGCCGGATGGCGGCGAAAGCTTCAGATTTGCTCCGGCTGCGGAATATATCGACCGCAACGGACATATGAACAATGCCGCGTACCTTGCGGCGCTGGCGGAATATCTGCCCGAAAACAGCGGTTTTGGCTTGAGTATTCTATATCACCGCGAAATAATGCCCGGCGATGAGGTCACGGTGCACTGGCAGGATACAGACGGTGCGCGGCTCTTCCAAGGCACCGTGGGCGATGAGGAGTGCTTCAGACTGTCATACAGCGCTGCCGTTTCTCCTGCTTGAAGCAGCAGCGGTCACGGTGTTCCTCAGACCCATGAGCTGGTTTCCTCACCTGCGCTTTCCGGCGACCTGATACATTTTTTCGTTAGAAATGACGGTTGTAACTTCAAGATACTTGGCAAACATATCAGCCAGCTCCTCAGCGGGCATGAGCCCGACAGAAACCTTGCTGGCGAAGCCGTGATGGTGGGCATCAATCGTTTCTCTGCTTGCCCCATGCGCAACAGTCAGTATTCCGTCAGGAGCAAGCAACGTCGCCAGATGTGCTATCAGCCGCTCCTGATCAGGAAAATGCGGAAAGGCATTATATATAACTATTGCGTCAAAGGCGCTTCCGACATCTGCTGTCTCCACATCTCCGCAGACAAAACGTATATTGTCCTGACTGAATTTCTGCTCTGCGATCTTTATCATCTCGGGTGAGATATCTATCCCGGTGACCGAAGCAGCGCGGCGGCTTAGATAATCAGGCATCAGAACCCCGGTGCCGCAGGCCACATCCAGCACGCGGCTGCCTGAATGTACTCCGGCATTATCAAGTATAGCGTTTATCTTCTCGTCGCTGCGCACCATTTCCGCATCCCATGTGGGAGCGCAGCGATCAAAAAAATCTATAACATCTGTTTTCTTTATCATGCTGCTGTTCCTCTTCGTTTTATCTCAGGCGAAGAAAGAGGCAGTGTCTATCTTCTGATAGCCGCCGAAGCTGGACGGGCAGCTGAAGATCGCATTGGCAAGCTCTTCGCCGAGGAACATCTCAGTTATTTCATTGGTCTTTGCGGTGATATCAATGTCCTCAAAGAGATCGGGGTAGACGGTTTTGGCGATGAACCATGTATTTATAAGGGCGATTTCGTAGTTGGTATAGTAGGCGTTGTATGCCATCTCCAGATATACCTCGCCGGTCTGCCATGCTTTGCACGCATCGAACATTGTGGGGTCTTCTGCGTAGAGAGGCTTGATTTTTTTGACGGCGGCAGCATCCATAACGATGATGTCCATGTCATCGCCGAGCGCGACGAACTTCTCTTCCTCAATGGCTTGAATGCCGTCTTTTTCAAGGTCGGTCACAACGTTGCGGACATTTGCGATGTTGAAGGAAATGTAGTTCTGCGCGGTCATGAGGTGGTTGGTCGTTCCCCAGTTGCCAAGTCCGCAGATGTATACTCCCGGCCTGTCCTCATCCTTTATATCAGCGGTGCGGGAAGCGATTTCGGCGGCTTCGGAATCAATGAAGCTGACAAGCTTCTCGGCCTTCTCTTCATTGCAGAAGATGGCGCCGAGCATTGTCATCGTGTTTTTGAATGCGTCGTCAAACACGCCGTTGGGTCCGGCCTTGAGCGTGACCACAGGCACGCCGAGCTGCTCCTGAAGTGCGTTCTCCTTGTCGACATCCTCGTACTCGGAGATAACGATATCCGGGTTGCAGGAGAGTATTTTTTCGGCTTCCGCCGCCTGTGCGTTAGGTCCACCGACACCGCAGGAGGGCAGGGCGCTGAAGGTGCCGCCGAACGCGAGAACATAGGGACGGGCAACGGAATCAAACATCTTGGGGCGCTCATCAAGCGTGGTGTTGTCGATATCCTCAACGCCGCACAGCAGAGACACATCACCGATGTAGCTGTACATTCTCAGCGCGCCCGCACCGATGCAGACGACGCGCTTATAGCTGCCCGGCGTGACGGTCACTTCGCGGCCTATCATATCGGTGATGGTGATCTCTCCCGACTCTGCTGCCGGGGCTTCGCTTTCAGCAGGCGCTTCCGCTGCCGGGGCTTCCGCCGCGGCGGGGGCGGCGCTCTGACTGCCGCAGGCGCAGAGCGACAGCAGCATTACAAGTGCCAAGATAAGTGCGGTGATCTTCTTAGTTTTCATATTGTTTTCCTCCCAATATTATTTTCTGACCGTCATGCTCAATGATTTTTGAATTTATATCGAAGATATCCCTTATGACATCCGGAGCAAAGATATCCTCAGAACCGGAATACTTTATAACGCCATCCTTGAGAAAATAAAATTTGTCCCCGAAGTACATTGCCTGATTGAGATCGTGCAGCGAGCTTAGAATGGCTATGTTCTTATTCTTTGCGACTTTCTTGGCTTCCTCAATAATAAGCTCCTCGTTTGCAATGTCGAGATTCCCTGTGGGTTCGTCGAACACGAGCAGCTTCGGCGACTGCGCAAGCGCACGCGCAATGGCGATCTTCTGCTTTTCGCCTCCGGACAGATTTTCAGCGTTGCGGTCAGCAAATTCTTCCAGCTGCATCTCGGAGATTATTTCGTCGACGACCTCATAGTCCTCTCTGCCGGCGCGCAGGCCGAAGTAGGATACGCGCCCCATGAGTATGGAGTCATATACCGTGAGTGAGCCAAAGTGAATGTGCTGCGGCACATAGGCGATGAGCCGCGCCCGCTCACGTTGCGGGAGCTTGAGGATATCTATGCCGTCAAACAGGATCGAACCTTTTTCCGGCGAATCGATACCGAGGATGTTCTTGAAAAGGGTCGTCTTTCCGGAGCCGTTTTTCCCAAGCAATATACCTATTTCGCCGTCGGCAAGTTCGAGGTCAATTCCGTTCAGCACCGGCTTGGAATACTTACTGTAGCGGAAGCGCAGGTTTTCTATCTTCAGCATTGGCCGTGCTCCTTCCGTGAGAAGATTATTGCAATGAAGAACGGAGCGCCGAGCAGAGAGGTGATTGCCCCGACGGGAAGCGCTGAGCCGTTGCCCATACTGCGGGAGAGCGTATCGGAGATGAGCAGCAGCAGACTGCCGCTGAGCGCGGAGATCGGAATGGAATAGCGGTGATCCTGTCCCAGCAGCTTCTTCGTTACATGTGGACAAATAATACCGACAAAGCCGATCACCCCGAGGAAAGACACGCACACCGCTGTAATGACCGAAGCCATCAGCATCGACACGAAACGCAGCACGTCCACATTTACACCCATGCTCTTTGCACTTGCATCTCCGCTGAGCAGGACATTATAGCGCCATGACAGCAGCATGAACACAAGCATACCTGCAGCTACGGCGATGAACATAAGCAGGTCGGTCTTATATGTCGCACGGCCAAGGTCGCCGAAGTTCCATATGACAGCAGCGGAAATGCCGACATCGGTCGCGTAGAACTGCAGCACGGTCGTCGCGGCAGTCCAGACTGCGCCTACCGCGATACCGGCCAGTACCACAACATTCGGAGAGAATGAACGCATCCGGCACAGGGCGAGGATCAGCAGGATAGAGAGCGTAGAAAATATAAACGCCATGACCGAGGTGGCGTACGGGTTCGCCCCGACGGCATAGTTTGCGACATTGCTGCCGGTAGAAAGAAAGCCGCCTGCGAAAGCTATAATAGAAAGATTCGCGCCGAACACTGCGGCATTGGATACGCCGAGCGTCGAAGGCGAGGCCATGGGGTTGTTCAGATTCGTCTGCATAACAAGTCCAGAGACTGAGAGCCCAGCACCTGCTATAATAGCGGCAAGTACACGGGGAGCACGGATATTCCAGATAATACGGTTATTTGCAGCGGTGCTTTTCTTTGCCAGTGCCGCAAAGCAGTCTGATACCGTCATACCGGACGAGCCGACAAACAAGCAAATAATAGCCATGATTATAACGGCGGTAAGTAAAATGTATGCTGTCGTTTTTTTGAGACTGTGCCCGTGCAGCACATTTCTTTTCATTCTGTGTTTTCTCCTGTCCGCTCGGGTGGCTTTGATTATATATGAGTTTCTACTCATGTGTAAGCCCCCTGGGGGGATATGTGCGCAAAAATCACAACTTTTTTCTCTGTACTAATACTTAGAGTGTTCCCTTCAAGGCGGTTCACTGTGAACCGGGGATGGGTGCAGTATATAGGTGCAGTTGCCCCTTGGCGGAGAATTCAAAGGTCAATCATCGACAAGTACATACAAATTAGAAGAACGGCTGCCGCTTTCTCTGTATCGCGGCAGCCGTCGTATATATCCGTGCTTCTCCAGATCATGCAATGCTCGTTTGACCGTGGAGCGGGAACAGTTGAGCTCTGCGGCGATGGTGTTGATCCCCGGCCAGCACTTGTGCTCTTTATCTGACCGGTCACGCAAATACATGTACACCGTCTTTGCCCGAACAGGCAGACTGTTGTCAGAGTATATCGTAGAGAAGTAGCTCATGAGTAGTCCTCCTTGTTCGGGACATGAAGAGCCTCCGGCTTAT
>ENA-OPUE01001576-OPUE01001576.1-human-gut-metagenome-genome-assembly--contig:-NODE-1576-length-13447-cov-3.440039_pt1 | contig 13447 bp, 17 predicted proteins | sample MGYA00241466_ERZ501924 | MGnify/ENA primary metagenome ERZ501924 (study PRJEB25962, sample SAMEA2042223) | human gut metagenome | biome: human gut; feature: human-associated habitat; material: faeces...
ATTATAAAGAGGTAATAAGTTTTTGTTAGTAAATTCTTTTATTGATGGAATAATATCTTTAGTTATATTTTTGTTTAGTTCTAAAAGTTGTTTTTCTTCTTCTTTTAAATCTTCTAAAAAGTACATAAAATCACCTTCATATACTTAATACTATAACTTTGTAATTATTACAAGCCTTGAAAAAATCGTGATTTTAAGGTAATATATGAGTAGTTAGAAAGCTTAAATTTATTACTTTACACATTAATTTTCCTAAAAATAAGAGACTTTTAAAATATTTTGTAAACTACATATTTTATGTAATTTTTTTTATTGTTTTAAAAATAATATTTTGCTATAATCGAAGGGTGCCCTAAAAAAGGAGGATGTAATATTGAAATATTTGTTACTTATTTTTTTCATATTAATTGTTATTTTTTCAATAGTTTTTATTCTTGTTATAAATGATTATAATGATAAAGAACATACAAAGTATCATGGATTTGATATATTTTATGATACTAATTTAGAAAAACATAGAAAGATTATTAAATTACAAAAAAAGTTATTATTAAAAAAGCAAATGAATTTATTTTTTAAAAAAGGATTTAGGAAGTGATATAGATGTTATTAAAAATAGTTATTATTGTTATTCTTATAGTTATAAATATTTTAGCTTTTATTTATATGTATAAGAATGATAGTGATGAAATAAATTATGATAAATGGTGTAAGATGTTACAAGATGAAACAAAAGATAATATAGAATTAATTAGAAAAAATGAAAAAAAAATTAATGAATTAAATAAAGAAATAGAAAAATTAATGAACATAGATTCTAAATAGTGTTATAATTTTTCTAGAGTGTGATCATTTATGGAAATAAATTTAGATTATAACAATATTGATTTTAAAGATAAAATTATTAATTTACCTAAGGGTGTTAAAATAGTTAATATTTATGGAGATAATATAAATATTTCTACTCTATGTGATATTTTAGAAAATGTTAAAAATAATATAGAAATTAGATGTAATTATAATAAGGAAATTAATAATGAATTTTTAAAAAGAAATACTTATCAAGGTTTTAATAGAAGTATTTTAAATATGGTTAAAAAAATATGTGTTGAAAATGTTACTAGTAATGATTATGTTGTTGATATGACTGTTGGTAATGGAAATGATACTTTGTTTTTAGTTAATATTTCTAAAAAAGTATTTGGGTTTGATATACAAGATATTGCTATTAAAAATACTACTAAGTTATTAGAAGAAAATAATGTGGATAACTATGAACTTTTCAACATTAGTCATGATAAAATAGATATTGTTTTAAATAAATATAAAAATAATATAAAACTTATTTTATTTAATTTAGGTTATCTTCCTTGTGGGGATAAATTTATTACTACAAATCATGAAACAACTTTAAATGCTATTAAAAATGGTTTTGATATGTTAAAAAATGATGGTCTTATTCTAGTTGTGTTTTATCCTCATCCAGAAGGAAAATTAGAAGCTAAAGTTGTTTTAGATTATTTAAACAATTATAATTTAAATTATAAAATATATAAAAACACACCAAATGAGGATGCTCCTTATTTGGTGGTTATTAGTAAATAAATTAATTTGCTTGCCAATTAGCTTTGTAATGTAAGTCTTTAGCAAGACTAAATCTTATTGAAACTGTAGTCTTAGGTGTATCTCCATTACTACCTGTCCATCCCAAGAATGTGTAGCCAGTTTTTACCGGTTCAGGTGTAGCACCGGTTACTGCACAACTATAATATTTGTTTAAAGGAGTGTATTCTACGCCATCATCATTAAGAAATTTTCCGCCATCTAAATCATAAGTTATACTATAAGTTTCTTCTGGGAAATATAAAATATCAGTTAAATCTCCACTTGCATATCTAACCACATTCAAATAGTCTAAGTAATCAACTACTCCATCACGGTTTACATCTGCTACATCACTTCTAAATTTTACTGAATAAGATAGTTTTTGTAAAAATTTACTTAGTTGTAATGTATCTGCTGAATTTACTTTTCCATTTTGATTTACATCTCCGAGCAAAGCCCAATTAGCTGTATAACTTAGGTCTCCAGTTGATCCTTGAGCTATTGTTACTTCTTCCTCAGCGGTAGTTCCATTACTTCCTGTCCAACCTGTAAAACCGTAACCATCTTTTTTTACTTTTGCTATTACATCATTAGTAAAATCTAATGAGGCTTCAAATTCACTACTATATTTTGTTCTTAAATAAATTGCTGCTGTTCCTCCATCTAAATTATAGGTTATGTTATAAGCATCCGTATTTTGATATGGAAGTGTAACATTATTTATCGTAGCCGGTTTTAAAATATCAAAGTCAATATCATTTATCACTCCATCTTGATTAAGGTCTGCAGCTAGTAATTGATATTTATTTAGTTTTTCTTCTCCAGAAAAATATTTTCTAAATCTAGTAATATCTTTTCCGTTAAGAACTCCGTCACCATTTATGTCCCCTAGAGCATACTCAAGTTCTGATTTTTGTATCATTAAGGTAGCACTTAAGGATTTGCCTGCATTTGCTGATTGATTAAAATCATAATTTATAAATGTTATAGTTATATTCCATTGTTCTGTTATGCTGGATGTTGTTGTTATTTCTTTATTTTCATAAATTGGTAGCACATCATTATATGTTGTTATATCATATCCTGATTGATTTACTCCTTTGCCATCAATAACTGTTTTATATTCTAAGCCCTCAAGTGTTGGTTTTACTTCAGTTCCATTTTTATCTGTTATTTTTAACAGAATTTCTGGTTTTGTGTTATCTTGAGAATAAACAAAAGTATTTGATTTTATATTTAAATAAAGATAGTAATGTTCTGTTGCTGTGTTTGTCTTATTATTTGCGGTTAACATTGCTTTAGCATATGTTGTACCACTTTGGTTACCTGTTCCACTGGCAAAATTTTCTTGATTTAAACTTATGCTAATTGCAGAACCTGTTTCAAATGTAAAAACATCAGTTGTATTAGCATTAATTTTTATGTCTGTAGAAGCTCCTTCCCCGGTTTGTGCTGCAAAATAAGCATATGTTGCCCCTATAACCATTAATAAAAAAGCTATCGTTGTTACAATTGATATTATTTTAGTTTTACTACTTTCCATATCACACCTCATACGTTAAACATACAATTTGTATGTTTATTTAACAAAATTATACCAACATAATGTATGTTTGTAAAGAGGTGAATGTATGAAAATTAACGCAAATGATTATAGAGCAAATGAAATAATCAAAATTATTAGGGAATGGTCTGGAAAAACTCAAGAAGAATTTGGAAAAGAAATAAACAGAACAAAAAATGCCATTCAACTTTATGAATATGGACAAAGAAATTATGATTTTGAACTTTTGTTAAAACTTGCTAAAAAAGAAAATTTAATAATAACTATAGAAAAAAAGTAAAAATATTGCATTTTACTTGAAATCTCCAAACATATCTGTTATAGTAAATCTTACGGAACATTTGATTCTTGGATGCCTACCTTTCTTTCAGGGAGCTTTGGTTTTTTATGAAAGGAAGGGGATTGTATGAAGAAAAGAATTTTTATAATAAAAGTTCTTAACCGAATATGGTTCATTTTATTAACTATAGTTTTGTTAATTGTAGCAATAAAAATAGGCATCTATCCGCAAGGATAAATGCCAAACCATTTTTCTAGGTAGGCATTCGAGTTATCGAATGTTCCTTTTTTATTTTATGAAGATTGCTCTTCATATATACATTATACTAAATAATAATTAATAAATCAAGAGGAATATAAAAAGCCACATTGCAACTGCGTGTGAAACTTTTAGACATAATAAAAAGTATTATTCGAATAAAAAAGATCGTAGTAACTAAAATAGAAAATAAAAATTTCGAATAATACTTTAATATTATTATGTCTGAAAAAATTTATTTTTATAACTACTTTTGTAAATTTATAAAACATGATATAATAAACTTATAACAAGGAGATGATTATTTTGAAATTTCAAGTAGATTCAAGAAAAATAACAGATGGTCAAATATTTGTTGCTATTAAAGGACATACTGTAGATGGTCATGATTATATTGATGATGCTATAAAAAATGGAGCATCAAAAATAATTGCAGAACATGAAGTAAAATGTAGTGTTCCTGTTGAAGTTGTACCTAGTACTCTAGAATATTTAAAAGTTGAATTAAAAAAAGAATATGCTGATAAAATAAATCAACTTAAAATAATTGGTTTAACTGGCACAAATGGAAAAACAACTACTGCATATTTAACTTATCAATTATTAAATTCATTTAATGAAAAAGCTGCTTACTTAGGAACAATCGGGTTTAAGGCTCCAAATGATGAGATAGAAACTGAAAATACAACACCAGATATATTAACAATTTATTCATTATTATTGCATGCTATAGAAATCGGTTGTAAAACAGTTGTTATGGAAGTTAGTTCTCATGCCCTATCTTATGAAAGAATTTACGGATTACATATTGATATTGCAGCATTTACTAATCTTACTGAAGACCATTTAGATTATCACAAAACAATGGAAAATTATTTAAATGCTAAACTAAAAATATTTGATTATATGAATAGTAATGGTAAATTAATTGTAAATCATGATGATAAAGCAAGTGAAGCTTTTGTAAATAAATTTGGTAAAGGTATAACTCTTGGATACAACAATGAAAATAATGATTATAACATTATAAATGCAGATATAAATCCTGCAGAAACTAAAATAACATTTACATATGATAATAAACAATATGAAGTTGTAACAAACTTAACTAGTAAATTTAATGTCTATAATTATATGACTTCACTAGCTATTTTACATGAATGTGGTTATGAAATTGACAATATTATAGAAAAAACTAAATATATTAAGGCTCCGAAAGGAAGATGTGAAACACATAAAGTCAATGGTGGCTATGCTGTAATTGATTATGCACATACACCAGATGCTGTTGAAAAAGTTATAACTGCTTATAATGAACTAAAAAAAGGAAAAGTTATAACGATTGTTGGTTGTGGTGGTGACAGAGACCCAATTAAAAGACCAATAATGGGAAATATTGCTACTACTTTAAGTGATTATACTATTTTAACTAGTGATAATCCTCGTACTGAAGACCCAGAAAAGATAATGGAAGATATTTTAAAAGGTGTTAAAACTACTAATTATGAAGTTGAACTTGATAGAAAAACTGCTATAAAAAAAGGAATTGATATGTTACAACCTGAGGATATCTTGTTAATATTAGGTAAAGGACATGAAGATTATCAAATAATTGGGCACACTAAAATACATTTAGATGATGCTGAAGAAGTTGAAAATTGGAAAAAATGTCATTAAAAATACTGCAAAAATGCAGTATTTTTATTGTTACCAACCTGTAATTTCATGAAAATCACAATGGTCAGTTTTTGAATCTGTAAATAATCCCATTGCTTTAAAATTCCATGTTTGATTTTCCAACAAATTATTTGTGTTATCTATTGCTGTACCAAGATTATTGTTATCTTTATCATAACAAATAAATTCAATTTGACAATATTTACATTTTTTCATGGTTTACTCCTTTCTATATCCATTACATCATAAAAACTTCACACATGTGGCATATTTTTTGCTAATTTTGTGTAATAATAATAATAATAATAATATCTACAAAGGAGTGTGAAACTTTCATGCGTAGATATACAAAACAAAATTTATCTATTCAAGTTAGAGTAAACATTAGAAAATATCGTCATATTAGAAACTACACACTCCAAGAACTTGCAGATAAAACTGAACTTACTCATGGGTATGTTCGTGATTTGGAATGTTTAACAATTGATAAGACACCTACTTTAGAAACAATTGGTAAATTTGCAAATGCCTTAGAAATTGATATAAGACAATTATTTGATGATGTTGATTTAAAAAATTAAATTACATAATTTTATTTTTTATGATATACTTAATTAGAAAGAAGGAACAGCGATGAATGAACCAAAAGAAATGGAATTAAAATATTTAGTTGATGATAATTTTGATATAATTAGTTTTGTACTTTACTTAGTTAATAATGGTTTTACTATGGAAGATTTAAATCATGTTACTAATGAAGATATTTATTTTGATACTCCAGATAGATTATTGCAAAGAACTGATAGCTCACTAAGAATTAGAATTATTAATGAGAAGAAAATAAAAGGTACTTTAAAATATCCAGTTGATAATGATGGTTTATACATGCAAAGAATTGAAATTGAAAAAGATTTAGAAAGTAAAACTTTTGATGCCCTATTAAATGCTTTTAACAATGAAAAATTTGATTTAAGTAAGATTTGCCCTTTTCCATTTCTAAGATTATTTAATAGTAGACATGATTTTACTTTAAAAAATGGAGAAAATATAATTACTTTATCATTTGATATTATAACTTACAATGAAGCAATTCAAGAATTAATGGTAGAAATAGAAACAAAAAAGACAACTAATCCTAAAGTTTTAGAAGATATAAATGAATTAATAAAAAGAAAATATGATTTAAAAACAACTAAACAAAGTAAATATCAAAGAGGAATTGAATTAACAAAATTAGCTATATTAACAAGAAAACACCTATAAAATGGTGTTTTTTAGCTAAAATAAGCAACTTTTTATATTTTTTTATATTTTTTTGCTTGGAAAGCTTGAATTTTAAAAATAAATTTGCTATAATTAATCATGTCAGCTGATTACTGCAGGTGTAGTTTAATGGTAGAATAAGAGCCTTCCAAGCTCCTGACGTGAGTTCGATTCTCATCACCTGCTCCAATAAGTTTAAAGCACCTAGTGTTTTAATATATTTGACATAAATTTCTTAAAGTTATAAACGAGGCTGTCATAACTAAAAAACTTATGTCGTAGAGAGTTAAGAGTGTTTATCACTCTTTTTTCTTGCTCTAAATTAGTGTGTGTATAAATATCCATAGTTGTACTCGGTTTACTATGCCCTAATCTTCGTGATACTTCATTTATCAAAACGTTTTCAGACATTAACAATGTTGCATGACTATGTCTAAATTGATGTAAAGTAATTGGTCTAATCTTTGCTTTTTCACATGCCTTTAATTTTCGTCTATTAATTGTTGACGGGCTCAAAGGTTTTACACCACCGAAAATATAGAAATCCATATCCAATTTATACTTTTCTTTATAATATGATTTTAACTCTAATAAATCCTCTTCCAAAAATTTATCTATTGCAATAACTCTATTTGACGAAAAATTTTTAGGTGTCCCAACATCTCTATTTTTATGACTTTCAATAGTTTTATTAACTGAAATATAGCCATTTTTTAAATCACTAAAACGTAGTGCCATTGCTTCACCTGGTCTTGTCCCAACATAAAACATAAAATTAAAGAATTGTTTATAGACATTATCGTCAAAATACTTTATAAAATGTTTGAATTCTTCAAGAGTGTAATAGTCACTTTTGTTTTTTTCATATTTCTTTTTAAAGCAACCAATATTAGATATAATTGTTTTATCAAAATCATAAAATATTTTACAATAATCAAAAAAACCGCTTAAAAGATAGTAAAGATTTCGATTATAATTATTACTAAAATTAAATTTTAAAATATAATCTTCCCATTTTAAAATAGTTTCACTATCTATATCTTTTAGATACATGTCTTTAAAAAATGGTAAAATTCTTTTGTTAAAGTTATAAACGAGGCTGTCATAACTTTGATTTTTAAGTTTTTTTCTTGCATAAATTAAATAATTTTTGTAAACATCAGAGAAACAACTCTCAAGTTTACTAGTCAATTTTCCTCCCTTCTGAACTTATCAGGAGTAACATTAATTATCTAAATTATTTTTATTATTTTCCATTGTTTTAAGTTCGTTCATAACGGCTATAACTTCTGGAATTTTAGTTAGAGTGTCTTTTTCGTCTAATGCATTATTAAGTAATATAATGTATGCACTAGTAGTATTTATGCCGAGGCTGTCACCATATTTTTTTACTCTACTAATTAAATTATTAGGTAAATTAATGTTTACTCTTGTAAATTCTACTTTTGATTTTTCTTTTGCCATACTCAATAACCGCCTTTCTTTTTTATTTTTTTACTTTCGCCATTTTTCTTTTTATTATCTTTTAATTCTTTCTTTTCAGGCTTTCTTTACTTTATTATCTCTAAACGGATGTATCGTTTATGACATAATGATTATATCAACCATTTGAGTGTATGTCAACTATTTTCAATACATTTTTGCAAAAAATATTAAAATGCAACCTCTAAAGATGTTTTGGGGGTTAAGACCCCCAACTACTCAACTAACGTGTGTGTCCTCTTCTAAAGTCTCTTAAACTAGTAAAAGTATACATATTCGTACTAGGTTATCAACCACGCAATTTTTTTCACGTCGAACACACAGCGGTTAAGTCCCCCCAAAGGAAAAGCTAACGCTTTTCTAAAAAAATATTTCAATTGCTTTTAACATTTGTAATCTAAGCCTATCACTTCGTACTAGGTTATCAACCACACAAAGGTCTTTTCCAAGGAGCGACAAGTCGCATTTTTTGCAAAATTACAATAATTACATTTTACACCCACAACATAAGTATAACACCTGTTTTTGCTCGGTTGGACTTTTTTAAAAACTTTCACAGAACTTTCACAAAAAAACTTTACTTTTTTTATTCTTTTAGTGTATAATTATCTTGTGATTTTAAATATTCAAGAAATATTACTGACTGATTATCGTATGGGTTAAGATAATGATTTTCATAAATAAGTAATTTATCTTGAATTTTTTTATTGTAAAAATCTATATCTCTATCACTATCTGTATTAATAAAACTTGCTTTTGGTAATCTTAAATTTCTTGAATAAAGGTATCTATGTCTATTAAATAATCTATTATCAATATCTTTAGTCATATATTTTGAAATATATCCAACAACCTTTTTTACATCATTGTTTAACACATCAACTTTAGTAAAACCATCTATCCAATATTTTACGTGCTTAAATCTTTTATTATCTTCTTGACAATAAATTAATTTTTTATCATTTATATCAATATTGCAAAGCATATGATAATGAATTGCACCTCTTTTTTGAAATTCAGGTATACAAATATATTTAAAATCTTTTTTTACCCGTTGAACCTTATCTACAAAGTACCTAAATTTTTTATTAGCTTGCTTTATATCTGTTTCATTTTCAGCAAATGTTAAAGTAATAAATGTTTTCCATTCATTCATATTTGCTTTTGCAATTCTTTGACATTCTAATTTACTTCTAATAATATTTTTTTCTTTAATTTCTTTAGGCTTTTCAACCTCATTATCTTTTTTATTTTTCAAATCAACATCTAGTTTAATTTTTTCTAGTTCCAAGTCTTCACTTTTGGCATCTTTATTTGTTCTTGTTTTAGTATTTTGATATTTATAAACTTGGACATAGTCCCCACAATCAACCAATTTTATGTTATACTGGTCTAATTTTGTCGTAACTATGAGCTTACTATCAAGTAGAGAAGTAAGCCCATTATCTTGTGTTTTACTACTATTATCCATATATTTTTAATTGACTAGTGTTAAAGTCTGTTGGTGGGGTCGCACGGTCGTTTGCGACACCCACGCCACCCGACTTTTAACAGTCTTGCACAAACATATTTATACTATTTTTTACACTACTGCAAATGACAAAAAGTTCTCATCACCTGCTCCAGATTGATAGGAAACTCGGAAAATTTACTTCCGAGAATAATAAATGCTAACTAGAAATAGTTAGTTTTTTTTGTTATGTAAAGGAATTTGATTATATGTTAAATATAGAAACAAAAGAATTAAAAATATAACAAGAACTAATATTGCTTATACCTTACCACAAATTATAGTTATTAAGAATAATAAATACCTTTAACAATAAAATTTATAAAATCATAATACTTGATATTGATAATAATCATTATTATCTAAATAACCAACAGAAACAACATTTTTATTGTATTCTGTTTTACCAGAAGTTGATATTATTTTTGTTTTTATTAATAATGCATTATTTTCAGTTTCAGTAACTTGATTATAATTTTCATATAATTAACTCACCACAAAATACAAAATAAAAAAAGATGAAACTAGTTTAACACTAAAATCATCTATTTAAAATTTACTATATTAATTAATTTATTCTTCATTAATATCATTCTTTAATTTTACATACTTAGTAAACCATTTTTTAAAGCCCTCTTTAGAAGTATAATAATTAACATCTTCATCTTTATTAGATTCCAAAAAATCAATCATATTACCATTATTATAAATAATAAATGAAGGATAAAATTTAACTGATTTACCAATTTCAGTATCTCTTATATCAGAAAAAGCTATTTTATAAATACTTATTTTTTCTTCTTCTAAAAATTCATCTAAAACTTTTTCAAAATCACAAGAAGTAATACACATTGGTTGATAAACAAATACAGCAAAAGATTTTTTATTATTAATTAATTCATTAAGTTCATCTACATTAATTTCAGTTACATTATTTATACCATAATAACTATCTTCAAGATAAAATGGTTTATTATTTTGTTTTAAAATAATAGTGACTAAAAAAGATAATACAATTAATATAATTAATATAATTAATAAAACTTTTTTCTTCATTATTTAATCTTTGTTAAATTATCAAAATCAATATTATGATAATTTACTTTCCAAAAATCATATTTAATCTTAGAACCATTTTTATTTACTGTACTTACACTATGATTACCTTCGTAATTCCAATATCCCCCGACATTATAAATTTTTTCCTTATCCCAACCTAAACTAACAAGCATTTGTTTAGTAAAATTAGCATATCCTCCGGCACCACACATAATAAATATAAATTTATCCTTAGGAAATAAATATTCTAAGATATCCATAGATTCTTTATAATTAGCAACATAATTACCATCTTTATCTAAAGAAAATAAAGTTTTTCCTTTATATAAACCAAATACATTTTCATTTTTCTTTTGATCTACATATTCTTGAGGAAACTCAGTTAAATAAGCATAAGGAACAACCTCAAAGCCTTCAACAAAACCAGTTAATTCTCTTTCTCCTCCCTTATTTTCCCAAGTTGCACTATCCATAAGCATTCTTACATCACGATAAACAGTATCACTTCTACCTAGATAATTATCAATGGTTTTTTCATTAATATTTTTATCTATATCATATACCCCTCTAAGCCCTTCAGACTTCTCTTGCTTAGGTAAAGCTTTTAAAGCTTTAATATCTTCTTCATTAGATTTACTAAATATAAAATAACTACCTAAACCTCCTAGTAAAAAACTAGCAATCGTTATAACTATAACTATACTTTTTTTCATAATATCTCCTCCAAGTAAAATACTATAACAAAATAAATTAAAAACCAATAACGTATAAGTTGAAAAAACTCAACATTTAGTTGAGTTTACTACTACTATTACAATTATCTAATTTTAAAGGCACTTTATAACTAATAACTGTATCATTAAAATCATTAGCATTAATAGAAAGATACAAGCTATTTTCTTTATATTCTTTACAAGTATTTTCATAATTATCAACAGAAAATACAATATCTTTTAAAAACTCTTCTAAAGTAATATTTTCATATTGAGATTTCCAACTACCAATTTTTCTCTCAACATCATTATTTGATTCATATAAAGTACATTCAATGGACTTATATTTTCTAACATCTCTTCCTCCGCAATACTCAATTTTATTAATAAAAATAGCAGATTTATTTTCATTATAAGATATATTACCAGAAATATTAAAATTTTTACATTCACTAGATAATGTTTTGAATTGAAAATCATTATCATTATTTAAAAATTTAAAAATAAATAAAAATAATACAACAATAATAATAAACATAAAAATAGACATAAAAACATATATAAATCTTTTTTTATAATTATTTTTTTTATACTTTCCATCAAATAATTCATCTAAACTAATATTAAAATCTTTACTAATTTGTCTGATTAAAGAAGTATCAGGCATATTTAAACCATTTTCCCATTTACTTACAGCTTGGTAGGTAACATTATATTTATCAGCAAATTGTTTTTGAGTTAAATTATTTTTCTTTCTTATTTCTTTAATTAATTTTCCAAATTTTTCTTGATCCATACTACACTCCTTTTTAATAAATTACACCAAAATATAAACACAATAAATAAATTAATATATTTTTCATATAACCGCCATTTTTATTCTACATTCTTTAAAGATTCAACCATATTAATTTTCTTTAAATTAAAATGAGTAACAATTAATACAATAATAGAAAATATAATAGTAATTAAAGCAGAAAAAACATAACTTAATAAGAATACTTGCCTATCAAATAATAAATAATCAGGCTCACATGTAGATATAATATAATGACATAAATATGACCCAAAACATAAACCAAAACTAATACCTAATAAAGTTAATAAAATAGTTTCTCTATTTATATATTTATCTACTTCATTTACATAAAAACCTAATACTTTTAAAGTAGCAATCTCCCTTTTTCTCTCACTAATATTAATATTAGATAAATTATATAAAACAACAAACGCAAGCATCGCTGCAGCAATAATTAAAATAGCCACAATAGAATCAATCGAAGACAACATATCATTTAATGTATCTTTAATATCAATATTATTAACAATAGAAATAACATCTTTACTAGAAATATATTTACTATCAAAATCATTACTTTCATTTACATTATATTTATTTAAATCAATTAATAACGAATTAACTTTATAATTACCAAATAAATTTTTATAGGTATTTTTAGATATATACATATATTGATTAATATAATTTTTAACTATATAAGAAACTTTTATTTTGTAAATATTATTATCATTATCAATAAAATTATTGCTATAATTAATTTTCCAACATTTTCTATAAAGTTATAATAAATTATCAAAATTCTTGATAATAGTATTTTTTTGTTGTCTAAATCATTAATTCTTATTTTTAATAAATCAATGATATCCACCTTTTCACCAGTAAAATCATATTTCATTTTTTTCCCAAAACTACGCTTTTTTTTACAAAAAACGCCAGTTGACAAAAGGTTAAAAAATGGTTAATATTTAATTGTCTAGATTAGAGAAATTGAAAATCAAGAATATCTAATAATACATATTATGCGACAAATATATATAATGGAAAAGGGCGCTTTCTTGTTTCCGGAACATCACACAATTGTTTGAAAAAACGATGTTTTTTCTTTTCTTTATCAAAAAAAATACCGGCAACGGAATCAATTTGCGCTTTCCTGTTGTATTTCTTTTTTGCGTTGAGCATTTCTTCTGTAAAATTTTCTAAGAAAGTTTTTTTTATCAGACGGCCGGAAAATTTT
>ENA-OPUE01001601-OPUE01001601.1-human-gut-metagenome-genome-assembly--contig:-NODE-1601-length-13209-cov-3.437281_pt1 | contig 13209 bp, 14 predicted proteins | sample MGYA00241466_ERZ501924 | MGnify/ENA primary metagenome ERZ501924 (study PRJEB25962, sample SAMEA2042223) | human gut metagenome | biome: human gut; feature: human-associated habitat; material: faeces...
CACCACCCTGATTGGTCATTATAAATTCCTGCAAAAATGCCGGTGCAGACATTGCCATCGATATCAATGCAAATGCCCAGATAAACGATCCCTTGGAAACCGCATATAAGCTGCATCGGAAGCATGCAACCTGTACGACCACTGCAAATATTATTTGAAAGAACTTTTTGATATACGGTTTAAAAACGCCCTGATCGGAATCCAGAAGCCCTACTGCTGCAAATGCAATTCCTACCCTTAGGATCACTAACTGGATTGCTGACTTAATAAATTTTACAGATAATATCAATGCCAGAATTGTGAACACTCCTAATATCAGTCTTAAAGTTAAATTATATTGAATCGTCTCCATTGCCTTTAATAAACTGATAGATTTTGAATAGGTCATGACCTTTACATTTATTTTGCCCAGGATCTTACTTGTTATCTCATTGCCAATGTTGCACATATAAGAAAAGAGCAGTCCGAATCCAAGAGAAACCACAATTGCTTTTGCAAAATTTGTAACCATTGTCAACGGACTTATACTATCGTCCCCATCTACATTTAATATGTATATGTTAAAACACTTCCACACCATCTTTAACATTAACAGATAAAAAGCATAGGCAAATATAATCCCGGCAACCGGCTCAACATCAACCCCCAGTTGGCTTTTAAATTCACCCAGACAATTAAATATCGTATGATAATCTAACATATTCATATACTCATCGAGAATAGAATTGGTATCAAATAATTCTTCCAGAATCCCTTCCAGTACTTCTGATCCCATATGCTTTCACCTCTCTTCGCTTATGAAAACTTAACACCGTAATAACCACCAACAGTTCCCATCAGTGTACCAATGGTTTCAATAACAATAACAACAATTACAACCGTGATTGCCTTCTTTTTATATCGTGGTTCTTCATTATCATCACTTGTCTTCATTCGGAATAAATTCCATGCTACTAATACTACACAAACACTGGCTGCAATAATCTGAATTGCTACCAATGCATCTGCTGCCATTTTCTTTGTACCTGTAACATATATGCTGTCTTTTAAGCTTCCTGCATAAACAGTCTTGCAGTTCGCCATCATGACATACATCACAGCCCCAATATACAGTATCTTGTTGTATAACCTACTTAACTTATTCTTCACTTCCTAATTCCTCCGTATTCTCATTTTCTTGTTCTTTTGCTGCTTTCTCAGCTTCTTTTAACGCCTGCTTCTTCTTGATCTCTGAAATAATTACCTGCGTGATGTCCCAATATTCAATTGTATCCGGCAGCTCATGTTTTATTCTGTGCTCCCGCCGTTCTCTTCGCAGTTTACGATTCCATTTTTTATCTCCCATACCAAACAGTCTGTTGAACTGCCATTGGCTGAGATCCGGGCAGAACATCATAGCCGGATCATTTCGTGATGTGACTAGCAGGTATGGTCGTTTAATCTTCTTTACTTCTCCGGGTTTCAGCAATTCCCTGCCAACCAAATTATTAGAAGAACCGGTAGAAGACACTGTAGTCTTACCGCTATTCTGATTTGCACTGGTACTCCATGATTTTGTCGTATATGTATCAAGCTTGCCCGATATTTCCTTTAATGTTTCCGGATCATCAGACTGTAAATAGATCCATGTTTCACAGTTACCACAGATTGTCCGCAGTCCTGTCTTTTCATATACTTGTTCAATCTGTGCAAAATCCTGAACAAACAGATTAAAGCGGATTCCCTTTCCTCCATCCACTGTAAGCATCTGCGTAAACCCTTCTATCTTAGAAAAGTTACCAAGCTCCTCACACATAAAATTCACTTTGTTCTGCAACCTTCCACCTTGCCGTTTTGCTTCCTTGGACAAAATTGTATTGGTTTGGGAAACTAACAATGTTGCAAGTTGATGATAGGTTAGTCTGTCATCCGGAAGTACTATGAAAAGCGCCATTTTCTTTTTACCAAGATCTGCCGGATCAAAACTGGATGCAGTAGACATATTGGCAATATACGGATTCGTGAATAACTTCAACGTCATTAACGCTGATGTATAGAACGAACCTCTTGTCTTACTCGGTGCAACATCTGATACACCTAAAAGTGTTTTTGCCGGATGATTTTCCGGTAACTTTGCCACATATACCTGGAGTGGCATGATCCTTCCAATCGGCTTACACATATTAACAAGAAAGTAATATACATTTGCAAGATTTCTGTACTTTCTTCTGTTCCCAAACCGATTGTCCCAGACTACCGCCATAATACCCGCAGCTATCATTGATGCCTCGCCATCATTCCAGATTTTCTCACCTTTGGCTTCGCCTACTAACTGTGTTGTAAGATCCCAGGTTGCATCAATTGCCGCCGGCAGATCATTTGCATCTACATAATCAATAATGACCTGCAGATAATTCCACAGGTCCGAATACAATGGTTCGTCATAGTCAATTACTTTCACATCATAATCCAACGCTTCCAGATATGGTCTTGTATAATCCAGCAGTTCACCTTTTACATCAGTAACGACAATGGATTCGCCTGCCAGTCCCAGTAAACCGATCGTCTGTAATACCACACATCTTGTCTTACCACTTCGGGTGGCTCCTACAATCAGACTATGTGTATCTGTATCAATATAATAGATCTTTTCTCCTTCCTTTGTGTCTTCCTTTCCAACTACACAGCCACCTTCAGCAATATCCATCTCTATCAGCTTTTCTAAAGTAACATTTCTGGGTAATATGATATATTTGAATGCTTTATCATAGTCTTTCTTCGGAAGCCATCTTGCAGAGCCACATTGATTCTCTCCTGCCACTGCCGGCGTATGTATATCCGGTGTTATTTCCACCAGCTTAGTATTATATGTCGCCTTATTCATAGACAAATACAGCACTCCTGCAAATTCCAACGCATATATACTGACTGCAAGCCTTGTATTATTTAAATATACCGCTTTAATTACAGACATTCCAAACAGAACGGTCCGCACATTAATCAGCCTTGCCAGAACTGCTATAAGATATGTATTCACATAGATTACTACCAACACCATGACCAGAAGATAAACAAGTACCATTTTACTTTTTTTAATTGCTTTCCTTATATCCATTTCTCTCCTATCTTTCCCAGTCTAAACCGCTTCCTTTTTGTGCTTCCTTCATTCTTTCTCTCCTTGCTGCCTCCGAACCACTCCTTTCAATATACTGCATTGGATATCTTCCGCGTTGTCCTCCAAGTTTCTTCAAACTGTTTGCAAGACGAAGAATAGAATAGGCACTATCCAACACCTCATTATCCTGCTGTTGTTTTTCCAGTTCCTGATATTGTTTATTTAAAGCAAACCGTTCTTCCATCGCTTCTTTGGTAAACTTGGAATATGGATATAGTTTTTTGTTTCGAAGCTTATGTCCATCTTCATCCGTAAACGTGATATACTTCCGATTCTGTGACCATTCAACCTGATACCCCAGCTGCTCCATACTCCATATGAATGCCTGTCTGCTCGTTGCCGTTTCCAGACACGTTTTCACCGCCAGATAGGTTTCCCTCTTCCACGATGTACCATGTTCTTCCATACGGATCTGCTTTTGTGACTTATAGGACTCTTTTTTCATTTCGTTATGAGGCACCACATACAATCCATATGACTCTGCAATTGAATCTGAATATTCCTTTAGTTGCTGCATTTGCTTTGTTGACATTTGCCATTTAAATCCGGTCTCTAAATTAACCGTATTGATTATAAAATGCGTATGCAAATGTGCTCTATCTATATGTGTGGCATATAACACTTGAAATCCATCAAACATCGGATGCATAAGTAATTGCTCCGCAATCTCTTTCACTTCATCCGGATTCGTTTCTCCCGGTACAAAGTGCTGCGAAAAATGAATAATCATTCGATTCTTTCCATCCTCAACTGCTTTACCATACATTTCCTTACAAAGAACCATTTCCTCATATGCAGTCGCAGCATTACAATTAACAGAACCGATCAGCCACGGCTCCGTCTTATCTTCTCTGGTAATATAATCCATTGCTCTTTTCATCGAAGCAAGACTGTGATATCCCCGATAACCATTACCTGAAGCCGACTTGCTTTTTCCGTTATGAAATGTAATTGTTGCCATGTTTTACCTCACAAAAAAAGAAGTGGACTTCTCCACTTCCTATTCTTTCTTTGCAATTTTTGTCAATGTTTTTAATATCTGCTTTAACGTATCGTTTGTTGCAAACAGATCAACTTCTTTAATCTTCCCCTGATGTGCTAACAATGTCAACTGATTCACATTCACACCAAGCTTTGCTATCTGCCGTACAACATCTTTTAATCCGGGCACTACTATGATACGCTGTCCATTTGCACAGGCTCTGATATATTCTGGCATAGAACAATCCGCTATCTTTGCCTGTTCTCGATAATAATTCAGTTCTTCTTCTGAACAACGGATACTGATACTACAGTTTAAGGGGGCTGCCTCCGAAATTTTCAATGGATCCTTTTGTGCATATGTGTTATTTGTTTTTTCATAATCAGATGCAGCCATCAAAATATCTCTCGCATATTCTGACAATCCCTTACCTGCCATCTCCGCTGCTCCTGCGATCACCTCCTTTTCTGGTTCAGGTATTCTAAAATGAATATCTGCTTTCTTTACTGACAACTGTTATAATCACCTCCTTATCCTTTGCCATAGTTTAAATCAACTATGTGTTTCAATAATATGACATTAAAAAAACGGCTATTCGTATCTAACAAATAACCGTCTTCATATTTTTTATAACTCTAACTCTTCATTTTCTTGCAGTAAACTGTTATTTTCTAATACTTCGTCTACTGCCTGCTCTATTGACAATGTATCTATATTTTCTTGTTCCTGTATCGATTTATCCTTTATATACCCTGCGAGTCCAATCACATCCTGTTTGGCCAAATATTCAAAATATTCACTCCGATCATCTTGATCTATTACAATCGGTGCTTTCCCATCAGATAATAACCCAAAATTAATTAAAAGCCTTCCAGTCCTTCCATTTCCGTCCTCAAAAGGATGTATTCTTTCAAAGCGTATATGATAATCTGCTATCTTTTCATAAATCGAGCACCCATCATCATGATTATAATTGTACACATAATATAACATTGCCTGCTTAATATCCTTGGGAGGGATTGGATGATGTTCAGCTCCCCGGATAAGTACCGGAACTGTTCGATATCCACTTATGTCACGTATATTTTTATTAATTAAAACGGCCAGATTAATGATAAGCCTTTCTGATAACTGTTCCTCATTCCTGATTGCCTCTAACATACTACTCAAAGCATATTTATGATTGATTGCTTCATAAATCTCTCTTGGTTTAGCCGATACCTTAAATGAATTATCATTAAAAATAATTGCATATGTGTCTGCATATGTAAGAGTACTTCCCTCTATACTATTCGTATGATAAGTGCTTCTCGTTATAAAATTTTCATAATAAGATTGATTTTTGATTGCTTCCCAAAATGTCATAAATATTCACCCTCATTTCCTGATTACAAATTATTATACCATAATTCTTTACATTAACAATATCTTTTATACCGGAGGGTTTGGGATGCTTCCCAATCATTGGGGTCCAGGGGGAAAGCCTGGCAAGCTGTTTGATGGTGCAAGTGTGACACACTTGCACCACAAACAGGAAGCTTGCCCCTACTCGCTTTCGCTCGTAGTGTTTTTTTGCAGAGAAATCTGCCCCGCCTGTCCCACACTTCACATTTCCATTCCCACTTCCATATCTGCCTCCATTGTCTGCGCCTGTACGAGTGCCTGTTCCGCTGCATTCGATATAGCAAGATCACTTTGAAAGGACTCTGAATTTGGTGTACACAGTTGATACCTTTGAGGATTTATTTTTATGACATCCCTTAGCATCACATCCTGTTCTGCAGCACATACATATATATTCATATTCTCCGGCACGTTCTGTAAACGCTTCATCAGGGCATCTGTATTTTGAGAGCATACCATGTAATTGTCTCTTGCAACTACAGCATTGCCATCATCCAGTCCTCTTGTCCTTATATCTGCTTTCCAGGCTTCATAACGCAGATCCCGGATAGCCATAGCTTCCACTTTATCCTTGCATATGAATATATTGTTGGTATTACCGGTATTCTCATAAGAGTCTACCTGACACTTTTGATAATTATTCTGATACCATAAAGCGGATTCCTTTGATATACCTTTTGACTGAAACAATTCCTGTTCCCTGTAACACATTAAATCCTCATTAAAATCCTTATACGTTGGTCTGTGTCTGGTTACATTACATCGTTCGCCATATTTTTCATATATTCTTTTAAGAGCCCCTTCACCGGCTTCATCATGATCCGTACATACCCGGATCTTATGAATATCCGGATGCTCTTTCATAAAACGATCTAACGCTTTGTCTGTGACTCCTCCCAATGATACATAAGAATCCACTACCGGGATTCCATGAATCTTCTGAAGGCTCATGTACGATAAGACATCAATGGGTGCCTCACATACATTTACTATACCGGATGTTCCGGATAGTGAAAAAGAATACTCTTTCTTTGAACCGGCCACATCCTGTTTGAATACTCTTCCTTCGGTATTCGTAGATCGAACGGAAGCATGCTTTGCATTTCCTTCGCTATCCTTGCCAACAAATACGCAACTGTTCTTTGTATTCTCATATATATATCCCCGTGCCACCATATCTTTGACAATAGAATCTTCTATACCTCTATGCTTGATCAGGTAAGCGAATACATGACGATATGTATTATTTTTTTCCGGCAAATGAAACTCCTTAATCTGCTCCGGTTCCGGCTTCCATTCCGGCTCATACCGCATCTCATCCATTTCTTCATTGAGTAATGTCTTTACAGCTTCCTTCCATGATTTATTCTCCAGCTTCATACACAACGATATGGCTCCACGTCCTCCGGTATCTTGGGTTTCCCAGTGCCATGTATTCGCACTTCGTTTAAAATACAAGCCACCCTGATGTTTTGCTCGATACCATTCCCCGCTACTCTGAACCACCTCTATTCCCTGACTTCTTGCATAGTCTATTACATTGACGGCATTCGCTCTGTCAATCTGTTCTTGGGAAAACCTTCTTATTTCTTTTGCCATGAATGAACCCTCCCATCAAAAAAGGATGCCATTGCTGACATCCCTTATCTTCTATATTTACATCTCCATTCCCATATCCGGATCTATCTCCTGATCCTGAAAATCTTCTAATTCAATATCTTCATAATTCTCCTGATAAGTACAATTAACAAGTTCCTTCCCTCTTACTGCATATACATTATCGCTTAAGAAATCTTCCGGGCCAACGCTTGTATAATTTGCCTCTCTTACAATATCCTGCAGTTCTTCCAGAGTAAGATTACCTTCCTTACAGATCAATACTTCATGCAGGGAGCTTGGCAGTATGTTAATATCGTTTCCAAAATCCGTAGTCAGCTTTTCTAACATTCCGGGATACAACATTACCGTTGCCCCATTGATACCTACATCATTTGAAAGTACATACATATTATCAGGAAGCTTCAGATCAAAATCGTTTAAATCTCCCTCTAACAATTCCTTCATTTCCACCGGCATCATGTCTTTCATTTTCTGAATCATAGATGTACACTCTGCCGGAAAAAAAGCAGGTGTATTGACCATCGCTGCTTCATGCAATTGATCCGGTGTAACCCCCAGTACCTTCATCATACTGTTATCAATCTTATATGACATAATCCCGTCCTGACCCTTTTGAACCAATACACGATACGTCTCTGCAAGATCTTCCGCTACGATCCTATGCGGACACTGCTCTAACAATTGACGGTTAGCTTTTGCACCTACCACATTCATATACACCTTATCTTTTACAACTTCCCAGTCTGTATAATTCCCTGCCATCTGTGCTACTTGTTTGCTCTGCTGACTATGCTGCATATATTGTGCCTCCACCATACTGGCAGCTGCAGAAAAAGTCATTTCATGATTCATATATCTTTCATAGATATCATCCAGATAAACTGTTGGTGCCACAGATAATCCATTTTCTCCCGGTGTCTGTGTTAATCCCTTTAACACGGTATCATTCGTTTTTAACACATCATTTACCGCAAATCTGCCGCCTATATGCTCCTCCATCCATGCAACCATCTTTTGTTGAAATTCATCAAATTGCATAATACATCCTCCTCTACTCTTTCTCCTTATTTTCTTTCGTTAATAAATCCAAATACTGCTTCAGGATCTTGACTTTCTTTTCCGGATTTTTTTCTTCAATATCCAACGTAATATTCTCCATACGACTTCCTCCTTCCATTTCCTCTTTTCCAATCTACATCTCCATATCAATATCCATAGCTTCCTGCTGTGCCATCACCTCCTCAATCTGCTTTGAATAATCCTCTGTACATGTTTCCTGTGGAGTTTGATCCTGAATAGACTCACCCTTTTCAATAATACGAACCAAAGCATCCGCAAACTCTTCCGGAGATCTTAACAGGGATAACCTGTCATGCTGCCAGCTTCCTCTTGTATGATTAATACCGTTTAATAATTTCACACCTCTTGCCGGTGGCATCCAGTTTTCAAAATTCTTTGTGTAATCATCTAAAAGATAATCTGTCTTACGCAGCCCCTCCGGTATCATGTCTCTTTTATCTTTCTCATACGGTACAAAAATACGATGCATCCGGTCTATGCCAGGCATATGTTCTTCCACCCATTCCTGTTTTTCCTGCAAAGCATATTTGCTATTTGTAAGATATTTAGACAATACATAGACTTCAATATCCGGATGCTCCTCAACTATCTGATTCACTGCTGCCACTACATTTTCATACTCCGGAAGATTACGATAATATCCTTTTTCAAATAACTGTTCTTCTGCCACAGCAAACCATTTTGCACATGTTCCGTCCAGGTCCACAAATAATCTGTTTTTTATTTCACCGGCCACCCTGTTATTAGATAGTTCCATCATCTCCACCCCCTGCACCTCCACCTCTTCGATATCATCCGTATTCATCACCAGATCTTGTTGATCGTACATATCTTGAATTACCTCAACAGCCTCCTGCACACTTCTTGCATTTTTAACTTCTATCGTACGAGAACGTCTTTCCTGAATCTGCACCTTAACAGATCCTGTATGTTCTATTAACGGATCAAGATCTCTGATTCGTTTATTAATCTGCCGCATGGTCACACCCGGTTTCGCTTCCCACATAGAATAATCTCCAAACCATGTAGTCAATCTATCATTGGAAGATATATGTAGTGTATTTTCCATTTTGGCCAAAAGCTGTATCTGTTCTGCTTTTCCCATCATTACATCTCCATTTCAAACTGTTCTTCCATCACTTCATCCTGTTGCGCCATTACTTCATCGACCGCTTCCTCTGTTGTCTTGGAATACAGAACCTTATCCTCTATCTGTTCCATATCAGCACCGGCTTCTTTCATGATATCTTTTGCCGCATGTCTGGCTGCCTGATCCATGTTAATATCTTTTGTATCATATTCCTGCAGTATAGATTTTACATGTCTTGAAATAATGTCTTCAAACACCTGATCATCATATGCCTCTTCATTCACCAATTCAGAATTGATCAGATCTGTTTTAATTTCTGTAACAGCATCCCGCAATCGATCTTTTACCACCTGATCCGTATTCCTCGCTTCTCTGTTTTGCATGGATGACTGCATATGTTCAATAACATTAGTCGCACCCTGTGAAAGAACATTATCCAGCCACTGTTTTGCCTGTTGGAATAGATTCTTTATCACGTCTTTAATACGCTGAAATATTAGCTGGACACGCATCGTTTTCATCTGATCAGCCGTATAATGCAGACTTTGATAAGCTGTGGTATCTAATCCAATCTGTTCTCCCAGGCGAATCTCCTTCATCTGTCTGGCTGTATAAGATGGATTCAAATAATGATTTACATTCAATCCTTTTTCAAAACCGATTCGCAATTCATGGATCTGATCTGCATTGTACTGTGTCTGATCCAGTTTACTAAGGCTTAATTCCACTCCATTCTCTGCACCCAGTCGAAGCTCTCTCATGTGTTCTGCACTAATTACCGGATTATTATATTTCCGTATATCAACGCCCTGTTTCAAAGCCATACGAAGCTCCTTCATCTGCTCTGCATTAAATAGGATATTAGAATACAGCCCTACATCTAATCCTCTCTTAACCCCTAACTTGATCTGTTGAAACTGCTCTTTGTTATAGTACTGCTGCTTTACTTCCGGTTGTTCTTTCGTTTTTTGATCCGTTGGACGTGGCTCTCTCTGTTTTTTTACATTCTCTCTGTTATCTGCACCACGTTTCTCTTGCGAGATTTTTTCCTTCTTTGAAACATTCCTATTCTGCTGATATCTATCTGCTGCCTGTTGCTTTCTCTGTAGTCTCTCCTGCTCCTGTCGTGCCCGGATAACCGGATCTGCACTCGGCTCATATCTGTAATAATCCCTTTCTAATTCGCCGGGTGTCATTACAACAATATTATCCTGATATCTTCCGGAGAGAACCGCATCCAGCTTCGGCACTACCCGATCTGATCGCATTATAATATCTCTTCCTGTCTCCTCGTTTAATTCTGCAACCAGTGTTTTTTCATCTTCTGACACAACATCTCTTTTTTTATCCAGCAACAAATACATCTGCATATTGCTATGCGGAACCCTGGTCAAATAATATGCTTCGTTCTCTTCCATTAACAACGATTCTTTATTGATCGTAAACTTCTTACCTGCCATTTTGAAAGCCTCCTTACATTTCCATCTCAAAATCCATTTCCTGTTCTACATCCATTACTTCGTCTACCGCCTTTTCAATTGCCCGACTCTCCTGCATTTCCTGTTCATAATTCTGCTCTAACCTGTTGACTGCCTTTTGTGCATCAGAACAGGCTCTGAATAATTCATTCGGATCATTTTCCAGAGCTTTTATCCATGACTCTAAATAATGTGTATGAGAATCTAATATCTCCTGGCTGCCTTCTATACCAAGATCTGTTCCCATAAAAAAAGAACCAAGCTCTGCTCTTAGTTCTTCTAGTGCATATTCCGGTGTGCCAAATATGTTATGTATATTTCGATTCAGCCTTGACTCATGCCCAGTACTGTGTACCATTTCATGAATCAGCGTTGTTGTAAAAGATTCCTGATCCTTAAATTGATTTCTCTCCGGTAAAACTATTTCATCCCGTGCCGGACTATAATATGCCCTGTCCTGATATATCTCGCTAATCGTACATTCACTACTTCTAATCAGGTGATCCGCTATATCTAACACATCATTATGCTCTAATGGCTTTAATTCTTCTAATGGCGGTATCCCATCAATCTGACTTGCATTAAATACAACAAAGGTATTAACCATCGGCCTTGCCAATTTGATTTTAACCCATTCCATTTCCTTTGTATCCGGATTCTCCTGCTCTACCAGCTTATCAAATATATACTTTTCCAACCTCACCCCCTTTGCACCTTTTTTCACCTGCCACTTTTTGTCAGAAGCCTGCTTATAGGTAAGAAATCTTAGATCCGTATAATGATTATCAATGCTTGCCATCCACAGTTTCATCATATTGCCACCCCGGTATTTCACATGCGTTACCGGATTATGAAAGGAAGTAAACTCTCTATTCCACTTCGGCTTTGGCATTATGTAACCATTCTGCATGTTATCAATGATCCGCTGCACCATCCGCTTTCGTTCTTCCATTACCCGATCGAATGCCCCTGACATATTCCCACTCTCCTTCCACATCATTTTCATCCGTTGTCTCGTCTTCCGTTATACCCAGCAGTTTTCTCCAAGCTTCTTTTTCTTTGTCCGTCATCTGACACCTCCTTTACATTTCCATCCCAAAATCCACTTCCGGTTCTGTTGCATCTATTACCTGATCTACAGCCTTTTCAATATTTTCTGATAAAACCTTATTCATTCGATCGTCCAGTAATTTCATGTCATCCTTCATCCACTCGGAGTTATACTTTATTGTTGCCTGACAGTTTGATAACTCTTTATAATATTCCGGATTCTTTTCTAGTAACCAGTCTATGGTCCGGGATAGCTTATCTGTCTTATCAATGCAAGCTTGGAGATTCATATTGTGATAAGTAAGCTGCTCCTCACTTAAATCAACATTGTGAAGTTCCATACTGATATCAATCGGTTCAGATACTGCATCCATCACTTCCTGCTTTAACCAGTCTTTGTGAAATTCTCCGTCTTCATCATATATACTATCCATGAAATCTTCCACGTTACTATTGGATATATTCATCTGATTGGATATCTCCGGATGATTTGTAAAAAATTCTGTCAACTGATCAACCAGATTGTATTCATTTAATATTTCAGGAGCTTTTATTATCAGTGCTTCTTCTCTTGCCTCACTTTCCTGTACTTCTTCTTTTTTTGTCATTTCATAATATAAAGTATTGGAAATTCCTATAATCTCCTCAACTGTAAAAGTCTTTCTGTTGTGATACTTATTAAGTTCCCCAAGCAACTTATCCATCCCTTCAACCATGTAGTGTAGCTTATCATTTAATCCAGCCTGCAACTTCTCATCCTGCTTAATGAGATTTCCCACCTCTTGTTTGTGTTGAGTCTCCCATTCATACAGATATTCATTCCTTAATTCTACATTTTCCCAATTCTCAATATTTAATCCAATAGCATCCCATTCGACATAATCTTTTCCATCCACGGTAAATATGTCATATAATGATTTACCGTATTTCTTAATCCATTGATCATTTTCCTGTCTTCTTTCTTCTCCAAGTTCTGAAGCACAAATGACTAAACTGTTTACACGATCATAAAAATACATACCAGATATTCCCGCAACCCTGTATGGCTCTTTGTTCACTATGCCTAGATTATTTTCTGCCGCCCATTTCATTGCTTCTTCAAGGGAGGATACCGATTTTAGAGCAGTAAATTCCGGATTAACCGTATCCCTCACTTCAAATTTTCCCTCTTTCTTAAGTATCCAAAGGTATGGTTCGTTTGCAGCATTACTACATACCCACTCCGTAGGATTCCCATTTTCATCATCCCAGAAGTGATTAACATTCCACACTACTGTCTTTGTTCTCTCCATTCACATATACCTCCCTTGATATGTATTTACAAACCCTCTCAAACCCAGTAATTTGCTTA
>ENA-OPUE01001608-OPUE01001608.1-human-gut-metagenome-genome-assembly--contig:-NODE-1608-length-13181-cov-2.589365_pt1 | contig 13181 bp, 9 predicted proteins | sample MGYA00241466_ERZ501924 | MGnify/ENA primary metagenome ERZ501924 (study PRJEB25962, sample SAMEA2042223) | human gut metagenome | biome: human gut; feature: human-associated habitat; material: faeces...
TTCTTCCGATCGGTGACTGGTCGATATTGATCACTTTGTCAAGCTGATCCAATCCCTCAATACCGTCATGTTCGCCTGCTTTTACTCTGGCACGATTCAGTTCCTTCGCTAAATGCTTGTAAAGAATCTCATTTACTAAGGAGCTCTTACCGGAACCGGATACTCCGGTTACACAGGTCATAACCCCTAACGGAAATGGTACATCAATATTCTTCAGGTTATTCTGTCTGGCTCCTTTTACTGTAATCCATCCGGTTGGCTGTTTTCTCTCTGTCGGCACTGGAATCTTGATCCTGCCGGACAGATACGCACCTGTAATAGACTTCTTATTCTTCATGATCTGCGCTGCCGTTCCCTGCGCGACTACCTCACCGCCAAGCTCGCCTGCACCCGGTCCGATATCCACAATGTGATCTGCTGCAAGCATCGTATCTTCATCATGTTCAACCACAAGTAATGTATTACCCAGATCCCGCAAATGTTTCAGCGTAGCAATCAACTTATCGTTATCCCGCTGATGCAGACCTATACTTGGCTCATCCAGGATATATGCCACACCGACTAATCCTGAACCGATCTGTGTTGCCAGACGGATTCGCTGTGCTTCACCACCGGAAAGCGTTCCGGTCGGACGGTATAATGCCAGATAATTAAGACCCACATCCAAAAGAAAATGTAGTCTCGCCTTAATCTCCTTCAGGATTCCCCCGCCGATAAACTGCTGCCGTTCCGTCAGTTCCATATTGTCCAGAAATTCCACTAATTTATCAATTGACATCTTCGTGATTTCATAAATGTTCTTGCCGGCAATCGTCACCGCAAGAGACTCCCTCTTCAGACGCTGTCCTCCACAGTCATCACAAGGTGTGATCGTCATAAAGCTTTCATACTCTTCCTTCATGGAATCCGATCCTACTTCCCGATAACGCCGCTGCACATTACGGATCAAGCCCTCAAATGCCACATCATAGATACCTTCACCCCGCTGCCCTTTATAATATACCTTCACCTCATGTCCGTTGGTTCCATACAGAATTACATTCCTAGCCTCTTTTGACAACTGATTAAATGGCGTACTCAGATCAAAATGATATTCCTTTGCCAATGCAAACCCAGCCGGACATACCACCAGAAGCGGATATAACTGTATGAGCAATATTGTCATGTCCGCATTATAGTTTGTGCGATTATAGCTCAACAGAAGCAGCTTCATCGGCTGGTACATTGCAAGGACATCTCTCCCCTGAAATGTCACTACATTACGGATAAAATTAAAAAGCACCATGGCAAGCAGTACATAAAAAACAATGACTGCATTCTTTTTTCTTAACAGATATCCTGTCTGTGATATCGTTGTCCTCCAAAACATACGAGTCTCCCTCTGGTATTATAATAAATCCTTTTTTCTGAAGAAAAGGCATGCCAAAACTGCACACAGCACGGAAAAACCAAGCCAGGCTGCGCAGAGTGCGCCGACCGGAGCCGCCCCTTTTAAAATGACCGCTGATAAATTGACGGACATTAACGGTATCATTGCAGCACCGCTTTCCATCTGGCTCTGCACTGCAAAAGAAAGTAACGGTAAGGCAACGGCACAGATTGCCAGAATCGATTCATTCTTAATCAGCACCGCCAATAACATTCCAAATGCCGTAAAAAACAGGACGCCACACACTGCTAACAGAAGTATCTGCAACAGGAAACTCTCTGTCGTAATAATGCTTCCATTGTCACACAATATTGGGTAATACCGGTTTCCAACGCCAAACAGTGCACTACAGATTGCAAAGACGCCAACCGTTGTGATTGTCACAGAGAGAACCGCCATAAACAATGCCGCACCCATTTTACAAAGAATCATTTCTGTACGGGAAAACGGGGTCTGCAACAGAAGCTTTATTCCTCCATGCAAACGCTCTGTGATAAACCCAAATGCTCCAAACAGCATTGCCAGCACCGGAATTAAAAACGGTAGAAACTGTTTTGCATACATCACGAGTACATTCCAGCCATCGCAGGCATTAGACGGTGTTTTCGGTTCCATGTCATAATCGAGGAGATACTGATATAATTTGATACTGTCATTTATTTTTGGAACGTTAGCTGTAATTCTGATATTTTCTACCAGCCAGAGTTCCCCTTCGTCCTGTTTTATGGCAAGCGAAAGTTCCTGTCTCCAGTCCCCGCTCTTTCTTGCATCTGTCATTTTTGACAATAACTCCGACTGTTCTTCCATTTTTTCTTTTAATTCCTCTCTCGAAGTTTCGTCCAATCCCTGATTATTTTCAAAATAAGCCTGCACTTCACTGGATAGCAGTGCTTCTTTCCTCTGATATTCCTCGCAAATCTTTCTGGTATAATCCGTGGAAGAGTGTCTGATTCCAAGGAAACAAAACCAGCCGACACAAACCAGAAATGATACAGCGGCAATTGTAAACAGGAATCGCCGCGTATTTTTTATTTGAAATAAAAATAACTTTTTCATTTTAAAGCACATCCTTTTTTCGGAAAATGGCAGCCGCAAGCCAGAAGAAAGCCGCAGACCACAAAATCAGCAGGATACAAAACACGATTCCGGAAAAGGCCGTTTTCACCACCATCGTATTGGACGATACAAAAGACACCAGACCAGCTGAGTCGTCCTGAAATGAAAAAGTTTTCTGATATACTTTTCCCAAACCTGCCGCAACCCCATCTGTCAATGAAAATGGAAGGTACTGTAAAAATCCATTTACTTCGCCGGATATCATCAGACTTTTTCGCATGGCAAATACTCCCCCTGCTGCAAGTATGGTTCCAAAAACCAGCGAAAAAATGCCATTCCGGATAAGCACTCCAATGAAAAGGGCAAATGCTGCAAAAAACAGCAGGGCGCAAAATGATACGGCTCCTGCCCGCCCGCCACTCTGCAATATAGATTTCTTTTCCAACAGAAAAGAAGGATTTTTCTGCCAGTATCGGATACCGGATATCCCCGGTTCCTGCGACAACCGTTCCGCCTAAAAATGCTCCGAATCCAGCCACAAAAAGTGCCACCATTCCAAGCAATGCGCCTGCTATGTATTTATTCCAAAGAAATCTTGTCCTCGAATACGGTAACCCAAGCGGCAGCTTGATGCTTCCCATTCGTATCTCTGTCGCCAGGCAATCAGCAAAAAGCAACATCATTACAATCGGGAGAAGCAAAAACAGATATTCCTGTAAAAATGAGGTCACCGCCTGTGCGCCATCGCAGTAGGATTCTTCCATATACGGCGAATGATAGAATTTTATTCCTTTTTTAACCAGAATGGAACAGATATCCACATTTTTCTTTGCCCTGTTAAAAGACTCATCGTCTAAAATAATTCCTGCTTTGTTTGATGATACCTCATTATTGCTTTCCCGCAATGTGGCGCTTATAACCGCTGGTACATCCTTGTTTTCATAAGCTGTCACAAGTTCTGAATATGCAGCAGCCTCCTCTTCGTAATATGCCGCCCTATCCGCATCCTTCTCACTTTGTGCATTTTCAGTTGCACTTATCACAGATATTTGTGCGTTATAAAGACTCATTTCATTGAGTGAAGAAACCTGATTGTTGTATTTTTTTGCACCGTTCAGCGAAATTCCAAAAGCAAAGGCAAATATCAGAACCAATACCACCAGAAACTTTCTGTCCGCCTGTTTTCTTAATTCCATGAAAAGCAACTTCAATTATGGAACACCTGCCTTTCCTCCTCTGAGAAAAGAGAACGATATTTGTTTTCCAGCTCTTCTTCACTTTCTTCCCCGCTCTCTCCAATCACTTCCCCATGATGTAAGAATACAAATCTCGAAGCAACCTTCTGAAGCTCGGTCAGCAAATGTGAAGAAATTAAGATTGCCATTCCCTTCTCTGACGCCTCTTTCATTCTTTCCCGAATCAGAAAGATGCCATCCGGGTCAAGTCCATTTAATGGTTCATCCAATACCAGAAACTGAGGCTGTGCGGCAAAACATAGTGCAATTCCAAGTCTCTGTTTCATTCCGATGGAATATGTTTTTACCCGGCTGTCCAACTGTTTTTCAAAATTGAGCAAATCTGAAAGTTTTTCAATCTCTGTTCTCGGTATTCCGCGCGTATCACAGACCATATGAAGGTGCTGTCTTCCGGTCAACTGCGGATAAAGTCCTGGTTCTTCCACCAGAAATGCCGCATTTTTCATCGCAGCAGCATGCGCACTCCCCACATCCTGTCCACAGATTGTAATTTTCCCTTCATCCGGAAAATTGTATCCGGCAATCAGCTTCATCAAAGATGTTTTTCCTGCACCGTTTGGCCCTACCAGCCCGACAATCTCACCCGGTGCGATTGACAGACTGACTTTTTGCAGTATTTGTTTCATTCCAATGGTTTTTGATACATTTTCTACTCGTAAGATATCTTCCATAACTTCTCCTTCTCCATTCATTCATCAAAACATACCCATTAGGCATACGAAACTAAAAAAGCAAGGCAGTTGTGGTAACTCCTACAACTGCCTTTATTATAATCTTAGTATGAATATGGTACAACTTATTTATTTAAAACTATATGGATATTCGAAGCGTCCGGCACATTTAACGGCAACACCATTATAGGAATTTGTCGTAGAAACTACTTTCGGATCCCCCACATATACTTTTTTGCCCTTTGGTACTGTTACGGTATGATAAACTACGGGAGATCTATATACACCACCATCGTTTCCATTTTTTCACCTCGTTTTTCCTATTATAGCATATATCAGCTTATTTTTGTAGAAGAAAGCCCGTGCTGAGTTTGAATGTAACTTCAGCACGGGCTTTTTATGAGGCGACTTTTTTCAAAGGATTCTATTCTTACATGGTAATCTGTCCATGTTTTTCGTAGTTTGTCACTTTTGTCACTTTATTCTGTTCATCTACAAACAATACGGTCGGATGAAGCTCTGCTGCTTCCTCCGGTGTCACCTGGGCATATGCCATCAGAATGATTTTATCGCCGGGCTGCACCATGCGCGCAGCGGCACCGTTTAAGCAGATGACTCCGCTTCCTCTCTCACCGGCAATCGTGTAGGTTTCAAACCGGGAGCCGTTGTTCACATCCACGATATGAACCTTCTCATACTCTAAAATGCCGGACTGCTCTAATAAATCAATGTCTACCGTGATGCTTCCGACGTAGTCCAATGCCGCCTGTGTCACGGTGGCACGATGAATTTTTGCCTTTAACATGGAAATTGTCATTTTATTTTTCTCCGTTCTGCCGTAAAATGGCTCTTTTTTTAAGCTTCCTCTGTCATGAAGTTGTCGATGAGGCGTGTCTTTCCGATATATACCGCAATCGCTGCCAGTACGCCGTGCTCGGTCGTTTCCACCTGCTGCATTGTGGATAAATCCACGATTTTTACATAATCAATTTTGGCAAGCGGCTCTTTTTCGATTTCTGCGGTCATTGCCTCTTTGATTTTTTTGCAGTCTTTTTCTCCCTGCTCAACCATTTTTTTGCCAAGGAAAATAGAGCGGCTTAACACAAGTGCTGCTTTTCTTTCTTCCGGAGAAAGATAGGTATTTCTGGAACTTTTGGCAAGTCCGTCCTCTTCACGGATAATCGGACAGCCCACAATGGTAAGCGGCATATTCAAATCCTTTACCATCCTTTTGATTACTGCAAGCTGCTGCGCATCCTTCTGTCCGAAGTATGCCTTATCCGGTGTTACAATATTGAATAATTTTGCCACGACTGTGCACACGCCGCGGAAATGTACTGGTCTGCTTAATCCACAGAGTTCTTCCGTCAGCACATTCATATCCACATAGGAATAAAAGTTATCCCCATACATCTCTTCCGGTGTCGGATGAAAAATTAAATCAACGCCGTGTGCCTCGCAGACCTTTGCATCATGCTCTAAGTCTCTTGGATAGCTTGCTAAATCCTCGTTTGGTCCAAACTGCATCGGATTTACAAAAATGCTGACAACCACTTTGTCATTTTCCCCTGCTGCATCCATGAGGCTTGCATGACCTTCATGTAAATATCCCATGGTCGGAACAAACCCTACGGTCTTTCCTTCTTTTTTCCACTCTCTTACCTGTGCTCTTACTTCTTCTATCGTTGATACAATCTTCATTGTCTTTTCCTGCTTTCTTTTAATATAATTTTTCAATCACTTCGTCTGAAATCTGGAAGGTATGCTCTTCTCCCGGAAATGTTCCCGCTTTTGTCTCGTCGATATAAGCTTTAACACCTTCGCGCATTGCCTCGCCCACCTGTGCATACTGTTTTACAAATTTCGGTTTCATATCGCTGTACATGGCAAGCAAATCCTGATATACAAGCACCTGACCGTCGCAGCCTGCTCCGGCACCGATACCAATGGTCGGAATGTGTAATTCTTCTGTAATTTTTGTAGCAAGCTTTGCCGGAACACACTCCATCACTACCATGCAGGCACCTGCTGCCTCAACTGCCTTTGCGTCCTCAATTAATTTCTGTGCTGCTTTTAAATCCTTACCCTGTACCTTAAAGCCGCCAAATGCATTGACAGACTGCGGTGTCAGTCCGATATGGGCAACAACCGGAATCGATGCTTTCACGATTGCTTCAATGTGCGGTGCAAATTCCGCTCCGCCCTCTAATTTTACAGCGTTTGCACGTCCTTCTTTCATCAGGCGTCCCGCATTGACCACGGCATCATACACCGATGTCTGATAAGACATGAACGGCATATCTGTTACTACAAATGCATTTTTTGTGCCTCTTGCTACCGCTGCCGAGTGGTGAATCATATCCTCCATTGTGACAGACAGCGTGTCTTCGTAACCGAGCATTACCATTCCCAGCGAATCTCCTACTAAAATAGTATTAACGCCGGATTCGTCCATGATTTTTGCGGTCGTATAATCATACGCCGTCACCATGACGATTTTATCCTTCTGCTCTTTTTGTTTCTGTAATGTAAGTACGGTGTTTTTCATGTTAATCTAATCCTCTCCAATATCTGTCGACATGAGAAGTGCTCTCATTGCCGCATAGTCTCTGTCCGGATTTTTCTGCTCCGCAATTTTCAAAAGCTGCTTTGCATTTTCCAGATATGCCTGTTTCATGCCGCCATCCATTGCATCCAAATGTTTTTGCACGGTATTTTTATCGCCGCGCTCCACCGGACCGGTCAATGAAGAAACACATCCCTGTGTGTGGATGTTTTCCAGATTGCCTTTTGCAAGCCGGTACAGCTCTTCCTCTGCTTCTTTTTCTGTAAATCCACATTCGAGAAACAGTGTTTCTGCCATAAAAAATACCGCCGTCATGTGGTTAGATGCCAACGACGCCGCTGCATGATATTTTGTTTTGTCTTCCGCAGAAATAATCCGGGTCCGATTCCCCATCTGCGTAAACATGGTTTTAATATTGGAAATATTTCGCACATCACCCTCAATGGTAAACATTGCGTCCGCAAGCGTCTGCCAGGAATTTTCCCTGCTGCTGACTGCACAAAGAGGATGAATAGAATAGGCCATACTACCAGTACGCTCTATATCAGAAAAGATACCTGAACTGTGAATCCCGCTGCAATGAGCGATTATTTTTTCATGGGTATACGGTTTTGCCGCCTCCCACACATCGCTGATACAATCATCGGGCACAGTAAAAAAAATCATGTCGCTGCTGCTTATGATTTCTTCTAAACTATTGTATTGTTTCGTGTTGGTGAATTTTGCCGCCGATGCGGCTGACTCCGGGCTCAGACTATAATAACCTCCTACTTTCCTGCCCTTTTCCATAAAATATTTGCCGAGTGACACGCCGACTTTTCCGGCGCCGATAAAACTTATTTGCATGCTTCCCCCTTTACAGAAGCAGCATACGACTGTCCCATTCCATAACGGATATGAGCGGTTTTTCTTTGTTTTATACTCTTTTTCTGATAAAAATATGTTCTGGTATGATTTCCTGTGTGTGGAATATCATCCAGAACATACTATAGCACGTTGCAATTTAGGATTCAATATGGAAATCTTATTCTTCCTCGCCATCTTTCTCGGCGCGCTCTAACAATTCTTTCATAAGTTCGTCATCCGTCTCGGTCGTTTCTGGATTCATAACTGCTTTTCCTGCATTCTCTGCTGCAAGTGCAACATTCTTTGCCTCTTCTTCCTCGGTCAGAAGCTCGGAAGTGTCGGTGTTCTCCATTAAAGTTGCATCCTCGCGGACTTTTGCAATGCTTGCAACTGTCACATTTTCATCCAGGTTAATCAGTTTGACACCGGAGGTAATGCGTCCTAATAATGTAGTATCACTTACCTTAATCCGGATAATGATTCCCTCTGTGGTAATGAGCATCAGCTCGTTATTCTGGTTGACAGCCTTCACACCCACAATATTTCCGGTCTTTTCGGTAATCTTGTAGCACTTCACACCCTTACCACCACGGTTCTGGGTCGTAAATTCAGAAATCAGTGTGCACTTTCCAAGACCTTTTTCGGAAACAATCATCAGTGCATCACCCTGTGACTCCATCTGCATTCCGATGACTTCGTCACCGTCTGTCAGGTTCATACCGATAACACCCATGGAAACACGTCCTGTTTTTCTTACATCTGTCTCTTTAAAACGGATACACTGACCGTATTTTGTTACCAGGAAAATATCTTCGGTATTGTTGGTCTTCTTTACCTCAATCAGCTCATCGTCTTCTCTTAAGTTGATGGCGGCAAGACCTTTTTTGCGCACATTGGCATATTCCATAATCGGCGTTTTCTTTACGATACCTTTTTTGGTTGCCATGAAAAGATAATGGCCATCGTTAAATTCCTTGATTGGAATCACCGCGGTAATTTTTTCTCCCGGCTGTAACTGTAACAGATTTACAATTGCAGTTCCGCGGGAAGTACGGCTTGCCTCCGGAATCTCGTATGCCTTCAGGCGGTATACACGTCCGGTGTTGGTAAAGAACATCATGTAGTGATGGGAGGTCGTCATAAGAAGCTCCTCGATATAGTCTTCCTCAATCGTCTCCATTCCTTTGATTCCCTTACCACCGCGGTTCTGTGCACGGAAATTGTCAATGCTCATCCGCTTGATGTAACCAAGTTTTGTCATTGTAATGACAGTATTCGTTACCGGAATCAAGTCCTCCATGGAAATATCGTACTCATCAAATCCGATGGAAGTTCTCCTGTCATCGCCGTATTTGTCTGCAATTGCCGCAATTTCTTCGCGGATAACACCAAGCAGCTTCTTCTCGTCTGCCAAAATTGCCTTCAATTCGCTGATTAATTCCTGTAACTGCGCATACTCAGCCTCTAACTTCTCGCGTTCCAAACCTGTCAACGCACGCAGACGCATATCTACAATTGCCTGTGCCTGTGCATCGCTTAAGGAGAAACGATCCATTAAACGCTCTTTTGCTTCCGGTGTATTTTTGCTGTTGCGGATAATCGAGATGACTTCATCGATATTGTCTAACGCAATCAGTAAGCCCTGTAAAATATGGGCGCGTTCCTCTGCCTTGTTTAAATCATACTTTGTTCTTCTTGTTACGACATCCTTCTGATGCTCCAGATAATAGTGGAGCATATCACAGAGATTTAAGACCTTCGGCTGATTATCAACAAGCGCAAGCATGATGACACCAAAAGTATCCTGCAACTGCGTATGCTTAAACAGAAGATTTAACATGACATTTGGGTTTACGTCACGGCGCAGCTCAATACAGATGCGCATACCCTGACGGTCAGACTCATCACGCAAATCGGTGATACCATCTAACTTTTTATCGCGGACAAGCTCCGCAATCTTTTCAATGAGGCGTGCTTTATTTACCATAAACGGAAGCTCCGTTACGACAATGCGGTTCTTTCCATTTTGCATCGGTTCAATATCCGTCACGGCACGCACACGGATTTTGCCGCGTCCGGTACGGTAAGCTTCATTGATTCCTGTCGTACCAAGAATCATACCGCCGGTCGGAAAATCCGGTCCCTTTACGATTGGAAGCAGCTCCTCAATCGTTGTCTGACGATTCTCGTTTACCTGATTATCAATAATTTTTACCACGGCAGCAATCACCTCGCGGAGATTGTGTGGTGGAATATTCGTTGCCATGCCGACTGCAATTCCGGTCGTTCCGTTTACCAAAAGGTTCGGATAACGTGATGGAAGAACGGTCGGTTCCTTCTCTGTCTCATCAAAGTTCGGCTGGAAATCTACGGTATCTTTATTGATATCCGCTAACATTTCCATGGAAATTTTGCTCAGACGTGCCTCTGTATATCGCATTGCTGCGGCACCGTCTCCATCGACGGAACCAAAGTTTCCGTGTCCGTCTACGAGCGGATAACGGGTTGACCACTCCTGCGCCATATTTACCAGAGCACCATAGATGGAACTGTCTCCGTGGGGATGATATTTACCCATGGTATCTCCGACAATACGGGCACACTTACGGTGCGGCTTGTCTGGTCCGTTATTCAATTCAATCATGGAATATAACACACGGCGCTGTACCGGCTTTAGGCCATCTCTTACATCCGGCAGTGCACGCTGGGCGATAACGCTCATCGCATAATCGATGTAGGAGGATTCCATGGTCTCCTTCAAATCGACCTCATTAATCTGGTCAAAAATTTTATCATCCATCTGATTTTCCTCACTTCTTTACAACTACAAATGCCTAAATATCCAGATTCTGTACAAATTTGGCATTCTTTTCGATAAATTCACGTCTCGGTTCTACTTTATCTCCCATAAGCGTACTGAAGGTCACGTTAATCTCGGAAGAATTCTCATCGTCAATCATGACTTTCTTTAAGATACGGCGTTCCGGATCCATGGTTGTCTCCCAGAGCTGCTCCGCATCCATCTCACCAAGTCCTTTGTAACGCTGGATCTTATTATTTCCATCACGTCCGATTTCCGTTAAGATTGCATTTAACTCCTCATCGCTGTACGCATACCAGATATTTTTATTTTTCTCAATCTTAAACAATGGCGGCTGTGCGAGATATACATGTCCGGTGCGGATTAAATCCGGCATGAAACGATACAAAAATGTCAACATCAGCGTACTGATATGCGCGCCGTCGACATCGGCATCTGTCATTATAATAATCTTGTCATAGCGCAGCTTTTCAATATCAAAATCCTCATGGATTCCGGTACCGAATGCAGTAATCATCGCCTTAATCTCTGCATTTCCGTAGATACGGTCAAGTCTTGCTTTTTCTACGTTTAAGATTTTACCGCGGAGCGGAAGGATTGCCTGCGTTGCACGGCTTCGCGCTGTTTTTGCGGAACCGCCGGCGGAATCTCCCTCTACGATAAAAATTTCACAATTTTTCGGGTCTTTATCGGAACAGTCCGCAAGTTTTCCCGGAAGAGAAGTGCCTTCAAGTGCTGTTTTTCTGCGGGTCAGGTCTCTTGCCTTGCGCGCAGCTTCCCTTGCACGCTGTGCAAGCAGGGATTTTTCACAGATACTTTTTGCGATTGTCGGATTCTGCTCCAGGAAATAGGTGAGCTGTTCACTTACAACGGAATCAACGGCTCCACGGGCTTCACTGTTTCCAAGCTTCTGCTTGGTCTGTCCCTCGAACTGCGGTTCCTCAATCTTGATACTGATGATTGCGGTCAGTCCCTCTCTGATATCATCTCCGGTGAGCGCCGGCTCACTGTCCTTTAAAATTTTGTTTGCTCTCGCATAGGTGTTGAAGGTTTTTGTCAGCGCATTACGGAATCCGGCAAGATGCGTACCACCCTCCGGTGTAATGATATTATTGACAAAGCTGTAGGTCGAATCATTGTAGGAATCATTGTGCTGCATTGCCACTTCCACATAAACACCGTCTCTTACTCCCTCGCAGTAGATGACCTCCGGATAGAGAACCTCATTGCTGTTATTTAAGTAAGTGACAAATTCCTTGATTCCTCCGGCATAGTGAAAATCTTCTGTAACAACCGGCTCTTCGCGGTTATCGGTTAAGATAATGCGCAGTCCTTTTGTTAAAAATGCCGTCTCACGCAGACGCTGTTTTAACGTATTGTAGTCATAAACCGTATCTTCAAATATTGTTGCATCCGGCCAGAAGGTAACCTTCGTTCCATGCTTGTCCGGCTCACATCCCCCGATTACTTTAACCGGTTCTTCCGGTTTTCCAATTTTATAACTCTGACCGTATACCTTTCCTTCTTTGTATACTTCGACGGAAAGTTTCGTAGAAAGTGCATTTACAACAGACGCACCTACACCGTGAAGACCGCCGGATACTTTATATCCGCCACCGCCGAACTTTCCGCCGGCATGAAGTACCGTATATACCACTTCCAGTGCAGATTTTCCTGCCTTGTGATTGATATCAACCGGTATTCCACGTCCGTCATCTTCTACCGTGATTGAATTATCTTCGTTGATGGTCACTTCGATATTTTTGCAGTATCCGGCAAGTGCTTCGTCTACCGCATTATCCACGATTTCATACACAAGATGGTGAAGTCCTCTTGAGGAGGTACTTCCAATATACATACCAGGTCTTTTGCGGACTGCTTCCAATCCCTCTAAAATCTGAATCTGGTCAGCTCCATATTCGTTTTCTACAGCCATAATTAACCTTACCTTTCAAACACTTCTCCATGAATCACCTCAAACACCTTGTTAATCTGAAAACGGTTTTTGACAAACTCGTCAAGACCGGTACAGGTGATAATGGTCTGTGTATCACTTATATTGTTAAGCAGATAATTCTGCCTGTTACTGTCAAGCTCCGACAATACATCATCGAGTAAAAGCACCGGTGTCTCATGGATTGCCGCTCTTACTAACTCGATTTCTGACAGTTTTAAGGACAAAGCGGAAGTCCGCTGCTGTCCCTGGGAACCAAATTTCCGGATATCCACACCCTGAATGGAAAACAATAAGTCATCCCGATGTGGTCCTACAGATGTCTGACAATATTTCAAATCCCGTTCTTTTGCCCGGGATAGTTCATCTTCAAAAAAAATATCTTCGACATCCGGCTCATAGCTTAACAGAAGTTCTTCTTTTTCCCCGGAAATCCGGTAATGAATCTGATGGACAATCTCACTGATTTCTTCCACAAATTTTTTTCTTCTTGCAATTACACGCCTGCCGGTTTCCACAAGCTGCATATCCCAGATGCTTAAGGTTTCCTTTAAATCCGGGTTCATATACATATCCTTCAAC
>ENA-OPUE01001615-OPUE01001615.1-human-gut-metagenome-genome-assembly--contig:-NODE-1615-length-13122-cov-3.744547_pt1 | contig 13122 bp, 5 predicted proteins | sample MGYA00241466_ERZ501924 | MGnify/ENA primary metagenome ERZ501924 (study PRJEB25962, sample SAMEA2042223) | human gut metagenome | biome: human gut; feature: human-associated habitat; material: faeces...
AAAAGCCACTTTGTCTATTCTGCAAACGATCATATGCTACCAATGTGTAGGCAGCCTGCTCTGATGCCATTAAATCAGGCTCCTCATTTGTCTGTTGATGTTTGAATCCGCCGGTCTTATCATCATAAAATGTAAGGAATGCTTCTAATAAAGAATGATCATTCTTAATAAAACGTTCGTCCGACTGTGCATCAATTCCCAATGCGGATAATGCGCAGATTACCTGTGCGATCGACTCACTCGACCGATCAGTGTCACTTGTTCCTATACTTGTCTTAGCATAGCCGCCATTGTCTCCCTGCAAATCAGATAGAACCTGAATTCCGCGGTCAACACTTTCTCTTACTTTTTCATCTGTTTTATAGTACGGTGCTAAAGCCTGAATAACCATCGCCGTCATGTCAACATCCGGTGTCGTACTCTCATCAACTTCTCCAAAGGCCCAGCCGCCATCCTTAATCTCTCTACCTAAGATGAACTGAATCAATTTTTCTCTTGTTGTTACCTCATCTACACCATTTACCTGTGGAATGCTATAATTTGCAGTATCTAATGCGATCAATGCATATGTTGCACCATTGATACCCTGTTTTACCACAAAATCATAATCCGCTAATGGCTGCAACAGATTCTCTCCATTTATGTTTGTAGGATCTGCACCAATTGCTGTTAATGCAATCACCACTCTGGAATTTTCTGTTGATTTGGTATTACTGAGCTTATTTCCTGTAACTTTTATTGTATTCACTACCTGATCATAATAATAGTGATACCACGCAACATCCTTCACATTATGTCTTGCTAGTGATAATACAGCCCATTCACCACCTGTAGAACCAACAGTAGGTTCTGTTACAGCAGTATTACGGAGATACTGAATTACCGGTTCTAAAGGATTCTGAACTTCTACCGTACACTCAGCTTTCGCTCCATTTCCATCCTGTGCAGTCGCAGAAATGACCGCCTTACCATTCGCTTTCGCTGTTACAATACCATTCTCATCAACTGTAGCAACCTTCTCATTTGAGGATGTCCAGACAATATTTTTATTTGCTGCGTAGGATGGTTTAACGGTGGCAGAAAGTTGTAATTGTTTTCCAATAGTTAATACCTTTTCTGTTGTATCTAACGTGATCGTCTGTACCGGAGTATCAATCGGATCTGCATTTACTTCCTGATGACTGTGCACATAATATAATTTAACTTCGTCTCCGTCCGAAAGCTTATACCCGAACATTCCAAAATTCGGAATTTTTCCATTTACCATGTACATCCAGCCGGAACCTGATCCATTCATAAACTGTGCAAGAGTTACTCCATCCGGTGTGATGACCCCGGTCAGATAAGAATTACTACCTGTACGCTGGAATCCATACTCATTAAAAGCATCATCAATTAAATTTAATGCTGTCTTTTGATCCGCTTCTGTATAAGATGTTTTATATCCGTCAATCCACTTATAAAATGCCTTATGTGGATTAGCTCCATGCACATCATCACCCACTAGTGTAAATGTTACATTGACCTGTTTGGTCTGAGATTCCTTTGAGCATACTTTGACTGTAAAACTTTTCGTATCAGTTGTTGCGTTTGACACAATAGATGCTTTCAAAGTAACGGAAACAACACCACTTTCCGGAAGTGTTATCGTTCCATCATTTGCAATCACATCTTCATTATTACTTGTCCATGTGATCGTACTGCCATGCTTACCCTGTGCCGGAAGTTCAATCTTTCCAGCTTCTCTAACATCTGTCTGAATTGATAACTCGTCTTTATCCCGCGTAACATTTCCCTTATCCGTAGAATATACAGTTAGCCAGAATGTATTCGTAACATTGGTTTCATTTTTTGTAATGGTAGCTGTTAGGTTAACTCTCTGTGTTCCTGTTGCCGGTAATGTAACTACTCCTTCACTGGTAATATAATCTGTCTTATCACTCGTCCATGTAATTTCACTTCCATTCTTACCTTTTATTGGCAAATCCAATGTCTGTGCTTCATAGATCGTCTTAGATGCAAATTCTATTGCATTACTATCTGCCAATGCATCCTGATAATCTACGGACTGCACCTGTACAGAAAATGTTTTTGTATCTGTTGTCTCATTATAAGTGATTGTCGCAGTTAAACTCACAAATACCTTATCTGCTGCAGGCAGTATTACGTTTCCTTCGTTAGAGATAACTTCCGGCTTATTACTTTCCCATGTAATAGTAGATCCATTACTTCCGTAATCCGGCAATGTAAGTTGACAGTTTTCCAGAATTGGTGAAGCAAATGATTGCAGTTCAGCTTTATCTTCTGTTACACGAAGCTTATCTGACTTACCAATTACCGATGTTGGTTCAGATATCACCTTGGAATCATTTCCACCTGTTACTACAACACGAAGCTGTTTTCCCACATATGCTTCTGTATCCGGCAACGCAAATGTTGGATATACCGCATCTGCAATATCCTCATAACCTTCTTCACTTGATACCTGCCACTGATAGCTGACACTCGTTGGCTCTTTATCATTCTCACCTGTAATAGCAGCTGCTAATGTAACACCAGACAATACATCACCACTAATTGTCGCACCCTTTACTGCAACAGGAGTTACCTCTATACCTTTTCCTTCCCATACTAATGCAGGGTAACCATTCGATTGCTCAAACATGCAATCCGCCGGAACAAAACCCTTCATAGATGTAGTTAATGCATTCAACGCATTGACCATAGAATTCTTTTTGAATTCCTCATCTGTCCGTGCACCTTGTTCCTCAGCATCTGATAAATAATAGTTATTTGTTCCAAATAATGGTGCGATTGGATAACATTTTCCACCTTTCAATGTTCCCACCGAATAACAATTATACGGCTTTGCGCTACACGCAATACCACTAATATAGGTTTCGGTTGAAGCCGCCTGTAAAGTTCCCTCGTTATAAGAGAACCAGATATTCCCATCATCTGCATATCCTGCAATACCACCTATATACATCCATTTCGAATTCTCATTCATTATCGTTCCACGATTCACGCATCCAATGATATATGGTTTTCCCGTCCGTTGACGCCCTACAACACCGCCTATATATGCACTAGATACTGTACTGTCTGCCGGAATCGTAATGGTTCCCTCAAACGAACATTTCTCTACAAGTGCAGTATCTGTTATATTATATCCTACTACTCCGCCAACATAACCTCCATTCTTATTACAGATAATCTTCACACTACTATGACAATTAACAACTTTTCCTTTATTAATTGCTGTAAGTCCCCCGATATTCGCATGATTTTCCGTATAAGTTCCGGTAATATCAGCAATATTCTCAATCGTTCCGATATTGGTTCCAAAAATACCTTGATTTTGATCCGTTGAGTCAAAAGTAAGATTCTTGATCTTATGATTCTGACCATCAAAAGTACCTGCATATTCTGTAATAGGAGTCCAAGTCTTTCCTGCCATATCAATATCATTCGTAAGTACGGCATTTAATTCCTTTTCTCCTGCATTTACCTTCTGTGCAAATGCCAACATATCATCTGCACTGCCTAACTCATAATAGCCATCTGCATTTACAGTAAGTATATCTTCTGCCTGTACATTAAACTGATTCCCCGGCAAAATGAAACTAAATACCATCGCAAGCATCATCAACCAGGAGAACACTCTTTTCTTTTCTTGTCTCATTCTTCTTCCTTTCTTCCCCGTCACCTTGTACGGATACTATACAAAATCATCCAACATTTTCTAATACAAGAAAGGCTGCCAAATCTATCCTATAACCTGGCAACCTTTCCAGTTATGATTATTTAACTGTTACTTTACATCTGGCTTTCTTACCATTTGATGCCTTTACCGTAATCGTTACTTTTCCTTTTTTCTTTGCCTTTACTTTTCCGTTCTGATCAACAGTAGCAATCTTCTTGTCACTTGTCGACCATTTCAGTTTCGTAACAGCCGTTACCGGATTCTTTGTAACAACGAGTTTCTCCTTCTGGTTCACTTTTAATGTTACTTTCTTCTTATTTAAAGATAACTTCTTAAGTGGTACCGATTTCTTAACCTCAACTGTTACTTTGGATACCTTACCATTCTCATCGGTAATGGTGATAACTGCCTTACCCTTCTTCTTTGCCTTGATCTGTAACTTTCCATTCTTAACAGTAACCGAAACGATCTTCTTATTGCTTACTGTCGCTTTCTTAATCTTTGTCTTTCCTCCATTGATCTGGATCACATTGGTTTTCTTACCTGTCTGTAACGGAATCTTACTGTAATTTACCTTGGCAGGTGCTTCTGTCGTAGTCTCAGTCGTAGCTTCCGTAGTTGCCTCGGTCTTATCATCCTTCTTATCGTCAGGATTTGGAGTCGGCTCAACCTTCTTATCCTTCACTGCGATTTCGCAGGTTGCTGTTCTTGTGTTGTCTTCCTTAGAAATAACTTTAATTGTTGCCGTTCCTGCCTTCTTTGCTGTAACAACACCCTTTTCTGAAACTTCTGCTACCGTTGCATCCGATGTCTCATAAGTTACCTCTTTGTTTGTTGCAATCTCCGGTAATACCTGAGTCTGTAATGTAAATGTATCTCCAACTGTCATTTCCTTACTGCTCACATTTAATTTTACTCTTGATACAGAAGGATCTAATGCGCCAAACATATATACATTGTATGGTTTTCCGCTCTCTTTCATCTTAGAATATGCAACCAATGCACGGAATGCCTGTTCTGTAGCAGAATCATTAACCTCTGTATTCGTATCGCACCAAAAACCGAAATAATCGTCCATCATATATTGAAGCATTCCATCATATAAACCATTTCCATCCTTTACAAAACGGGAATCCTTATTCGCATCAATACCCAGACTAGAAAGTGCCACAATTACCATTGCATCTGTAAATACATTACCATATGTACCTTTATTGCTCTGTTCTGTCGACAACGTATTAACCGCTGCATTCACTGCTGTTTTTACATTCTTATAGGTTGTTTCCGTCAGTTCTGCCTCTTCTGCATTATCTGCAAGATAGTATGGAGCCAATGCAGTTAATACCATTGCTGTCATATCTGTATATTGTGTTGTACCTTCCGGTAACGTTGAACCCACTACATATGCCCAACCTTTATCCGTTGTCTGTATATTTAATAAATCTTTCACCAATTGTTCCCGACTATTATTCGCATCACTTGGAATCGTATATTTTCCTGAGTCAACGGCACTCAATGCAAACATATATGCACTAGTATCATTAATTTTATTCTCAAATAACTTAGAAATCGCATTTACTTTTTCACCATCAATATCTAAATTACTCACATCATATCCTAAACCACTTAAAGCAATAATTGCCTTTTCGGTGTCTGTATTTAATTTATTCTCACTTATCGTTTTCTTTGCAGATTCAACATACGCATCTTTGCTCTCTAACTTGTCCTGCTGCCCATATGCCGCCATATCTATAATTTTCCAAGTTTCTGTTGTCTGTGTATAAGTTGCTGCAATGTTATTCTTAATGTTGGGAATAACCTGAAGCTTACAAAGCGGCATAACAATAGGAGGATTTGCATCTACAGTTGCAGATAAATAGTATTCTCCCGTTTTCAAATCCGTAAGTGTTGCATTTCCGTTCTCATCTGTAACGGCAATTGACTTTCCTGTACTTTCTCCCTTTGGTATTAAGGTAATCTGAGCGTTTGCTCTTCCACCTGCATAATACTTTAATGCCAGATTCTGAGAAGTGTTTTCTTCCATCTTTAATGAAAAAACTTTACTTCCCTCCTGCTCAAACCAAACTGATTGGTCAGACCATGATTCCTGATCTTGATAAATCCAAAAACAAACATTATCATTATCCTTAATAATAGCATTTGTTACATTATACCAAGTCCCTTTTCCATCATTTGGAGATTCACCATTCACTGTAAATCCATATTTTCCCGATTCATCGAGAAACATTTTGCTAATCCATCCATCACTACTAATTTCCAAAATACCATTCAGCATCTCTGATGTAATTTCACTATCTCCTAGTGCCAACTCATGTGCATATACAAGAGCATCTAACGTTGTAACGCCGCCTGCTGTGTCTTTATAACCAAACTTCTCTGCCTCATTTGACGGAATTGTATACTCTCCTGGTGCAAAGAAAAATCCCTTATATGCCTGTCCTGACAATGTTACTGTTACAGTCTGTACCCTCTCATCTGTGCCTTCTGCTGATACCGGAATGGTAACAGAAAAAGCCAGAACCAATGTCAACAAAACTGCCATTTGTTTCTTAAACCAACTCTTCATTATTAGTCCTCCTAAGTATTTGTTATTGTAATGATATATGGAAAGCGCACATAGAAAGCCGACTTTAATACACCTTCGGCTTAGATGAAACGCAAATCAAAGGATAATTTGCTTTCATAAAACGAAAAAGAATACAATTCACCCATTGTATTCACAGAAATTAGTATATCTGCCATTTACAATTACGTGTGAAAATGGAAGTAACTCTAAGCAGGTCTCCTGACTTATGCAGTAACGTCTTGTCTCCGCCTTCTCACAATTCTGCAATGGATATGGAGCAAAACTACACATTTACAGTAGCACGACTGTACAGGACTCACACCTGTTTCCCTCTTAGCTGTCGGCATATGCGACAGAACTTAGAATCGTTTTATAAAATCAATGGCATTATAGCATAACCTTTTGTATTCTACAATACCTTAATATATCATACAATATGCTATTCCGATTCTTCACATACTTTGTACCTCTCTTTCATCATATTCTTTCTATAAATTCAATCTATTTCATGCTATACTATACCTTAAGCTAACAAAATGATTTTAACGCAGCTTTTATTTACCATTATGTGAGGAATACCAATATGAAACTTCCAGGCTATTATACATCCGGTGAATTTGCCAAGATGGCGCACATCACCGTCCGGACGATACGCTACTACGACAAACAGAATATATTAAAACCATCCTATGTGAATGATTCCGGTGCCCGATTCTACACCGACGAGGATTTTGCCCGTTTGCAGCAGATTCTTCTATTAAAATATCTGGGATTTTCCTTAGATGACATCCGCGATATGACGATTGGCGATCCGGACTACCATATGTTGCGCAATTCCTTGAATTTGCAGCTCAAACTTGTCAAAGACCGCATTGAACAAATGCAGTTGGTTGCCAGAGCAATCGAAGACACTACCGATGCCATTGATAACAATCAGGAGATTAATTGGAGTCAGATGCTTAATCTGATTCATCTGACCGGTATGGAAAATACACTGAAAGCCCAATATCAGAACGCAACCAATATATCCGCCAGAATCCGTCTGCACAAACTTTATACGATCAATAAGCAGGGATGGTTTCCGTGGATCTACGAACAGTGCCATATAACCGATTCCATGCACATTTTAGAATTGGGGTGCGGCAATGGTGCCCTGTGGAAGGAGAATTTTTCTAAGATACCACAACATTGTTCTATCATTTTAAATGATATTTCAGAAGGTATGCTCCGTGACACACGGCGTGAGATATCTTCTCTGGAGCAGAACGTAACTGTTACAACCCCTGCACGTTTCCGGTTCAATGCTTTTGATTGTCATACCATTCCTTACGAAAACAATACATTTGACCGGATCATTGCAAACCATGTTCTCTTCTATTGTAAGGACCTGCCTATGGTATTAGATGAAATCCGGCGCGTGTTGAAACCGGGTGGTCAATTTATTTGCAGCACATATGGAGTCTCACACATGCAGGAGATCACCGATCTGGTGCAGAAATTCAACCCGCAGATTACATTATCTGCCGACAAACTCTATGAACGCTTTGGTCTGGAAAATGGTGCTTCGCTGCTTGCACCTTATTTCTCACATATTCAAATGCACATTTATGAAGATGGTTTATTAGTTACCGAAGCAGAACCTTTGATTGAGTATATCCTGTCCTGCCATGGCAACCAAAACCAATATATCTTAGACCGATACAAGGACTTTCACGCATTTGTAACAAAGAAAACCCAAAAAGGCAAAGGCTTTTCCATTACAAAAAATGCCGGAATATTTGTGTGTGATAAATAACAAAAATCCCCCGATGATGATCTTATACTGATCACCACCGGGGGAGTCATCCTATCTCTAATCGAGAATCAATGAATTATTTCTTGTAAAGATTATAAACATCATAGCATCCCCTAGATAAAGAAACCTTATGCAGATCAACAATCTCTGTTTTCTTACCCTGATTATCTGTTGACTCTACCCAACGGTACTTAGCTGTTACAGTTTTGTTTCCTGTTGCCGGATCAATTGTAAAGTCTGAAGCACTAGAGTCATGGCTATAATTATCGTTAATATCCACCGGCTGCCATGAACCTGCATATTTCGCATTATACAATCTTCTGTAATATACCGGATTATCATATTTCTCAATACAACCATTAGCCATTGTTATATACTGATATTTTGCAATACCTGCTTTTGACACAACAGCCCAATTACCACTATACATTCTATTCTCAGCACGTTTAGCAGATTTCTCATCTAAATAGTATGTCTCGCTTTCATATAAATCATCCTGTCCCGGAAGAACTACACATTCACTAACAACATCATAGGTGTTATAAGCACTGTCTAATTTGCCTCTTTCCTTATAAACCTTTTTAATAACGGTTGCAGTAACAGCTTTGGTTGCATACTGCAAACGACCATCTGCGTCCTTAACGGGTTTGCCTTCTGCATCTTTCACATAATAAGCCTGATTCTTGTCATCTTTTTCTCGAACATATACAGTCTTGTTGTAAACAGAAAAGGTTACAGAAGCTCCGGTAAATTTGTCTCTGTATCCATAATAAACTGTAGTTGGTTTATACTTAGACGCATACTTGCCGGTTGTTACAACATCATAATCTACATCATATGTATCCTTACCTGCTGCGTCTTTCTTATAGATTACGTTACCATTTGCATCCACTTTGGTCTTTGCATATACGCTCTGACCCTGTTTCTTGTATTTACCATAGTTTACTTTCTTGCCATTGCCGGATGCAGTAACAACAACCTTACCCTGTGCATCATAAGATACAACAAATGCACTTGTAACAGCATAGTTCTTGCTGCTAGCCTTCATAGAAAGCTTACCACTGTTGCCTTTTAAGAACTTGTTCTTAATAACTGTCTTGGTGTTGACTTTGTTACCGCTGTTCTTTGTGGTATATGTATACTTTGTCTTACCTAATGCAAATACCTTCAACGGATTTGTAGTTGGAACAACTTTATAGGTAAACTTATAAGTTGTCTTAATCAACTCACTTGTCGTTGTAGAGGAAACGTTATCCGCATTATCAACGGTCTTTGAATCTCCTTCTGAATATTCATCATAAGAGATTGTATAGGTTCCTGCTTTTAGGAATTTGATATCATAGCTTTGTGCGCTGATATATTTGTCATTTTCCTGACTCTGCTTGTATTTTTCCGTATCGCTGATAAATTCATTATCAATATAGTTCGTCTTTGTTCCCTCATTAGTCCAATAGCTTGGATCATTATAAGTCTGAACAACCTTTATCTTTTTCTTATATTTCTTATATGACTTTCCGTTAATCTTGAAATTAGAGACGGTGTTTACATATGTGGTATCTCCAATTGCAACAGTCTGTTTTGAATTAACCGTCGGTTTCTTTGTAATGGTAGCCGCATCTACGGAGATTCCGGAAAATGCCACTGCACCAAGTACAAACATTGTTGCCGCTACAAGAACTGAGTTCTTGAATTTCTTAAACATATTCATATCCTTACTCCTTTCCTATACAGATTAATATGCATAAATATTGGTAGAATCGTCACTGCCATATGTTAAATAGTCAACGTATTTCGTAGAATCACCGGTGAACTTAATTGTTCTCTTGATCTTGCTTAATCCACCCTTTTTAACCGGTGCATATGTCACACTGTATCCGGTATAAGAATCTTTGTAAGATACAAAAATCTGTGTACGTTTCTTAGAATCCTTATTATAATATCCCCTTGTAGAAGTACTTCTATATGCTAATGCCTGAGACAATGTAATCTTCTTGCCGTTCTTCACTTTCTTATAGACAGCCTTGCCATCCTTATTCACATATGCAACTACCATACCTGTAATCTTGTAGCCTTTGGTAGCAGAAAGCTTTAACTTTCCGGATTTCACTTTACTGCTTACATAGAAATTACTCTGTTCAGCCTCTGTAATCGATTTGCTGCTTGCTTTTCTGCTTACCTTCTGCAAAACAGACTTTCCTAATTTCATCTGAGAAACCGGAGTTGTATTGTCTGTTACATACACCTTAACTGTTGTTGTCTTGCTTCCAACCTTGATCTTAACGGAATAATTTCCCTTCTTTGTGGAATCTAACTGAATATCGGCCTTTGAATACTCGTAATCACTTGCATCTACCTTTTGGTAATTATTCTGTCCGGCTGCCCAATTCTTTTCATAATACCAGCCCTTTCCACGTCCATCATTATACAAATTATATGTTTTTGTACGTGTTCCTGTAGTTCCATCATACTTTGTATATGTTTCCTCAACCGTATATGCATCCTCTATCTCCTGTGTTACATAGGTCGGTGTACGATAGATCTTCTTATAAGGACTTCCGGTAAAGAATTTCTCAATATAGTAATTACCTGTCTCATCTTTTTTCATAAGCCAGAAATCATCATCATCATCATAATTACCAGCATTTTTTGGTACATAATATGCACCTGTCTCTTTCACGTTATAACCCGGTACATTCGGTCCTGCAACGTACATTTTCACGGAATCCGAACCTGGATTTTCCAGATCCTGAGATACAATTGCTGCACTCAATGCCTTCTTACTTGTTGATACACTTAATGCCTCTCCCTTTGGGTATACAACATGAAGAGTCATGTCACTGTATGTTGCCATACGTTGCTTCAAGACAGAATAATACTGTCCTTTTGAGTTGGTTTGTGGATCTACATATGTAACACCTTTTTGGTAATATGCTGCATTTGCAGAAATACTCAGCATACCAACAAAACAGAATGCCATAGCAGCCGCTACAGTTTTCACTGCTTGTCCAAATTTCTTCATAAATTATCTTCCTCCTTCTCTCTTCCTTTTGTTTTAGGAAAATTATATATATATACAGTGGTAATTTTAGCACAATGACTAAATATATACAAGCAAATCTTCACAAAATTTTCAAAGTTTAGACATAATTATTTGACAACAAATATAAATTTACCTCTTGCAGGTTACGTTGCGTCACCCTATATAATGCAGTTATCCCTTAGATAACGACATAATTTTTCAACATACAATCTATAATATGGAGGTATTATTATGAAAGGTATTATTTTAGCAGGTGGATCCGGCACACGCCTTTATCCACTGACCATGGTAACTTCGAAGCAATTATTACCAATCTATGACAAACCGATGATCTATTATCCGATGTCTGTCTTAATGAATGCCGGCATTCGTGATATATTGATCATTTCTACTCCACAGGATACACCACGTTTCAAGGAGCTTCTCGGCGATGGACATCAATTCGGTGTTTCCTTATCTTATGCCGTTCAGCCAAGCCCGGACGGACTTGCTCAGGCATTTGTTATCGGAGAAGAATTCATTGGCAACGACACGGTTGCAATGGTATTGGGCGATAACATTTTTGCCGGACATGGTCTGAAGAAACGTTTGAAAGCAGCAGTAGAGAATGCGGAAAGCGGCAAGGGCGCAACAGTATTCGGTTATTATGTCGATGATCCGGAGCGTTTTGGTATTGTAGAGTTTGATTCCGAAGGTAAGGCAATCTCCATTGAGGAGAAACCGGAACATCCAAAGAGCAACTACTGCGTAACCGGACTTTATTTCTATGACAATAAGGTTGTAGAATATGCCAGAAATCTGAAGCCAAGTGCCCGTGGTGAATTAGAGATCACGGATCTGAACCGCATTTATCTTGAAAAGGGAAACCTGAATGTGGAGCTGCTCGGTCAGGGATTCACCTGGTTAGACACCGGAACACACGAAAGTCTTGTAGAAGCAACGAACTTCGTTAAGACCATGGAGAGCCATCAGCACCGTAAGATTGCATGCCTTGAAGAGATCGCATACCTGAACGGATGGATCACCAAAGAGGATGTGTTAGAAGTATATGAATTATTGAAGAAGAATCAGTACGGACAGTATCTGAAAGATGTATTAGATGGCAAATATTTAGACGTATTACACTAATTTTTAATTGAAAAGGAGATTATATTATGACAATTATTGTAACCGGCGGAGCCGGATTTATCGGAAGTAACTTTATTTTTCACATGTTAGACAAGTATCCTGACTATCGGATCGTTTGCTTAGACTGTTTAACCTACGCAGGTAACCTTTCCACACTTGCACCGGTTATGGACAATCCGAATTTCCGTTTTGTAAAAGAAAGCATCACAGACCGTGAAGCAGTTTACAAATTATTCGAAGAAGAGCACCCGGACATCGTTGTCAACTTTGCAGCAGAGAGCCACGTTGACCGTTCCATCGAGAATCCGGAAGTATTCCTTGATACAAACATCAAGGGAACTGCTGTACTCATGGATGCATGTAGAAAATACGGCATTACCCGTTATCATCAGGTATCTACCGATGAGGTATATGGCGATCTTCCACTTGACAGACCAGATCTTTTCTTTACAGAGGAGACTCCGATCCACACAAGCAGCCCTTACAGCTCATCAAAAGCCGGCGCCGACTTATTAGTTCTCGCTTACCACAGAACTTATGGTTTGCCTGTAACGATCAGCCGTTGTTCTAACAACTACGGTCCATATCATTTCCCGGAGAAGCTGATTCCACTTATGATCGCAAATGCATTAAATGACAAGCCTCTTCCGGTATACGGTAAGGGTGAAAATGTGCGTGACTGGTTATATGTAGAAGATCATTGTAAAGCAATCGACCTGATCATCCACAAAGGACGCGTTGGGGAAGTATATAATATCGGTGGTCACAACGAGATGAAGAACATTGACATCGTTAAGATCATTTGTAAAGAGCTTGGCAAACCGGAAAGCCTGATCACATACGTAGCAGACCGTAAAGGCCATGAT
>ENA-OPUE01001616-OPUE01001616.1-human-gut-metagenome-genome-assembly--contig:-NODE-1616-length-13109-cov-2.552704_pt1 | contig 13109 bp, 6 predicted proteins | sample MGYA00241466_ERZ501924 | MGnify/ENA primary metagenome ERZ501924 (study PRJEB25962, sample SAMEA2042223) | human gut metagenome | biome: human gut; feature: human-associated habitat; material: faeces...
GGACGCTATGGCCGGAGAGGGCGGGGTCGGCCTCATCGACGTGACCGCGCAACAGGCGGTCCGGCACGTCGATATCGTCGGTGTCCGCGTCGCGGCAGGGCAACAAGAGGCTGAAGAACCTGCTCATATTCTCCTGCAACTGCCTTGCGCGCAGCCGCAACCGATGGGGCGAATACTACGCGCGCTGCCGCGACAGGGGCATGCCGCACGGCAAGGCCCTGAAGGCCGTGGCGAGGAAGCGGCTCAAGGTGATCTACGCGGTCATGAGGGACAAGGTTCCGTACGCGGCCTAACGGCCGGCAGAGATCGCAGGTCCGGCAGGGCCTGCGTCAGCATTGCCAAAAACGCCCATCGAAAGGGCGAATCTCCCTTGACAGAACTATAGGAACACCCCCCCTATTTCGCGGTATCGACTTCGTTGCTGTTGTCGGGAGCCTATCTTTTGCGGGATTCGCTCTGCTACGGCAGATCCGCCGTTATCAAAACAAAAATCCAGGTACTTTTGCAACTTTTTTGCGATTAGCAGCTCTCTTTCGCCCCATGCAAAGCAAGAATCGGATGTTTCATGGCAGATCACCTGCGCTTTTGCGCCATGATCCGTGATTCAACGGCTCGGAACAATTGCCAATCGTAAAAAAGTTGCAGCCAGGATTGATTTTTTGTTTTTGGACTCCCAGGATGGCTTTCGAGACTGCGCTATAGGCGGGATGAACATTGATGTGGCGCTATGGGCAAAATGGCATGGGTGCGGCGCTGGGCGAAGTGAACTCGGGTGTAGCGCTGGGTGGACGTTGGGATGGGTCTATGGGGCAGCAACATGGAACGACGCGGCGCCGCAAGTTGACATCTGGAATAGCGCTATGTTCGAATTTGCTCGATCCGCATGCTTGCCCATATCCCGCACTTTTAGAAGAGTGTGCGACTTTCAGCGCGGCCTGCGGCAGCCCATTGCTTCGCGAATCCCGCTCGTTGCCTCGATCTGCCCATTGCGAGTGATAAGCACGGCTTCGAGGTTGGGATGCCCTTCTGCGTAGTTTTTTGCCCAATAACTTCCCATGATCAAAAGTGCTGTTGAGAAGCCGTCGCCGTCTATCGACCGCTTCGATACAACCGTTGCGCTTGCAAGGTCGCTGTTCGAGGGGCGCCCGGTGCGTGGGTCGACAATATGATGGTGGATGTTTCCATGTTCATCGGTAAAGCACCGCTCATAGATGCTACTGGTAACTATGGAGCAGTCGCTCAGTTCAAGGATGCAAGCGGGCTCTTCGTTGGGCGGCGTGCGGTTTCCGAGTGCTCGAAGGTCGGTCCCGTGGGGACTGCGCGCTATGGCGGCGGCACGTTCTTCTGCGGCTTTTCTTTGCGAGGCATGTTTTGGGGACCGAATGCCAATGCGCCAGTACCGCTGTGGGGTTTCGGCTAAGAAGGCGCTCCCTTTTACCACGATATTTCCTCCAAGGTTGATGAGGGCATCATGGATGCTGCAATCTTCCAGGAATTCGCTAACGCGATCGGCGACGTATCCTTTTGCGATGCCTCCCAGGGTAACCTTGCTTTCTGCAATAGGGAGCTGGGCGTGGTCTTCCATAATGCGGAGGTGTCCAGTTTTTGCAATTTCAAGGGCATGTGCAATTTCGGCGGGCTTGGGAACTTGGGCTTTACGGAAGTTCCAGAGCTCTGCAACGGGAGCCATGGAAACATCGAACAGCCCCGCGGTTTCCTCGCAGTAGTGCCTGGAAAGCTGCAGAATCTTCGCGGTTTCGGCATCGATGGGCACGGCTTTTCCTTGTGCGTGATTCAAACGCCAGATATCGCTTCCTTTTTGGGTGTGGCTCCAGAGCTTTTCGTATCGGTAGCAGAGACCCACCGCATTATCGAGAATCTTTTCCAGCAATTGCCCAGATGAGAGCTGCGCTCCATCGGTTACGATCGCTGCCTTTATGCAGCAGTTCGTGTTGAAGGCGAAGAAGCTTCTGCTCCTTATCTCGAGCTCGGCGTTTTCGCTCGTGGCTGTTTCGAGGGGGCATGTTCCCGACTGAGCGTTTCTTATGTTCACGGGTCCTTCTTCGCGATAGGGCGGGGGGCGCTGAAGCCTATAGATGGCCGAAAGCCGCATCCCCGAATTTGTCTGCAGCTAAATTGTTACCTATGGTAAACTCCCGCATGTGAATTAGTCACGGCTAACTTTAAATGTGCAGAAATAAGTTCGGAAAGGGAGAATATGAAAGATCCTCAGTCACTTCGTACACCCGCTGCCTCTGCGGCCAAGGCAGGCATGGCTGCTGGCATGGTCATAGCCACTCCGACTGCCGCATTCGCGACAGGGGAAGATCAGGACGTGAGCGTCGCCTCTGAAAACGCAAGCGATAGCTACTACTACATCGGCGACAGCTCCTACGGGCTGAGTACCTATCTTTCCGAAGCTGTTGCCCAAGGGTCCACCAAAATACACGTGGGAACCAGCTTTACCGACAAGGGCACGGTAACCATTCCTTCGTCTATCACTGAGCTTTCGGGGTATTCCGAAGGTTGGTTCAGCTCTGGCCCGAAAACGGTTGATTTCGGCTATTCCTATAAAATGACAGTCGTGTTCCCTTCCGGTTCGAACATCGCGGTTGATCGCATCAATTTCTACAAGCGCAATAGCTCAGACGCTGAAGGTGCCTATGTCGAGGTGCAGAAGGGCGCTTTGGTTCATTTTTCAAATTGCTCGTTTTCCAATACGCCTGTTGTGAACGGTACGGCGGTGTTCGAAAACTGCACCTTTGCGACGGGGCAGATCGAAAACAATGGCTCCGTAACGTATACCGGTAGCACGAAAGAGCCCGAGAATATTGGCAAGCCTGCCGAATCCTACCAGGGTCTTGCTTTCAGCTTCGCATCAGGCAAGGAGTTCTCTGCTGCCGTTCAGGGCAGCCAGGTCAGCCAAGCGCTGCCCTTTGAGTTGAAGGGAACGAAAGCTGCCGACGCCAAAGTTGCCGCCAAGGTTCTTGGTCAGGATGGTGCGGAGGTTGAAGGCTTGAGCGCTTCTGTTTCGGACGGGAAAGTCTCTCTGGCTGGAACGGCACCTACCGCTGGTTCGTATTCCGTTGCGGTTTCCGCTTCCGCAGCCAAGGAGGACGGCTCGACAGATTCGACAAGCGAAACGTTGAGCTTTGTGGTGCAGGAGCAGATCCAGGTTAGGCTTTCGGGCGATCTTCAGTGCTTCGTTGTGAACGGCACGTCTGCTCAGAGCAGTGAATACGAGGTGATGGCACCCTCGACAGGCGGGGGCGGATCATCGAGCACGAGCCAGTCGAATCGTCTGAAGCCCGAGGTTAAAGAGGGAACTGGCGAATGGGAGGACTGGAACACCTTTGCAACCAGGAATTCTGATGCTGAAATCAGCTTTTCTATCAGCCCTGAAGGAAGCGGCATGGAGGTAAGCTCTGTTGCCTACGACACCGTCTACGTTACGGGAACGCCGCAGACGCCAGGCACCTATCACATAACGGCAACGGTAACTTCTGGCGCGCGTAACCAACAAAGTAGTTCGGTGGAAATGCGCATCTACGCAGACGATCAAACCCTTCAGCAGCGGATGGACGCGCTTTCTGAAGGAACCAGCTCATGGGATACGGAGCCATACGAGATCTCTGAGACGGGAAATGCGGTTGTACCGGTTGGCCTGCACGACATTTACGGCTCGCACGAATCGGGCGTGTACGGCATTATCGGCAAAGGCGAAAATGGCAATTTCGGCACCGAAACCCTCACTATTCCCGCAGGTGCAGATGTCACCCTTCACAACATGAAGATCTATTCGAGCGTGAAGATCGTCGTGGAAAAGGGCGGCAAGCTGACCCTCGACGACTCGGTCGCCTATGGCGCTGTGGAAGTAAACGGGGGTACTTTGAGCGCCAAAAACAGCTCTTCATTCGTTAACCAGATCACGCTGAATGATGGATCTGCCCTCGAAGATGCCGAAATCAGATCTCATGCTAACTACCTTACCGACGGAAACTACAAGGTCGAAGCGCCGACGGCTCCCGTGCAAACGAATGGTACGGTGACGGTTAAAGGCACGTGCTCCATTGAAGGTGAAGGCATCGTGTCTAGCAAAGATGCCCAAACCGGCATGATCGTCAATGGGGGCAAGTTGGTTATCGATCAGGGTGCCACGTTGAAAGCGACCGGCGGCAGCGTTGACCTTGACAACGGAAACGGCGGTGCGGGCATCATGCTTAACGGTGGCTCTATTGTCGGCGACGGTCAGCTTGAGGCACAGGGTGGCTCTGTCGGCATGGGCGGAGGAAACGGTGGCGCAGGTATTGCCGGTGAAGGCATAGTTGCAGTTTCCACGCTGAAGACAACTGGCGGAAATACGGTTGGCGAAAACGACGCGGCCATGGGCGCCCCGGGCAATGCGGGTAACGGCATCGATCCGAAAGTCCTGGTTTCAAAGGCTACTCGGGTCGAGTCAAAGGGCGGAACGGGAGTGAACCCAGGAAGCGGTGAGTACAGCGTTTACGAAGAAAATGCTGGCGGCGGATCGGGCTCTGATGGCGATAAGGGGCCTGATTCCGGCAACGGTTCTGGCTCCGGCGATAGCTCGGGTGACGGATCTGATGCCGGCAATGACTCTAGCGCCGATACGGGCAACGGATCGGGCGATGCAGGCAACGGCGGTGATGCTAACGCTTCCGATGACGCTTCTGGCGCCGATGCAGGCAGCAAAGGCGAAGAATCCAACGACGATTCCTCGCAGGCTGCCAGCCTACCCGCAACGGGCGATGCAGCTCCCCTTGGGGCGGCTGCTGCGCTTGCCGTAATGGCGGCGAGTGGGGCGGCGGTTGCACGCAGGAAGTTCGACAGATAGTTTCGGGAAGCATCTCCCCATACGATGCGACTAACGGGGAAGGCGACAAGGGGCGTCTTCCCTTTGTCGCGTTCAGGGCGATTCTCTTCACCGAAAGTAGCCGCTTCGTTTCGGGTGGCACGTCGTTCATTGGAGCGTGCTATCCTTTCCTGCGATAAACAAGTTTCCGTGAAAGGTGGTTTTCTTGGAACGCAAGAACGCATGGGAAGGCTACAACGCCGACCAGCTTGAAGAGCTCGACGGTTTGGCTTCCCGCTATATCGACTACATCTCTAACAACAAAACCGAGCGCCGTTGCTTTGCGGCCGCCGTTAAGCAGGCAGAAGCTGCGGGCTATGAATCGCTTGAGAATGCGGTTCGCGAGGGCCGCACGCTCGAAGCGGGCAGCAAAGTATGGGCTGGCGTGCATGGCAAGTCGCTCATTTTGGCTCATATCGGCACCGAGCCGCTCGAGGCGGGTTTGAACATCCTGGGCGCCCACATCGACAGCCCCCGCCTGGACTTGAAGCAGAACCCGGTTTACGAGAACAACGGCTTCGCCTTCCTGGATACGCATTACTACGGCGGCATCAAGCACTACCAGTGGGTAACGCTGCCCTTGGCGCTGCATGGCGTGGTAGCCAAGACCGACGGCACCGTGGTCGACGTGAACGTGGGCGACGATGCCGGCGACCCCGTATTCTGCGTAACCGATCTTCTGCCCCATTTGGGCAACCAGCAGATGGCCAAGAAGGGCAGCGAAGTGGTCGAGGGCGAAAACCTCGATGTGCTTATCGGCAATCGTCCCCTGGTGGTCGAGCCTGCCGACGACGCCTCCGACGAGGAGAAAGCCGCCGCAAAGGAGCCGGTAAAGGCTTTCGCCCTTAAGCTGCTGGAAGAAAAGTACGGCATTGCCGAAGAAGACTTCCTTTCCGCCGAAATCGAGGTAGTGCCTGCAGGCCGCGCCCGAGAATTGGGCTTCGACCGCAGCATGGTTATCGGCTACGGCCAGGATGACCGCGTGTGCGCCTACACTTCGCTCGAGGCTCAGCTGGCAATCGAAACGCCGAAGAAAACCGCCGTTACGGTGCTGGTTGACAAGGAAGAAATTGGCAGCGTTGGCGCAACAGGCATGGGCTCTCTGTTCTTCGAGAACACCATCGCAGAAATTGCTGCACGTACCGGGTTGGAAAGCCCCTTGGCGCTGCGCCGCATTTTGGCCGCATCGCGCATGCTTTCCTCTGACGTGTCCGCTGGCTTTGACCCTGCGTATGCTTCGGTATTTGAGACGAAGAACGCCGCATACCTTGGTAAGGGCCTGGTGTTCAACAAGTACACGGGAGCGCGCGGAAAAAGCGGCTCCAACGATGCGCGTGCCGAATACGTGGCATACGTACGCCGCGTGATGGACGACGCCGAGGTTTCCTTCCAGACCGCCGAACTTGGCAAGGTTGACGCGGGTGGCGGCGGCACCATCGCCTACATTCCCGCAAAGTACGGCATGGACGTCATCGATTCCGGCGTTGCCGTGCTTTCGATGCATGCTCCGTGGGAAGTTACCTCCAAGGCCGATATCTTCGAGGCGTATCGCGGATATCGCGCCTTCCTCGAGGCCTAGAGCAAGAATGTGAGGCATCCCTTTGCGGAGTGCCTTCGGCATTGAAGCAAGGGATTCAAAGGGGCTGGGTTTTTATCCAGCTGGAGCGCTCGAAAATGAGCCGTAAAACCTAAGATTTTCAGCATTTACGTGTGCACCAAGTGACAAAAAGGAGCCTCGCTCCTTTTTGTCACTTTTTTGTCGCGCACGTGTCTATAATGAATTAACCTCGCGGAAACCCTCCGGGCACGAAAGGGAACCGGCAAGGAGCGGGGGATCGGGAAATGAGACTCAATTCAAGGAGCGCTACATGGCACATTATTTCGACGAACCCTCTCGTACTTTCAATGAGTACCTGCTTGTACCGGGTTACTCTTCTTCGGAGTGCATCCCCGAAAAGGTTGACCTTTCCACTCCGCTTGTACGATACAAGAAGGGTGAAGAGCCTGCTCTGAAGCTTTCTATCCCCATGGTTTCCGCAATCATGCAGGCCGTTTCCGACGATGGCATGGCTGTAGCTTTGGCTCAGCAGGGCGGCGTTTCTTTCATCTACGGTTCTCAGTCCATCGAAGACCAGGCCGCAATGGTTCGCCGCGTAAAGGACCACAAGGCCGGTTTCGTACGTAGCGATTCCAACCTTACCCCCAACGCAACGCTTCGCGATGTTGTTGCACTGAAGGAAAAGAGCGGCCATACCACCATGCCCGTTACCGAAAACGGTCAGGGCCAGGGCAAGCTGCTGGGCATTGTTACCGGCCGCGACTATCGCCTTTCCCGCATGGATCTCGACACGCCCGTATCTGAGTTCATGACCCCCCGTGAAAAGCTCATCGTTGGCACCGCAAGCACCACGCTGAAGGAAGCCAACGACATTATTTGGGACAACAAGCTGAACTCGCTGCCCATCGTTGACGACAACGACAACCTTATGTACATGGTATTCCGCAAGGACTACGAGCAGCACAAGTCCAATCCGCACGAACTGCTCGACGCTCACAAGCGTTACATCGTTGGTGCTGGTATCAACACGCGTGATTTCGCAGAGCGCGTTCCTGCTCTGATTGAAGCTGGCGCAGATGTTCTGTGCATCGACTCTTCTGAAGGTTTCTCCGAGTGGCAGTCCCGTACCATCGCATGGATTCGCGCTCACTACGGCGATTCCGTAAAGGTTGGCGCTGGTAACGTAGTAGACACCGAGGGCTTCCGTTTCCTGGCTGAAGCTGGCGCTGACTTCATCAAGGTTGGCATCGGCGGCGGTTCCATCTGCATTACGCGTGAAACCAAGGGCATCGGCCGTGGCCAGGCAACCGCACTTATCGAGGTTGCAAAGGCTCGTGACGAATACTTCCGCGAAACGGGTGTGTATGTTCCCGTTTGCTCCGATGGCGGTACGGTATACGATCATCACATCACCCTGGCACTTGCCATGGGTGCCGACTTCATCATGCTGGGTCGCTACTTCGCTCGTTTTGACGAGGCTCCCAACAACAAGGTTGTGGTAAACGGCCAGCACATGAAGGAATACTGGGGCGAAGGTTCCAGCCGTGCACGCAACTGGCAGCGCTATGACCTGGGCGGCAGCAAGAAGGGCATGACTTTCGAAGAGGGTGTAGATTCCTACGTTCCCTACGCTGGCCCCTTGAAGGACAACGTGGATCTTACGCTTTCCAAGGTTCGTTCCACTATGTGCAACTGCGGCGCGCTCACCATTCCCGAGCTGCAGGACAAGGCAAAGCTTACGGTCATCAGCTCCACTTCCATCGTCGAGGGCGGCGCGCACGATGTTCTGCTGAAGGACAAGACTCCTTTCGTTAGCAACACGCGCTAGAGTTTATGCGGCGCAAACGAAAACGTTTCGTTTGGCTCATCATTTACGGCTCTTCATAAAATCTCCCCGTTTCGCTCTGTGCGAATAGGGGAGATTTTTTATATTTGAACTGGTACAACAGTGTTCACGGGTAGAACGTGTTCCAATCCGAGAAAGCGGACGATTAGGTCAAAACTGACGGGTACGCTAAACTTCTTGCTATGGCTACACGAGTACATAAAGCGCTTACCGCGGTTCCCGTTAGCTTGGCATTGGCTCTTTCTATGACCTTGCCGGCAACTGGCGCTGTGCGCGAAGCGCACGCAGACGAGCTTTCCGACGCCCAGGCAGTACTGTCCCAGGCTTCGGCTGAGCTTGATTCCCTTAATAAAGAATACGATGCCCTGCAGGCACAGTTGAGTGGTCTTGATTCTCAAATCAACGAAACCACCCAGAAGGTGCAGGACGCTCAGCAGAAGATGCTCGAGGGTCGCGAAACACTTTCTGGCAGCATTCTTTCCCAGTACAAGGGAGATGGTTCCCTTTCGCTGGTGAACATCGTCCTTTCATCGGAAGATATCTCAGAGTTCACGAAGAACCTGACGTACTACTCTTCCATTCAAGAAGACCAGGCGCAGAAGGTTGCCGAACAAGAGCAGCTGCGCGATACGTTTTCTTCGGCTCTCGGTGAGCTCGACACCCAGCGCGACGAGCAGCAGAAGCTGATCGGCGAGGCTGAGCAGAAGAAGAGCCAGGCTGAAAAGGTGGTGTCTGACGCTTCCGCTAAGGTTTCCTCCATCAAGGAAGAACAGGCCCAGGCTCAGCTGGCGGCCCTGCAAGCACAGGCAGCGGAAATGCAGAAGAAAGAAGAGGCCAAGCAGCAAGCTGCCTCGAATGCATCGCAGCCCAATTCCAATTGGAACACCAATACCGACCGCAACCCGTCGGCTAATACCAATTCTTCCAGCAACAGCAACAATTCCTCGAATTCCAATTCTGGCAGCGTAAGCGCTGGTTGGAAGACGGGCGTTGCTTCTGCTTATGGCGGCAGCAGCGACGCAAGCACCCCGAATCCGGGAACCACAGCAACGGGTGCAATTTGCAACGATTCCTCCATGGGCGTTGCTGTTCCCATGTCCTGGCCGAATTACCGCTCATACCTTGGGCGTGCTGTCGAAATCAAATATGGTGGTAAGACGGTAATTGCTACCGTCAACGACTGCGGTTCCATGGGCGGCGGCTCGCGCGCGCTCGACTTGCAGCCGGGTGTCTTCAAGGCCTTCGGGTTCAGCACCTGCCAAGCCTGGGGCGTCCGCACCGTAAGCTACCGCTTCCTGTAAGTGGGAACATAAGGCGCATCATTTTTCCGCTTGCGCCATAGGGCAATAACAGGGCTTCGTTTGCGAATTTTGAACTATTTCCCAGTTCATCCATCGCGAATGAGGCCCTTTTCGTTGGGGAAATGAGGACAGGTGCCAGACTCCCGTCTGGCGAGCCGGGTTTCGTTTGCAAAGCAGTTTGCGCACGAGGCTTCGGCTCTAGCTGCTATAGCGCAAAGCGGAAATCCGGTACCTATTCCCATCTTCCCAGCAAGCGCTTAGAGGAAATTGTGCGCGGAAACACAGGCGCAACGCCAACACGATATAATGTCAAACCGTATGTATATTCAGTGCTCGAGGGTTCGTTTACTTGAATCAACGGGTTCTGCGCGCATGAAGTATCGGAAAAGGATTATGCCTCATGAAAGAATACAATCCTCACGAGATTGAGCCTCGTTGGCAAAAGGTGTGGGCCGAAACAGGTGCACATAAGGCAACGGAGGATACCAGCAAGCCGAAGCGCTATGTGCTCGAGATGTTCCCGTACCCTTCGGGCGACATTCACATGGGCCATGTTCGCAATTACACCATCGGCGACGTAACAGCTCGCTATTACGCTATGCGCGGTTACGACGTGCTGCATCCAATGGGCTGGGATGCGTTTGGTCTGCCTGCAGAAAACGCTGCCATCAAGCACAATTCCCATCCTGCTAAGTGGACGTACGCCAACATCGAAACGCAGAAGGCCAGTTTCAAGCGCATGGGCTTTTCCTATGACTGGGATCGTACCGTTGTTGCCTGCGACCCTGAGTACTATCGCTGGGGTCAGTGGATCTTCCTGCAGATGTACAAGCGCGGTTTGGTAGAGCGCCGCAATAGCCCTGTCAACTGGTGCCCCAACTGCAAAACGGTTTTGGCAAACGAGCAGGTAACCGAAGGCGAATGCTGGCGTTGCCATGGTGCCGTTGAAAAGCGCGATCTTACCCAGTGGTACTACAAAATCACCGACTACGCCCAGGAGCTGCTGGACGATCTTGACCAGCTGGAAGGCTGGCCTGAACCTGTTAAGCAGATGCAGGCAAACTGGATCGGTCGCTCTGAAGGTGCCGAAGTTGATTTCGAGCTGATTCCTGCCGAAGGCAAGGACGACGGCCAGACCATCACAGTATTCACCACGCGCCCCGACACCCTGTTCGGCTGCAGCTTCTTCTTACTGGCTCCCGAAAGCCCTCTGGTGCACGACCTGGTATGCGGTACCGAATACGAAGCCGAGGTTATGGCCCTGGTCGAGGGCGCTGCCAAAGTAAGCGCTGTGGAGCGCGCCCAGGGCGACCGCGAAAAGCATGGTGCCTTCACCGGCCGCTACGTTATCAATCCCGTTAACGGCGAAAAGGTTCCCGTATGGGTTGCCGATTACATCGTTGCCGATTACGGCACCGGTGCCGTAATGGCGGTTCCCTGCGGCGACCAGCGCGACTTCGAGTTTGCTCGCAAGTACGACTTGCCCATCATCCCCATTATCTTGGGCGAAGATGATCCTTTGTATCCCGAGCTCAACGGCGTGCAGGAACGCAAGGTTACCACCGTCGATTGGGAAAAATCCTACGAGGCCGAAGGTGTGCTGGTTCAGTCCGGCAAGTACACCGGCATGGTGGGCGGCAAGCATTCTCCTGCTGTCGACGCTATCATCGGTGACCTGGAGGCTCAAGGTAAGGGCAAGAAGTCGGTTCAGTTCCGTTTGCGCGACTGGCTCATTTCCCGTCAGCGCTATTGGGGTAATCCTATTCCGATTGTTTACTGTGATGACTGCGGCATCGTGCCCGTTCCCGAGGACCAGTTGCCTGTTACGCTGCCCAAGGATATCGATTTGGCTGCTGGCGAAACGCTTGCAACGCATGAGCAGTTCGCTCAGTGCACGTGCCCGAAGTGCGGCAAGCCTGCGCGCCGCGAAACCGACACCATGGACACCTTCACGTGCTCCAGCTGGTACTACATGCGCTATACCGACCCGCACAACACCGAGTTGCCTTTCTCTCCCGACCGCGTAAACCGCTGGATGCCAGTCGACCAGTATATTGGCGGTATTGAGCACGCTATCCTGCATCTGCTGTATAGCCGCTTCTTCACGAAGGTACTGCGTGATATGGGTATGCTCAACTTCGACGAGCCCTTCACGAACCTATTGTGCCAGGGCATGGTTCTCGATGAAAACGGCGAGGTAATGTCGAAGTCGAAGGGCAACGTTATTAGCCCCGAAGACATGATCGCTGGATACGGCGCCGATGCAGTGCGTGCTTATATCCTGTTCATGGCTCCGCCTGACAAGGAGCTGCAGTGGAATGAAGACGGCCTGGCTGGCATGTACAAGTTCCTGAATCGTGCTTGGCGTATGGTGAACGATCTTGCAGGGAAGGCCGGGGAGGAAACTTCCTTCCAAGCTGGCGCGAAGGCGGAAGAAGCAAAGAAGGCTCATGATGAGCTTCTGCGCGAGCGCCATCGCGTGGTTGGCAAGGTCATCGACGACTTCGCTCGCAACAATTTCAATACGGCTATTGCAGCCATCATGGAATTGGTAAATGCTACAGGCGATTACCTGCGCAAAAACTCCGCCGAAGATCGTGCCGCCAACGCCGAGCTTGTTGCCTTCGATAGGGAAATTGCCGAGGTTATCGTGAAGCTGTTGGCTCCGATGGCTCCCCATTGGGCCGAAGAACTGTGGCAGGATGTTTTGGACAACGAAACTTCTGTGCACAAGGAAGCTTGGCCTGAGTTCGACCCGAATGCCGCTAAGGCTTCCGAGGTTGAGCTGGCGGTGCAGGTTAACGGCAAGGTGAAGGCCAAGATCACCGTTGCTTCCGATGCTGCGGAAGACGCCATTCGCGAAACGGCCTTGGAGGCCATTGCTGACGCAACCGCTGGTAAGGACATCAAGAAGGTTATTGTTATCCCGGGCCGCCTGGTCAATGTGGTGGCAAAATAGCCAGAATGTGTTTTTAGGGGCCAGATCTGCTTGTGAACTGCCTCCCATTTCTTGGAAGCGAGAAATGGGAGGCTTTCTTATGCGCGCGGATTTCAGAGTGAAGTGCGAGGTCGAGGTGAGGGGGCTGACAGCTCTCTTTCTTTATGCCGCATACCGAAGGCACGCCGTATCTCCGGTTCCTCGCAGGGGGGCATCTGCGAAAAGCCACGGGCAACATTGCCGAGAGCGCTGTCTTGCCGTATCCCCTTTTTCCGTGCGGGGGCAAAGTATCACGGTATTCACCACGCGTCCCGACGACCCACGGCAGCCCCGATCCTTCGTGCGGGAAGAGAGGGGAGAAGAGCAGGCTGCGTACGAACAAAACGCGCGGACAACGTGGAGGTTCCGAAACTCTTACGTACGTTTGCTATGATCGAAACCTATGGGAACTAAACGAAAAAAAGGATGCCTCCGCCGCTTAATCGAAGCCGTTATCGGCTTCGTGCTGTTTGTTGCGCTTGTTGTGGTGGGCGTTCCTCTGGGGATCAATGCTTGGGTTTGCGCAAGCACGCGCCCTGCTTTTGAATCTCAGG
>ENA-OPUE01001617-OPUE01001617.1-human-gut-metagenome-genome-assembly--contig:-NODE-1617-length-13096-cov-2.603251_pt1 | contig 13096 bp, 9 predicted proteins | sample MGYA00241466_ERZ501924 | MGnify/ENA primary metagenome ERZ501924 (study PRJEB25962, sample SAMEA2042223) | human gut metagenome | biome: human gut; feature: human-associated habitat; material: faeces...
ACAGCTTCTGCCTGTTCAAAGGTCAGAAGGCTGTTTTTCATCAGGCGTGTAATGAAATCCTCCTTGCCGAGATCCGCCAGTTTCTCCAGCATACGGGCGGATGTGACATCATCAAAGAACAGCACCTGATAATGGGATGAGGAACGGATTTTTTCACAGAACGGATAAGTGCAGTTTAACTTGTAAGGACAGAGTACATGATCCAGAACGCTTGATGTATCTGAAAGAAAATCCGGGATCTGCCTGGGAAAAACAGGAACAGGCAAAGTTGTTAGCGAATCCTGTTACTGTGTGTACGATCGACCAGTTGTTTACGTTTGTTTACAGGGCGCTGGGGACAGAGATCTTTGCAGCAACTTTGAAGTATTCCAAGCTGATCATAGATGAAATACAGTCTTATGATCCAAGAAGTATTGCTACGATCTTATACGGTCTGAAAACCATCCAGCAAATGGGCGGCAGATATGCGATTATTACGGCAACTTTTCCACCTGTACTGAAAGATTTTATGGAGCAATACGGATTGGCAGATCATTGTTTGTTTGCAGACTTTACAGAAGATCCGGATATTCTCATTCGTCATAAGGTAAGCATCCAGTATTCGGAAATGTATCTGGAAGAGATTGCAAAGCAGGGGAAAACCAAAAAAGTACTGGTGATTTGTAATACCGTTTCCAGGGCGCAGGAGGTTTATGAAAAACTGCGGGAAAGGAACGATTCTGTGTGGCTGTTACATTCCCGTTTTATTCGCAGAGACCGTAATTTACTGGAACAAAAGATTATGGAGCATTGTCACTGGCAGTACAGTATTATGCAGAGCCGTATATCGTGGCAAATGTTCCGCCGAACTGTTTTATGCCAAGACCGAATGTGGGCAGTGCGGTGATTCGCCTGACCTGCCACGAAAAGCCGCCGGTTCAGGTGGACGATGAAAAGCTGATGTTTTCTCTGATTCGTGCATCGTTTAACCAGCGCAGAAAAACACTTGCGAACGGGCTTAATAATGCACCGGATATTCATTTTTCCAAGGAAGCGATACAGGAGAGTATCGCAGAGCTTGGCGTTCCGGCTGGAATCCGTGGAGAGGCATTGACGTTAGAGCAGTTTGCCGCACTCAGCAATATCATTGCAAAGAAATGAATGAGAAATCTCTCTGTTTCATATAGTAAGTATATGGACAGGGAGATTTTTTTATGAAAAAAAGGAGAAAACAGCAGAACAGCTATCTTTTGTCAATTTTTTTGCTTTTAGCGCTTCTCTTTCTGCTTGCGGTGGTCATTTTGCAGCAGATGAAGTTAGATGAGCTGTTAGCGGGGGCAGAGACAGAGTTAGAACAGAGTATGACGGATGAAGAATTAGAAAAGAAGGTGCTGCTCATTACTGCAAAAGAAATTTCCGTGATGGCAGAGCCAGAGGCGCTTCAGGCGCAGTGTGTGATTGCGCGGACGAATCTCATTGCGGCAATGAAGGAGGGCGAAAACGAACCACAGGCATTTACCTTAGAAGAACTGCAGGAAATGTGGGGAGAACAGTTTAAAAGCTATTACACAAAACTTGAGGATGCAGCAGCTGATACGAGAGGGCAGTATCTTGCCTATCATGGGAATTGTATTTATGCCGCATATCATGCCATCAGTGCCGGAGAGACCAGAGCGATGGAAGAACTTTATCCAGAGGTACAGATGCCATATCTTACAAATATTGAATGTCATGGGGATGCGATGGCAGAAGATTATGTATCGGTTTTTACCTGGAGCAGGGAGGAATTCATGGCACTGTGTAAGGAGGCATATCCCGACAGCGGGCTAAAAGAGCCGGAAGGCTGCAGCGTGCAGAGCAGAGACTCGGCAGACTATGCGCTTACAATCGCAGTTGGAAAACTGCGCATTACAGGAGAAGAATTTCGGACGGCATTAAAACTTCCATCCGCCTGTTTTTCGATTACGGTGGATGAAGAAAAGGTGCGGATTGTCACAAAAGGCTGCGGGCATGGACTTGGACTCAGCCAGTATGCGGCAGAACAGCTGGCAAAGGAAGGTGATACCTGGCAGGAAATTCTTACACAGTTTTATCCGGGATGCGAACTTTTGACGTATAAACCATGAGAATCCGGCAACACTATGATTAATAGTCGACAGGCTAAATAATCATATGGATGGTGAAGAGGATGAGGAAACAGAAAGGATGGATTGGTTTTTTACGTGGAAAACAGTACGTCATTGCAGGGACACTGGTCATTTTAGCTGCAATTGCAACGACTGTGATTTATAATGACCATCAGGAAAAGGAGCGTGCCCAGATGGAGGCAGAGCTTGCAGAGGAAATGACTGACATTGCGGAAAGTAATCAGGTGGCGGAACTTACCCAGGAAACGGAACTTTCCAAGGAAAAAGAACTTTCTCTGGGGATGGAAGAAGAAAGAGAGCAGCCGTCTGCATATACTTCTGCAGTAATCCCGCCGGAAACCACAGCAGAGGAGGAAACCGATGCGGCTGGCGCAGAAGTGGCGGCAATCGAATACGATGAGGAAGGTGTTGAGGTCGAAGAGGAAGTGCAGGAAACAACATCTTCAAATGTAGAAACATTACATTTTGCGGCAGAAGATGGAATCCTCTGGCCGACAGAAGGAAATGTGATTTTAAATTACAGCATGGATTCCACGGTTTATTTTGCGACGCTTGACCAGTATAAATATAATCCGGCGGTGATTATTTCCGGTGAGGTGAACCAGAAGGTGTATTCGGTGGCGCCGGGGCGCATCAGCGCGATTGAGAATGATGAGGTGACCGGGTGCACAGTGACGGTAGACCTTGGAGATGGCTATCAGGCAGTGTACGGACAGCTCAAGGAACTGAACTTTGCGGAGGGGGATTACGTGGAGTCCGGACATGTATTGGGCTACATCAGTGAGCCGACAAAATATTTTTCCGTCGAGGGAAGCAACCTGTATTTTGAGCTGTTAAAGGACGGTTCCCCAATAGACCCGGTGGAATGTTTTCAGTAAAATTCATGTAGACGGCACTTTCTCTTCTTGAAAAGCACACATTTCCTGTTTATAATAGATAGAGTAAATGTTGGATTACACAAGTAGAGGAGGTTGCCGTCGTGGATTTTGCCGAATACAGGGAGCCGGTACATTCGTGGATTGAACAAATCCAGAAATACCGTGGTGAAGATGCGGAAAAAACGCTTCTTTACAGTCAGAAGTTAGAAGACTATGCCGTAGAGCATGACGATATCAAGCTGCTTGGAATTGCAAGCTATTATTTTGGAGAAACATATTACGTTCTTAATGACGGAGAACATTTTTTTAAATACATTACCCGTGCGATTTCGTATCTTGACGAGGCAAAACAGTGGAATCTGGTGGCACACGCGTGCAATCTTATGGCGATTACGTCGATGAACCGTGGAAATGCACCGATTGCGATGGATTACTATCTTCGTGGACTTAATTACTGCAAAAAATATGATATGAAGTACGAGGAGCGGATTTTAACGCTCAACCTTGGAGCCCTTTATCTGTCAAATAAGCAGTACCAGGAGGCGCAGAAGCGTTTCGAGTACGTGCTTGGGATGTTGGGAACCGATGAAGAGGAGCCAAACTACTATAGCGTTTTAAACTGTGTCTATACCAGCATGGGAAGATGCTATATGCTCAGAGATATGCCGGAAAAAGCGCAGGAGTATATTGACCGGCTCGATAACGAGTGCTGGGAAAAACTCGATAAGCTTGACAGGCTCTACACGCTGTGTTTTAAGGCAGAGTATTATAACAGAACCGGACGCAGCTCATTGCGGGATGAGTGCATCCAGATTGTACATGATAATACAAATGTCGATATGCCGATTATGGATATCTTTGAGGATTATGACAATTTCTGTGAGATGCTGCTTAAGATAGGGTGCGATGATGTGTTCTGGGATATCATGAAGGTGCTCGAAGAGCTGACAGATTCCGCAAGAATCATCAACCTGAAACACCGGGTTCTTTCACTTAAAATTGAGTATTACCGGATGCATGGCGAGGAACAGAATTATCTGCGTGCAGCCGGAATGTACTATGAGATGTCCAAAGTGTTAGAGCAGGAAAACAGCAATATGGTTGCCAATATGCTAAGAGTGCGCAATTCTCTTGAGGAGGTCAAGGCAAAGCGAAGAGAGCTTCTTGAGGAGAATGAGGAACTACAGAAGAAGTCGGAGACGGATGCGCTTACAAAACTTCCAAACCGTTTCCGGCTCAATGCGTACTCGGAGGAAGCATTTGAACGAGCCATGAGCGAACGTTCGCCGCTTGCGGTGGAAATCCTCGATATTGACTATTTCAAGGAATACAATGACAATTACGGGCATCAGGCGGGCGACAGATGTATTGCCTCGATTGCAAAAGAATTGCAGAAAATGCAGGATGACAAAATTTTCGTTGCGCGTTACGGCGGCGATGAGTTTATTATTATTTATGAGAACATGACCGAGCAGGCGGTACGCGAGAAGGCGGAGGACTTAAAGAAGCGTATCATGGATTTACAGATTACGCATGAGTATTCGAAAAGTCTGCCGATTGTAACGGTTTCACAGGGAATCTGCTATGATATTCCAAGGGGAGCGAACCGGAACTGGGACTTCCTCTCCTGTGCGGATAACAGACTCTATCGTGCGAAAAAAGCGAACCGGAACAACATTTCCATGGGCTATATGAATGTAGTTTCTGAAACGTGATGGAAACATTTGCGGAGCGTTGCATAAGATATGAAAGAAGGAAAATCCGCAATCGAAGGTTCACATTTCTACCAGAGAAATTTTCCACGGAAGAACAATGATGAGAACAGGAATACCCCAGGTAAAATACTTTCTTTTCGATTGCTTTTTATAGCATCTCCTGTCTGATAAGGCAGGGGGTACATAGGAGCATAAGGCACTGCGCAAAAAGGCGGCGGCAGGAGGCACCTTGCGCAGGGAAAAGGCTTGACAAATGGGGATTGCAATGTTATCATCCTAATTGTTTTGCAGAAGAGACCGATGTGTGGAAGGGCGCATTTCATGCGCCCTTTCTGTGCGTTTCCATGTGGAAACGCTTTTTATAAATAGAAAGGATTTTGAATGGAAACAGTAAGATTTGACGAACTTAATTTATACCCGCAGGTGCTTCGTGCAATCGCCGAGATGGGATTTGAAGAGGCAACACCGATTCAGAGCCAGGCGATTCCGGTTGTCATGTCCGGCGTTGACGTCATCGGACAGGCGCAGACCGGAACCGGAAAGACCGCTTCCTTTGGTATTCCGATGCTGCAGAAGGTAGACACTGCGAACCATAAAACGCAGATTATCATTCTCTCTCCGACCAGAGAGCTTGCCATCCAGGTGGCAGATGAGATGCGCAAGCTGGCAAAATATATGCACGGAGTGAAGATTCTTCCGGTATATGGTGGACAGGAAATCGGACGCCAGATTAAGGCATTAAAAGGCGGCGCGCAGATTATTATCGGAACACCGGGACGTGTCATGGACCATCTGCGCAGAAAGACCATCCGTTGTGAGGCGGTCAATACCATCGTGCTTGACGAGGCAGATGAGATGTTAAACATGGGATTCCGCGAGGATATCGAGACCATCCTCCAGTATATCCCGGAAGAGGGAAGACAGACGGTACTGTTTTCCGCGACGATGCCAAAGCCAATTTTAGACATTACCAAGAAATATCAGCATGATGCCGTGACGATTAAGGTGGTAAAAAAAGAGCTGACCGTTCCGAGCATTGAGCAGTATTACTATGATGTAAAGCGCCATGACAAGGTGGATGTGCTGACAAGATTACTCGATTACTATAATCCAAAGCTTTCTTTGGTGTTCTGTAATACCAAGCGTATGGTAGATGAGCTGGCAAGTGAGCTGCAGGGAAGAGGTTATTTTGCAGAAGGACTCCACGGTGATATGAAGCAGGCACAGAGAGACCGTGTCATGAAGGGCTTCCGCAACGGCAAGACAGAGATTTTGATTGCGACAGATGTAGCTGCAAGAGGAATTGACGTGGATGACGTGGAAGCAGTATTCAACTTTGACATTCCGCAGGACGATGAGTATTATGTACACCGTATCGGACGTACCGGACGTGCCGGACGCACCGGGCGAGCATTTACTTTCGTAAAGGGCAAGGAAGTCTACAAGTTAAAGGATATCATGCGCTACTGCAAGACCAAGATTATTGCCATGCCGATTCCGTCCACCGATGATGTGGCACAGATTAAGGCAGAGAAGGTCATGGACGAGATTGGAAGAATTATCGACGAGGAAAATCTCAAAGATATGATTGAGATTATTGAGAAGCAGGTCAACAGCTCCGACTACACCGCAATGGACATTGCAGCAGCTTTCTTAAAGCAGGCACTCGGTCAGGTGAAGCTCGATAAGGAGTCCGATGATGAGGCAGATTTTGATAATACCGGGGCAGAGGAAGGAATGGTGCGCCTGTTTGTCAATATTGGCAAGAAAGACCGCGTAAAACCGGGCGATATCTTAGGAGCCATCGCAGGCGAATCCGGTATGCCGGGCAAGCTTGTGGGAGCCATTGATATGTATGATAAATACACGTTTGTGGAAGTCCCAAGAGAGTACGGCAGAGAAGTATTAGATGCCATGAAAAATGCAAAAATCAAGGGCAGGGCTGTCAATATGGAGCCTGCCAATTCCAAATAGACTGTAACAATAAAAGGTACTGTGGAAATTCCCTACAGTACCTTTTTCATATATTCATCAAATCTTAATCTTTTAACTCATTGGAAATTCATAAACGTTTCGTTACAATAGAAGCATGATGATCATAGAAAACGCAAAGGAGCGGACGAATGTATAACATACTGGTATGTGATGATGAAAAGGATATTGTTTCTGCATTAAAAATCTATCTGACAGCGGACGGCTATCAGGTTTATGAAGCATACAACGGAAAGCAGGCAATCGAGGTGTTAAGGGAGCAGCAAATCCACTTAGTACTCATGGATATCATGATGCCGGAGATGGACGGTATCACGGCGATGGTAAAAATCCGCGAGACAAGTAACGTGCCGGTCATTCTTCTGACGGCAAAGAGCGAGGACATGGATAAGGTCTTAGGGCTTACCGTAGGGGCGGATGACTATATTACAAAACCATTTAATCCGGTAGAGCTACAGGCGAGAGTCAAGTCACAGCTCAGACGCTATATGCAGCTTGGCGGTGGGGAAATCCGCAAGGATGTGCTTACCATCGGCGGAATTGAGCTCGATGACTGCACCAAGGAAGTGCAGCTTGACGGAGAAAAAATATCGCTTACCCGTACCGAGTATGACATTTTAAAGCTGTTGATGGAACATCCGGGAAAAGTATATTCCCCGAATGAAATCTATGAACTGGTGTGGAAGGACAATCCTTACGGAACCGAGAATACGGTTGCGGTACATATCCGCCATTTGCGCGAGAAAGTGGAATATAACCCGGCGGAGCCCCGCTATCTGAAAGTGGTGTGGGGAAGAGGCTACAAGATGGAGCAATGAGAGAAAGGTGGATAAGGAATGATAAAATATAAGGACCGTATGTGGTATAAAGCGGTTTTATGGATATTGTTGATACTTTCCGGAATTTCGCTTGTCACAAATATCGCATTTGTGGCACTTGCGTATGACTGGGGGGTCTATGAGAAAGAGAGCAAAGAGACGTATCAGGAGAACATTGGGGATGCAAACCGGAGCTATTCTGTGCGGGCGCTGTATGGCTATTTAAATCAGACAGAGGAAGAACTGCCGGACGGTTTTCAGTATGGAATATTAAAATGTGATGAAAAAGATTTAAGCAAGGTAGACTTAAAGGATACTGCAAACTATCTGGTATCGCATTTTACGACGGATTCATGGGATGAAAAAGAGCTGACATGGTTTAATTATCAGGTTTTGGTGACGACATCGTTCTCGTTTTATCAGAATGCGCTGTGGATGGAAAATCATATCCATTCCGACACGCAGTATCAGAGCTTCATTGAGAAAATCTGCTATTGTAAGAAAAACGACACCTATTACTATAAGATGGCAGATGGCGAGTGGCTGATTCCGGTTCTTACCGTGGGAGATGGCGAAGACGGAACGGTTCTTCTGGATGGAAACACATATAAAAGCAGCACGATTGAGACGATAAGCGAAAAGGAAGTAGAGACGGCGGAAACAAATGAAAAGCTTGTGGAAAGCACTTACCAGTACCTCGACGACGGTGAGCTTTTTATGGATACGGACAACGGACAGGGCATCGTTGGAAACTTCTGGGTGGTATCGTATTATCTGCGGGATACGACGGTGGATACGGCTTCGCTGTGGGAAGATGGAGACCGTTACGAGAAGGTAACGGTGTTAAACGAAATTTTTTATAATTATGCGTATGGTGCAATTGTGATGGGCGTCATCTCCTTTGGCATTGCGCTTTTATGTGTGATTTTACTGTGCGCGAGTGCCGGACACCGGAAAGGAAAAGAGGGAATCTACACCAACCTTTTGCAGAGACTGCCACTTGAAGCAGAGTGGTTTTTGTTTGGAATGCTGGTGCTTGGCTGTCTGTTTTCAATGGCGCTGACACTCAATGCGTTCAGTTCCTATTATAACGAACAGAGCTTTCTTGCGATGATTTCCATGCTCGCGGTGGAGGGTGTTGTCATAGGATGCCTTCTGGTATGTGTGCTTATCAACTTTGCCGCCCGCATCAAAGCAGGAGACTGGTGGAAAAATACATTTTGCTACCGTATCTTTGCAATAATAAAACGTTTTGTAAAGCGGATATTAGGTGGTATCAACCGGAATCTGCCGCTGTTTGTGAAAACGGTAATCGTGTTTGCCGGAATCTCATTTGTGGAATTTGTTGTGATTGTTGCAACGGATAACGACACGGACACGGAAATGCTCTTCTGGCTTTTCGAGAAGACACTGCTGTTTGCCGGATGCATCTTTGTACTGCTTCAGCTTAAAAAGCTGCAGGAGGGCAGCAGGAATATCGCAGAAGGGGATTTGACGCACCAGATTGACACCGGCAAAATGCTGTGGGAATTTAAGCAGCACGCTGAAAACTTAAACAGCATCAGCTCCGGGATGTCCCGTGCGGTCGATGAGCGGATGAAGAGCGAGCGGTTTAAAACAGAATTAATTACAAATGTCTCACACGATATCAAGACACCGCTTACGTCAATTATCAATTACGTTGACCTTCTGGAAAAGGAAAAGCTGGATAATCCAAAGGCAGAGGAATACTTGGAAGTATTGGAGCGGCAGTCCGCGCGGCTAAAGAAGCTGATTGAGGATTTAATGGAGGCATCAAAGGCATCCACCGGAAACCTTGCAGTTCATTTGGAGCGGCTGGAAGCGGGTGTGTTTTTAGTACAGACGGTCGGTGAATTTGAGGAGAAGACGATGGCTTCTAATCTGGAGCTTCTGATTCAGAAACCGGAAACTCCGGTCTATATCATGGCGGATGGCAGACATTTCTGGCGTGTTATTGACAACCTGATGAACAACATCTGCAAGTATGCACAGCCGGGAACCCGCGTCTACATTAACCTTGAAGTATCCGGAGAAGAGGTGCTTATGACCTTCCGCAACACCTCCCGTTATGCGCTTAATATTTCAAGTGAAGAGCTGATGGAACGGTTTGTCCGCGGAGACAGCTCGCGCAATACGGAAGGCAGTGGACTCGGTCTTTCCATTGCACAAAGCCTGATGGAGCTGATGAATGGAAAGATGGAGTTATATGTGGACGGCGACCTCTTTAAGGTGGTACTGCATTTTTCACGCCTGACAGATGCTACGGAATGAGTCTGTGAATGTCTCTCGGGAAGAGTGCTGCGCGCCGCACATTTTCAAAACCGAGAAGTCTGGAGGTAAAACGCTCTAAGCCGATGCCAAGTCCGCCGTGCGGCGGCAGCCCGTATTTATGTGCCATCAGGTAGCTTTCAAACAGCTCCGGGTGCATACCGAGGCGCTCCATCTTGGCAAGCTGCATCTGATAGTCGTGGATGCGCTGTCCGCCGGTTGTGACCTCAAGACCGCGGAATAGAAGGTCAAAGCTCAAGGTCTCCGCCGGGTTCTTGGGATTCTCCATTGCGTAGAATGGACGCTTGGAGGAAGGATAATGTGTGACAAACACAAAGTCCGAACCGGTCTTCTTTTTGATAATCTCACATAGCAGCTTTTCTTCCTCCGGTTCAAAGTCCTCGTGGTCCGTGATTGGACGGTGGTAGGTGGAAGAGATTAATTCCTTCGCTTCGTGAAATGGAATCGAGGGAATCTCTTTCACTTCCGGGAGGACGGCATGCAGGGTAGAAAGTTCCGCTTCATAGTTCTTAGAGAGGTAAGAAAGTGCAGAACGAATCATTGCAGTTTCCATTTCCATAATCTCTGTAAAGTCTTTAATATATCCCATTTCAAAGTCAACACTGGTATATTCGTTTAAGTGTCTGGAAGTGTCATGTTTTTCCGCGCGGAAAACAGGGGCAATCTCATAGACGCGCTCGAATACGCCGACCATGGTCTGCTTGTAGAACTGCGGGCTCTGGGCAAGGAACGCATCTTTTCCGAAGTATTCCAGATGAAAAATATTGGCACCGCCCTCGGCACCGGTGGCGACTACCTTTGGTGTATGGATTTCGGTAAAGCCTTCTGTGGCGAGGAAACGGCGGAAGCCCTCACATAAGCCTGCCTGAATCTTAAAAATGGCGCGTTCGGATTCATTGCGCAGGGTGACTGGGCGGTAGTCTAAAAGGTTTTCAATTGAGGTCTCCACCTGCTTGTTGTGGATGACGATGGGAGAAGGCTCGGCTGGTGTGGATAACACTTCCGCAGTCAGAAGACGAAGCTCAAAGCCGCTTTTGGAACGCGGCTCTTCCACCACGAGGGCGGAGAGGGACACACACGCTTCCTCCTTTAACAGGGAGAGCGGAAACTGGGAAAATTCTTCACTGTAAACACACTGGATGATTTCCTCTCTGGTACGAAGCAGTACAAAGGCGAAGCCGCTCATACGGCGGATTTTGTGGATGCTGCCGTGGATTTGCACGGTATGACCGATGTTTTCAAGTAAAAATTCTTTCATGGGATAGTCCTCCTTTTTCTTGGGAAATGGAATTACAAAAAGACCACGCAGGTATGATATGTACCTGTGTGGTCTTAAAAAATGGGAGACTTCTCTGCCGGATTCTGGCAGGATGCCTGCATTATCTTTTTCCGACACCGTACAGGTACAACACAAAGAGCGCTTGTACCTGCGCGGTGCAGTCACAGCTTAAAGTCTGTCACTGTCCGGCACGTACAAACGCTGCCGATCGTCGTCCCTGTTTACTTTACGGAACAAATTAGATAACATCATGGCGTAAATCCCTTTCCTGCTTTAATTTTTCTGTATCTTAGCACTATTGTGAGGACTTGTCAAGCATCTGATGTTTCTTTTCCAATGCACAGATTACGATGGCATAAAAAATGCGCCCTATGTGAAATACATAAGGCGCATGGCTTTTGTTATAAATTGTATTTGCTTTATTTTTCAGGCAAGATGAATTTGCTGATTAATTCGTCTAAGGAAACTGCCTGAGCGGATAACTCCTCGCTGGTAGCAGAAGATTCCTGAGCGGTAGCGGAGTTTGCCTGAACAACTTCGGAAATCTGATTGACACCCTGCTCAGCCTGATCCATAGCAGTTGCCTGGCCTTTGGATACAACACTGATATTTCTGGATGCTTCTGCAATCTTCTCGATTCCTTCAACAACAGTTTCAATAGATGCTGCTGCGTTCTCTGCAGCCTTGTTACCTTCGTTAATCTCCTGTAAGGAGCCTTCAATCAGCTCTCTGGTATCAACAGCAGATTTGGTACTCTGTTCCGCTAACTGACGAATCTGGTCAGCAACGACTGCAAACCCACGTCCTGCTTCTCCGGCTCTTGCAGCCTCGATAGATGCGTTCAGAGAGAGAAGGTTGGTCTGGGAAGCGATATCCTCGATTTCGGAAATAATGTTTTCAATCTTCTTGGAGGTATCATTGATGCGTGCCATTGCGTCAACCATGGCTTTCATCTGGGCACGGCTGTTATCTGCCTCATCAGCGTATTTCTTGGCCTGTAAGTAAGAATCATGTGCCTGCTCACTTGCTTTATCGATGTTCTCGGTAATGCTTGTGATGGTTGCCTGGAGCTCTTCAACGGCACCAGCCTGTTCGGTAGCACCCTCCGCAAGGCTCTGGGAAGCCTCGGCAAGGTTTGTGGAGCCGGCGGATACCTGGCTGGAAGCATCTTCGATTGCATTTAAGGTATCAATCATGTGGTCTCTTAAATCACGCATTGCAATGATAAGTCCCTCGAATTCTCCGGCATAGATAGAAATATCTTTGGAATTGATAACGTAATTGCCATCTGCCATCTGACCAAGCAGTTCGGAACAGTCTGCAATTACAAGTCCTAAAGACTCTTTCATTTCATTTGCAGTCTGAATCATATCTGCAACTTCGTCCTGTGTATCCACCACAGGGAACGGGTCTTTTAAGTTACCTTTGGCAAATGTCTTGAAACGTGCAGCCAGTGCGGTAATCGGGTCTGCAATTCCTTTTGCAATGGAATCGCCCATACGTATGGACAGTACCAGGGAAACAACCACAAGTGCAATAATGACAAGTAACAGGACAATACTTAAAATGGAAAGTCTGTTTGCAAGGACATTTCCTTCATTCACCTTCTCGTCCATCAGGGATACCATATCATCGTAAATCGTCTGATATAACGGAGCTACTTCGTTCTGCATCAGCTGCTGTGCCTGGATGCTTGCATCGGCATCTGTGGATTTTCCGATTTCAACTGCCTGCTCATCAAGTTCCCAATATTTGGAAAGGTTTTCATTGATGGAATTATAAAGTTCTTTTTCAGTTTTGGACACGAGAGTTTCCGAAACAGTTTCCCAATAGTTTTCAAAAGATTCTTTCTTGGAATCGTGGGTTTCCAAAAGAGGATCGATAAGAGCCTCATCGTCGTAACCGATTATACCACGTGTTGCGCTTCGGATATCGGTAAATACAGTCAGGGCTTTTCCGATATCACCCTGTGAAAAGC
>ENA-OPUE01001620-OPUE01001620.1-human-gut-metagenome-genome-assembly--contig:-NODE-1620-length-13079-cov-2.596053_pt1 | contig 13079 bp, 8 predicted proteins | sample MGYA00241466_ERZ501924 | MGnify/ENA primary metagenome ERZ501924 (study PRJEB25962, sample SAMEA2042223) | human gut metagenome | biome: human gut; feature: human-associated habitat; material: faeces...
CAAAAAGCTCACGATCCTCTGCGGCATCGACATCCTCTGCCTTGGTTCCAAGAATTTTAACGCCCATCTTCATCAGGCTTTCCGTCAGCTTGATTGCAGTCTGTCCACCAAACTGTACGACTGCCCCGTCCGGCTTCTCCAGATTTACGATGTTTTCCACATCCTCCGGTGTCAACGGCTCAAAGTAGAGCTTGTCTGCAATATCAAAGTCTGTGGAAACAGTTTCCGGGTTGTTGTTGACGATAACAGTCTCCCAGCCTTCTTTTGCAAATGCCCAGGTACAGTGTACGGAACAGTAGTCGAACTCAATTCCCTGTCCGATACGGATTGGTCCGGAACCAAGTACTAATACCTTCTTTTTCGGATTTGTCTCCTCTGCCTCGTTCTCGCTGCCAAATACGGAATAGTAGTAAGGGGTTGCTGCCTCAAACTCGGCTGCACAGGTATCTACCATCTTATATGCTGCCACGATTCCATTTGCGTAACGCATATCGTGAATTTCTTTTTCGCTCTTTCCGGTCAGCTTTGCAATGACGTTATCCGGGAACTCGATGCGTTTTGCTTCTTTTAATAATTCTACCGTAAGTTCTTCAGTCTTTAATGCCTGCTCCATCTCAACGATGATAGCGAGCTTGTCGATGAACCATTTATCAATCTTTGTAATATCATGAATGACGTCATAGCTTACGTTGCGGCGCAGTGCCTCAGCAATGACCCAGATTCTTCTGTCATCTACCACGTTAAGCTGTGCCATCAGTTCTTCCTCGGAAAGTCCGGTGAAGTCGTAGGACATCAGACTGTCTACGTGCTGCTCTAAGGAGCGGATTGCCTTCATGAGGGCACCTTCAAAGTTGTTGCAGATACTCATGACCTCTCCGGTCGCTTTCATCTGGGTGGTCAGTGTACGCTTTGCTGTGATGAACTTATCAAACGGAAGTCTCGGAATCTTAACAACGCAGTAGTCAAGCATCGGCTCAAAGCTTGCGTAGGTCTTTCCGGTAATTGCATTCTTGATTTCGTCCAAGGTATATCCAAGTGCAATCTTTGCTGCTACCTTGGCAATCGGATATCCGGTTGCTTTTGAAGCAAGTGCGGAAGAACGGGATACACGCGGATTTACCTCAATTACACAGTATTCAAAGGACTCCGGGTTTAATGCGTACTGTACGTTACATCCACCGGTAATATTTAATTCAGATATAATATTTAATGCAGATGTACGAAGCATCTGATATTCTTTATCGCCTAAGGTCTGGGATGGTGCCACAACGATGGAGTCTCCGGTGTGGACACCTACCGGGTCAATGTTTTCCATATTACATACGGTAATACAGTTGCCCGCAGCATCACGCATTACCTCGTACTCGATTTCTTTCCAGCCGGCGATGCAGCGCTCTACCAAAACCTCTCCTACACGGCTCAAACGAAGTCCGTTGTTTAAGATTTCAATCAGCTCTGTCTCGTTATGTGCGATACCGCCGCCGCTTCCTCCAAGCGTATATGCCGGACGAAGTACAACCGGATAACCAATGGTGTTGGTAAAACGGATTCCGTCTTCTACATTGTGTACCACGAGAGATGCTGCACACGGCTCACCAATCTTTTCCATGGTGTCTTTAAATGCCTGGCGGTCTTCTGCCTTGAAAATAGTCTCAGCCGTCGTACCGATAAGCTTTACCCCATATTTATCAAGGATTCCTTTTTCAGAAAGCTCCATTCCAAGGTTTAAGCCTGCCTGTCCACCTAAGGTTGGAAGCACGCTGTCAGGCTTTTCTTTTGCAATAATCTCCTCTAATACAGAGACGGTAAGCGGCTCGATATAAACCTCATCCGCAATATCTTTATCGGTCATAATGGTTGCCGGGTTAGAGTTTACTAACACGACCTCAACGCCTTCTTCTTTCAGGGAACGGCATGCCTGTGTACCGGCATAGTCAAACTCTGCTGCCTGTCCGATGACGATTGGACCGGAACCGATAACTAATACTTTTTTGATATCCTGATTCTTTGGCATTACTGGTTCCCTCCCATCATTGTGATAAAACGGTCAAACAAATACGAACTGTCCTGTGGTCCCGGACATGCTTCCGGGTGGAATTGTACCGTAAAAATGTTCTTTCCGATATATTTTAAGCCTTCATTGGTTCCATCATTGACATTTACAAATGCCGGAACTGCAATCTTCGGGTCAAGGTTATCGGTATCTACCACATAACCATGGTTCTGGGAAGAAATATAAACTCTTCCTGTCTTTAAATCTTTTACCGGATGGTTTCCACCACGGTGTCCATACTTCATCTTGTGCGTATCTGCACCGGTTGCAAGTGCCATGAGCTGATGTCCAAGGCAGATTGCAAAAATCGGAACATCCGATTCATATAATTTGCGGATTTCTTTGATAATCTCCGTACACTCCTTCGGGTCTCCAGGTCCATTGCTCAACATGATTCCATCCGGATTGGAAGCTAAAATTTCTTCCGCAGAGGTATGCGCCGGATAAATTGTCACTTCACATCCACGCTCGCTTAAGGATTTTGCAATGTTTTTCTTTGCGCCAAAATCCATTAATGCCACATTAAATTTCTTTACCGGAACGCTCTTTAACACGGAAGCCTCGCTGCAGGTTACTTTATCTACAACGTTTCCGGTCGTATATGCTTTTAACTTCGGAATGATTTCTTCGATATTGTAGTTCTCATTCGTCGTAATCATGCCGTTCATAGTTCCCTTTTCCCGCAGGATTTTGGTAAGGGCACGGGTATCAATACCTGCGATACCAGGAATGTCATGTTTTAAAAGAAAATCCTGGATAGTTCCTTCGCAGCGGAAGTTGCTCGGCATTCTTGAGAGTTCCCGTACAATATAGCCATCCGGCCATGGTCTCCCTGACTCCATATCCGGTGTAATGCCGTAGTTTCCAATCAACGGATATGTCATAACAACTGCCTGTCCTGCATAGGACGGGTCGGTAAGCACCTCTAAGTATCCTGTCATAGATGTATTGAATACAATCTCACTGATGACTTCTCTGGTCGAACCGATGCTTGTTCCGGTGAATATATTCCCATCTTCAAGTATTAAATATGCTTTCATTGGTTTTCCGTGTCCTTTCTTATTTTTCCAAAAAAAAAAACGTTTCCGTTTTTCTTTTCCCATGAGTCTCTTAGATAGTTAGGCAGACATAACCAGCAGTTTTCTGCTGTGCCCGATTTATCCCTAAATTGTAAAAAGTTTATCATATAATAAGATATATTTCAACCTCTTTTTCTGAAATGCGGGAAAATCTTTTTCGACTTTCCCGCACCCCTTAGCCTAGACGCCTGCTACCGGCACATTCTGAAAACGAACTGCCATCGGGCCGTCATACCGGCTATCCTTATAACGCTCCGTTGAGAACGCCATATTCTTCTGAAGCTCTAACATATTTCCGTTGATGGATCCACCGGTCACCGGAATGACCTTTTCCCCATCATAGAGATAAGCAAGACGAATCTCGCCGCCAAAATATCCGCTCAACGCATCCATGTGGAAATCGGAAAACCGCACTACATGAAGATATGGCTGTTTCTTCATCTCTTCGACAGAAACGCTTCCGTTGTTGACGCGCATACCCTCGTAAATTCCGGTCGGTTCCATTCCCATATAATAAGCAATCCGGCAGTTTCCGTGAATTGCCTTTAAGACACCGTCCTCGATAAAGTCCATATCCTTCATGCGGATTCCCTCTTCTGAGTACGGCTCTAATGCCTTTAATGTCATATTGATGCGCTCTCCGGTCACATCATCACCCTGTACACCCGTTCCTACTTTGTATTTGGAATATCCGGCATACACATAGGAGTTAATCGCTCTCTCCATATAAATAGAAAGAAGCTGATACATCTGTTTTCCGGAAAGGATGACATTGTACTCGCCTTTTGCCGGAGCCGTTGTCGCATTTGCTCTCACACAGACAGTCTCTAACGCTTCTGCCACCTGCCTTGTCAGTTCCTCGGTGTCATAATCCACAAAGGAAAAATCCTGATATAACTCTACATCCTGTGGTGTCAGGCACTGTACCACATACTCGCCCTTTACCGTGTGTTTCTCATAGGAAACTTCCACGCCCTGTGAATTATAGATTGCCACGTTTTCTTTGTTGACAAAGATTTCTGCGGTGTTGACAAAGGAATCTTCTCTGGTGTCGGCTGCGTAAATCGCTCTTGCAAACGCATTTGCCGTCTCCTCCAAGGACATTCCCGGAAGTCTGCCTGACATGATATGTGGATCCTCTTTTTTCCCCTTCGGAATTTCAAAATACGGGTTGCATACAAACGATGCCGCATAGTAAGCGTCCGCTAACTTCTTTTCAATGGTCTCTTCATCCATCTCAGGAACAATCTGGACATCCGCCATACCGCGCATCTTCTCTCCATCTTTCTCAAAGTCTCGGTAAACTGTGACCTGATAGGTACACAGGCTCTTCATTCTGCGCATATCGAGTTCTTTTTTGATGAAGTAGAGCTCCGCATTTTCTGTTTTTCTCCGGATGATGCGGTATTCTTCAATTCCATTCTTTTTGACTGCCTTTAAAATGCTCTCTAACATGATGTACCTCCTTCTCTTAACCCAGTCGAATCCGTGCCTTGATGTATGGGCCGCCATCTGATACTTTCACCCATTCTTTGTAGCCTTTTCCACACATACCTGCACCGCACAGTTCAATCTCGTCGGACATCATGGAAATCGACTTCAACAAATCCGGTACATATCCGGTTAAGACGATTGGAGAATAGATTTTTCCGGTAAGTTTTCCATCTTTGATTTCTTTTGCAAGTCCTACCATACACTGGATTCCCCAGTTCTTTGGATCCTCCATGCCGCTGGTTGCATTTTCCAGTAAAAATCCATGTTCGATGGAAGCAATCATATCTTCTACCTTATCCTTACCCGCCTCAAAAAAGGTATTGGTCATACGGGTATATGCCTTGTGGTCCATGTTCTGTCTGCGTCCGTTTCCGGTCGGTACACTGCCAAGTGCCATTCCTGCCTGCGCATCACAGATTCCCTTCTTCAAAATACCCTTTTCAATGATAACGGTATCCTGTGCAAGTGTTCCCTCATCATCAAAGAAGTAGGTTGCAGTCTGTTCCACACCCTGTGCGGCTGCCCCATCGTGCATCGTCACAAGCGGAGACGCAACATACTCGCCCACGTATTTTTCTGCGAGCGCCCGTTTTTTGACAAACATATCCATCTCAACACCGTGTCCGAATGCTTCATGAACAATCATTCCTGTCACATCCGGCGCGCAGATACAATCGTATTCTCCCGGTGTAATCGGCTCACTTGTGAGCAATGCCTTTAAGGTATCTACAAGTGCCGGAATCTGGTTTTCCATGGAATCCATCACTTCAAAGCCTCCACAGACGGAGGATGCCTTAAACGCAGATTCCACCTTTTCGCCTCTTCCTGCCATTGCAAACATCATTGCAGATGACAGCATGACGTTCTGCATCATATCCTTTTTTGGGGAAAGGAACAGTTTGTGATAAATCTGATACTCATAGCGTACCTGGCAGTCTAAGATGCTTTCATCACTCTTCAATACCTTCTCGCGCAGTTTGATGACCTGGTCGATAATCTTGTCATCGCCGACTGTCTTCGGATTAATTTCACATTCGGTACTCTTTTCAAAGGCTGTCTCCTCCTCTGTAAATGCACCGTACTGTTTTACTCCGACATTCTTTGGAAGAGCATCTTTCCACGGCATCAGATGCTCTTTTACTGCTGCCGCAATTGTCTCAAGATTGTCCTCGTTTAATTCGTTAAAGCTATATTCCCCATAGCTTTCCTTGTCATATGCCTTGATGACATAGCCAATTTCATTGAAAAGTTCTGATTCCGCAATAAAAGTTCCATTTTTGCTGATTCCGTAGCTTTTTTCTTCGGAATCACACGCCAAAATGGAGACATAGGAATACTCTGTAAGAAGTCTTTCTAAAAGTTTCTTCAGCAGAGGTTTTTTTGCTGTCAGGATTTTGCTTGATTCTACCTGCATATTTGTTTCTCCTCCTTGAATCTATTTTTATTTTAATCTGTGAATCACTTTTTTTACTGCTGCTTTCGGATGTCGCAGATTATTTTTTACCTTCGTCCAGAATACACTTTTTTTGTGCATCTTCACATGACAGTCCACCAGTTCTCTGTGGTCTGTTCCCATTTCTTTGTCCATCCGGTCAATATCCCGCATAGCAGATAAAAACCACGGTTCTCCGTTCTGGAATTTTTTTCCAATCCGGATGACATTCTTTTCGTAGTTTTTCGTGTAACGATATTTATTGTTTTCGCCGTGCACATATTGTGCAAATTTTGCATCCATTGCTTCAAAGACACGGATTTGCTCCGGCGTCAAACCAAACTGCTGTAAAAACGGTGTTGTTTCATGTCGTACAATGTATTCACGGTTCTTATGATAAAACTGTGACAACGCACGATATTTCAGGTACGCTTCCGGAATCGGGAAATCAAACACCCAGTCATAATTCAGGCAGACATATTTTCCATTTCCATCCGCCACAAAGTTTTCAAAAGAAGTCTCTATATTAGAAACCTTAACCGCCCTGCTTCCCAAAAGCTGCTCCTTCGCACTTTCTGAAAGCGTTCCAAAGACATGGTCAAATTCCGCTGTCTCCACAAACGTTCCATATGCTTCCGGGATAAAATCAAAAATTGTATCTAACGCTTCTTTCACAGCTTTGCCGAGCTGTTCCGGTCTGCCAAGAAATTTCTGTATCTGTTCTGCAAGGGTTTCTCCCTCTGCAAATGCAAAACAGGTTCGTCCCGGTTCCTGCTTTAATACTTCCACCGGAACAATCTTTCTGTTCATGTTCGCTGTCAGATTTCTGTTTCCTGCCAAGGACGCAGCATACGCCTCTGCCTCTTTGCCCAAAGCAGCTTTCTCCACCCACTTCTTTCCATCCGCTCCGGTTAAAATCCGGGTACTGATTCGAAACTCAGGCACACGTTCACGGCTGTACTTTGCGTAGGAAACCGTCTCCTGCTCTTCTGTTGTATGTTCCCCTTCCTCGCTGATGATAAGGAACGAATTGGCAAACTGCGGAAACAGTCCGTCTTCACAGACTGAATCATAACAAAGGTTTTCATCCATCAGCTCATAGCGGTCCCTGTCGTAGGCAGTACAGGTGCCACGGATGCTCCCATGCACCGGAAGCCTGCTGTCAGAATAGATTTCTCTCGGCAGCTTGTAATCCGGCATCGGATAATACCACTGGTTTTTCCCAAATCCAGCCTCCTGTAACATCTTTTCCAATGTTCCCTTTGAAAAGGTCCGCACCCGGTCTACCGCAACGTAATTTTCCAGTCCGTCAAAGTTTCTGCCGGAATGGTCTTCCGTTGCCCCTGCAAAATATTTTAATCCGTATTTATTTTCAATCGCAATAATCAGTTTCCCGCCCGGTTTTAAAAAGCTCTTTGCACGCTTTAACATATCCATAAACGGATTCTCACTGTTGATATAGCAGATGGAGTATTCAAACACACCGATTAACGTCACATAGTCAAACTTTTCTTTAATCTGGATATCTTCAAAATTTCCAAGCATAATCGTCAGGTTATCGTACTGCGCATTGCGTGTCACATTCACCATGGAACGGCGCTTTGACAGTTCTATCGCTGTCACGTGACGCACCTTTTTGCAAAACAATCCGGTCACAGCTCCACAGCCGGAGCCAATCTCAAGCAGTGTCCCTTCCGGGTTAAAATTGTACCAATCCAATATATTTTCACGAATATTTGACAAATGGTACAAATGTGGCCACGAGTTGCCGGTCAGAAGCGTTTCTTCTATCGTATCCGGTTTCTGTACCGCCTGAAGCAATTCCTCCTCCACATCTCCATCACTATATAAGTCCTGACCTGCATAAAAAGTCAGATCCAGCTTATCTTCTAACATCCATTTCCTCCCATGCGCTGTTTTTTCTGCGCTGATGATTCTTTCAAAACAAAATCTTTCCTCTCAGCTTAATAAAACCGTCAACAGTACTGTTGCCACTGTAATAAATCCGAGCACCCCGAGCGATAACCCGAGAATCCACTTTGTCCCCGGTGTCCGTCTGGAATAGGTGACTCTGTCAGCCACCTGCTCCTGCCCCGGCTGTACGCCATACCTATACACAGGTTTTTCTACCGGATGTGTCAATGATACAAATTCCGGATAGATATCGCCTCCCGGAATCATATAAAATCCTCTCTGTAAAAAGAAGCCGGCTGCACCGACCGGCGTAACATTAATGGTTGCCTGTCCAAGATGAAGACACCTTGCCGCATCCACCATTGTCTGAAGCAGTGCTGTGCCGTATCCTCTGTGCCATCCTTCTGGGCGGACGTATAACATTGTGATATGTCCGTTTTTTTGCATGGCAGATACACCGTACAACTGTCCTTCTTCCCAGACACCCCACACAAAAAGTCTGTCAGCCGTCATTTCCTCCCAAAGGTATTCTGTGCGCACATAGCCATAAAACTGCCCGACTTCCTCTGCCGTGGCAATCTGATATCGTACGCACTGCTCATATATTTCATGCGCCATCTTTACTGCCAATCCTAATTCGGCGCCTTCCACCCATCTGATTTCCATGATTTTTGCACACCTTCCATCGTTCCGAAAGTTCTCTGTTTATCATATCATTTTTTTTCTGAAAATCCTAGAGAAATTTATTACACTACCTTGAGAAACTCGATTTTCTCCACCACACGCAAAGAAACGGCCACGCGTTTCTTCAACGCACAGCCGTTTCTTTCGGTTCTTATCGTTCTCTATGAAACACAGTTTCCTAATGCAGCTTTTCTTCTTCCTCTTCCGGTTCGTCTTTTGCCCAGCCAAACGCATATTTTACCGCCTTATTCCAGCCCTTCCGCTTTGCGGCACGGTCCTCCTCTGACATTTCCGGCGTAAAAACCTTCGCAATCTTCTGGTTCGATACCACATCTTCCTTGCTCTTCCAGTAGCCCACTGCAAGTCCTGCAAGATAAGCAGCTCCCATCGCAGTCGTTTCCACGCACTCCGGGCGCTTGACCGGAACATTAATCATGTCCGCCTGAAACTGCATCAGGAAATTATTGGCACTTGCGCCGCCGTCGACCTTTAACGATTTTAATTCGATTCCGGCATCGGCACGCATCGCATCGATGACGTCGCAAACCTGAAGTCCGATGGACTCAAGCGTTGCGCGGATAATATGATTCTTGTTGGTTCCTCTGGTCAGTCCCACAATCGTACCTCTTGCGTACTGGTCCCAATGTGGTGCTCCAAGTCCGGTAAATGCCGGAACCACATAACAGCCATGTGTTCCATGTACCTTATTCGCCATATATTCGGAATCCGCAGACGAATCAATCATCCGCATATTGTCTCTCAACCATTGGATTGCCGCACCTGCCACAAAGATAGAACCTTCCAGCGCATAATTGACTTTTCCGTCCAGCCCCCAGGCAATTGTAGTTACAAGTCCATTCTTGGAAAATACCGGTTTTTCACCCGTATTGAGCAGTAAAAAGCAGCCGGTTCCGTAAGTATTTTTTGCTTCCCCCTCATGGAAACAGGTCTGTCCGAATAACGCTGCCTGCTGGTCTCCTGCTGCCCCCGCAATCGGAATGGAATCTCCTAAAAATGATGGGTCCGTATATCCGTAAATCTGGCTTGACGGCATTGGCGTCGGCAGCATAGATTCCGGAATATCAAGTTCTTTTAAAATGTCTTTATCCCAGCACAGGTCATTAATGTTAAATAACATCGTACGGGACGCATTGGAATAATCCGTTACGTGCACCTCGCCCTTGGTAAATTTCCAGATAAGCCAGGTCTCCACCGTTCCAAAGAGAAGTTTTCCTTCTTCCGCAAGCTTTCTTGCCCCTTTTACGTTATCTAAAATCCACTTAATCTTGGTTGCGGAAAAATAGGCGTCAATGATAAGTCCGGTCTTTTTGCGGTACTCTTCCTCTAATCCTTTTTTCTTTAACGCATCCGCAATATCCGATGTTCTGCGGCACTGCCAGACAATCGCATTATAAATCGGTTCGCCCGTCTCTTTATTCCAGACAATTGACGTTTCACGCTGGTTTGTGATTCCGATTGCTGCAATATCCTCCGCCGTTGCCCCAATCATATTCATCGCTTCCACCGACACACCAAGCATTGATGACCAGATTTCATTTGCATCGTGTTCCACCCAGCCCGGATTTGGGAAAAACTGCCGGAACTCCTTTTGTGCCATCGAGCAGATTTCGCCTGCCTCATTAAACAGAATACAACGGTTGCTGGTGGTTCCCGCATCCAGTGCCATTACATATTTTGCCATAATAATGCCCTCCTTAACGCAAAAAGCGGAGATAATAAAATAAAGCCTACTGACCGTGTTCCTACGGTCGTAAGTTTTAAAATCATCTCCACTCTCTGATTTCTTCCCTATATCTGATTTAGTTGTATTATACCATAGCTCATTCGGTATTTCCACTAAATTTTTATCTTTTGTACCCTCTTTTTTTACAAAACTGACAAATTCACGGTCACTTTAGTAACTTACTAAACGCCAGCCCTAAAAACAGCGCTCCGCCAAGCCAGGAAATATCCCTATCTTTTCCTGCTGCCACGCGCCTTCCAAGGCTGCTTCCAAAGCGCACCGCAAGGAAGCTGAATAAAAAATTCAGTGCGACGGTTCCCCACAGATTCAAATCCAAAAACGCCGCTCCAAGCCCTCCAAATAAACCGTCTAAGGACATTGCAATTGCAAAGAAAATTCCCTCCTGCACGGACATGGTAGAAGAACGGTCTTTGTCCGCCGCAACCGGATTATTATAAATGCTTAAAATAAAGTTCAACTGGGAAAACGAGATTTTTACTCTTTTCCACAAAAACCGGTGTTTTCTTATATAGGCATGAATGGCATATTCTATAAGCTTAAACGCTCCCACTAAAAACAGTCCCACAAAGCAGAGCACCGTTGTATTTTCCTCTTTCAGCACCCCATCAAGAAGCATTCCCACCGTCAGGGAAAAAAACAGCACTCCGCTGCAGATTCCACTGACGCAGAGTGCTGTCCGGTTTCCAATTGTAATATGCTCTGCACCACAGGCGGCGCACGCAATAAAAATATCGATGCTAAGGGCAAGAATCAGCAACACTGCCTGCATACTCCCACCTCAAACCAGATACACTCTCTGTTAGTATACGCAGTCCTGCGATTATTTGTGCAATAAGTATTCGATTAATTTATGCCCCTCCGGAATAAAGTTATCGGTCTCCCTTGCCTCACGCTCGTTATAATGCCAGTCGTGCTGTTCCTCCTTCGTGCTGTCATACAGCAGATACGGTACATTGTCCGCCGAATGGGTACGGATTGAGATTGGTGTCGGATGATCCGGCAGAATCACCAGACGGAATTCCTCGCCTGCTGCCTCTAACCCTTCCACGATTGGTTTTATAATTCTTGCGTCAAGTCTCTCAATGGCAGTCACCTTTTTCTCCACACTGCCCTGGTGTCCCATCTCGTCCGGTCCTTCCAGATGCACGTATACGAAATCATAGCCGTCCTTTGTGAGAACATCAATGGCCGCCTGTGCCTTTCCTTCATAGTTGGTGTCAAGTCCGCCATTTGCCCCGTCTACGGTAATGACCTTCATTGAGGTTCCGACTGCGATTCCCTTCAGCAGATCAACGGCTGAAATCATGGCACCCTTCTTGTGTGTGCGCTCCTCAAACGGATAAAGTGCCGGTTTTGTGCCGGCTCCCCAGAACCAGCAGGAATTTGCCGGATTTAAGCCCCGTTTTTTGCGCTCCACGTTAATCGGATGGTTGACCAGAATATCATAGCTGCGTTTCATCATGCTGCTGAGTGCCTCATTCTCCGGCAGCTTATCTCCGATTTTCTGTCCCAGCACGTCATGCGGCTGAACTAAATCGAGCACTTTTCCGTTCTCCCATATCAGGCAGTGGCGGTAGCTCGTTCCCAGATAAAAATGAAATTCGTCTGTTTCCAGTTCTTTTTTTACTGCATCCAACAGCACGGCACATTCCTCTGTGCTGATTTCGCTTGCACTGTGGTCGATAATCGTACGGTCTTCGTAGTTATCTTCTCCCTCCGAAAGCGTCACGATATTGCAGCGGAGTGCGATGTCCGTATCCTTCATCGGAACGCCGATGGAGAGTGCCTCAAGCGGAGAACGTCCTGAATAAAATTTTCTCGGGTCGAAGCCGAGCACGGATAAGTTTGCCGTGTCGCTTCCCGGTTTCATTCCATCCGGAATGGTATGCACCATTCCAATCTCTCCCTTTGCTGCAAGTTCATCCATCTTTGGTGTTGATGCGTACTCTAACGGTGTCTTATTTCCAAGACTCTCAATTGGCAAATCTGCCATTCCATCTCCCAAAATAACCAGATATTTCATTTTTCCTTCCTCCCGGAACTTCCTATGCCACACGAATCATCTGAATCACGTCAAGTGCTGCCGCAGCCTTCTCGTAGTCTGCCTCTGTCATGGTCTCTGTCACAAATCCAACTTCACCCGTCGCATCGGAAAGCTCTACGTAAGATACGTTTTGAAATGCCTTCTCGATATCTTCCTTTGCAGAAGAAGTGCGTACAAAAAACTGATTTTCCAGCTCTTTGTAATCGGAAAGCTGCATTTTCTTTGAACTCCACTCTACCGCGATGTTAATCTCAAGATGCTTTGCCATCTCCACGATATCGGCAACCACAGCACTTGCAGTCGGCAGCTTTCCGGCACCGCTTCCATAGAACATCGCATCTCCGAGCACATTGCCGTGGACAAAGATGGCATTATAGACATCACTTACGGAAAACAGCGGATTTGCAGCGGAAAGCAGATACGGTGCTACCATTGCCGCATAGCCGTCTTTTGTTTTCTTGCTGGTGGCAAGAAGCTTGATGCTTCTGCCCATTGCTTTCGCATAACGGATATCGATTGCTGAAATCTTTGTGATTCCCTCGGTATGGATATCCTCAAAATCAACCTGCTGACCGCATACCAATGAGGTGAGAATCGCAATCTTACGGCAGGGG